>Ga0209465_10000444_pt1 | contig 19574 bp, 17 predicted proteins | sample PanSoiPlot1MoBio_FD_188321 | JGI IMG/M metagenome (GOLD analysis project Ga0209465, IMG submission 188321) | Tropical forest soil microbial communities from Panama analyzed to predict greenhouse gas emissions - Panama Soil Plot 1 MoBio (SPAdes)... | ecosystem: Environmental > Terrestrial > Soil...
CGCGGATCGCTGGCGCCCGATGCCGCGATCGTCGCGTATCCGGACGCGGGCCTCGCCTTCGATCTCTACCTCGATCGTCCGATCACCGAGGTGACCTACCGCGACCGGATCGTGCAGCGTCTCCAGAGGCCCGCCATGGGCGCGACGCTTCTGTCGGTGAACGACTGGGCATCGCTGAGCGGCTACGCCCATCCGAGCTGGTGCTCCCTTGGTGAGGTGCTGATGCGATCCCACTCGTACGTGCTCCTCGGCTCCTGCCGCTGAGTCGTCCGCATCGTCGTCTCAGGATCTGGCTTGGAAGTAGCGCGCCGCGCCCTCGTGGAGCGGCCCGCCCGGATCCAGATGCGCGCGGGCGGGATCGAAGGCCACGGCGGCAGGATGAATGGCCCGCACCCGCTCGGGGTGATCGCAGATGACCTCGGTGATGGCGAAGACCACCTCCGCGGGCACGGAAGCGTGAAAGCCGAGCGAGGTGCCCATGGACACGGTGGGCACGGGCGCCGTGACCGCGCCGTACGCGCCCGTCGGAAGCTCCGCCGCTGCCCAGCCGAGCGCGGTGAGGCGAGTGATCAGATCGGGAGGGAGCGGCAGCGGCTTCACGGGCCGCGCGACGTGCGCTTCCTGGATCGAGGGCGACGGGATGCCCATGAACTGCCAGAGCGCGTCGACCTTGCCATCACGATAGAGAGTGAGCTGCTGATGATAGTTGTCGGCGGCCACGAGGGCACCTCCCCAGCTCGCCAGGGCGGCGGCGGTCAGCCCGATGTCTTCGAGGGCCAGCTCGAACACCAGGCGATCCACCGTGCCCACCCGATCCACGGGCACCCGGAGAGGCCAGCGCTGCGCCGGCCAGTCGCGCAGCGCCTGGATCGGGATCTCGCGGCTCACCATGAACTGCAGGTGATTCACGGTGAGGTTGGCGACGCCCACCCGGAGATCGGGCTGGGCCCGCTCGAAGGGAGGCCGCCCTGCGAGGGCCGCCGCGGTCATGGGCGGATTGAGGATGGCCACCGGAATTCTGCCGGCACCGAGGTCGGCGTGGTTCATCACGCCACCGCCCTCCACCACGCGCAGGTCGATCCACGGATGGACTTCGCGCACGAGCTTCGCGAGGCCCTCCAAGAGTACGTACCAGCTGCCCCCGGTCCCGCCCGCGGCCGCGTCGAGACGGATCGGTGACGGCGCCACTAGTAGCCCGTGGCGCGATCAACCAGGTTGAGGAGCGGCGAGCCCGCCAGGTAGCGTCGGAGATTCTCTGCGAAAAGCGCGGCGCACTTGTCGTCGTAGCTCGGGAGAAAACCGGAGACGTGGGGAGAGACGATGACGTTGTCGAGCCCGTAGAAGGGATGCCCGAGGGGCGGCGGCTCCTGGGCGAAGACGTCGATGGCCGCGCCCGCGAGACGCTTTTCGCGGAGGGCTTGGGCGAGCGCCGCCTCGTCCACCGTGGCGCCGCGTCCCACGTTGATGAAGTACGCGCTCGGCTTCATGGCCCGAAGGGCCGCGGCGCCGATCATGCCCGTGGTCTTCGGCGTGAGCGGCGCGCACATGACGACGGCGTCCGATCTCGCGAGGAGCTCCGAAAGCTGCTCGGGGGCGAACCACGCGTCCGGCAGTCGGCCCTCGGGATCGCCCGTGCCCGGCAACGCGTATCCCGCGTCCCCTCGCTCCGCGGGACGACGTTTGCACGCGAGGATGCTCATCCCGAACGCTGTCTTGGCGATGCGGGCCAGCTCGCGCCCGATGCTCCCGTAGCCGATGATGCCCAATGCGGCGCCGCGGAGTTCCGTGGGCACGAAGAGCGTCCAGCGATCCTCGTCCGGTGGCCAGCCGCCTCTCGCCTGCCACTCGACCATGCGCGGCACGCGATGAGCCAACGCCAGGAGCATGGTCAGCGCGTACTCAGCGATGGTGGCCGCATGGACTCCGCTCGTGGTGGTGAGAGGGATGGCGGTGTCCCGGTAGAGCGGATGGTCGTAGATGCCGTTGACCCCGGCCATGTGCAGCTGCACCCACCTGAGCCGAGGCGCCCGCGCGAGATCCCGTGGCGGCGACCCCGCGTAGAGGACGTCCGCCTGCGAGTAGTTCGCGCGCTCCGCGCCCGCGCAGGTCACCTCGACCTCGGGCGAGACGTCGCGGAGCGGCTTCAGCTGCTCCTCGGTGAAAGGCATGGTCACGAGCACGTTCAGCACAGAGGTCCCCCTCGCTTCTCTTCGTTTGCTCTGCCGATGGACGGCGCTTTCCGAGACGGGAACAGCCCTCTCGGCGTCAGGATGACGCAGTCGGTGTAGCCCTCGTCACTGAACCGCGCCCGGGCCGCGGAGGAGGACGCCGGGCAACCGGCCCGTCGACTCGCCGTGCTCGAGAGTCACCTCGCCGTTGACGATGGTGGCCGCGATGCCCTCCGCCTTCTGCACGAGACGGCGGGCGCCGCCGGGCAGATCCATCTCCACGGTCGGCATCGACGGCTTCACGCGCGCGGCATCGAACAGGACGAGGTCGGCCCGGTAGCCTTCCCGCAGCAGGCCACGGTCGGCGAGACCCCAGGCGGAGGCGTTGTCGAAGGAGAGCTTGCGCACCGCCTCCTCGAGGGTGAAGGCCTGCCTCGCGCGCACCCAGTAGCTCAGCATGTGCGTCTGGAGCGATGAGCCCATCTCCTGGCAGACGTGCGCGCCCGAATCCGAGAAGGTCGCCAGGGTGCGCGGATGCCGGAGCATGCCCAGCACCTGATCGGGTTGCTCGTTCACGAGGGGCTGCACGAACACCTGGTCGTCGTTGGCGAGGGCGAGATCGATCATCACGTCCACGGGATGCTGCTGACGCGCGGCCGCGAGCTCGGCCACCGTCGGATCGTTCCACTCCACATCCTTCATCGCGTAGAGGTTGTGGTAATCCGGCTTCCGCGGATCGGTGGTGGCGGCGCCGCCTCCCTGGAGCACGTTGTCGCGGGGCTTCATGGTCGCCTCCGCCGCAATGAGTCGGCGGCGCGTCTCGGGATCGGCCAAGCGTTGCTTCTGTTCGGTGAGGGGCAGGCGGCGCAACTCGCGCCAGGCCGGCAAAACATCGAAGGGCAGATAGGACTTGAGCGAGAAGATGGCGTTGATCGAGCGTGTGGTCGTTTGCCCCCACACGCGCGCGCCCGCCGTCGCGCACTCGTCCAGGTAGTCGAGCTGATAGGTCCACGGATTCGGGTCGTCGCCTTGGCGGCTCGCGATGGTGCCGAACATCACGGGCCGGCCGCTCTCGACGGCGACTTGCTTGAGGCGAGCCAGGAACGCCCGCTGCGCCCGGCCCCCCGAGATATCCGGCCCGACCTGGAAGATGCCGGCGCCCAGCTCGGCCATGGCGCCGACGAGGCGATCGATCTCGGTCCAGTCGGCGATGCGGCTCGCCACCGGAGTGTTGTCCGGCGTGACGTGGGTGTGGGCCCGGGAGCTGGAGAAGCCCATGGCCCCGGCGCGGATCGCCTCCTTGACCGCCGCGGTCATGCGGTCGAGATCCGCCTCGGTGGCGATTTCGTGGAGCGCGCGCTTGCCCATGACGTACATGCGCAGGGCCGAGTGGCCGATGTAGGCGCCGTAGTTGATGGCCTTTGGCAATCTGTCCACCGTCGCGAGATATTCGGGGAAGGTCTCCCACGTCCAGTCGATTCCCGCCAGCATCGCCTCGGTGGGGATGTCCTCCACCGCGGTGAGGCAGCGAGCGAACCACTCGCGCTCTCCGGGCGGGCACGGGGCCAGCGCGAAGCCGCAGTTGCCCATGATCACGGTCGTCACGCCGTGCCAGCAGGAGCAGCTGCCCAGAGGGTCCCAGGCGACCTGGGCGTCCATGTGAGTGTGGCCGTCGACGAAGCCGGGCGCGACGACGAGGCCGTCAGCGTCGACTATTCGCTCGGCCGTCGAGCCCACGCGCCCCATTTCAACGATGCGGCCCTGCCGGATGCCGACGTCGCCCTGATAGCGTGGCGCGCCCGAGCCGTCCACGATCGTTCCATTGCGGATCAAGAGATCGAGCCCCATGGCCGTGTCCTCTCTCTGTATTTGCGCGGCTCAGCGACCCTCGAAGCGAGGCAGGCGTCGCTCCCGGAGCGCGCGAAGTCCCTCTTTGTGGTCCTCGGTCTGGCGCAGGATCCCCACCTGCGGGCGGATGAAGTCCAGCGCCGCCTCGAAGGACATCTCGAGCCCGCGCAGGACGGCGCGCTTGGCCACCTGCACGCCGCGCGGCGCCGACAGCGCGAAGCGTTCCGCGAACTCGCGGGTGGCCGCAGGTAGCTCCTCGGCCGGCTCCACCCGGCTCACCAGCCCATAGGCGAGCGCCGTCGCGGCGTCGATGGGCTCGCCGCTCAGGATCATGTCCATCGCGTTGGTGAGCCCGACGATGCGTGGCAAGAGCCACGCGCCGCCCCCGCCCGGGGCGAGGCCGAGCCGCACGTAGACCTCGCAGAAGCGGGCGGTGTCCGCGGCCAGGCGGAAGTCGGCGGCGCAGGCCAGGTCCAGTCCGGCGCCGTAGGCGGCGCCGTTCACCGCGGCGATCAGCACCTTGGGAAAGCGGCGCAGGAGGAGCTGGGTCTCCTGGATCAGGCCGACCTGCTCCTGGCGCGCCGCGACGGCCGCACCCCCCGAGGCCGCCACCTGGGCCATGCTTTTCACGTCGCCGCCGGAGCAGAAGGCCCGCCCCGCTCCCGTGATGACGAGGACGCGGACGTCGTCGTCGCTCTGGGCAGCCCGCACCGCGCGTCCCACCTCCTCGAGCATCTCGACAGAGATGGGATTGCGCTGCTCGGGACGGTTGAAGGTGATGGTGGCGATGTGCTCGTCCACCTCGTAGCGGATCTCGCCGAACGTGCTCATCGCCTCCGGACGATCAGGCGATCACGGCGGGGTCGACGCGCAGCACGGCGTAGCCGCCCACCGCGCCCGCGCCGAAGCCGGGCGCGAAGATGCGCAAGGGCCGCGTGATCACACCCTCGCGCACGGCGTCGTGCAACGCGATGGGAATGCTCGCCGACGAGGTGTTGCCCACCTTGTCGATGTTGAAGTAGAGGCGCTCCGCGGCCACACCCGCCGCCTCGGCGATGCTCACCACCATAGTCTTGTTGGCCTGGTGGGGCACCACGAGATCCACCGCGTCGAGCAGGGAGGCGCCCGCCTTCCCCTCGGGATGCGGCAGAGCGCGGAGCTCGCCCAGCATCTGGCCGAGATAGCGCTTCACCAGGGCCCGCACCTCCGGCCCGTACACCGTGATGTTGTTATCGAACTCGGGATTGGGCCAGATGATGGAATCCACCTCCGACATGGGCCCGCTCGCATAGGTCTGTAGCACCTCCACGTCGGGCGGCGCGCCGGCGGGGGCCGGCGCGATCACGAGGGCGGCGGCGCCGTCCCCGAAGATCATGCGCGAGGTGCGCACGGTGCCGATCTTGTCGGAGAACTTCTCTCCGCAGACGACGAGGATGGGGCGCTCCACTTCCTGGAGCAAGCGCACCGCCTCCGAAAGCCCATAGGGCAGACCGGCACAGGCCGCCACGATGTCGCAGGAGGCATGCGTCTGGAACACGCCGAGCTGCCCCGAGAGCCAGGTGGCGAGGGACGGCATCATCTTCACGCTCGTGCAGGAGCAGAAGAGCACGGCGCCGATCTCCTCCGGCCGGTGCCCGGACTTGGCGAGGGCGCCCTGGGCGGCCAGGAGAGCCATGTGGTCGAGGTCGAGCTCCGTGTATACCCGCTCTTCGATCCCCGTCTTCTTGCGGATCTCCTCCACCGTCATGGGCGACCAGCAGTAGGCGGCGTTGCGGATGAGATCGTCGTTGGTGCACGGCCGCTCGCCCTTGTAGACGGCCACCGCCTCGAGCCTCGGCATCACCTTGAAGCGGCTCGCCACCTGCACGGGCGGATAGGGCAGCACGGGACGCCGCGACTCCGCCGGCAAGGGCCGGCGGGGGCGAACGCGATGCACGCCCTTCACGCGGCGAATGAACTGCAGCACCTCGTCGGAGCGCGGATGGAAGACCACCACGTAGTCGTCGTCGTGGAGCTTGCCCACCTCGGTGAGGCGGAGCTTGGAGCGGTCCCAGCGGTACTGATTGTGGAGGATCATGGTCTGCCGCATGAGGGCTTCCAGCTCGGGTACACGGTGGTTGAACTCGATGATGTCGTCGTAGCCGTAGCCGGGATAGTCCGGATCGTAGGCGAGGAGATGGAAGGTGAGGTTCTTGGGGTTGGCGAGGATCTCTCCCACCGTGGGCTTGATGGCAGGCAGCTCTCCGCCCGCCCACTTCTTGTGGCGGAAGATGTCGAGGAGGATGCGACAGATCTTATCCTCCGCCCCCTCGTCCCAGGTGGCGGGCAGCCGCCGGTAAGCACCTTCGATGCCCGCGGTCATCTCGCTTCCGTCGCGCGCCTCGAACACGGGGAGGAAGATGTCGTCCCGGTGCCGCGGCACGTCCCGCCACCGCGTGGGACGCTTCTCGTACATGGTCATGGCGTAGCGGTTGACCCAAAAGAGATGCAGGGCGAGATCGCGCAGAATCTCGTAGCGCGCCTTGTATCCGCTCGACTCCACCCGCTGCACGATGTCCGTCTCGTTGGGCGCCTTTTCCTCGAAGTCCCGCTTGATGACGGCGGCGAACTGCTCCAACGTCTGGAAGGCGGAAAAGTCCAGCTCCGGGAAGAAGTTGAACGGAAAGACGATGCGTCCGTAGCGGTTGATCACGAACGGCTTCATGGTGCGCCTCCTACTTGCGCGCTTCGACGAGGGCCCACCCCGCCTCCGACATGGGACGCGCGCGCTCGCCGCGGGAGCGGGCGGCGGCGTCGTTGGCCGTGCCCGCGATCACGCGTCCCATGATGCCCTGGGCGATGGCGGCCAGGCGAAACATGGCGAAGGCCACGTAAAAGCTCCAGTCGGGAATGTCGGTGCGCCCGATGCGGCGGCAATACGCGGCGAGGTAATCTCCCTCGCGCGGGATGCCGAGGGCATCCAGGTCCTCGCCGAGCACGCCGCCCAGGATGTCCGGGCGCAGATGATACGGCATGGCGTTGTAGGCAAGGTCGGCCAGGGGGTGCCCGAGGGTGGCCAGCTCCCAGTCGAGCACGGCGAGCACCCGAGGCTCTGTAGGATGCATGATGACATTGCCCAGGCGGAAATCGCCGTGGACGATCGTGGTCTGATCGTCGGCGGGAATGTGCTCGGGCAGCCAGATGAGCAGATGTTCCATGGCCTCGATGCGCTCGGTCTCCGAGGCGCGATACTGCTGGGTCCAGCGGTGGATCTGTCGCGTGAAGTAGCTCCCCGGCCTGCCGAAGTCCGTCAGGCCCAGAGCCTTCCAGTCTTGGCGATGCAGCCGCGAGAGCACGTCGTTCATGGAATCGTAGATGGCCGTGCGCTCGGCCGGCGCGCAGCCGGGCAGAAGCGGATCGACCATGATGCGGCCGCCCACCCAGTCCATCACGTAGAAGATCGTCCCAATGATCTCGGCATCCTCGCAGAGCACCCACGTCTTCGGCACGGGCACGTCGGTCTGGCCGAGGGCGGTGAGGATGCGATACTCGCGATCCACCGCGTGCGCGGAGGGCAGGAGTTTGCCCGGAGGCTTGCGCCGCAGCACGTACTCGTGTCGCGGGGTGGACAGGCGATAGGTCGGGTTGGACTGGCCACCCTGGAACTGGCTCACCGTGATGGGCCCGCGGAAGCCGTCGATGTGCTCGGCCAGATAGCGCTCGAGCGCGGCCACGTCGAAGCGATGCGTCTCCCGCACGGGAATGGTGTCGGAGGTGAGCGTGGTCTCGATGGCCATTGAGGGTGGAATTATACCCGGGGCGGCGGAACTATCCCAGGGTCCGTCTCCGTCACCGGCGGCGGCTCGGAGGCGCGGCGGCCCCAGAGCAGGGTGAGGACGAGGAGGCACGCCGCGCCGAGACCGCCGCCGGCCAGGCACGCCGCCGGCACGCCCCACTTCTCCGCCACGACGCCGATGAAGAGCGCGCCAAAGGGATTCATGCCGACGAACACGAAGGCGTAGAGTCCCATCAGACGCCCGCGCAACGCGTCGGGCACGGTGATCTGCAGCGTGGTGTTCGAGCTCGCCATGAACACGATCATGGCGAAGCCCATCACGGCGAGCAGCGCGGAGGCGACCCCGAAGCTTCGCGACAGGCCGAGTACGATGAGGCCGACGGCGTCCACCAGGGCGGCGCCCGCGAGCAGCCACACGGGCGCCCGCCCTCTTCCCATGAGCGCGAGAGCGGTGGAGCCGACGACCGCGCCCACCCCGAGACTGGTCATGAGGAGACCGAAGCCGTGGGCTCCCTCGTGCAGCACGTCCCGCGCCACGAGTGGAACGACCACCCCGAAGTTCACGACGAAGAGGCTCGTCACCAGCATGTAGGCGAGGATCAGCATGATGAGCGGCGTGGCCCAGGCGTAGCCCAGCCCCTGCAGGATCTCCTGGGCCAGGCTGTCGCCCGAGCGCGGCCGGGGCTCGCCATCGTTGTGGATGGCGAAGAGGGCCGCGATGACGCCGAGAAAGCTGAGCCCGTTCATGAGGAAGGCGATGGCCACGCCGTAACGCGCCACGAGGAGGCCGGCCACCGCGGGCCCGACCACCCGTGCTCCGTTGAACACCGCGGAGTTGAGGGCGATGGCGTTGATGAGATCGTTCTTGCCCACGATCTGCACCACGAAGGACTGGCGCGCAGGCAGGTCGAGAGTGTTGGCCACGCCGTACACGAAGGCGAGCACCGCGATGTTCCAGTACTGGATGTGCCCCGTCCACGCCAGCGCGGCCAGCGCGAAGGCCTGGAGCATGAGCGCACTCTGAGTCATGAGGAGGAGCCGCCGTTTGCGCACGCGATCGGCGAGCGCCCCCGCAAGGAAGGAGAGGAAGAGCATGGGGCCGAACTGGAGCGCGGTGATGGTGCCGAGCTTGAACGGCGAGCCGGTGAGCTCGAGAACCACCCACGCCTGGCCCACGCTCTGCATCCACGTGCCCACGAGCGAGACGAGCTGACCGGACCAGAAGAGACGGAAATCGCGGTAACGGAAGGCGCGGAGGCCGGCGGGCCAGGCCATCGACTATACTGTGCCACGAATGTACCTCGAGCGATGGAGGTGCAGCGTGAAGACGAGCGGGCGCGCGCTGTGGGCGGTGCTCACCGCAACCGTCCTGTTCCTCGCCGCGGCGGAGCACGCCGCTCCCGCGGACACGCCCGAGGCGAGCCCGAGCCTCTCCGGTCAGCTCCTCGTGGCCATGCCCTCGCTCGACGATCCGCGCTTCAAGCGCACGGTGGTGTACATGCTCGTGCACGACGCGCGAGGCGCCATGGGCCTGATCATGAACCGACCCCTCGGCGACATTCCCATCGCCGTGCTCCTCAAGCAAGCCGGATTGCCGGAGGCGGGCGTCAAGGGCATGGTCAAGCTCCACGTGGGCGGCCCCGTCGAGGCAACGCGCCTCTCCGTGCTCCATTCCGACGACTATCGCGGGCCGGAGACCACCATGCTCGCGGGCGGCCTCGCCGTCACCTCGCAGCCGGACATTCTCGGAGCCATCGCCGCGGGAAAGGGACCGCGCCGCACGCACTTCAGCGTGGGCTTCGCGGGCTGGGGACCGGGGCAGCTCGAGGGGGAGATCAAGGGCGGCTACTGGATCACCGTGCCCTCGGACGAGGGCATCCTCTTCGACGACGCCTACGAGACGAAGTGGGATCGGGCGATGGCCAAGCGGCGGATCAGCCTCTAGGTTCTCGCCCGCTCGCGGTTGCGTGCCGGCAATGCGTCGGGCGGGGTGGGAGGCAGCCTTCCCGAGCCACGCTGAGTCGCCTTCCGCCTGGCCACTCTGACGAGCCACGAGATGGTGGTCGTCGCCTTCGAGAATCTCCCCAGAAGATACGGGCCCGGGAAGGCTGCCTCCCACCCCGCCCGACGCTCGCGTGGCGAGAGCCGAGCGGCGAGTCGCTATTGGCTAGGGAGTGGCGGTGAGCTGGCCGTTCATGCCGAGGGGGCCGTGGAACTTGCAAGAGAAGACAAGGGTGCCCGAGTCGGGAATGGTCACGTCGACCTCGATAGTTTTCTTGGGGAGGATGTCGCGATCGAGCTGGCCGGCGATAGTGATGTTGTGCAGGGTGCCGGACTCGTTCTCGATGCGCAGGCGAAGCCGCTGTCCCGGCTTGCCGCGCAGGAAAGTGGGGCCGAAGTAGTAGTCGTCCGCCTCCATCTTCACGACGCGGAGCGTCCCAACGTCGCGCGTGCCGTGGTCGGCGAAGGACATCCCGCCGATGGTCACCGTCTTCGTCTGCGTCCGTCCGGCCGTGGGCACGGCGGGGACGGCGGCGCGTGGCGCGCTCACGGGCTGGACGGCGATCTTGCGGGGCGCGTTCCCCACGGGAATGGTGGCGGTGACGGCCCGGGTCGAGAGATCCACCACGGAGACGTCGTTGGACCCTTCGTTGGCCACCCACGCCGTGCGGCCGTCGGGGGCGATGGCGATCCAGTGCGGAAGCGTACCCACGGGCACGGTGGCGACCACGCTGTTGCTCGCCGTGTCGACGATGGCGAGCTCGCCTGGTCCCTGCACCGCCACGAGCGCCCAGCGGCCATCCGGGGTAGACGGCGAGAGATGCGGTGAGGCGCCCACGGGCACCTGCGCCACCACCTTGGTGGTCGCGGTGTCCAGCACCTGCACGGCGTTGATGCCGGCCAGGGTGAAGTAGACATGCCTGCCGTCGGGCGAGGTGTCGAGGGCCCGTGGCGTCTTGTCGAGGACGAGCGAGCCGACCCGCTTCATCGTCTGGAGATCGATCACGTAGATGGCGGTCTCGCCCTGCTTCTGCGAGCCGACCCAGGCGCGGCTGCCGTCCGGCGAGATAGCGCCGTTATGGACCTGGGGCACTGCTACCTCGCCCGTGACCTTCTCGGACGCGGTGTCGATGACGAGCACGCGATCCGAGCCGAAGCCCGAGACGAGGACCTTACGCCCGTCCCGCGACATGGCGAGCCCATGAGGATTCGCACCCACGTCGATGGTGGCGACCACCGCGTCCTTCCCCGTGTCGATCACGCTCACCGTGGACGCGCCGTCACTGCTCACGTAGACCTTGCGCCCGTCCGGTGTGATGACCAGCCCGTGCGGTCCCTTGGGCACGGGAATCGTCGAGAGGACGCGATTCTGTGTCACGTCGATGACAGCCACCGCATCGTCCTTGAAAAGTCCCACGTACGCCTTCGGCCCCGCCGCCGGCGCCATAGTCGCGCCGGCCAAGGCCGTCGTCAGCATCAATGCCGCGAATCCCACCGTCAATCGCCTCATCGGTAGCCTCCTTTTCGAGTTCCAGCGTCGTCATCGCGGCTAACGTGCCGGGGGGCTGTTCGTTCCTTTCTGACCTAGAGGGAACGAATGGGGGCGTCGGACGTTAGGCGTAGAGCGAGGCGATGCGGGCATGCGCGACGGAGAAGCCGCTGGGACCCTGGGACGAGAGGCCCTCGCCTACGCCGATGCCCTCTACAATCTCGCCCGATATCTCACAGGAAACGACACGGATGCCGAGGATCTCGTTCAGGAGACGTACTCGCGAGCGCTCCGGGCCGCGGGGCAGTTCACCCCGGGCACAAATCTCAAGGCATGGCTGCTGCGCATCCTTCGCAACACGTTCATCAGCCAGTATCGCCGCCGGCGTCACGATCCTACGGTGGGCGGCCTCGATACCGTGGCGCCCGAGGTCCCGCCGACCTCGGACATCGGCTGGCGGCGCGACGAGGTGGAGCTCGACCGCCTGCGCAAGGTCGTGGCGGAGGAGCTCGAGCGTGCGCTCATGACCCTCACCGACGATGCGCGCACCGCCATCCTCCTCGACCTCGAAGGGCTCAGCGAGGCGGAAGCGGCGCTGGTGATGGGCTGCGCGGTGGGCACCATCAAGTCGCGGCTCTCCCGTGCACGCGCCTCTCTTCGGGTCATCCTCAAGACGTGGCGGGGTTAGCCGTGGACTGTCTCGACGTTCGCGATCAGCTGCTCGACTTCCAGCACGGACGCCTCGCTCCCGAGGTGGTGGGCAACGTGCAACGCCATCTCGACGGCTGCGGCGACTGCGCGCTGGCCGACCTCACGGAGCGTGAGCTGACCCACGCTCTCGAGCGGCGTACCCCACAGTACTCGGCTCCCCTCGCCCTCAAGCGTCGGCTGGCCGCGGCTTGGCCTGCTCCCGCCGCACCGCGGCCGCGAGGGCGCTGGCCTCGCGTGCTCCACTACGCCGCGGTGGCGGCGGCCGCGCTCCTCCTCGCCCTGCCCTTCACGTACGAGCTCCTCTCACGGAAAGACGCGGGCGCGGTGCTCATGGTCAGCGAGGCGGTCAACGATCACGTGCGCATGCTCCAGAGTCAGCGGCCGCTGGAGATCGAGAGCGGGGGCATCCATCAGGTCATCCCGTGGTTCTCGGGAAAGCTCGACTTCGCTCCTGGCATTCGCTTCGCGGGCGACACTGAGTTTCCGCTCCGGGGCGGCGCCGTCGGCTACTTCGTTGACCGCAAGGCGGCCGCGCTGGCCTTCGGCGAGCCGTCACACGCCATCTCGCTCTTCGTCTTCAAGGCAGACGGGCTGCCGTGGCCGACCCGTGGCCTCGAAGACGGCACGTACCGGACCGTCGCGCGCGGCTTCGACGTGCTGCTCTGGCACGATGGCGAACTAGGCTATGCCCTCGTGGGCGCACCTGACGCCGCCCTGATGCGGCTCGCTGCGAAGCTTCGCCACCCCGCGTAACGAGAACTCACGAATATCTGGAGCGCGAGACGGCCGGGTCCTGTCGCCGGGGGGAGGGGTGTGCTCATGCTGCGTCACCCGCTCGCCTGATTCGCAGCCCTGCGGGCTGCGCGCAGGACGAGGGGGTCCCACTCCGCCTGAGCACACCCCTCCCCCCGCCGCCACCCGGCCGGTTGCACGTACAGCACTCATGGATTGCATGGACCAAGCCGCGCTCAGTGGGCGGAGGTTTTGGCCGCGGCGTAGGTGGGCGCGGCGACGCCGTCGATCATCACGTTCACACAGGCGGGAAGCCCCGAGGCCAGCGCACGCTCGAGGGCGGGAGCGAGGTCGCCTGGACGCTCGACGTGTTCTCCATAGCCGCCGAGGGCGGCCGTGGTCAGATCGTAGCGGGTCGGGCGCAGCTCGCAGCCCACCGTGCGCTCGGCGCCGTAGTGCTGGAGCTGGAGTTGATGCTCGGCATTCCAGCGTGCGTCGTTGCCCACCACCGCCAGCACGGGAAGCCCTTCGCGGACGGCGGTGTCCAGCTCGAAGCCATGGAAGCCGAAGGTGCCATCACCGAGAGCGGCGATCACCGCGCGCTCGGGATGGCGGAGCTTGGCGGCCAGGGCGAGCGGGATCGCACTTCCGATCGAGCCGGAGAGACCGTTGATCATACGCATCCCCGCCTCGCAACCCGCCTGGATCCACTGCCCGAACTCGCCGCCGTCGGCCACGAGGATGCCCCCGCGGTCGAGGAGCGGCTGGAGCGCGGCGCACACGCGAAGTGGATGCATGGGCGCCCGCGAGCTGCGACACAGCACGTCCCATTCCGCGGGCACGGCGGCCCGCGCGGACGCGACCTCGGCGCCCCAGTCGCGCCACCGCGCAGCCAGCGATGTCGTCTCGGCAGCCAGACGGATGACGAGCTGCGCGGGATCGGTGACGAGGCCGAGAGTGACCCGACCGCTCTGATCGAGCGCCTCCGCGTCCCAGTCGACCTGCACGAAGCGGCAGCTGGACGCGAAGGACGGCGCCCCGCCGAAGCGGACGGCGAAGTCGAGCCGCTTGCCGAGGAGCAGCACGAGGTCGGCCTGGCCCAGGCAGTTGCTTGCCATGTGTAGCCACGGATCGTTCACTCCGCGCGGGCTCTCCATGGGCAGCGCAGGAATGCCCGTGGGCCCGGTGAGCTGCTCCACTGCCGCGCGCCGAGCGGCCCGTGACATGGCGGGGCCGAGCAGCACGAGCGGCCGCCGCGACGCTTCGAGCAGCTCGCGCAACCGCCGGAGATCGGCGTCGGCCACACTCATGGAGTGGCGAGCGCCATTCATCACCACGGCGCCTCCATTGCTCACCTTGGCGTCGAGGAGATCGCCGGGCAGGCTCACGTGGACAGGGCCGGGACGACCACTGCGCGCCAGCTCGAGGGCGAGCGCGATGTCCTCCCCGAGCCGCGCCGCATCTTTGGCCACCCACGAGGCCTTGGTCACCGGGGCGGCCGCCCCCGCCTGGTCGATTTCCTGGAAGGCGCCGCGTCCCGCCTGCCCCGCCGGCGCATGCCCGCTCAGGAGCACGAGCGGCGACTCCGCCATCAGGGCGCCGTAGAGTGGGGACAGCGCGTTGAGATGGCCGGGGCCCGCCGTGACCAGGGCCACCCCGGGCTCCTCGCCGAGGCGGCCCCACGCGTCGGCCATGTGCACGGCGGCCGCCTCGTGGCGCGTGTGGATGATGCGCAGGTCGCGGCCGATGGTGGCGTCGTAGATGGGCAGGATCTGGTTGCCGGAGAGCGAGAAGAGCTGGCGCACGCCGCGCTCGGCGAGTGCCTCCACCACGAGGTCGGCTCCACGCGTGGTCACGACGGCGGCCTAGCGGACGCGGCCGCGCGCGGCAACGGGCCAGACCACCTCCACCGTGCCGCCGCGGATGCCGTAGAGCTCATCCACCATGTTGCTCACCACGCAGCAGTGATTCGGCACCACGTGCACGATGTCGCCCACCTTCGGCCGCTCGGCACATGCGGAGAGATCCACGATGCCGTGCTCCTCAGAGAGATTGGCCACCACCGCCTCCGGATACTCCATCACGTGCCCGAAGCCCTTCTGTCCGTACTGATCGGAGGTGAGCACCTTGGTGCCGCAGTCGAGGATGGCGCGGCCGTCGGTGGGGCGGCTCACCACGGTGGCGCGCACGCGCATGGCGCAGTTGTTCCACGTCGCCGTGCCCGACGAAACGACCATCACGTCGTTGAAGACGCAGGTGCCGGCACGATGTTCGGTGAGCATGGGAATGTTCTGCGCAGTGAAGAGGGTCGGGGTCCCTCCGCCCGAGACCACGGGCACGGGAATGCCCGCGTTCTTGAAGAGGGCGAGGGCGGCGGCGAAGAACTCACGGGTGGTCGGCTCGCGGTTGGGAAAGGTCATGAGTCCTCGGAACTGCATCCGGGGCAGCGACGCGGCCTGGCGAGCGAGGTCGAAGGCGGCCTGGGGCGTCTGCACGCCGGTGCGACCGAAGCCCGTATCGCATTCCACGAGAAAGCGCACGTCGAGCTTGTGCCGCACCCCCGCCTCGCTCAGCTCGCGGGCGACCACTTCGTTGTCGAGCACCACCGTCAGCTTGGGAGCGCGCGGCACGAGGGCCATCAGCCGATCGGTCTTGGCCCGGCCCAACACGTTGTAGGTGAGGAGGATGTCGTCGGCCACCTCCGCCTCCACGAACACCTCGACCTCGCCGATCTTCTGACAGGTGATGCCCATGGCCCCTGCCTGCATCTGCATCTTGCCGATGGCGGGGACCTTGTGCGTCTTGATGTGCGGGCGGTTGCCGATCCCGTGACGCGCCAGGTGCGTCTGCACGCGCCGGATGTTGTCCTCCATGATGCCCAGGTCGACGGTGACGGCGGGCGTGTCGAGATCGCCGACGACGGTCATGAGCGCTTCTCCTCATCGGGCACATCCACGTGAAAGGCATGCAAGGCGCGGTGCAGGACCGGCGCCAGCACCACAGAGATGACGGCGGCGAACACGACCACGCCCACGATGGCGTAGACGAGCAGGAAGACCTTGCCCGGCGCGGTCTGCATCCGGGTGATGGGGCCGTTGCCCGTCACCACCAGCCCGGCGTTGAGCAGGGCATCCGGCCAGTCCAGCCCTTCGAACTGGCGGAAGCCCAGCGCGCCTGCGAACAGGAAGACCACGTCGATGGCCACGGCTATAACCAGGCTCTTGCCCATGCGCGCCACGAAAAGTGGGACAGGCAGGAGCGGCTGGTGGCGACGCTCAAACATGGGCGGGGCGCCCATACTGGACGCCGAGGACGTAGGGACCAACGCCCTCCGCCTGTCCGCGCTCCAGCATGGTGCGAAGCTCGGGGGAGAGCGAGGCAGGATCGAGCAGCGGCCGTCTCGGCATCGGGCTAGGGCGCCGTCACGGTGGCGCCGCCCCCCGACGAGGTCACCGTGAAGCGATCACCCTGCTTGACGTACTGGTAGGCGGACCAGCCCGTGGGCGGATCCGGGATTCGGGCGAGAAACGGTCCGCCCGAAACCCCGCTCACCGTGCGCGCCTCCGTCAGGTCTTGGATCGAGTCGGGCAGCGCGCCAAACATCGCCTGGTACTGCCGCGCGGCGCTCGCAATGGCCTGCGCGTCCGCCTGCGCCTTGGCGGCCCGCGTCGCCGGCAGATCCTCACTGATCGCCTTCTGCTCCCGCTGGCATGCGCCCAGCGCCACCACGAGGATCGCGGGCAGGATCACGGCCGCTCGGAGCATGGGGGGCATTATAGACGGCGGCGGCGCGGAGGGTCTCCCCGCACCCTGCCCTCTTTCCTTTCGGGGGCGAGGCCCGAGAGGTGAGGAGGCGACGCGACTCGCCCCTAAGAAGGCGCGCACAAACGGCGCGCGAGGGCGCCAGCGTCAGGCAGCCCATCGAGGGAAAGCAGGTCCCCGACGCTCTCCTTGGCGCTCCGCGCTCCCCGCCGCTCCTCGATCGCCGCCGTCGCGCGAGCGATCAGCCAGTCATCGGGCAACGGGTTCTCCGTGCTCCCGCGCGGGGAGTGCACGGTCTCCACGAAGCTGCCCCGTGCCGTCTCCAGCGTGACCCTTGCGCTGCGGCTCGCGGGAAAGCGCGCCTGCATTTCCGCGGATTCCACGAGAGTCACCCGACGCGCGAGCGCGCGCAGCTCCGCGTCACCGAGGAGCGCGGCGCGCATCTCGTGCGGCCCGACGTCACCATAGGCCAGGGCGAGGGCGACCGTCCACGGCACGCTGTACTGCGCCTGCTCGATGGAGGTGGGCGCGGCGGCGGCGAGCAGAGTCGCCGCATGGAAGGTCTCGATGGTTACGCGACGCACGTCGGCCGCCGCCAGGCCATGGCGACGAAGCAGCGAGAGCACGGCGTCCACCGGCGCGTGCGTCCAGCGACAGGCCGCATACGCCTTGAAGTAGCTCTCGCCGATGGCCCAACGGCGCCCCAGGTCGTCGAGCCACGTGGCCGCCGCACCGTCACGGTCGAGGATGGTGAGCGCACCCTCGAAGCCCGCCGCGGCCAGCGACACCGCGTGAACGCCGGCCAGCGTGCCCCAGCCGATCGACTCCTTGACCATGGCGCCCTCGGCCAGCGAGACCACGAGCGGGGCCTGCGGCCGGTAGGCGGCGGCAATGGCCAGCGCGTGCGCCTGCTGGGTGACGTCGAGCTTGGCGAGCCGGCCCACCGCCGCCGCGACGCCGAGGGGCGTCCAGCCGCCGGAGGAAAGCGCGTCCACGCGTGTGTCTTCCCGGGCCAGGGCCGCGCGCACAGCAACCTCGTAGCCCAGGATCATCGCGGCGAGCGCGGCAGGGCCAGACATCGCCGCGCGCTGGGCCACGGTAAGCACTGCCGGCACCACGCTGGAGGCGGCGTGACCGACGACCAGCGCGTAGCCGTCGTCGAGGTCGAGCGCGGAGGCGGCGGTGGCGTTCACGAAGCATGCGCCCGCGAGATCGGCCGATCCGCGCTGGCTCCAGAAGCCGTAGGCGCCCTCGGAGGCGAAGGCACGCGCGGCCGCGCGCACCGATGGCGCCTCGAGACCGGCCAGCGCCACGCCGACGGTGTCCATGCAGCAGAGCCGGGCGCGCGCCCGAATGGGTTCAGGCACGGAATCGAGATCGGTGTGGGCGAGCCACTCCGCGATCCGCGAGGCGATGGTCACGACGGCCTCGGCGGCCCGATGGCGATGCCGGCCGCTCCCATCTCGATGAGGCGCCCGCCTTCCGAGGCCGGCCGGAACTGGCGCAGGAGCTCCTCGCGGCTCGTTCCTGGCGGATAGAAGTACTCCGCGCGCTCCGCGGAGAGCGCGGGCGAGGCGATGAGCCGGTCCTCGCGCGCGATCCCGCTCATGCGCTGGGCGAGGAGCCAGGAGACGCCGGGGCCCAGCTTGAAGCCCGTGCCGCAGCCGCTGCCCGCGTAGAATACGCGCCCGTCGGTGCCGGGCACCTCACCCTCGATGGGCAGCTCCTCCGGATTCATGTAGTAGGCGCCCCCGGCGATGTCGGCGGGCGTCTTGCCGAGATTGAGTCCCTGGGAGGAGAGCACGGGGAAGTGTGGCATCACCTCGAGGAGGGTGTCGATCATGACCTGATCGAGGCCCACCCGCAGGCCGCCGATCTCGCCGCCGCGTGGCTGATAGTCGTCCGGCTGGAGCTCGCGGTGGTGCGTGCCGAAGATCATCCCGCTGCCCTCGGGACGGAAGTAGATGTCGCGCCAGTGCGAGATGGTGGGCGCGTCGATGAGCTCCACCTCGCGGCGTGCCCCCAGCGGGCCAACCGTGTAGCGGCGCTGGACGAAGTCGTTATCCGTGGAGTTTCGGATGTACGGCACCTGATGAAAGCTCGTGAAGGTTGGCATCTCCCAGCCCGCCGCCGCGCGCACGAGGGCGGCGTTGCCTCGCCCTGCGGCCAGCACGATCCGGTCGGCACGTACCGTCTCGCGCGCCACGACCTGGCGATCGGCGCCCTGCCGTGACCAACGCTCCAGCACGAGCCCGGTGACCCGTTCTCCCTCGCGGAGGAACTCCACCACGTGCGAGTAGAGGCTCACGCACACGCCCGCCTCCAGGCAGGCCTCGAGGAACCCCGTGAGGGCGGTGCCGCCGTCCGCGAAGCCGCCTTCCTCGTCGGCGAGCACGTGGGTGGAATCGTCCACGTCCATGATGCGCTCGAGGTTGCGCCGGCGGCCCGAAGACAGTCGCTCGAGATAGTCCCGCATGCTCACGACGTCGAGGCGTCCGCCCGCGCCTGCGGCGATGCGCCCGACCTCGGCGAGGATGCCGGGGATGGCCGACTCGGAGACGAAGCGCCCCCAACCCGTGGGCACGAAGCCCAGGTGCACGGGCGCGCGCAGGCCGAGCCGCGTAGTGGGATCGCGATAGATCTCACGTGCGAAGGCGGCCACCCGCACCACATCGAGGTCAGAGTACGCGATGCGGATGATTCCGCCCGTGTTCACCGTGATGCACTCGCCCGGAATGGCGTTGTCCTCGAGGACGAGCACGCGGGCGCGGAGCTGCCGGGCCAGGAAGAAGGCGGTGGGCAGGCCATAGATGCCCGCGCCCACCACCACCACGTCCCACGGGCCAGGCGGGAGACGGGCCTCCCTGCCCTGGACGACCTCGCCCGCCGCCACGAGCGCTACTGCATCGGCGAGTAGGCGGTGGGCCGGAGGATCTGCGCGGTCAGCCGCGCCACCAGCGGTCCGTTCTTCTCCGTCTCTGCGAACTTCGCGAGGCGCTCCTTGTCGGCCACGAAGCCGCCCCACTTCTTCTCGCGGTCGGCCAGGCTGTCGTAGGCGAGGATGTAGATGAGCTGGTCCGAGGAGCCG
>Ga0209465_10000445_pt1 | contig 19481 bp, 23 predicted proteins | sample PanSoiPlot1MoBio_FD_188321 | JGI IMG/M metagenome (GOLD analysis project Ga0209465, IMG submission 188321) | Tropical forest soil microbial communities from Panama analyzed to predict greenhouse gas emissions - Panama Soil Plot 1 MoBio (SPAdes)... | ecosystem: Environmental > Terrestrial > Soil...
CAGCGCCGGCCGAGGCGGCATGGGCGGCGGCGACGCGGGATCCGCCGGTTCGGGTGGCGGAGGCGGTACCGGTGGCGTCGGAGGATGCTCCGAGATCAACTTCATGTGGACGATCTACACGCCCATCATCAGCGGAGGCGGCGGCAGCGGTGGAAGCGGCGGCGGGGGCGGAAGCTTCAGCAGCACCACGACGTCTGGATGTCGGAGCCTGCCGGCAGAGTGCGTGAACGACCCGCATTGCGCATGCGTCTGCCCGCCCGGGGTGCCTTGCTATGGATTGGCCTGCACGTGCAGCGAATCGAATCAGGTGCTGTTCATCCATTGCTACAGCGATTGATCGGATCCGTCCGCGGCGTCGCGTTGTAGCCGACGCGCGCGACGTCATTGCGACCCCACGACGCCAACGTCGGGAGATGGCGGCCCGCAATCCGGCGGCGCGCTCGCGTTGTAGATGTTGATCGCATTCCGTCGGTGCGAGTCCGCCGACCCGTCCACGGCCATCGCGGCGTCGGCAACCGCCCAGCCGGCCAGCCAGCCGCCGATGAAGACGGGCAGCTCGGCCGTGGTGCTGTGCGCGTCCCGAAGTGCAAAGCCTCCAGCCACCCATGACCCGACCATCGTTGGCAGCGTGGCGAGAATGAGTGCGACCGTTATGCCGTTCGCGCGGTGCGAGGCGCGCGCCTCCTTGTTGGCGGCCGGATTGTCGGCCGTGGCGGCGACCAGATCGTTGTCCGGGACGACGCTGTCCCCGCGCCAGAGCGTCGCCACCGCGCTCCTTCCGAGTCGACGGGACAGAAACTGCAGGCAGGGACCGCCGGGGTCGCGCCGGATTGGTGGCGAGGCCCCGGGGGTGGCGCATCCCGCGACCAGCTGACCGCCCAGCGCGATCACGACCAACGCAGCCTTTGGTCTCAGACGCGTCATTCCGAGCCCTCGGCGGGAAGGTCGGGCACCGGCGGCCCGCACCCGGGCGGCGGGTGGGCGTTGTAGATGTCGAGCGCGCGCGTGAGATGGCGCTCGGAGACGAGGTCGTGCAGGGCTCTGACGGTGCCGAGCGCCAGCAGGGTGATCCCCAATCCGCCGACCGCGACGGGTCCGCTGAAGCGATCTTCGTGCGTCGCGGGGAGAACGACCACGCCGGTCAGCTGGACCGCAGCCAGCCAGGCCAGCGTCGCGTACGCCGCTGTCTCGAGGACGTCCTCCGTGCGAATCCAGGAGCGCACCTCCGCGTCGGCGGCCGGATTGTCGGCCGCCTCGCTGATCAACGCGCCTTTGATGCTCGACCAATTGCTGGCGAGCATCATGTCTCCGCGCCAGAGCGCCACGTGCGTGTGTTTCCCGACGCTATGCGAGACGACCTGCAGGCAGGGACCGCCAGGGTCGTGCGTCTCGGGAAAACTGGTGGCGCATCCAGCGGTGAGCGGGAGGGCGATCGCCGCCGACACCAGCACCGGCCGCAGGGGCTTCATTCGGAAGCCTCGACCGCGTCGGGAGGCGGCGCCCCGCAGCCGGGCGGCGGGTTGGCGTTGTAGATCTCGATGGCGTTGTTGCGGTGGTCTGGACCTACGGTGCGGTAAAGGAACATCGCGCTGATCGTCGCGGCCAAGGCGACGGCGGTCGCGCCGCCGAGCCAGTACTGCGTGCCGGTTTCGTGCGATTTGCTCCACCAGCTTCCGGTCGCCGCCAGCGCGGCTGTCGTCGCGGCGCCGGCAATCAGGATCGTCGTGAAAGCCACGTGGCTCCGATGGGAGGCGCGGGCTTCCGCGGCGGCCGCGGAATTGTCGGACGTCGCCGCGATCAGGGGGGCATCGAGATCGCCGGCGACCAAGTTGTGGCCGACGAGGGTGTCGCCGCGCCAGAGCGTCGCGTACGAGTCGCGGCCCAGATGCCCGAAGATGAGCTGGAGGCACGGGCCGGCGGGATCGCGCGGGATCGGGGGAAAGGGCGGCAGCGTGGCCTCGCATCCCCCGGCCAGGTGGCTGCCGAGCGCGATGAGGGCCAACGCCACCGCCGGCTGCCCGCGCGTCATGGCGACCCGTCGCTGGCGGCATCCTCCGCCGGCCAGCCGCAGTCGGGAGGCGCCGCGTTGTTGTAGATAGCGAGCGCCCGATCGAGGTGCCGGGCCCCAACGGTTTCACTGAGGACGATAGAGCTGATGATCGCGCCCCACCCAGTGAGAACCGCGCCGGCCATGAGACCGACCGCGGCACGGTTGTCGTGCGCATCGAAGGCCACCGGGTAGGCGCTCAAGAACAGCCCGACTGACGTCGGCAGTCCCACGATCTCGATCGTATGGATGGCCTCGTTGGTGCGATGGTACGCGCGCGCCTCGGCAGCGGCCGCCGGGTTGTCGGCCGTCGCTTCGATCAACTGTTCGTCCAGCGTGGCGTCGCCTCGATGGCTGCCGACGAAACGGGTGCCGCCGCGCCAGAGCGTCGCGTGCGGGCGGCGGCCCTGACTCTGGTCGTAGCGAACCTTGAGGCACCGAACGGGCGGCTCGAGCGGGAGGGTCAGCGTGGCCTCGCATCCCCCGATCAGGTGGCTGCCGAGCACGACGATCGCCAGCGCCATCAAGGGCCACCCGCGCGTCATGACGACCCCTGTTCGTCCACGTACGGAACCGGCGGCCCGCAATCGTCCGGCGGATTGGCGTTGTAGAGATCGACGGCCTTGCGGAGGTGCGGCTGACCTCTCGCGGAGAGCGCGAGCGCACCGAATACCCCGGCCGGCACGCTCAGGAAGCTGGCGAACGAGAGAGCCAAGCCGGCGGTCTCATGGTGCGATTCGTCTGCCAGGTGGATGCCGGTCGCGAACAACGCTGCGAACGTGGCCAGACCTGCAAGCACGACGGCGCCCGCGGCGAGGTGGGCGTTGTGGTACGCCTCTGCCTCCCGGTGGGATGCGGGATTGTCGGCGGTCACGTCCAGGAGCGGCTCGTCGAGGTCCGTGTTGACGAGGTCGGTGCCAATGAGCAGCTCGCCGCGCCAGAGCGTGGCGTGCGACGCGCGGCCGGAACGATAGACGAGAACCTGGAGGCAGGGACCGTCGGGATGGCGCGGGATGGGCGGCGGCAGGGTCGCATCGCATCCGGCGGCGAGCGCGCCGCCGAGTGCGATCACTGCCCACGCCAGGGCCGGCCGCACAAGCGTCATTCCGACTCCGGGCCAGATGCGGCGGGCGGTGCGGGCCCGCACCCCGGGGGCGGATTCGCGTTGTAGATGGCGATCGCGTTCTTGAAGTGCTCGTGCGCGTCCGACTCGAGATTGAGCCCGCTCCATTGCATCATCAAGTCAGCGGCGGCGGCGGCGGCCCCGAGCGGTATGGTGACCCTTTCATCCCCTGACCCGTGGGTCACGTAGGCGCCGACCGCGGCGATCGCGATCGCCGGGAGCCATTGCCCAAAGATGAGCGCGAACGCGATGCGGTGCTCGCGCCGCCCCACCCGCGCTTCCGCGTGGGCGTCCGGGTTGTCGGTGGTCGCGCCGAACACGGCGGCATCGAGGCGGTCCGAGCCGGTCCCGATGTTGCCGACGAACATGTCGCCGCGCCAGAGCGTGCCGATGCGGCCCTTGTTGTGGGGACGCGACGGACGCTGGATGCACGGACCGGCGGGATCGCGCTCCATGTACGGCCCGACCTCGCCGCAACCGGCGGTCAGCTGGTCGCAGAGCGCGATCACGGCCAGGGTCACCGTCCCCCGCATGCCGATCATGACGACCCCGGGCGGTCGGTGTCGCGAGCCGGCGGCCCGCATCCGGGCGGCGGGTCGGCGTTGTAGATGTCGATCGCCTTGTAGGCGTGCGCGTACGCGGACGAATCCAGATGGATCCCTCCGAAGAGCATCGCCAGTTCAACCGCGGCCGCCCCGAGTATGTAGGGCGTGAAGCTGCTGTCGCTCTCGTGGCGGGTCGCAAGCGCGCCGATCCCGAGGACGGCGATCGCTCCAAGCGGTTGCCCATAGATCAGCCCGAGCGCGGCGCGGTGTTCCCGCAGCCCCGCGCGCGCCTCCGCGTTGGCGGCTGGGTTGTCGGTGGTCGCGCCGACCAGCGCCGCGTCACGGCCCTGCCCGTCGTGGACGTTGCCGACGAACGTGTCGCCGCGCCAGAGCGTGGCGACCGAACCCTTGCCGGCGCGACGCCACGGAAGCTGGAGGCAGGGACCGGCGGGATCGCGCGGAACGTACGGCGTCGTGGCCAGACAGCCGGCGATCGGTAAACCGCCCAGCGCGATCGCGATCGGGATCACGCCCACCCGCGCACGCATCATGGCGATGAGTGGGATCTCGCGGCGAAGTTTCTCAGTCAGGCCGATCGCGCCGCGCGCCACCGCTTGTAGGCTTCGAGCCAGAGCTCGCCGGCCGGCGGCAGGCCGCTGATCCGCAAGTCTTCGATCGGCACCTGCAACTCCCTCGCGTCCTCTCGGAAGACGGCGTGAATGCGGGGCACGTGTGGATCGGCGTGCAGCTTGTCGAAGGTGGGACGCTGGCGCTGCAGCGCGGGGACGACGGTCAGGGTGAGGCCCGGCCAGAATCCCAGCACCTCCATCAGGTCGTCGCCGGGCTTCGGCGGCACCAGCGCCAGGCACTGCTCGACCGTCTCGACGATCGATCGCGAGCGGATGCGCGGCGGCGCCACGGTCTCCTCGAACGGCTTTCCGTCCGCCACGCCGATCCGGATCCGGCCGAGGTCCGAATGGAATTCGATCGCGCAGTCGGCGAGCGGCGCGTCGGCCAGGACGCGTTCGAACGCGACCAGCGACGACATCAACGCAGCGGTCGGTTCGGGAGCGCGGTAGGCGGGGCCGCTCGCGCCGCTGTAGGCGGTGAACGCGCAGCCGGTCTCGGTGTCCCGGACGGCGTAGCCTTCGAACCCCTCGTCGGCCTCCTCGGTCGGTCCGAACACCGACCAGAGGCGGCCGAGGAACTCACCCGGGTCGTCGGGTTGGCGCGGGCGCTTCTCGGGCGGCAGCCGATCCGTGATCTCGTCGCGGTTGAACGCCTTGCTGCCGCCCACATCCCGGTCCGCGCGGACGAAGCGCGCAGCGCGTCCTGGTCGATTGCTGTCGATGCCCCATCTTCGCCCAGGTCGGACCCGAATGTCCCGGACTACTCGCCGGGAGATCACCGGTTGACAGGGGGTCGGCGGGCGGGCGTATAACGCCGCCGATGGGCGATTCGGCGGCGCAGATTCCGGGGATCGGCTGGGAATCGCTGACGCTTTCGTTCGCGTCGCTGGGCGTCGTCTGCCTGGTCGCGTGGGGGACGCTGCGCCTCCTGGCCGGGCGCGGCGTCGGCAAGGCGTCGGGCGCGATCCGGGTCGTCGCGCGCTGTCCGCTCGAGCCGCGCCGGTCCGTGTTCGTGATCGAGACGGCCGGGCGCTGCTTCCTGGTCGGCGTCGGGGACGGCCCGATGGCGCTGCTGGCCGAGCTGGACGCGGACAAGCTGCCCCGGCCGTCCGAAGCGGCCGGATCGCGGTTCGCCGACGTTCTCGCGCGCGTGCTGGGCCGCGACCTCCGCGCCGGCAAGAGCGCGCCCGCCGACGCGCCCGTCAAACCGAGATGAAGAAGCTGGGGGTCGGCGTCGTGGTCGGGGGTGGGGCAGCGCTGGTGCCGGCGGCCGCCTTCGCGGCGGCGGCCCGCGCGCACGACGCCGGCGCGGCGGGCCTGGCGTCGCGCCCGCTGGTGTTGATCCTGGCGATGGCGGCGCTGTCGCTGATTCCGTTCGCGCTTTTGATGGTGACGTCGTTCGTGCGCATCTCGGTCGTCCTGTCGATCCTGCGCAGCGCGATCGGCACGCCGTCGGTGCCGCCCACCCAGGTGCTGACCGGCCTGGCGCTGGTGCTGACGATCGCGGTGATGGCGCCGACGGGGACGCGGATGTACGAGGCGATGGCGCCGGCGCTCGGGGCCGCGGCCGGCGCCGACATCACCAGCGGCGAGACCCTGTCGGCGCTCGGCGCCGCCGCCGACCGCGGCAAGGAGCCGCTGCGCGAGTTCATCCTGAAGCACACCGACCCGCGCGACCGGGCGTCGTTCCTGGCGGTGACGCTGAAGATGCGCGCGCCGGCCGAACGCGCCGCCATCAGCGACCGCGACTTCGGCGTCATCGTGCCCGCCTTCGTCACCTCCGAGCTGCGGCGCGCCTTCCAGATCGGCTTCTTGCTGTTCATCCCCTTCCTGGTCGTCGACATGGTGATCGCGAACCTCCTGCTGGCGCTCGGGATGCACATGCTGTCGCCCACGACGGTGTCGCTGCCCTTCAAGCTCCTGCTGTTCGTCATCGCCGACGGCTGGACGCTGGTGATCCGCGGCCTCCTGCAGAGCTACGCATGACATCTTCCTCGACGACGCTGGTGCTGAACGCGATCCGCGAAGGGCTGCTGCTCGTGCTGTTGCTGTCCGCGCCGCCGCTGATCGCCAGCATGGTGACCGGCTTCGTCATCGGCCTTTTCCAGGCGGCCACGCAGATTCAGGATCAGACGCTGGCGTTCGTCCCCAAGCTGGTCATCGTGCTGGTCGTGCTGGTCGCGATGGGCCCGGCGCTCGGATCGTCGCTGGTGCGGTTCACGCAGGCGATGTTGCTGGCGATCCCGTCGCTGCGCTGATCGCCATGCCGCCGTCGGGCCTGCTCGGCATCGTCGTCGCGACCGCGCTGGGCGCGGCGCGCCTTCTGCCCGTGCTCTGGCTGGTGTCGCCGCTTGGCGGCCCGCGCCTGCCCGCCACCGTGCGCGTCGGCTTCGCGGTGCTGCTGGCGCTGGTGGCTTCGCCGGCGCTGGCCGCGACCGCCGGCGCCGACGCGCTGGCGGAGGTGTCGGCGCCGCGGTTCGTGCTGCTGCTGGGGCGCGAGATCGTGGTCGGCTTTTGCCTGGCCCTGGTCGCCGCCGCCGCGTTTCGGGCGGCCGAGGTCGCCGGTCGCCTCGGCGACACGCTCCGCGGCGCCAACGTCGCGGAGATCCTGGTGCCGACCGCCGACGAACGGGCCAGCCCCCTCGGTGTCCTGTACGTCCTGCTGGCAACCGTCGTCTTTCTGCAGATCGGCGGCGTGCCGCGGCTGGTCGAGGCCCTGCTCTCCAGCTACCAGACGCTACCGATCGGGGGCGGTCTCGGCGAGCCGGCCGCGCGTCGGGTGGGGCTGGTCGTCGTCGCCGCGTCGGCCAAGCTGATCGCGTCCGGGCTGGCCCTGGCCGCGCCGGTGGTGGTGGCCATGTGGCTGACCGACCTGGCCCTCGGCCTGATCGCGCGCGCCGCGCCCTCGGTGCCGGTCTATTTCGTCGGCCTTCCGCTGAAGGGCCTGTTGGCCACAGGCGTCGTCCTGCTCGGTCTCGCAATGTTACAAAGCGCGCTCGCGGGAGGCTTTGCGTCGTGGATGCAACTGTTTTCACAAGCGGTGGCCGCTTTCCGCCGATGACGTTAGGATCAGGCAAATGCGTACGGCCCCGGCGCTACTTGTGTGCGCGCTGGCGGCCCTGTCGACGGCCGGTTGTGGCGACGTCGATGCGGGCAGCCAGCCGTTTCCGGGGACGATCCTCTATCAGGATTCGATGGGCGCCTTCGAGTTCCGCCTGCTCGAGCCGCCCTGGATCCCGCCGTTCGTCGTCACCTACCTCGGCGTATCCGAGACGTTTTCGATCGTGCCGCCTCCGGATGCGACTGTCACGACCGATCCGACCACCCTGCTGAACGAGGCGTTCTACAGCCTGCAGCTCTCGAAGGTGACGGGCGATCCGGCGTCGGCGATGGCGATGGTGGTCGGGACCATTCCGGGGGGCGGCACCGGCGTTCCGGCGAACGACGTCGAGACCGCCGCCGGCAGCAGCGGCGTCGAGATGGCGTGGCAGGAATCGACCACCGTGTACCACCGCGACGCGTTTCTCGCCGGCAGCGGGACGCCGACCTTCCGCCTGCACTTCACGTCGGTCGATCCGATCGACGACGACGACATGGTCAGCCAGATGATCAACAGCTTCAGGGCCAAATGACGACGGCCAGGCTGAGGACCGCCGCGCTTGCCGTCGTCGCGTCCGCGCTCGCGGGCGCCACGCCCGGGCGCGCGCAGACCCAGCCTCCGCCGTTCGGCCAGGGCGGCCCGATGGCGCCACCCGCGCCCAGCCCGGCCCGGCCGCCGGCGCCGCCCGCCCCGGCGCAGGCATCGAAACCAGACGCGCGGCCGCCTGCGCCGGTCCCGAGGGACGACGAGATCGACGATCCGAAAGTGTCGCGACGGCTCGGCACGCGGATCAGCGTTCCACCACCGCCACCGCCGCCGGCGCCGCCGCCCGCGACAGCACGGCCCGCGGCGCCGCCGCCGCCCGCGCAGCCGGTCGCGCCGTTGCGACCCGCGCGGCCGTCGCCCGAATCGGAGGCCGCCGACACGCAGACGCTCGTCCACCCCTATACGCCACCCGCCGAGGCGGCTTTCCAGCCGACGCCTCCCCGCCTCAAGCTCGGCCTGCGGCACTTCAACTTCATCCGCATCGGCGCCTCGCAGACGCCCGACGGCATCGCCGCCACCGAGACCTTCAACAGCCTCGGCGTCGACGTCTACCCCGTGTCGAACGTGATCCGCATCGGCCTGACGACCGCCTTTGGCTGGCAGTCGGGGACCGGGCTGCTGGACGGCGACTACTTCGCCACGCAGTCGTTCTCGTTCGGTGGCCAGTACCGCGACCTCGGCCACGTCGTCCCGTTCGCGGAGGCGTTCACGGGGGTCGGCTACATGCGGCGCCTGCAGTTCGACCGGACGATCCCGACGGCGTTCTGGCAATTCGGCGCCGACGCGGGCGTCGAGGTCTACGTCGCCCGCACTGGATACCTGAGCCTCGCCCTCGGCTACCTGCGTCCCGTCAACGGCTTTGCCGTGCGGCAGCAGTTCACGAGCGTCTTCGTGGACACCTGGTCGCTGAAGCTCGGCATCGGCATCTAGGGGAACCCCGAGATCCCGAGGTAAACTCGGGCCATGCCGGAGACGGGCGCGAGCTTCGCGGGCCGCAAGAAGTTCGAGGGGCCGGGCGGGACGCCGGGCGGGGCCGGCGAGGTGCTGGTTGGCCTGATCATGATGGCCGTCGGCGTCTACATCGTCTTCGATCACGTCACCGTCCACACGTCGTTCTGGCGCTTCCTGGGCAGTCCCGGCACCAGCTTCGGCCTCACCTTGCTGCCGCTTCTGGGCGGGATCGGCGTGCTGTTCTTCAACGGCCGGTCGATGCTGGGCTGGGTCCTGATGCTCGGGGGAATCGTCCTGATCCTGGCGGGCGTGCTGATGAACCTGGACGTCTACTTCCGCCCCACCAGCCTGTGGGGGACGATCGTGATGTTCGGGCTGATCGTCGCCGGCCTGGGCGTGTTCGCGCGCGGCCTGCGCCCCCATTCGCCTCGTTCGTAGCGCGGCCGCTCTGCTGCTACACTCCGCGCCACCTTTCGACACAGGGAGAGTCCATGCTGCGTTTCGGAGTCGCTTTCGGGTTGGCAGTTGTCATCGGCGGTCCGACCGCCGCGTTCGCGCAGGCGCCGGGCCAGGGGCCGCCGATGCCGATGGCGATCGACCTCGCCAAGGTGCCGGCCGGTAGCTATGCGGACTACAACATGCTGATGGGCCAGCTGCCGCCGATGAAGATGCGCATGGCGCTGGTGACGAAGTCGCCTGCCACGAACGTCATCGAGACCTCCGTCGAGGGCGGGATGATGGCGATGGCGGGCAAGATGGTCATGCACATGGAGCTGGCGCCGGGCGCCGACGCCACCCTGAAGAAGGTCGTCATGCAGCTGGGCAGCGGCGATCCGATGGAGATGCCCATCGAGATGTCGGGCAACAAGCCGTTCACGAAGCCGAATCCGAAGTCGCTGGTCGGGTCGGAGACCATCAAGACCGCCAGCGGGTCGTACAAGACCAAGCACTATCGCGAGAAGACGCCCCAGGGTGACAAGATCGACTTCTGGGTGAGCGAGAGCGTGCCGCCGCTCGGCATCGTCAAGATCGAGGTCGACCAGAAGAACAACCCGCAGATCAAGGGCAAGCTGGTGTTCGAGCTGACCGGGATGGGCAAGGATCAGACGGCGGTCGTGACCAAGCCGGCGAAGCCGTTCGATCAGGCGAAGCTGATGCAACAGATGATGGGCGGCGCCGCCGCGGGTGGCGCGGGCGCGGGCAAGTCGCCGCCGGCCCCGCCGCCGCCTCCTCCTCCGGCGAAGAAGTAGCGCCACCGGCGGGACGGGGCGGGCATGGCGGCCGAGCGTACCGAAGAGCCGACGCCGAAGCGCCTCGAGGACGCGCGCCGCCGCGGAGAGGTGGCCGTCAGTCGCGACGCCACCTCCGCCGCGGCGATGACCGCCGCCATCGTCGCGCTGGTGCTGCAGGGGCCGGTGCTGACCGCCCGCCTGCTCGCCTACTGGAAGGCGGCCTTCGCGGGCGCGCCCGTCGCCGGCGATGCGTCGTCGGCGCTGGTCGCAGGCGTGGGCGTGCTGGCGCGCGCGCTGGCCGTCCCGCTGGCGGCGGCCGCGATGGTGGCCCTCGGCGCGGGCCTGCTCCAGACGCGCGGGCTGCTGGCGCTCGGCGCGCTGCGCCCGGACCTGGCGCGGCTGTCGCCGGCGGCGGGGCTGGGGCGCGTGTTCGGCGGCAAGGCGGCGCTGGAGATCGGCAAGGGGCTGCTCAAGGCGGCGCTGGTCGCGTCGCTCGCCTGGCTGACGGTGCGGCCGGTCCTGGCCGGTCTGGCGGCGCTGGCGGGCGCGTCGATCCCGAGGCTGGCCGGCGCGATGGGGGTGGTGTCGGCGCAGCTGGCCGAGCGGGTCGCTCTGGTCGCGCTGGGGCTCGGGCTGGCGGACTACCTGCTGGTCCGGCGCCGCCATCTGGGGCGGCAGCGGATGACCAAGGAGGAGGTTCGACGCGAGCACAAGGAGTCCGAGGGGGATCCCAGCCACCGCGCCGAGCGCCAGCGGCTGCACCGCGAACTTTTGGAGCAACGAATGGTCGCCGAGGTCCGAAAAGCAGACTTCGTCGTGGTCAACCCGGATCACATCGCCGTCGCGCTGCGCTACGACCGGGACGGGGAGGCGGCGCCGGTGGTCGTCGCGCGCGGGGAGCGCCTGCTGGCCGAACGGATCAAGCAGGTGGCCCGCGAGGCGGGCGTGCCAATCTTCCGCGACGTGACGCTGGCGCGGTCGCTGCGCGACCTGCCCGAGGGGACCGAGATTCCGGCGGCGCTGTACGAGGCGGTGGCGGAGATCCTGAGGGTGGTTTACGGGATGCCGGCCCCGTCCACGCCCACGTCAGCGTCAACGTCAGCGCCTCCGTCACGAAGCAGTGGCATGGGCTGGAGGCGCGCATAAAATGGCGACCTCATGATCAAGAAGGTGCGAAAGGCCGTCCTGCCGGTGGCGGGGCTGGGGACGCGGTTTCTGCCCGCGACGAAGGCGATCCCGAAAGAGATGCTGCCGCTGGTCGACACGCCCAGCATCCAGCTGATCGTCGAGGAGTGCGTGGCGGCCGGGATCGAGGAGATCATCTTCGTCACGGCGCGCGGCAAGTCGGCGATCGAAGATCATTTCGACCGCGCGGGCGAGCTGGAGGCGTTGCTCGAGAAGCGCGGCAAGCAGGACGATCTGGCGCGGGTGCGCCGGCCGACGGAGATGGCGCGCTACGTGTCGGTGCGCCAGGCCGAGGCGCGGGGCCTCGGGCACGCGGTCCTGTGCGCGCGGGACGCGGTCGGCGACGAACCGTTCGCCGTCGTGCTGGGCGACGATCTGCTGGACGCGGCGGTTTCGGGCGTGCGCCAGCTGATCGACGTCTACGACAAGACGGGGACCGGCGTCATCGCGCTCAAGCAGGTGCCGGCCGGGCAAGAACACATGTACGGCATCGTCGACGGCGAGCCGATTGGGCCGCGGCAGATGAAGATCCGCAGGCTGGTCGAGAAGCCGGCGCCCGGCACGGCGCCGTCCCGCATGGCGATCATCGGCCGCTACCTGCTGCCGCCGGAGATCTTTCCGATCCTGGCCGACACCAAGCCGGGGAAGGGCGGCGAGATCCAGCTGACCGACGGCCTGGCGACGCTGTGCGACCGGCACGGGCTGGCGGGCCTCGAGGTCGAGGGGCGCCGGGACGACGTCGGCGATCGCGCCGGGTACGTCGTCGCCATGGCGTACTACGCGCTCAAGCGGGCGGACATCGCCGACGACGTGCGGGCGGGGCTGACCCGCCTCCTGGCGGAGACCGTCGCAAAGAAGTGATCTGACGTTGGAGGAAGCGGAAGCGGGCGGCAACTTCCTCGAGGTCGCGGTCGCGCTGCCGGTGACGGGCACGTTCACCTATCGCGATCCGCGCCCGGGGACGACGGCGCCCATCGGCGCGCAGGTGGTGGTGCCGTTCGGCGCCCGCACGGTGACCGGTTTCGTCGTGGCGCGCGCGGCGCCCGTGGCGGCCGGCGAAGCCGTGGCCCGCGACATCGAGGAGGTCGTCTCGGGCGAGCCGGCCTTCGACGAGGCGATGATCGGCTTCGGGCGCTGGGTGGCCGACTACTACCAGGCGCCGCTGGGCGAGGTGCTGCGCGCGGCGCTGCCCCAGGGCGAGCAGGCGAGCGCCACGCGCGCCGCGCGGCTGACCGCGCTCGGCACGCAGACCTTGCAGCGACAACCCGCGCTGATCGCCGGCGAAGCGAAGGCCGATCCCGTCCTGACCGCGCTGGCGGCGGCGGGCGGCGAGCTGCCGCTGCGCCGCCTGGTCCGCGCGGTGGAGGGCGCGGCCCGCCAGCTGCCGCGGCTGGTGGCCGCCGGGCTGGTCGAGGTGGGCGACGAGGTCCAGGACCGGCGGCCGCCCCCGACCGTCGCGTACGCGCGCGCGATCGGCGCGGCGGCGACGGCGCTGCCGCGGCGGGCGTTCGCGAAGCGCGCGCTCGCCGACAAGTTGGCGGCGGCGGGCGACGGCCTGGTCGTCTCGTCGCTGTCGGCCGCCGAGCGCGGGGCGCTGCGGGCGCTGGTCGCGGCCGGCCTGGCGCGCGTCGAGCACCGACCGGTCGTCAGAGCCGCCGAGGCGCGCGTGGTCGCGGCCCCGGAAGGGATCACGCTGACACCGGCGCAGGCGCAGGCGGTGGACGCGCTGACGGCGGCGCTGGCGGGCGGCTTTGCCAGCTTCCTGCTGCACGGGATCACCGGCTCGGGCAAGACGGAGGTCTACCTGCGCGTCATCGCCGCGGCCCGGGCGGCGGGTCGCGGCGCGCTGGTGCTGGTGCCCGAGATCGCGCTGACGCCCCAGCTGGCAGCCCGGTTTCGGGCCCGCTTCGGCGAGGACGTCGCCGTGCTGCACAGCGCGCTGCCGCCGCGCGAGCGGCTGGCGGCCTGGCGGCGGCTGCGGGCCGGCGAGGTCGGCATCGCGCTCGGCGCGCGCTCCGCCGTGTTCGCGCCGGTGCACGCGCTCGGCGTCGTGGTCGTCGACGAGGAGCACGATCCGTCGTTCAAGCAGGAGGAGGGGGTGCGCTACCACGCGCGCGATCTCGCGGTGGTGCGCGCCCAGCGGGCGGGCGCCATCGCGATCCTCGGCTCGGCGACGCCGTCGCTGGAGAGCGCGCACAACGTCGCGCGCGGGCGCTTCACGCGGCTCGTGCTGCCCGAGCGCGCGACGCCGCGTCCGCTGCCCGACGTCGCCGTCGTCGATCTGCGGCGCCACCCGCCCGGTCCCGACGGCCTGCTGTCGGCGCCGCTGGCGGAGGCGCTGGGCGCCGCGCTCGCGGCCGGCGAGCAGAGCATCCTCTTTCTCAATCGACGCGGGTTCTCGACGGTGCTGCTCTGCCACGCGTGCGGCCACGTCGTCCGCTGCCCCAGCTGCGCGGTGTCGATGACCTATCATCGCGGGCGGTCGCGCCTCGTCTGCCATTACTGCGGTCGCGTACAGCACGTGCCCGAGCGCTGCCCGTCCTGCTCGTCGACACGGCTCGAGCGGATGGGCGCGGGCACCGAGCGCGTCGAATCGATCGTGCGCGACCGCTTCCCCGACGCGCGCGTGGCGCGCCTGGATCGCGACACCGCCGGGGAGGGTGCGGCCGCGGGCGGCGGTCTGCAGGCGATCCTGGCGCGCATGCACGCGGGCGAGATCGACGTGCTGGTCGGGACGCAGATGGTGACCAAGGGTCACGATTTCCCGGGCGTCACGCTGGTCGGCGTGCTGCGGCCCGACCAGACCATGAACCTTCCCGACTTCCGCGCGGCGGAGCGGGCCTTCCAGCTGATCGAGCAGGTGGCGGGCCGCGCTGGGCGCGGCGACCGGCCGGGGCGGGTCGTGATCCAGACCTACGACCCCGAGCACCCCTCGATCGTCGCCGCCGCGGCCCACGATTACGACGGCTTCGCGCGCGCCGAGCTGGCCGCGCGCGAGGAGACCGGCTACCCCCCGTTCTCGCGGATGATCGCGCTGCGCATCGACGCCCGCGACGGCGCCCGGGCGCGGGCCGCGGCCAGCGTCGCCGCCGAAGCCGCCCGACGGGCGGGCGGCGGCGTCACCGTGCGCGGTCCGGCCGAGGCGCCGCTGGCCATGCTGCGCGGGCGCGCGCGCTGGCAGGTCTGGCTCGCCTCCCCCGATCGCGCCGCCGTCGCCGCCGCCGCCCGAGCCGCCGCGGCCGCCGTCCGCCCCACCGGCGACCTCCGCTTCGCCGTCGACGTCGACCCCCAGAGTACCCTCTGAGGACGGGCCCGGGTGCATCCGGGGGCCCACGTCTGGTAAATTCGTGCCACTGGATGAAGTTGCTGATCATCGCCGGCCCGTACGAGTCGGATCGCCTCCGTAAGGCGGCGGTGTCTGCGGGGTTCGAGGCGGTGGCGGTCGAGCCCGGCGAGAGCCTGTCCGGCTGGATCACGGCCAGCCGGCCGGCCCTGATCGTGATGGCGCCGCAGATGGTCCACCCGGACCCGAACCTGGCGCTGGCGAAGGTCCGGTCGGTGCCCCGCGGGCGCGTGCCGATCTTCTTCGTCGGCGACGCGGCCGACGAACCGCGCATGTCCGGGCTCGCCGACGGCTTCTTCATCCGACCGGTGTCGCCGGACGAGCTGCTCGAGCGCGCCCGCGCGGTGCTGACCGCGGCGGCGAAGGACAGCGCCGGCGGTTCCGGCGGCAACGGCGCCCGGCGGCGTCCCCGAACGGCCGAGGGCCCGGCCATCTCGTCGCCCGATCCCGCGACCGAGTTCACGCAGGGCGGACACACGCCGAAGGGTGGGCCGCACCTCGCGCGGCCGGCGGTGCTCAAGCCGTTGAAGGCGAACCCCGTCGTGACGGCGCCGAAGGCGTCAGGCGAGCAGCGCCCCGCCGGCGACGCCAATTCGCTGCTCGCCAAGCTGAGCGCGGGCATCGACGATCTGTTCGAGGCCGACCTGTCCAGCGCGCTGGCGTCGGCGCCTCGTCATGCCGCCACGGCGCCGGAGGGTGAGCGCGAGTTCGACGACATACCGACCGACGATCGGCGGCAGCGTCCGTCGCTGGCCGATCGGCGCGCCGCGCTGCTGGCGCGCTACCAGGTGATCGAGGAGGGCGACTACTTCCAGGTGCTCGGCCTGGCGCGCAACGCGTCCGCCGACGAGATCAGGCGCGCCTACGAACGGATCGCGCTCGAGCTCGCGCCCGAGGCGATCGATCCGGAGCTGGCCGACGAGCTGGGCCCGAAGCTCGACGTCATCCGCGAGGTCGTGGGCGAGGCGGCGCGCGTGCTGGGGGACGAGCAGCTGCGCCCCCGTTATCAGAACCACCTGGCGTGAGGGCGCCCGATATGCAAAGTGGACGCTCGATGAGCGCCCTGCGGACGGTGTTTTTCGGCTCGCCTCCCTTCGCGGTGCCGTCGCTGCGGGCGGTCGCCGCTGGGACGACGCTGGCCGCGGTGGTCAGCCAGCCGGATCGGCCGGCCGGCCGCGGGCAAGAGCCGGCGCCGCCCGCCGTGAAGGTCGCCGCCGCCGGCCTGGGCGTGCCGGTGATCCAGCCGGAGTCGCTCCGGACGCCGGAGGCTGCCGCGGCGCTGGCCACGTTCGAGGCCGACCTGTTCGTGGTGGTCGCTTACGGCCGGATCCTTCCCCAGCGGCTTCTCGATCTGCCGCGCCTGGGCGCCTGGAACGTGCACGCGTCGCTGCTGCCCAGGCTGCGCGGCGCCGCGCCGATCCAGTGGGCGATCATTCGCGGCGATGCTGAGACGGGCGTGTCGATCATGCGCATGGAAGCGGGCCTCGACACCGGGCCGGTGGCGGCGACGCGCGCGCTCGCCATCGCGGACGACGACACGGCCGGTACGCTGTCGGGCAAGCTGGCCGAGCTGGGCGCGGGGCTGCTCGCCGAGACGCTGCCCGCGATCGCGGAGGGGGGGGCGGCGCTGACGCCGCAGGACCACGCGGCGGCGACGCTGGCGCCGATGCTGACGAAGGGCGACGGGCACCTGGACTTCGCCCGCCCCGCGGCGATCGTCTCCGCGCAGGCGCGCGGCGTCGACCCGTGGCCCGGCGCCAGCGCGACCCTGGACGGCGCGCCGCTGAAGCTGTTCGCGCCGCGCGTCGTCGACGCGGCCCAGGCCGGCGCGGTCCGGCCGGGCGAGGTGCTGGGCCTCCGGCCCGAGGGCCTGGCGGTGGCGTGCGCGGGCGGCGCGATCGCGTTCGGCGAGCTGCAGCTCCCGGGGCGGCGCCGGCTCCCCGCGGCGGCGGTGCTGGCCGGGCACCGCATCCCGGCGGGTACGGTCCTCGCGTGAGCGCGGGCGGACGCGCGCGGGCCAAGACGCCCACGGCCCGCTCGCTCGCTCGCGCCGTCCTCGAGCGCGTCGAGACGGGCGGCGCGTACGCGAACCGCGCGTTGTCTGCGGCGCTGGACCGCGCGCCGGCGCTCGCCGCCGAGGACCGCGCGCTGGCGACGGAGTTGGTCTACGGTGTGCTGCGCCGCCAGGGCCGGATCGACCGCGCCCTCTCCGCGCTGGCGGCCCGGGGTCTCGACAGGCTGGACGCGCGAGTGCGCGTCGCGCTGCGCGTGGGCGCCTATCAGATCCTGTTCCTCGACCGGGTGCCGGCGTACGCGGCCGTCGACGACGCCGTCGATGCCTGCAAGGAGAGCGGCGGACGCGGCGTCGCGGGGTTCGCGAACGCGCTCTTGCGGCGGCTCGCGCGGGAAGGCGAGCCGCCGCTTCCCGACGCGGCCGCCGATCCGGCCGGACATCTGGTCGCCGCCGCGGGCCTGCCGGCCTGGCTCGCCGACCTGCTGCTGGCCGAGCTGCCGACCGGGGAAGCGCTGGCGTTCGCGGCCAGCATCGCCGACACGCCACCGGTGACGTTGCGCGCGAACACCGGCCGCGCCACCCGCGACGCGCTGGCGGCGGCGCTGGCGGCGGAACGGCCGGGCGCGCTGCTGACACCGTCGCCGATCGCCCCCGACGCGCTGGATGCGCGCCGGCTGGACGCGCCCGCCGCGACGCGCGCGTGGCGCGACGGCCTGTTCGCGATCGCCGACGCCGGCGCGCAGGTCGCGGTCGAGCTGTGCGGCGCGGCCGCCGGCGAGCGGATCCTGGACGCCTGCGCGGGCAGCGGCGGCAAGACCGCGCACCTGCTGGCGCTGGCGGGCGATCGCGCGCACGTCGACGCCGTCGACGTCGCTGCCGACAAGCTGGACGCCGCGGGCGCGACGCTGCAGCGGCTGGGGCTGACAGGCGCCAGGTTCACGGCGGCGGATCTGACGAAGCCGCTCGCCGATCCGTCGCCGCGTTACGACCGGATCTTGCTCGATGCGCCGTGCAGCGGGCTCGGCGTGCTGCGCCGGCACCCGGAAGCGCTGGCGCGCCGCGCGCCCGCCGATCTGGCGGCGCTGGCGGCGCAACAGTCGCGCATGCTGTCGGCGGTCGCGCCGGCGCTGCGGCCGGGCGGCCTCCTGGTCTACGCGGTCTGCACGTTCGAGCGCCGCGAATGCGAGGACGTCGTCGCCGCGTTCCTGCGCGCCCACCCGCGCTTCGCGATCGAGCCCGCGGCCGCGGCCGGCGGTCGCGTGCCGTGGGAGCGTCTGACCGACGCCACGGGCGCGGTCCGCACCTGGCCGCATCGCGACGGCGCCGACGGGTTCTTCGCGGTGCGATTGCGCCTCGCGTCCGCCTGAGACGAAATAGAATGGCGCGCATGCGCGGTCGCTCGTTGCAGCTCGAGCTTATTCTCGGAGGCCTGGTCTTTTTTGCGGGCGCCGCGCTGATCGGTGCCGGCTGTGGTGGTGGCGGCGCGGGCGGGACCGCCGGCAGCTCCGGGACCTCGGGCGGCGTGGCAGGCACGACGGGCGCGGGCGGCAGCGGCACTGGCGGCAGTGGCGGCTCAGCCGGCACGGGTGGGACCGGCGGTACGACCGGTGCGGCGGGCAGCGCGGCCGGCGCGGGCGGGGCCGGCACGAGCGGCAGTGGCGGCAGCGGCGCGGGCGGGACCGCTGGCGGCACGGGAGGAGCGGCGGGCGCCAGCGGCGGGCGCGGCGGCGCGGGTGGCGTTGCGGGAACGGGCGGCAACGCCGGACGCGGGGGCGCGGCCGGCAGCGCCGCGGGCGCGGGTGGAGCAGCGCGCGGTGGCAGCGGCGGCAGCGCAGGGCGGGGCGGGGCGGGCGGCGCGGGCGGCGCCACGGGCGGCGGCGGCGGCACGACGCTGACCAACCCGCGCATCATGCCGCTCGGCGATTCGACGACCGCGTCGATCTGCTATCGATCGCACCTCGCGCAGATGCTGAATTCGGCCGGCAAGACCTACAACTTCATCGGCTCGCGCAACGGCGATCCCGGCTGCAGCTTCACGAACTACGACAAGGACAACGAGGGCCACGGCGGGTACATCGTCACCGACATCCTCAAGGCGTCGGGCACCGGCGTCCGACCGGGTGGCGCCGATGCGACCGATCCGTACGTGTCGGATTCGCGCGATCTCGCCACCTGGTTCGACAACCGTCCGGCCGACATCGTGCTGATGCACTTCGGGACCAACGACGTCTGGAACAACATCGCGCCGGCGAACATCCTCTCCGCCTACACGGCGATCCTGACCAAGCTGCGCATGGTGAACCCGAGCGTGCGCGTCCTGGTCGCGCAGATCACCTCGCTGCAGCCGTCCGGCTGCACCGACTGCCCGACACGGGTCACGAACCTCGACAACATGATTCCGAACTGGGCGACGACGAACAGCACGGCGGCGTCGCCGATCACCGTCGTCGATCAGAACACCGGCTTCAATCCGTCGACCGACACGATGGACGGCGTCCACGCCAACGACGCCGGCGCGACCAAGATCGCCACCAAGTGGTTCAACGCGCTTTCGCCGCTGTTCTGATCTAACCGGTCGAGCGCCCCGGGCCGGCGCGATATGATGGTCCTGTGCGCGTCTGGGTCCTGACCGTCATCGTCGCCGCCGCGCCGTCGCTCTTCCTGCTGACGTTCTTCTATTTGAAGGATCGCTACGAGCGCGAGCCGCTGCAGCACATCCTGATGGCGTTCGGGTTGGGGCTGTACGCGATGATCGCCGCCGCCGGC
>Ga0209465_10000448_pt1 | contig 19356 bp, 19 predicted proteins | sample PanSoiPlot1MoBio_FD_188321 | JGI IMG/M metagenome (GOLD analysis project Ga0209465, IMG submission 188321) | Tropical forest soil microbial communities from Panama analyzed to predict greenhouse gas emissions - Panama Soil Plot 1 MoBio (SPAdes)... | ecosystem: Environmental > Terrestrial > Soil...
GCCCTTCTCGCTAGGATTGCTCGGCGTCGGCGCGATGTGGCTGCACGCCCGCCGGTACCGTGGAAAGAGGAATGGATGACGTCGTCCAACCTGGCCGACCACGGAGCACTCGCCCGACGAAAAAGCTACCGTGAGCGTGGCCAGGCTGGCTTTGCCTCCGCACGTTTCGCGCGGCTATCTCCGCGAGCGCCACGCCAGGGCGCGGCTTGGCGACGAGCAAGTCGCGACGATCAAGGGGCTGACCGCGCAGCCCGGCGGGCCCGCGAAGGTGCTGGTCATCGCCGAGGACTGGTCGTCCGATTGCCGGCGTGATCTCCCTTACCTGGCGCGCCTGGCCGAGGCCGGCGGCCTCGAGCTACGCCTCTTCCTGCGGGACGCGGAGACCATGCACCGTCAGGGGCTGCCCGAGCCCGGCTCCTACCCCAACGCCGATCTCGTGCGCGAGTACGCCAACGACAAGAACGGGCAGAAGGCGGAAGCCATGCTGGACTCGGTCTAGGCGCGTGGCGGCGGCCGTGGTGTGCGGCGGCCCTTCCAGGGCGTTGCTACCCTACATAGTTCCCCCACCGCACGGAAGTTGACCAAGTCCCCCGGGTCACGTCAATATCGGCGGTGAACAGTGCCAGGTGCATCCAGGAGGGTCAGCGGTCAAGTGAGGAGGGGAGCGACCGCGGACATGGCCGGGGCAAGCGCTACCCGAGCGGTCATCGTCGCGCTGCTCGTCGCGCACATCGCGAGCTTGGTTTGCTCCGTCACGGGCTGGGCAGGAGTGATCGACGTCGATCCGGAGGTCCGGACGCTCGTCAACGCGGGCCGCGCTCGCGTGCTCGTGACCTTGCTCGTGGCAGACAGCGGCGACGAGGCACTGCGCGCCACTGCCATCGGCCGCGCGCAGGACGCGGTGCTGTCCCGCCTGCCGCGGTCGCACGGGTCGCTGCTGCGCCGCTATGCGTCCGTTCCCCTGCTCTCGCTGGAGATCGACGCGACCGCCCTTCTCGCCCTGGAGCGGATGCCTGACGTCGTCGCGGCGGTGAAGCTCGACAGGACGGCGGCGCCCCAATAGTGCCTGATCGATCGAGCTCTCTCCTCTCCCTCATCCTGGTGGGCACCTTCCTCGTCCTCCTGAGCGTGCCCTTTTTTGTCCTGCGCGCGTCAGTGCATTCGGCGAGCAGCGTCGTCCCGGTGGAGCTGCGCGAGCAGGCTCTCCGGGAAGGCCGCGTGCGGGTCATTGCCGAGATGCGCTTGCCCAGCGGCGCACCGGTCCCGGAGGGCCTGCTCTCAGGCGCGGCCCTCAACCTGCAACGCAGCGACATTGCCGGGGCTCGAGGACAGATCCTCTCGAGGCTGGCCGGGCGGACGCACCGGGTCCTCCGCCAGTACAGCTCCGTGCCGCTCGTCGCTCTCGACGTCGGGCCCGACGCGCTGAGTGAGCTCGAGGCCTCCGCGCCATGGGTGAGGCGCGTGGTCATCGACACCATCAACGCGCCCACCCTTCCGCAGAGCGTGCCCCTGATCGGCGCGGATCAGGCGTGGAGCAAAGGATACGACGGCACCGGCGTGATGGTGGCGATCGTGGACACCGGCGTCGAGGCGAGCCATCCCTTCCTCGCCGGCAAGGTCGTCGAGGAGGCCTGCTACTCGAGCACGGTGTCCGGCGTGAGCTTGACGATGTGCCCGAACGGACAGAGTCAGCAAACGGGACCGGGCGCCGGCGCCAGCTGTCCCTTGAGCGCCAGCTGCTGGCACGGCACCCACGTGGCAGGGATTGCGACCGGCAATGGCGGTCCGGCCGGCGTTACATTCTCCGGCGTCGCCAAGGGCGCACAGATCATGGCCGTTCAGGTCTTTTCCCAATTTCTCGGGGCCAGTGACTGCGGCGGCTCGGCACCTTGCGCTCTCGCATTCACGTCCGACATCATCGCCGGGCTCGAGCGCGTGTACGCCGTGCGCACGACCAGGAACCTCGCCTCGGCCAACCTGAGCCTGGGCGGCGGCCTGTCGACATCGCCCTGCGACAGCGATCCGACAAAGTCGATCATCGACAATCTCCGGGCCGCCGGCATCGCCACGGTCATCGCGGCGGGCAACAACGGAGCTACGAATGCCGTGAGCGCACCGGGTTGCATCTCCACCGCGGTCAGCGTCGGTGCGACGACGAAGTCCGACGTCGTGGCCTCTTACTCGAACATGGCGTCCTTCGTGTCCCTGCTCGCGCCCGGATCGTCGATCTTCTCGTCGGTCACCGGGGCTACCTACGGGACCGCCAGCGGAACCTCGATGGCCACGCCGCACGTGGCCGGCACGTGGGCCGTGCTCAAGCAGGCGGCGCCGGGCGCTACGGTCACCCAGATTGTCACGGCTCTCCAGTCGACCGGAGTGCCGATCTTGGATACGCGGAGCAACACCGTCACGACGCCCAGGATACGAGTCGATCAGGCGCTGGCGGCGCTCGTTCCGTCGGTCAGCTCCGTGACTCCGAATCAGGGCGCGCCGGGCGCGACGATCCCTGTGACTATCACCGGGACCGGATTCGTTGCCGGATCGACAGTGAGCCTCAGCCCGATCGGCGTCACCGCGTCGAATGTCTCCTTCGTCACGGCCAATCAGATGACCGCGACTCTGACCGTCGCGGCAGGCGCTGCGATTGGAGCACGGGATCTGACGGTGAGGAATCCGAACGGGGGGACGGGAACGCTGGCGGGGGCTTTCTCCGTGACGGCGCCGGTCGTCGCGATCACCTCGGTCACTCCCAATCAGGGAGCGCCCGGCGCGATCGTTCCGGTGACGATTACCGGAAGCGGGTTCGCGGCGGGAGCCATGGTCAGCCTGAACGGCACAGGCGTGTCGGTAAGCAATGTGTCCATTGGCTCGACAACCCAGATCACCGCGACCTTTGTCATTTCCGCCGGCGCTACCCCGGGCACCCGCGACATCACCGTCACCAACCCGGGCGCTCCGGGTACCACGCTCACCGGCGGCTTCACGGTCAGCACCGCAGGCTCCGCCGCCTCGCTCACCCTTGCCTACAACGGGAAGCTCCGCGATCGCGTCGGCCAGAGCGACACCGCCCTCGGACCTGATGGCACCCTGGACGCTACCCTCACTGCCTCCCTCAGCGCCCCCGGCGGCCGCACCATCACCGCCCTCCGCCTGGACAGCAACTGGGCCACCGCCCCCGGCATCTGGCGCACGAGCAGCCCAGGTACCGGCAACTGGGTCCTCGCCGTCGCCCCTGCCCTTGACGCCCCTAGCCTCAACGCCCCCGGCACGCTCGCCGTGAACTTCCCCATCGCCGATGGCGGCAGCTTCGTCGTCTTCGCCGCCGACTACCTCGGCAGCGAGTTCCTCCCGGGCCGCACCCTCACCCTCACTGCCACCTTCTCCGATGGCTCCACCGCCTCAGCGAACACTACCGTGCCGGGAGGGCCGGGGACATTGGCTCTGACCTACAACGGCAAGCTCCGCGATCGCGTCGGGCAGGGCGATTTGGCGCTGGGGCCGGACGGCACGCCAGACGGTACGCTCACCGTGACGCTGAGCGCCGCTGGGGGTCGTACCATCACAGTCTTGCGCCTGGACACCGACTGGGCCACCGCCCCTGGCATCTGGCGCACCAGCAGCGCCGGCACCGGCAACTGGGTCCTCGGAACGGCTATCTCGCCCGACGGCGCGCTTCTGAACGCCGCGGGGTCAATGGCGGTGAACTTCCCCGTGGCTGACGGCGGCTCCTTCGTCGTCTTCGCGGCCGACTACGAGGGCAGTGAATTCCTGTCGGGCCGCACCCTTACTCTGACCGCAACGTTCTCGGACGGCTCGACAGCTGTAGGGGCTATTACAGTTCCTTGACCGTCTCTCTGCACGCCACCCTTACAGGGTTCGTTCAGCCTTTTCTTCCGCCTATTGCCGGCCGTCTCCTTGAGAGGTGGTAACTCAGTGTTGCCATCGCGGCGGTCGCCCTCTGATCAGCGCCACGGATCAGCCGCCGCCGAGAGCCTTGCGCAGATCCTCACCCTGGATCTTCCACCACTGATGCAGGATGGTGATGTCGGTGCCGACGGAGAAGTGACGGACACCCATGTCGAGGAAGTACTTCGCCTGATCCGCGGTGGCGATCTCGGCACGGGGCGGCACGCCCATCTTGATCGCTGTTTCGAACACGCGGCGCTCCACGACGCGTAGCTCCGGAGAGTAACGCTCGCCGGCCCGCCCGATGCCCATCGAGTAGTCGGAACCGCCCCACTGCACCATGTCGACACCTTTGACGGACAGGACGTCCTCGAGCGTGTCGACGGTCCCCGGCTTCTCGATCATGATAGCCACGACGATGTCACGCAGGGCCTGAACGTAGTCCTTGGTGCCGCCGTAGCCCATGTAGGTGAACCGACGGGTGGCCACTCCGTAGGTACCTCCGTCCTCCGGGGTCTCCGGGCGCGCGATGCGCACGCACTCCTGCACGTCGGCCGCCGAGCGACAGTCGGCGAACAGGATGCTGTGGAAGCCGGACCCGATCGCGCGTTGGGCGAGGAATCCCCGCGGCTCCTGGTCGACCTTGAGCTGCATCGACATGCCATAGATGTCCGCGGCTCGAGCGAGGTTGTCGAGATCATGGAGGTCGAAAGGACCGTACTCGCCCACGAACTCGACGTAGTCGTAGAGACCCGTGTGCCCGATGGCTTCCACCACGGATGGCCACGTGCTGTGAATGTGGGTCGACAACGTGGGCGTGTTGGACTTCAGGAGCGCGCGCAGCTTGTTGGGTCTCACGGTATAGCTCTCTACTTCGCGGCCGCGGGGAAAGCCGGGAGCTTGCCGATGTCGCGCATATCGTGCTGGATGATGACGGTCGCCTTGAGATTTGCCGCCATCAGCTTCATGCGCTCGATCGAGGCAATCGACGCCGCGCGGTCGAAGTTGAACCACGGCACGCCGTTGCTCTCGTAGTTCTCGCGGAAGTGGACCAGGTCGCCCGTGAGGAGCACCGGGCCCATGTCCTTCAGCCTCACCAGCAGGGAGCTGTGGCCCGGCGTGTGCCCCGGCATCCTCAGCACGATCACGCTGCCGTCGCCGAACACGTCCTTGTCCGTGGTCAGCGGCTCGACCTTCCTCTTTTCATCGATCCAGCTCTTGAAGCCCGCGGCATTGGCGCCCTGCATCGGCGGCGTCGCGGTGACGCCGTCCCAGTCGCCCTTGCCAATCAGCAGCGTCGCGTTCGTGAACGGCGCGAGCTGGCCGGTATGGTCTCCGTGAAAATGGCTGATGCCGACGTACTTGACCTGCTCGGGGGTGATCTTGAGCTCCTTCAGGCGATCCGCGATGCCGACTTGCGGCGCGTTGGGGTTCGTGCCGGGAGCGAAGCCGGTGTCCCACACCATGTACTCGTCGCCGTGCTTGATCACGTAGCAGCTGAACGTAAACGTCAGCTTGAGATCTTTGTATGCGAACGTATCGCTGAAGCGCTGGCCGACGTCCGTCGGCGTGGCGCCCGTGCCGCAGTCGATGCGGGTCAGCGTGACTTCGGCGGGCGCTTGCGCCATCACCGGCAGGACGGTGAGAACGTTGGCGCACACGCCGACCGCGAACAGGATCGTGGCTCTCAGCATGGTGTCCTCCTCTGGTTCTTTTTCGGCAACTCGTTCACGACAACGGAGGCCGCAAATCTTCTCGCACCCCGCGGTCAGCTCAGGCCATAGAAACCGAGCGCTCCGCCCGCCAGCACCTGATGCTTCGCCTCGGGGGACAGCGGCCCGAGGCGCTCACGCAGCATCTGCGGCGCGCCCGGGAAGAAGCCGTCCTGATGCGGATAGTCGGTGGCCCACAAGATCTTGTGCGGCCCGATGTAATCCGCCAGCACCGCGATGCTGCTTTCCACGGGCTCGAAGGAGATCCAGCAATTGCGCTGGAACAGTTCGCTCGGCCTCGTCTTCGGCGCGGACTCGTTGAAGCCCAAGTCATCGAAGTGCCGATCCATGCGGTCGAGCCAGGGCGCGATCCAGCCGCCGCCCGATTCGAGAAACGCGACGCGCAATCGCGGATGACGGTCGACGACACCGCCCCAGATCACGCTCAGCGCGGCCAGCATCATCTCCATGGTGTGCGAGATCATGTGGCGCGCCGCGCGGTCCTCCTCGAAGCGATCGACGCCGACCGTCGGCATCGCGTTGGTCGATCCCTCGTGAAAGCCGACGGAGAAGTCGAGGGCCTCGGCCATCGCCCAGAAAGGCTCGTACATCGGATCGTTGATCATCTTCTTGCCGTGATACGGGTTGGGCCGCAGGAATCCGCCGCGCATCCCGAGCTTCTCGCGGGCGTAGCGCATCTCGTCGACCGCCTGCTCGACCGACTGCATCGGCAGCATTGCGACCCCGAACAGGCGATCGGGATACGGCCGGCAGTAATCGGCCAGCCACCGGTTGTAGGCGCGGGACATCGCGGCGGCCAGGCCGGGATCCTCGACGGCCCCCGTGAACAGGCCGAGGCTGGGATAGAGGAAGGCGGCATCGATGCCGTCCGCATCCATGTCGACGATGCGCGCGTGCGGATCGAACCCGCCCTTGCGCCCTTCGGCGTATTTCAGGGTGTTGGCCTTGACGATCCCCTGCCGAACGCCGACGGAACCCAGGCTGCCGATTCCCCGCGGATTCCCGAGCAACTTGTCTTCGACGCGGAGACGTTCCTTCCCGTTCTCGTCGATGACGAACCGCGGCCGGCGCTCGCGGAATGCGGGATCCATGTACGTGTCCCATAGATCGAGCGGTTCGAGGATGTGGCCGTCTGCGTCGATCACGTTGTACGCGCGCGCCATCGGTCATCCCTCCGAAGGAAATGAGGACCGCCACATACTATTACGCCGGCGGCCAAGTCGCGCGGAGAATGTAGCGGCTGGTCGCCACCCAGGCTTACGCACCGGTCGTTCCTCGCCCCGGTGCCCTCGACGTCGAGGGCAAAGAGACAGCGATCACGATCCTCCCAGCCCGTAGAGCGCGGCGGCGTTGTCGCGAGTCAGCTTCCGGCGCATCTCCGGCGACAGGTGCCGCATCTGTCGCTCGATCGCCGCTCGCGAGTGAGGCCAGACGCTGTCGGGATGTGGATAGTCCGAGGCCCACAGGAGATGTCCCTCGCCGAAGAATGGGATGAGCGACATCGCGACGTGGTCGTCCTGGAACGTCGCGTAGATCTGCCGCTTGAAGAGGTCGCTGGGCTTCGTGACGAGTGTCGCGCCGCCCTTGTCCGCCCAGAATTCCTTGGCCTCCCAGAGCCGCCAGTGGCGGTAATCGAGCTCCTGGACGAGCCACGGCAGCCAGCCGGTGCCGGCCTCGGCCATCACCATGCGCAACTTCGGGTGCCGCTCGAGAATGCCCCAGGCGAAGAGGTCGACGAAGGGCTCGAGGAAGTTCGCGAGGAAGAACTTGGTGTTCTCGAAAACACTCGCGGCCTTGCCGATGGCACGATCGCCCGGCTTGCCGACGAACACCGTGATATGCCACGAGAGAATCACGCGGCTCTGCTCGAGCATGTGCCAGAGCGGCTCCCACGCCGGGTCGTCGAGCTTGGGGTTGACGTTTGCGATCATCAGATTGACCTGGCGCACGCCGCCCTTCGCCATGACGCGTTCGAGCTCGGCGAGGGCGGCCTCGGGCGTCTCCGGAAGCATCGGCAAGCCGATGAGCCGATCCGGCGCCGCCTTGCAGAAATCGAGCAACCAGTCGTTGTAGACGCGGTAGCAGGCCGAGCGCAGGACGGGATCGTCCGTCGAGATCTGGAAGATCGGTCCGAAGATCACCTGGGTCTCGACGCCGTCGCGGTCCATGTCGGCGAGACGCAGCTCCGCGACCGCCGGGCGGCGCGCGCTCTGGTCGTAGATGGCGGCACGGTCGAAGGCGTTGTAGAGTGCCTTGACCGGACGCGCCGACCCGGTCACCTGCGGCTGGCCGTCCCAGCGGCCCCAGACCTTGCCATCGCAGACCCACACCGCCTGTCCGTCCCGCTCCTCGATGTGCGGCGCGCGGTCGAGCAGCGAAGCCGGCAGCCGCGACGTCCAGAGATCCGCAGGCAGCTGGCTGAGGTCCATGTGATCGTCGCAAGAGATGAGTCGGTCAGCCATGTGATCCTCCCGTCGATGAGCGTTGCCGCACCGTGCCGCTTTATTTCTTTGCCGCCACCAGGTCACGAATACCGCGCAGGGCCAGCGCATACCCGGCGATGCCGAATCCGGCCACGATGCTCTGGCTCACGGCGGCGGTCTGCGACGCGGGTGCGCGACGGATCGGATTCGAGATGTGCACCTCGATGGTCGGGAACTTCACTTGCGAGATGGCGGCCACGAGGGCCGGATAGCCGGTGCCGAAGGCCGCCGGATTGAAGATCGCCGCATCGAACCCCTGGTCGTTCGCGGCGTAGAGCCGGTTGACGATCTCGCCCTCAATGTTGGAGTGAAAGATCTCGACGTCGACGCCGAGCTCCTTGGCATAGCCGCGAATGCGCTCGTCGTATTCGGGGAGCGTCATCGGGCCGAAGATGTCGACCTGCACCTTGCCGCGCATGTTCATGCCTGCGCCATGGATCACGAGAACTCTCGGCATCACACTCTCCTTCAGAAGCGGCTACCGCGGCACGCTCATGGGCCCATGCCCAACGTACCGCTCATACTCGGTCGCGCGGTCACGGTCACGCGCGGCGCGGTCACCTTGCGTGCCTACGGAGCGACCGCGGCGTCGAGATCCCCAGGGACGACCGGGGCATCCTGCGCATCGGCACGGGGATTGTGGGTCAGGGGTGGGGGCAGCGTCAAGGGCGCACCCTATCGTCTACCCGCCCATCCATGTCGGCCGGACCATCTCACGCCGCGCGGTGCTATCCTGCCTCCGACCGGTGAGCCAGGCTCCCGGTGTGCAAAAAGAGCGACCATGGTCCAGCGTGTCGACCCCGTCCCTGTCGTCGTTCGTGAATTTGGAGGTCACATGACCATGCTTCCCACCCGCCGCGTCGGCAAGACGAACCTCGAAGTCACTACACTTGGTCTGGGCGGCGCGCCGATAGGTGGCTTTCGCGCCACCATCCCCGACGCCGAGGCGCTCGCGCTGACCGACGCCGCCTGGGCCGACGGCGTGCGCTACTTCGACACCTCGCCGTTCTACGGCTATGGTCGCAGCGAGCTGCGCATGGGCGCGGCGCTGCGTGAGAAGCCGCGCGAGGACTTCGTGTTGTCGACCAAGATCGGCCGCATCATGCATCCTCTGAAGCCCGGCGAGAAGAAGCCGGCCGACTTCCGCGAGAACGGCCTGCCGGGTTTTGCGCCGATGTTCGACTATACCTACGACGGTGTCATGCGCTCGATCGAGCACTCGCATATGCGGCTCGGGTTGGCGAAGATCGACATCGCCCTGATCCATGACGTCGATTTCTGGACGATCAAGGATCGGACGGTGCTCGAGGAGCGCTTCCGGACGGTGATGGACAGCGGCTACAAGGCGCTCGACGAACTGCGCAAGGCGGGCATCATCGGCGCCATAGGCGTCGGCATCAACGAATCCGACACCAGCCTGCGCTTCATCAAGGCCGGTGACTTCGACTGCATGCTGCTGGCCGGCCGCTACACCCTGCTGGAACAGGGCGGGCTCGCCGAGTTCCTGCCCGAATGCCTCAAGCGCAACGTCTCGGTGATCCTGGGCGGACCGTACAACTCCGGTATTCTGACGGGCGGCGTGAAGTCCGGCGCGACCCACGACTATGTCGCCGCCGCCGCCCCCCTGATCGAAAAGGCCCAGAAGATCGAGGCGGTATGCGGCCGCCACCGCGTCGAGCTGGGCGCGGCGGCGCTGCAGTTCCCGCTGTTCCATCCCGCCCTGTGCTCGGTGATCCCCGGCGCGCTCAGCATCGCCGAGGTGAAGCAGAACGTGGCGCGCCTCTCGGTCAAGATCCCTGTGGAGCTGTGGAGCGAGCTCAAGCGCGAGAAGCTGCTCGATCCCAACGCGCCGACAGCGAGCGAGGAAGCTCGCGCGAGTATCACACCAGGAGGAGCGCCATGAAGATCATCGACGCGCAGATCCATATCTGGGCCCAGACGGTGACGCCACCCAGCGGCCTGCATCGCAAGGTGTCCAAGTTCACCGCCGAGGAGGCGCTCACCGAGATGGACGAGGCCGGCGTCGATGCCGCCCTGATCCATCCGCCCTATAGCTGGGACCCGACCTCCAATCAACTCGCACTCGACGCGGCACGGAAGTACCCCGACCGCTTCGCCGTGATGGGCCAGTTCCCGCTCGACGATCCAGAAAGTCGCCAGCGCATCCGCGGCTGGCGCAACCAGCCCGGCATGATGGGCCTGCGCTGGGCGCTGCTCTATCCCGAGCAGCAGAAGGCCCTGCACGAGGGCAAGCTCGACTGGGTGTGGCCTGCCGCCGAGCAGGAAGGCATCCCCGTCGCCACCATGGCGGGCCTGTTCCTGCCCACCTTCCGGAAGATCGCCGAGGCGCATCCCAGGCTCCCGCTGATCATCGATCATTGCGGCCTGCTGCGCCTGGAGAAGGACGAGAAAGCCTTTGGCAATCTCGACGAGCTGTGCGCGCTCGCCAAGCTGCCCAATGTTGCCGTCAAGGCGACCGGCGCGCCTGGCTATTCCACGCAGCCCTACCCGTTCAGGAACCTGCATGACGGTCTGCATCGCATCTTCGATGCCTACGGGCCCGACCGCTTCTTCTGGGGCACCGACATCACGCGAATGCCGTGTACCTATCGCCAGTGCGTCACCATGTTCACCGAGGAGCTGCCGTGGCTCAGCGGCCAGGACCTCGAGAAAGTCATGGGCCGCGGATTGACCAAGTGGATCGGCTGGAACTACCGCTTCGATTGAGCGTTGCTTCCGGAGATCTTACGTCGGGGTCTTCGGGGCGATCCTTCGCGCCTTGACACCCGACGAGGACCTACTGGTACACTCGCTCGTCTTCGCCGCTGACCACCCGTCGACAAGGAGCACCGACATGGTCGATGACGCCACCCGGAGCTACGAATCCGGCCCACTCGAGAAGCAGGCGCTGGAGCATGTCTGGATCCACAGCGCGCGCTGGCTGGACCTCGCCGAGCGTGACGGGCTCCGTGTCCTCGTGCGCGGCGAAGGCTCGACTCTCTGGGATGCGCGCGGCAATGCCTATCTCGATGGCCTCGCCGGGCTCTACCTCGTCAATGTCGGCCACGGGCGCCGCGAGATCGGCGAAGCCATGGCGGAGCAAGCGACCCAGCTCGCCTACGCCTCGTCGGCGTCCTACACCAACCTCGCCGCGGTCAAGCTTGCCGACGTGCTGGCGGGCCTGACGCCGGGGGACCTCAACCGCTTCTTCCTCTGCTCGGGCGGTTCCGAGGCGATCGAAAGCGCCATGAAGATCGCCAAGCAGGTCCAGGCAATGCGCGGCTTCCCCAAGCGCTACAAGATCATCGCGCGGCGCGGTGGCTATCACGGAGCCACCATGGGGGCGATGAGCATCACGTCGTCTCGCAACGAGAAGTTCTTCGGCCCCTTCATGTACGGCGTGAGCTTCGTGCCATCGCCTAATCGGTATCGCAACGATTTCGGCCTCGACGGCGAGGCCGGCGATCTCGCCTGCGCCAACGCCGTCGAGCAGGAAATCCTGGCGCAGGGCCCGGATACGGTGGCGGCGGTGGTCGGCGAACCGGTCTCGACCGCGAACAACTGCCACGTGCCGTCGCCAGCATACTGGCAGCGCGTTCGCGAGATCTGTGACAAGCACGGCGTGCTGCTGATCCTCGACGAGGTGATCAACGGCTTCGGCCGCACGGGCACGATGTTCGCGACCGAGCAGTTCGGCGTTGTCCCCGACCTCATGACCATGGCCAAGGGGCTGTCGTCGGGCTATGCCCCCATCGCGGCGGTCGCGGTGAGCGAACGGCTCTACGACGAGTTCAAGAAGCAGGACGTGGCGCTCGCCCATCTCCTCACCTTCGGCGGCCAGGCGGTGTCATGCGCCGCCGCGCTCAAGAACATCGAGATCCTCCAGCGGGAGGAGCTGCCGCAGAAGAGCGCCCGCCAAGGTCGCTATCTCCTCGGTAAGCTCGAGGCGCTGCGTGGCCATCCGACGGTCGGCGACGTCCGCGGCCTCGGCCTCATGTGCGCGGTCGAGCTGGTCAAGGACAAGGCGACGAAGGAGCCGTTCGGCTGGGGCCCGGCCGCGGCGGCGCATCCGTTCAGTCGACGCGTCGCCGAGCTGATGGAGGAGCGCGGCCTCTTGACCCGTGTCTTCATGTCGGTCCAGCTCTCACCGCCGCTGGTCATCACCACCGATGAGATCGACCGCATGGTGGCGATCGTCGACGAGAGCCTCACCGTGGCCGAGAAAGAACTCGGCTTCCGCTGAGACATCGAGCGCGTGGCGGTCGGACGGCGACGTCCACGACGTTGCTGCCGCCCTCGCATCCCGGGCCTGGTCGCTTATTCGAACTTGTTGTTTCAGTCACGACCCATCTTCGCCATGATCTTCGCCGGCTTTCCGTAGCCGACCCGCCGCCCGGAGCGGCGAAGCTGCCAGAGGGAAAGCCCGTGGAGGATGAGGGCCAGCGGCACCGCGAAGGCCGGGATCATCACGAGCGGGTAGGCGCCCACGAGGCGGTTCGGCGCCTCGAGGGCCAGCAGCTGGAAGCGCGTCGGCGAGGACAGGAAGCCGAGGGTGAGGGCGACCGCCAGGTCCAGGATCCCGAGCCAGTTCCACGCGTACGCGGCCGCGCGGCCGCCGGGACGCCCGGAGGCAAGGTAGAAGGCGACGGGCAAAGCCAGGAAGCCAACCAGCACGTCCCCGACTCCCGCAGGAATCGCGAAGACGCCGGGCAGACGCCCGGCCGCCCACTGGAAGAGGAAGACGGATCCTAGGGCGCGGAAGACCTGGAAGCCGATGAGCCAGGGAAGCGGCGTCGCATCGGCCACGGCTGCCATGCGCGTGGAGCGCGTGATGAGCACGAGTCCCGTCACGAGCGGGATCACGACCGCCAGCGGGATTCCGGGCACGCGGCCGCCCGGTCGCGCGACGAAGAATCCGGCCAGTGCTAGCTCGAGGACCAGGACGAACCAAAGGACGAGAGGGACAGCGATGATGAGCCACGTCACGAGCTGCGTCCTGCGCGGGAGGGCCGTGCGCCGCAGGCCTTGCCAGAGGCCGAAGAGCGCGGTGGCGATGAGCAACGGCCGGATCGCCACGCCGAACGATGCGAAGGAGTCCAGCACCAGGGTGTTCATCGTGGACCTCCTCGAGGTAATTGGGAGTTTCAGTAACTTCATATACTATAGTAACTATAATACAAGGAGTCAATACTCATGATGAACCGACGAGGCTATGATTGAGCGCGATGTCCCCTCGTTACGGCTCCGCCTGCCCAGTCGCTCGCGCGCTCGACGTCATCGGCGAACCCTGGACGATTCTGATCCTGCGAGACCTCCTGCTCGAGGGGCCCCGGAAGTTTCAGGATTTCCAGCGCTCGCTCCAAGGGATCAGCCCGAATACGCTCTCGAGCCGGCTCCGTCGTCTGCTCGAGCACGGGATCGTCACGCGGGAGTTCTACGGAGAGCACCCCCCACGGGCGCAGTACGCGCTGACCGACAAGGGGCGGGCCCTCGGCCCGGTGCTGCGGACGCTCCGGGATTGGGGCACGGCGCACACGCGCCGGACGAAGTAACGTCGCCTCAGGCGGCCGCCCCAATGGCCGGCCTGGCGAAGTCCGTATCCACCAGATCCCCGTAGGGTCTGCGCCTGCCGGCGCATCGAGACGGTAGCTTATGGTCGCGACGAGCGCATCGAAGGGGCGCTGCCCGGCGGCGTCAGATTGGCCTGACGGTGCACGGAGAGATGGTAGGGCAATCCATACGCGACCGAATGCCAGGCAAGTATCTGTGCCCGCTCCTCGCCATGCACGCCGTGCTTGTCGAGGATCTTCTGCAGATCGTCGATCTGCGCCTGAGCGCCCCGGAGGGTGAGCCGCTCGCCGCTGTGGTCGCGGTAGTTGTAGAGCTGCTCGCCGACGATGGAGACGCTGGCGCCGCGCTCGAGCAGCGTCCAGATCATGTCGAAGTCGTCGGGACCCGTCAGGCCGACCTGCTCGTCCACCCCCCCCACGTCCATGAGCACCTGTCTGCGGAAGAGGAAGAAGTGTTGCAGGTACGAGGCCTTTCGCTCGAGGGTGGGAAGGCCTTGGAACTCCTCGAGGCTGGGCGTGCGGCTGATCTGTTCCAGTACTCGCACGCCATCGTCGGCGAACCCGCAGAGCCCGGTGCTCACAATGTCGGTCTGATGGCCCAGGCAGACTTCCACGGCGCGCGGGTCGAGCCAATCGTCGGACAGGAGGAAGCCGACACGCTCCGAGGAGGCCGCGCGGATACCGGTATTCAACGCGGCGGCAAAGCCGCGTCCTTCTTCGGTCAGGATCCGAACCCCGCTGTATTTCAAGCAGAGACGGCTGAGATCCCTGGTCGTCGAGGCCTTCGTGAAAGGTGACGTCACAACGATTGTTTCGACGTGAGTAGTCTGGGAGCAGGCGGAGGCGACGCACTGTCGGAGCCAGGCACGCCGCTGGTTCAGAAGCGGAATGACGACCGTGGCCTCGTATGAGGTGTGCCGTCCGCTCTCCCGTGAGCTCATCGCAACCGATGCCATCTCCGCCGCTCCGAGCGTTGGGAAGAGCGGCCCGCTCGCCTGGAGTCACCGAGAGGGAGCAGGATCATGGCGATCCGTCCCCTTGCCCAGATGGAATGCCTTCGCGAGGCTACGCTTGAGCGATCGCAGGGTCGATTGAACTCGAGGCTCCAGCGCAAGCAGTCGGCAGGCTCGCAAGAGCGCATGCACGGTGCTGGAAACGTGAAACGCCCAGCTCACGTGTTCTTCCCACGGCGGTTCGAAGCGCCGTGTCACCAGGATGCGCTGAGCTCGACTCGGCGAGCAGTCGAGCTCTCGGAGGGCGGGCAGGAGCGCTTCCGCGGTCGACGCGACGGGATTGGTGTTGATTTCGAAGACTTGAATGCGTCCGTCGACCATGGCGTAGTCCATCCGCCCGTAGTCGATTCGGGCGAGGGAGAAGATCGGCCGGAGGAGGGCCTCGTGGGGGTTCGTGGCGATGTATTCCTTGTCAGCGGCCAGGAACTCTCCGTGCGAGAACTCCGGCACCCACCCCTTGACCTCCCAGTCCCGGCTGAAGAGCAAATTGCCGCCCGAAATTCTTCCGCCGATGATGTAGGCACCGTAGCGATGGTAGAGGCCGCGGGAGTCGACCACTTCTCTGTACTCGACGATCAGCTTGTCGTCGCGGTTTGCTCCGCTCGCCACGAGCGTCTCGATGGCTGCCTCCAGCTCTTCAGGCGAGCGGAGCAACGGGGTCAGGCTGCCGAGGTGTTCCGATTCGCGGCGGATGAACACCGGGAAGCGCAGCGGCCGGCGATCAGTGAGGCGGCACACGTCGAAGTCGTTGATGCCCCGTTCCCTGAGCTGCCGGAGCAACTCGAAGCGCCGCATCGACCGGACGGGGTGGTTCAGGATCTTGAGATCATGTCCACTGCTCCGTAGTGCTTCCCAAAGAATCGCGGCTCGCTCCGTTTGCTCGGAATTCAGCCGGTCGAGATCGGTAAAGATGTACGTGCCCACGGGCAACGCCTTGAGGCGAAAGGCGTCCTCGTACGACAGCAGGCGGAGCCGACGCAGCAACTCTTCGCGCCAGGGTACGGGTATGGCCACATCCCGGAGCCGTTTGCGCATGGTGTACTGGTGATGCTTCCGGGAGAGGTAATAGATCATGGCGCTCGACCGGGAAGCTCACCGTGGTGCTGGCGACCCAGACCGAGTCGACCGGGCGCGCGCATCACGGTGTCACGCCAGACGCCCAGCTGCTTACCCGACTCGAAGACCGCATGGAACAGGCTGATGGACATGAGTTCGGGCTGCCCGCGCCAGCCGCCGCGCATGATCCTGGCCATGTGGCCCCCGATGCTGGCGTACGTGCGCCCATCCCGACAACGTTGCCATGGTGTCTGGCCAAGCTCGCGCGAGTACTTCTCCAGAACCAGCACCACGGCCCGGCCGTGCTGGAGCCCCTTCACGAACACCTGCCGAAGAGTTCTGGGGTTCACGTGGCGCACGATGGCCGCCGCGGCGTATCCGAAGCGGGCGCCCCGCAAGTAGGCTCGGTACGAAAGATCGACGTCCTGGCCGCGCAGGAACGTCTCGTCGAACAGGCCGAGCTCGAGCAGCAGCGTGCGTCGAACGAGGAGATTCGCCGTGATCGCATACGGCGGCCGGCTGCGAAGTGCCCGGTCTTGATCCCAGAGCCATTCGGAGAATCTTTCGATGGGAGACCGGGGTTGGTACGCGAAGATGGGGCCCCCGACAAAATCGCACCGCGGATGGCGACCAGCATAAGCCATGAGCTCGCGCAGCCAGCTTGGATCCGGAACGCAGTCGGCATCCGTGAAGGCGATATGAGGGAAGGAGGCCGCGCGGATGCCCGCATTGCGCGCCGCTGCCGCCCCCTGTTTCTTCTCATGCACGACCCTGATGTCCTGACCATACCTGGTCAGCCGGCTCAGCGTGTGATCCCGGGAACCATTCTCGACGACGATGACCTCGAAACAGCCACGCGGGTACTGCTGCCGGAGAAGGCCCTGCATAGCCCCGTCGATCGTCGATTCGGCGTTGTATGCCGGAACGACCACGCTGACGGGAGAGATGTCGTCACCCGACATTGATAGATGGGGGCATGCGAGGCTCATGGCCGGCCTCCGCCGCTCTCCGCCACAGGCCTTCGCACAGGGCGTGCCAATTCGGAAGAGACCCAATTCTGGGGGCTTGGGTCACGGTGCCGCTCATGACCAGTCGCCGGTTGCAAATACCGCCGACATATAGGGGTTGGCCCTCAGATGAAGGTTACCCGCTGCGTCGTAGCTCGAATCACTTCACCGGCGTCCACTGCCCCGAGTAGTCCAGTAGGTAGCTGTAGCGGGGACGCGCTTGCGCCGCGGCCGGCGCGCCGCACGAGGGCGATCAGCCTCAGGAAGCACGCGGCACGGATCATGGCGCACCCCTCGACGAGGAGGCTCGTCCACCAGTCCGAAATTGTTTCGCGACGTGTCAGGCGCGTCGAGTGGCCAGACCTTAGGTCCCGCAAGAGGCGGTGTCAAGGCCCGGCCGTCGCTATACTCTAGCGTGCGCTTGAGGCGGCGCGGCGAGGCCTCGGACACTTTCAAGGAGACGGCGACGACAATTTCACGGAAGCGGCGGCTCCGCCCGGCGCGAGTCATGACGGGCAAGGAGCGCCGCCGGATCAATCCTCAGAAAGGCCTGATCAAGGTCTTCGAGCACAATCTGGACGTCATTGTCTCGCGCTTTCTCTATCCGAGGCTCAGCCGGATCTGGAACCCATACAGTTGGCTCCTTGACCGGCGCTTCGTCCTGACCGAGGCCGCCGTCTCGCCCGAAGGCTGGCCCGGTGGGCTCGCGCCGCTCCGCGTGCTCCTCGTCTCCGACATCCATACAGGGATCTTCCTGAGACCCGAGACGCTCGAGCACACCGTCCTCACGCTGATGACCCTCGAGCCTGATCTGGTGGCGATCGCGGGGGACATCGTGACCGGCCACGTGAGCGAAGTGCGCCCGTATCTCACGGCCCTCGCTCCGTTCTCGCGGGCTCCTCTCGGCGCCTGGTACGGCCACGGCAACCACGACTACTTCGGCGGCGACCCGGGAGAGATCCGGAAGGATCTGGCCTCCATCGGCATTACGACCCTCAGGAATGACGCCGTGGAGATCGCGCACGGCGGCGGCCGGGTGGTGCTGGGCGCTCTCGACGATCTGCTCTGCGGTCAGCCGGACTGGCGGAGCATGGCGTTGCCGCACGGTGTGCCGCATCTCCTCCTGGCCCACAACCCGGACCATTTCCACGAGGCGGCGAGCCACGGTGTGCCGCTGACGCTGTCGGGGCACACGCACGGAGGCCAGATCCGGATGCCTGGCGGACCCCCCATCATTCGCCACAGTCGTTTCTGCCTCGACGAGGGCCTCTACAAGCTCCACTCCTCACTGCTCGTCGTCACGCGAGGCCTGGGGAGCGTGGGCCTGCCCTGGCGATGGGGCGCAGATCCCGAAGCGATCCTCCTCGAGATAACCCCGCAGCCGTAGGGGCGAGGAGGCCCCCGCGAGCTTCGACTGGAGCGAGGTGCCACGGTTCCCGGTGAGAGCGACCGATGATTGACATCGGGCCGGTGCTCGCCGACGATCCGGAAGTCCGCAAGGGGGCGAGGGCCTGAGGGCCACCGCCGGGGAGGAGATGATCCAGGACCATGCGCACCATCGGTAACGCCATCGTCGTGCTCCTGCTCCTGAACAGCGTCGTGTGGGCCGGAGGGTCGAACTACGGTCTGACTCCGGGGACGCGTCCCGCGCCCGCGGGGAAGATCTCCGAGTGGCCCGTGCCCACTCCGCGCTTCGCGCGCGATCCCGCGCCCGGCCCCGACGGCAACATCTACATCTCGGTGATGAACGGCAACCGGATCGCGCGCTTCGACACGACGACGAAGGTGTTCACGGAGTGGGACCTGCCGCGGGGCGCCGAGCCGCACGGTCTTCTCGTCGACGGGAAGGGCATCGTCTGGTACACGGGCCACGGCAACGGCACGATCGGGCGCCTCGATCCGGCCACGGGGAAGGTGACGGAGTTCAAGGCCCCCTCGGGCGGTGACCCGCATACCCTTGTCATCGACGAGAAGGGGGTCATCTGGTTCACCGTGAATAGCGGCAGCCGCATCGGCCGTCTCGACACGACCACAGGCGGTCCCATCACCGAGTACAAGGTGCCCGGGCGGCCCTACGGTCTCGCCCTCGACCAGGCCGGCAACGTCTGGTACTGCGAGATCTACGGGGGACGGGTCGGGAAGCTCGACCCTCGCACAGGCAAGCTGACCGCGATCGACTTCGAGCCCGACTCGATGCCGCGCCGAATGGCCGCCGCCCCCGACGGCACGCTCTGGGTCACCCTCTACGGCAAGGGCAAGCTCGTTCACATCGACCCCGTCGCGAGCAAAGTCATCAAGGAGTACGGGCTACCGGCAGGGCCCACGGGCGGTCCATACGCCGTCAACGTCGACGGGGGCGGTATCGTGTGGGTCAACGAGATTGAGACCGACACCGTCGTTCGCCTGGAGCCGCGCACGGGCGACCTGCGTGTCTACCCGCTGCCGTCGAAAGGCGTGGGCATTCGCAAGATGACGGTGGACGCCCAGGGCCGGCTCTGGTACATGGGGAGCCACAACGGACGACTGGGAGTCATCGAGTAGCGATGGAGCTCGGGCTCGCAGGCAAGGCCGCCTGCACATAATTCCGC
>Ga0209465_10000450_pt1 | contig 19199 bp, 21 predicted proteins | sample PanSoiPlot1MoBio_FD_188321 | JGI IMG/M metagenome (GOLD analysis project Ga0209465, IMG submission 188321) | Tropical forest soil microbial communities from Panama analyzed to predict greenhouse gas emissions - Panama Soil Plot 1 MoBio (SPAdes)... | ecosystem: Environmental > Terrestrial > Soil...
CGCCACATCGGCATCTGGAAGTTCTCGAAGAACGTCGAGCCCGCGAAGGAGTGGATCCGCTATCTCGTGGGCAAGCGCGAGGTGTACGACGAGTACATCATGTCGGGCGACGCCTTCAACCTGCCCGCCTACGAGAAGCTCCAGGACCACCCCGTGCTCAGGACGGATCCGAAGTACGCCGCCCTCAGGGGGGAAGGGGTGCAGTACCACACCTACGGCTGGCCCGCTCCTGCCTCCGACAAGGTGCAGCTCATCACCAACTCGTACATCCTGCCCAACATGCTCGCCAAGGCCGTGACGGGGACCTCGACCAAGGACTCCATCGCGTGGGCCGAGAACGAGATGAAGAAGATCATCGCCGGCTGATATGGCCGTTCGCGTCGAGGAGATCCGGGTTCCTCGGGGCCGTCCGCGCCTCGCCGATCGCGTGCGCGGATGGCTCGATCGCGAAGGAATCCTCGGGCCGGTGTTCGTCACCCCGGCCCTGCTCCTTCTCCTCCTCCTCGTGGCCTATCCGTTCCTGATGGCCCTGTACTTCTCGCTGTCCAACGCCTTTATCGGCCGGCCCAGCCAGTTCATCGGTATCCAGAACTTCGTCAAGCTCTGGGAGAGCGACGCCTTCCGGCAGACCTTCCAGAACGCCTTCGTGTTCACGGGCATCGCCGTGCTCTTCAAGGTGGTGCTGGGCATCGCGCTGGCCCTCCTCCTCAGCCAGCAGCTCTGGTTCAAGCGACTGATCCGCGGGGTGGTCCTCCTGCCCTGGGTCATCCCCACCGCGCTCAGCACCCTCGGCTGGTGGTGGATGTTCAACTCGCTCTACAGCGTGGTGAACTGGACGGGCATCGCGCTCGGGATCATGGACCCGCCGGGTCCCAACTGGCTCGGGCAGAAGCACTACGCGATGGCCGCCGTCATCGTGGTCAACATCTGGCGCGGCCTGCCCTTCTTCGCCATCACCATCCTCGCCGCCCTCGTGGCCATCCCGCGCGAGCTGTACGAGGCGGCGGAGGCCGACGGGGCGGGAGCCAACGCCCGCTTCTGGCACATCACCTTGCCGCTCCTGAAGCCGGTCCTCGCCGTGGTCGTACTCTTCTCCACCATTTTCACCTTCAGCGACTTCAACATCGTGTACGTGCTCACGCGGGGGGGGCCGGTGAATTCCACGCATCTGTTCGCCACCCTCTCGCGAGTGGTGGGCATCGACACCGGGCGCATCGGGGAAGGGGCGGCCATCTCGCTCTATCTCTTCCCGATCCTGGTCTTCGTGGTGTGGGCGCAGCTGCGCTTCGTGCGCAAGCAGGCCTACTGATATGGTCGAGCCGAGGTGTGGGCTGAGGCAGGAGCGGAGCTCGCTCCCCCAGCATGCCCTGATGTTCGAGCCGTGGGGGGGTCTGGGGGAGGAGCGAGGCTCGCTCTCCCCCAGCATGCTCTAGTGGCGGTGGCCCGGCGTCCGCTCCTCCGCAAGACGCTGCTCCACGTGGGGCTGGCGCCGTTCCTGTTCTTCGCGCTGTTCCCGTTCTATCACATGACGCTCACCTCGCTGAAGCAGGACCGCGAGCTCTACGACCGGCACGCGGTGCCCTTGATCATCCGCCAGGGGCCGACCCTCGAGCACTACGCCAAGCTTTTATGGGAGACGGAGTTCCTCACCTGGACCAAGAACAGCCTCCTCGTGACAGCCCTCGCCACCGGCGCGTCCTTGCTCATCGGTACCGTGGCCGCCTACGCGCTCGCCCGGCTCAAGTTCTTCGGGGTGGGGAGCTTCGGCACCGGTATCTTCGTCACGTACCTGGTGCCCACCACTCTCCTCTTTCTGCCCCTGGCCCAGGTGGTGAACTGGCTCGGCCTCGGCGACTCGAAGTGGGCCCTCGTGCTCACCTACCCGACCTTCCTCGTGCCCTTCTGCACCTGGCTCCTCATGGGCTACTTCCGCACCGTGCCCAAAGAGGTTGAGGAATGCGCGATGGTCGACGGCGCCACGCGCATCCAGGCGCTGTGGCGCATCGTTCTTCCCATCGCGGTGCCCGGCCTGGTGTGCGCGGCCCTTTTCGCCTTCACCCTGTCGTGGAACGAGTTCATCTACGCGCTCACCTTCACCTCGTCCTCCGATCAGATCACGGCCAGCGTGGGGGTGACGAGCGAGCTCATCCGCGGGGACATCTACTTCTGGGGCGAGCTGATGGCGGGCGCGATCCTGGGCTCAGTGCCCATCGTGGTGCTCTACGTGTTCTTCCTCGACTACTATGTCTCGGGGCTCACCGCCGGCGCCATCAAGTAGCCTCCCGTTCCACCAGCCCTATCGACTCTCACTGTACTGCCGAAGTCCTCGGTCTGGCGGCTCGTCGCGCCCCGGCGCGCACCCACCGAGCTCCGCGTGGACGGCGCCTTGCGCCTGCGCTATCCTTCGCGTCGCGAACGAAGGAGGTGCCGTGAGATGGAATCGACGATGGTGCTCACCGAGGACGAGGCGCTCGAGCTCTTGGCCTTTCTCGTCACCGCCGCGCGCACTCAGCTCGACGAGGCGGCCGAGTACGGTCCGCTGCGCCTGCTCACCGCCGCGGGCCGCCTCGCCGACTTCATGACTGGGCGCGCCTCTCCCGCCACGCAGCAGCTCCTGACCGGCCCCCTGCGCGCGCTCCCTGATGCCGCCCTCCGCTCCGTCGATCCCGCCAAGTACAGCACGGAGCTCGACGCCGTGTGCGAGGCGGTGGGGGAGCACCTCGTCAACCACTTCGGCGGCGGCGCCCGATGAGCAACGCCGTGCTGGAGGCCATCCGCACGCGCCGCATGGTGCGCGCGCTCACCGACGCCCCCGTCCCGCGCGAGCAGGTCGAGCAGATCCTGGAGTCGGCGCGCTGGGCGCCCAGCGCGGGCAACCGGCGGCTCCATCGCTTCGTGGCCATCCAGGATCCCGTGACCCTGCGGCTCCTCCGCATGGTCTCTCCCGGCATGTTTCAGCGGCCGCGCGCCGTCATCGCCATCTGCATCGACGGTCAGCGCGCCCGCTCCTTCGGCATGTCGCCGACCGCGCGCGGCCTGTACGTCGACGTGGGCACCGCGGCGCAGACCATGCTGCTCGCCGCGCACTCGATCGGCCTCGGGGCGGGCGTGGTGACCTCCTTCAGCCGGGCAGCCGTGAGCGTCGTGCTCAATCTGCCCACGGGATTCAGTCCCGAGATGTTCATCTGCTTGGGCTTCCCGGCGGCCCGGCAGCCTCCTGCCATTCGGCCGCGTACGCCCGTCACGTGGCAGATCCTCAGCCACTGGGAGCGCTTTCCCTGATCTCCGAGGGGACCTGACCGTGCCGAGCATTTCCTTCCACTCTCCCGGCGTGCGCATCCGGGAGCTCGAGCGTGACGAGTGGGCCCTCTTCCGGAAGCTCAGGCTGTGCGCGCTCGCCGAATCGCCCCATGGGTTCGCCCGCCGCTTCGTCGACGAGCGAGGGCAGCCCGACGCTCACTGGATCCGTCTCACGGAGTCGGTGACCACCCCGGGCGGTCAGACCATGCTGCTCGCCGAGGAAGACGGGCGCTCGTTCGGGCTGGTCTTCGGGCTTCTCGACCGGGAGCATCCGGGGACCGGCCACGTGGGCGGCATGTGGGTGAAGCCGGAGGGGCGCAGGCGGGGCGCGGGGGAGGCGCTCCTCCGTGCGGTCATCGACTGGGCCCGCTCCCGCACGCTGGAGCAGCTCGAACTGCAGGTCACCGAAGGCAACGAGCCCGCCATCCGCCTCTACGAGCGGATCGGGTTCACCGACACGGGACGGCGAGACGCGCACGCCGCGAACCCGAACCTCCGTGTCATTCAGATGATCCTGACTCTCTGAGAGGAGACCCATGAAGCCCCTCGTCATCGTGGCCGGGCCCATCCATCAAGACGGCATCAAGCAGCTCGAGAGCGAAGCGCGCGTGATCGTCTCCAGCGAGGAGACGGAAGCGGGGATGATCAAGGTCGCTCAGGAGGCCTCAGGAATCCTCTTCCGGGCCAAGCCCCTCTGCACGCGCTCGCTCATGTCGGCGCTCAGACAGCTCAAGGTGGTGGGCCGACACGGAGTGGGTCTCGACACCATCGACCTGCCCGCGGCTACCGAGCTCGGCATTCCCGTCGTCCACGCTCCCGGCTCCAACTCCAACTCGGTGGCCGAGCACGCCATCATGCTCATGCTCGCGCTGGCCAAGCAGGCGGTGGTGGTGGACCGCCGCACACGTCTGGCCGACTGGGGCAAGAACCGCTGGCAAGGCCTGCTCGAGATGAACGGCAAGACTCTCGGCATCATCGGTGTGGGCAACATCGGCCGCCGCGTGGCCAAGACGGCAGGCGCTCTCGGCATGCGGGTCATTGGCTACGACAAGTACGTGCCGGCCGAGGAGCTGCGCAATCGCGGCGTGGAAGCCATGCCCGACCTCGTCTCCGTGCTGCGGCAGGCCGACGTCGTCACGTGCCACACCCCGCACACGAAGGAAACGCACCACATGATCAACGCCGAGACCATTGCCCAGATGAAGCCCGGCGTGATCTTCATCAACACCTCGCGGGGCAAGGTGCAGGACGAGGAGGCGCTGCGGGTGGCCTTGGAGACCGGCAAGATCCGCGCGGCGGGCATCGACGTGTTCGAGGAGGAGCCGGTGTCCTCGGACAGCCGCCTGCTCCAGCTCGACAACGTGATCGTGAGCCCGCACATCGCCGGGGTGACCGAGGAAACCACGCGCGGCACCGCGCTGCAGGTTACCGCGGAGATGCTGCGCGTGCTGCGCGGCGAGAAGCCGCAGGTGCTCGGCAACCCCGATGTCTGGCCCAAGCTGGGGCATCTGAAGTAGCCCGCGTTCCCCCGATGCCGTCCGGTCTGACGCGCGAGGCGGTGGTCGCGGTCATCGTGCGCGGACGACAGGTGCTCTTCATCCGGCGCGGTGCCGGCGTGCCAGAGCCCGGATACTGGGCGCCGCCCAGTGGCAACATAGAGCCGGGGGAGAGCCAGGAGGCCGCCATCGTCCGCGAGGTGCGCGAGGAAGTCGGGCTGACGGTGCGGGCCGTGGCGAGGCTATGGCAAAGCCTCTCGTCCAGCGGTACGCACACGCTCCACTGGTGGCGCGCGGAGTACGTGGCCGGAGCGCTCGTGCTGGACCGCCGAGAGATCGCCGACGCCCGCTGGATCGACCTCGCGGAGATCGATGCGCTGGAGCCGCTCTTTCCCGTCGATCGTTCTTTCTTCCGGGCTTGGCGCGAGGGGACGATCGGCTCGTGACGATCCTTGCCTCCCTCGTTGGCGGCGCGATCGGCGATGTGGTCGGCTTCTTCATGGGCGCGGCGACGGCGACTTCTTCGCGGTCCCGTCGGCTTCCTAACCGGCGCACGGGCGGTCAATTGGCCACGATTCTGCGGTAGACTCAAGCCACACGCAGGAGCGAGACTCGTCAACCGCGGAGGCCACCGTGCCCATCGACACGCGTCACCCCAGAGAGATCCGGGCCGATATTCGCAGTGGCAAGCTCAGCGGCGTCACGGCCGGCCTCGGACCGGGTTTCGTCCAGGCCAACATGGCCGTGCTGCCCAAGGATGATGCCTACGACTTCCTGCTCTTCTGCCAACGCAATCCGCGGCCGTGCCCTCTCATCGAGGTGACCGATGCGGGCTCGCCCGAGCCGGTGGGCGTCGCCCCGGGAGCGGACCTGCGCACGGACCTGCCGCGCTATCGCATCTACAAGGACGGCGTCCTCGCCGACGAAGTCACCGACGTCAAGGCCTTCTGGCGCGACGATCTGGTCGCCTTCCTCCTCGGCTGCTCTTTCACCTTCGAGTGGGCGCTGCTCGACGCGGGCATCCCCCTCCGCCACGTGGAGCGCGGCTGCAACGTCGCGATGTGGCAGACCAACGTCGCCTGCCGGCCCGCCGGACGCTTCCACGGGCCCATGGTCGTGTCCATGCGGCCGATTCCCCATCACATGGTCGCCAAGGCGGTGACGGCCTCCGCGCGGTTCCCAGGCGCCCACGGTTCCCCCGTGCACGTGGGTGATCCCGCCCACCTCGGCATCAAGGACATCTCCAAGCCGGACTGGGGCGACTTCGTTGGCGTGGAGCCGGGCGAGGTACCGATGTTCTGGGCCTGCGGTGTCACGCCGCAGGCAGTGGCCCTGGCCTCCAAGCCGTCCTTCATGATCACCCACAGCCCGGGCCACATGTTCATCACCGACATCCCAAACCACTCGCTGGCCGCCCTCTAGCCGAAATTATTCACGAGTGCCGCACGTACGATCGGGGCGGGTGGCGGCGGGGGCGGGGGAGCGCTCCGGCGGAGTGGGACCCCCTCGTCCTGTGCGCCACCCAGAGGGCGGCGATTCAGGCGAGTGGGTGACGCAGCTGGAGCGCTCCCCCGCCCCCGACGACGGGCCCCGACCCGCCTCGCGCTCCGCGTGCGTGTGAACAATTCGGGCTAGCCGCGTGGGCATCTATGCTGAGCCCCGCTTCCTCCCCTGCGGGGACCTCGCGCTCTCGGTAGAGCTCGGCGACGACATCAACCGCGAGGTCAATGCGCGAGTCCTCGCCCTCGAGTACCTGATCCGCCAGCGGAACCTCGCCGGCGTCACCGAGACCGTCCCCAGCTATCGCTCACTCCTCGTCTACTACGATCCCCTCACCGCGGGCTGGGACGCCATCACGTCGTCGCTTCGCGCGCTCTGGCGCGAGGCGCGTCCGGAGGTGCTGCCGCCTGCGCGCACCGTCGAGATGCCCTGCTGCTACGAGGGCGAGCTCGGCTTCGAGCTCGAGGGCGCGGCGGAGAAGCTCGGCCTCAGCCCCGACGAGGTGGTGCGTCTCCATGCCGCCGCCGCCTACTACGTGTACTTCGTCGGCTTCACCCCGGGGTTGCCGTACATGACGGGCATGCCGGAGCGCCTGAACATTCCGCGCCTCGAGCAGCCGCGCACCAAGACGCCGCCTGGCAGCGTGAGCATCGGCGGTACCCAGTGCTGCATCTACTCCGTGGAGAGCCCGGGCGGCTTCTGGGTCCTCGGCCGCACTCCGCTCAATCTCTACGATCCCTCCGCGGCCGATCCCATCCTGCTCCGTGCGGGTGATCACGTTCGTTTCCGCGCCATCGACCGCGCGGAGTACGACAGCATCGCGGACGCGGTCGCCCAGGGCACCTACACCACCCACATCGAAGCGCCCCGCCACCGGTGAATCTGCTCGTCCACGACGCGGGTCCCCAGACCACCGTGCAGGATCTGGGTCGCCGCGGCACGCTCCGCGAGGGGATACCGCCCTCGGGCCCCATGGATCGCGACGCCTTCCTCCTTGCCAACCGGCTCGTGGGCAACGCCGACGACGCCGCGGCCCTCGAGTGCACGCTCATCGGTCCGCGCCTCGAGTTCGCGGACGAGCGCTGGGTGGCGGTGACGGGCGCGGCCATGGCGGTAACCCTGAACGGCGCGCCGGTTCCGCGCTGGGCGGCCCTCCAGGTAAAGCCCGGTGAGATGCTCCGGCTGGGGCCCGCGGCCGCCGGCGTGCGCGCCTATCTCGCGGTGTCGGGCGGCATCGACACACCGCTCACCCTAGGCTCGCGATCCACCTATCTGCGTGGTCGGCTCGGCGGCCATCAGGGGCGGGCCCTCAGGAAGGGCGACACGCTGCCCCTCGGGCCCCCCTCGGGTGGCGCGCCGGCGCGCGTGCTCGAGCGATTCATTCCCGACTACACGGAGGCGGCCATGGTGCGGGTGGTGCTCGGGCCGCAGGACGACCGCTTCACGCCGGGCGGAATCGCCGCCCTCTTCGAGGCGCCCTACGAGATGACGCCCCAGGCCGATCGCATGGGCGCACGCCTGCGCGGGGCGCGCATCGAGCACACGCGCGGGCACGACATCATCTCCGACGGCGTCGCCCTGGGCGGGATTCAGGTGGTGGGCGACGGCCAGCCCATCGTGCTCCTGGCAGATCGGCAATCGACGGGTGGCTACACCAAGATCGGCACGGTATGCTCGTTCGATATCGGGCGTGTGTGCCAGGTGAAGCCGGGCCAACGACTGTCATTCAAGCGTGTAACGATAGCCGAGGCCCACGAGCTGGGGCGCGCGTATCGCGCCGAGCTCGATCACGCGATTCACTGGGAGGAGACGCCATGACTCTCGAAACCCTCGTCAACAACTACAAGGCCAAGACGGCCCGCTCGCGGCAAATGTTCGAAGAAGCGCTGCAGGTCATGCCCGGCGGCAACAGCCGCACCACCACCTTCTTCGATCCGTATCCCTTCTACATCACCCGCGGGGCCGGCGCGCGCATCTGGGACGCCGACGGCACGGAGCGCCTCGACTTCAACGGCAACTACACGAGCCTGATCCTGGGCCACGCGCACGCCGCCGTGGTGGAGGCGGTGACGGAACAGGCCACGCGCGGCATGTCCTACCCAGGCCCGAGCGAGCACGAGGTGAAGTTGGCCGAGATGCTGACCACGCGCATCCCGAGCATGGAGGTGGTGCGTTTCGCCAACTCCGGCACGGAGGCGACCATGAACGCGGTGCGGGCGGCCCGCGCCTTCACGGGACGGAGCAAGCTCGCCAAGTTCGAGGGCGCCTATCACGGCACCCACGACGGGGTGCTCGTGAGCGTGACCCCCGATCCCACGAAGTTCGGCTCACGGAAGCGCCCGAAATCTGTGCCCGCCTCCTCGGGAGTGACGGACGCCGTGCTGAAGAACACCGTGGTCCTCCCCTGGAACGACGCGGAGGCGTGCGCGAAGATCCTCGATCGTCACGGGCGCGACATCGCCGCGCTCATCGTGGACCCGCTCATGGCCAACGCGGGTCTGCTCATGCCGCAGCTCGGATTCCTCGAGCGCCTCCGCGAGATCACCGATCGTCTCGGCATCGTGCTCATCTTCGACGAGGTCATCTCGTTCCGTGTGTCCGAGGGCGGCGCCCAGCAGCGCTTCGGCATCCGGCCCGACCTGACCACGCTGGGCAAGATCATTGGGGGCGGCCTCGCCGTGGGCGCTTTTGGCGGCCGCGCCGAGGTGATGAACGCCTACGATCCCCGCGGAGGCAAGGGGAAGATCAGCCACGGCGGCACCTTCAACGCGAATCCCGTGACCATGGCGGGCGGGGTGGCGACCATGAAGGAGCTGACGCCGGAGAGCTACGCACGGCTCGACGCGCTGGGTGACAAACTCCGCGGAGGGGTGGGGCACGCGCTGAACAAGAGAAAGCAGGAGGCGCAGGTGACGGGGCTCGGTTCGCTCTTCTGGATCCATTGGACGAAGAAGAAGCTGAGCGATCACCGCTCGACCCGCCCCACCGACGCCGAGCGGCCTCTGCGCACCTTCCTCGGTCTCATCAACGAGGGGATGCTCTTGACCCAGCGTGGACTCGGCTGCTGCTCGCTCGCCACGACCGACGCCGACGTCGACCGCTTCGTGGAGGCCTTCGCGCGCGTCGTGGAAAAGGACGTCCCCCCTACCAAATCGGAGTGACGGAAACGCTTCGGGCGTAGCGGGGGCGGCGGTCATACTGGAGGCCAAGGAGGAATTGGCCATGAGTAGACCGCATCGAATCACCGCCGCCATGACCGCGCTCGTGTTCGCCGCCGTGATCACGGGTTGCGCTTCGTCGGAGCCGCCGAAGTCCGGCGTCTACGTGTATCCCGCGCAGGGACAGACCGCGCAGCAGCAGGCGCAGGACACCGGCGCCTGCCAGATCTGGGCGCAGCAGCAATCCGGCTACGATCCCGCCGCCGACACCGCCAAGGGCGTGGGCGTCGGCGCCGCACTGGGCGCGCTCGGCGGCGCGGCGCTCGGAGCGGCGGTCGGCGCTGCCTCCGGTTCTGCGGGTACCGGCGCCGCCATCGGCGCGGCCGCGGGCGGCGTGGGCGGCGCGACCTATGGTGGCGTGAGCCAACACGGCAAAGGACAGGCGGGCTACGACCAGGCTTACAGCGCCTGCATGACCGCCAAGGGCTATACCACGGGCAAGTAGTCGCGTTCTCTCCGCGGCCGGCGCGCGGCTCACGTCGCGCGTCGGCCGCTTCGTCTCCTTCCTCTGCCGCACCTTCCCGTTGCAGCATGGAGAGCCATCTATTAGGATGATGGCGCTCCCATGACGGATACTCCGAGTTCACTCAAGCGCACGCCCCTGCATGCGGTTCACGTCTCTGCCGGGGCCAAGATGGTTCCCTTCGGCGGCTGGGACATGCCCGTGCAGTACACCGGCATCATCGAGGAGCATCGCTGCGTGCGCTCCGCGGTGGGGCTCTTCGACATCAGCCACATGGGCGAGTTCGAGGTGCGAGGGGCGGGCGCGCTGGCCGCGGTGCAGGGGCTCACCACCAATGACGCCTCGGCCCTGGCCGTCGACCAGGTCCAGTATTCCGTGCTCTGCTATCCGAGCGGCGGCATCGTGGACGACCTCACGCTCTACCGCCTCGCCGACGATCACTACATGCTCGTGGTCAACGCCTCCAACATCGACAAGGACTGGGCGTGGGTGACCGACGGCGGCCGCGGCGGGACCTGGACCAACGCGAGCGAGGCCACGGCCTTGCTCGCCGTGCAAGGGCCCAGAGCGGAAGGACTGCTGCAGCGACTGGCCGACCGTGACGTGATCACGGTGCCGTACTACCACTTCGTCAGGGGCAAGGTGGCGGGCATTCCCTGCCTCATCTCGCGCACGGGCTACACGGGCGAGGACGGCTTCGAGCTCTACGTGCCCGCGGAGCGCAGCGTCGCCCTCTGGAACGCCCTCATGGACGATGGGCGCCGCGACGGCATCCAGCCCATCGGGCTGGGGGCTCGCGACACGCTGCGGCTCGAGATGAAATTCGCGCTCTACGGCAACGACATCGACGAGACCACCAACCCGCTCGAGGCGGGCCTCGGCTGGGTGGTCAAGCCGGCCAAGGGCGACTTCATCGGCCGCGCCGCCATCGAGGCCGCGCGGGCGGCGGGGGTGAAGCGCAAGCTCGTGGGCATCGAGATGGCAGAGCGCGCGGTGGCGCGCCACGGCTACGACGTGGTCAAGGGCGGGCGCTCGGTAGGAGTCGTCACCTCCGGCTCCTTCTCGCCGAGCCTCGAGCGCTGCATCGGCATCGCCTACGTGGCGAGCGATCTCGCCGCCGTGGGCACCGAGGTTGAGGTCGACATCCGCGGCAAGGCCCAAGCCGCCCGCGTCGCCAAGACGCCGTTCGTTCCCTCACACGCCAAGAAAGCGTAGGCGATGGCCAAGAACCCGCAGACCGCTTTTGTGGGCTGCTAGGAGAGCACCATGGCAAACGTTCCCGCAGACCTCCGCTACACCAAGGAGCACGAGTGGGCCAAGCTCGAGGGAGACAAGGCGCGCATCGGCATCACCGCCTTCGCCCAGGAGCAACTGGGTGACGTGGTCTTCGTCGAGCTGCCCAAGATGGGCACGAAGGTCACGGCCATGAAGACCTTCGGCGTGGTCGAGTCGGTCAAGGCCGTCTCCGATCTCTATGCCCCGCTCTCCGGTGAGGTCGTGGAGATCAACGCCGAGCTGCCCAAGAAGCCCGAGGTGGTCAACGCCGATCCCTACGGACAGGGGTGGATGATCGTGGTCAAGCTCGCCGATGCCAAGGAGTGGGACAGCCTCATGTCCGCGGCGGACTACGAAAAGCTCGTGGCCGCGGCCGGGCACTAGCGCATGCGGTACATCTCGAACACCGCAGCCCAGCAGCGTGAGATGCTCGCCACCATCGGGGCGGGCTCCATCGAGGATCTTCTCTCGCGCATCCCGACGAAGGCGCGGCTCTCCCATCCGCTCAACGTCTCCGCGGCCATGGCCGAGGCCGATCTCGTCCGCCATCTGCGCCGGCTGTCGTCGCGGAACGCCAACGCCGACGACTTCGCGTGCTTCCTCGGCGCGGGCTCCTACGATCACACCGTGCCCAGCCCGATCAACCACCTGATCTCGCGCGGGGAGTTTTTCACCGCCTACACGCCCTATCAACCCGAGGCGAGCCAGGGGACGCTCCGCTCCATCTTCGAGTACCAGACCATGATGGCCGAGCTCACGGGCATGGACGTGGCCAACGCCTCGCTCTACGACGGCGCCTCCTCCCTCGCCGAGGCGGTGCTCATGGCGCACGCGGTGACGGAGCGCAACACCACCGTGCTCTCCAAGGGCGTCAATCCGCTCTACCGCCAGGTGGTGGAGACCTACGTCGAGGGTCCCGGCCTCCGGCTTCGCTCCGCGGCGCTGGGCGATGGCGCCACCGATCTCGACGCGCTCCGCAAGGTGGTGAACGCGCAGACGGCGGCGGTGGTGATCCAGTACCCAAACTTCTTCGGCTGCCTGGAGGACGTGAAGGCGGTGGGCGAGATCGCCCACGCCGCGGGCGCCCTGCTCGTGGTCGCCGCCGATCCCGTGAACCTCGCCCTCCTCACGCCGCCCGGGGCGCTCGGCGCCGACATCGTGGTGGGCGAAGGGCAGGGCCTGGGCGTGCCCATGACCTTCGGCGGTCCCAACCTGGGCGTGTTCGCGGTCAAGCAGGAGCTGGTGCGGCGGATGCCCGGGCGCCTAGTCGGCGCCACCGTGGATCTCGACGGCCAGCGCGGCTTCGTCCTCACCCTCCAGACGCGCGAGCAGCACATCCGTCGCGAGAAGGCCACCTCGAACATCTGCACCAACGTGGCCCTCTGCGCGCTCATGGCCACCATTCACGTGGCCATCATGGGCAAGGTCGGCCTGCGCAAGGTGGGCGAGCTCTCCACCGCCAAGGCCCACTACGCGGCGGAGGCGTTCGCCAAAATCCCCGGGGTGAAGCTCAAGTTCAGCGCGCCCTTCTTCAAGGAGTTCGCCCTCGCGCTGCCGAAGTCGCCCGAGCGGGTGGTGAAGCGCCTGCTCAAGGACCGGATCCTTGCCGGGGTGCCCCTCAAGGCCTTCGATCGCGCTTATAAGGACTGCCTCCTCGTGGCGGTGACGGAAAAGCGCACGCGCGAGGAGATTGACGCGTACGCAACCGCCCTGGCCGCCGCGGTGGCCTGAGGCACCCATGCACACCGCCAAGCCTGCCTACGACAAGCTGATTTTCGAGCTCTCGCGTCCCGGGCGTCACGCCTACTCGCTCCCCGAAAGTGACGTGCCCGTGTCCGACCCCGCGCAGCTCCTGCCCAAGGCGCACCTGCGCGAGAAGCCCGCGGAGCTGCCGGAAGTGTCCGAGGTCGACGTCATCCGCCACTACTCGCGGCTCAGCCAGATGAACTACGGCGTGGACACGCACTTCTACCCGCTCGGCTCGTGCACCATGAAGTACAACCCGAAGATCAACGAGGACATGGCGCGGCTACCCGGTTTCGCGCGCCTGCATCCGCTCACCCCCGAGGCCTCGGCGCAGGGCGCGCTCCAGCTCATGTACGAGCTGGCTCAGGACCTCGCCGAGATCTCGGGTATGGACCACGTTTCCCTCCAGCCCGCGGCGGGGGCGCAGGGTGAGCTGGCCGGCGTGCTGATGATTCGCGCCTATCACCTCGCGCGCGGGGAGCGGCGCACCAAGGTGCTCATCCCCGACTCCGCGCACGGGACGAATCCTGCTTCCACCGCGCTGGCTGGCTTCTCGGTGGTGGAGCTCAAGAGCGAGCCCAACGGTGACGTCGACCTCCAGGATCTGGAGCAGCATCTGGGCGACGACGTGGCGGCCTTCATGATCACCCAGCCCAACACCCTCGGGCTCTTCGAGTCGAAGATTCATCAGATCACCGAGATGTGCCACGCCAAGGGCGTGCAGGTCTACATGGACGGCGCCAACTTCAACGCCATCCTCGGCATCACGCGCCCGGGCGACCTCGGCTTCGACGTCTGCCACTTCAACCTGCACAAGACCTTCACCACCCCGCACGGCGGCGGTGGGCCGGGCGCGGGACCGGTGGGCATCAAGGCGCACCTGGCGCCCTTCCTGCCCACGCCGGTGGTGATCAGGGAAGACGACGCGTACGCGCTCGACTGGAGCCGGCCGCAGTCCATCGGGAAGCTCCAGGCCTTCTGGGGCAACTTCGGCATGCTCGTGCGTGCGTGGACGTATATTCGCACCATGGGCCCCGACGGGCTACGCGCGGTATCGGACAATGCCGTGCTCAACGCCAACTACATCCTGAAGCGGCTCGAGGATCACTACGATCGCTCGGCGCCCGGCCCCTGCATGCACGAGTGCGTGCTCTCGGCGCGTCGGCAGAAAAAGCTTGGCGTCAGCGCCACGGACATCGCGAAGCGGCTCCTCGACCTGGGCTTCTACGCGCCGTCGACGTACTTCCCCCTCATCGTCGAGGAAGCGCTGATGATCGAGCCCACGGAGACGGAGTCGAAGGAGACGCTCGACGAGTTCTGCGACGCGATGATTCAGATCGCGCGCGAGGCGCAGGAGAACCCGCACCTGATCCACGAGGCGCCGGTCACGACGCCGGTGCGCCGGCTCGATCAGACGGGAGCGGCGCGCCAGCCGCGGCTCAAGTGGACGCCGCCGCCGGATAGGGCGTGAGCACTCCCCCTCACCCCGGCCCTCTCCACTGACGGGCGAGGGAGAGCCGCTTGACGAGCTTCAGGTTGCTGGTGACGGAGCCGCTCGACGGCGCCGCGAACATGGCGCTCGACGAGGCGCTGCTGCTGGGGCGACTGCGCTACGGCTCGCCGCCCACCCTGCGCTTCTTCGCCTGGTCGCCTCCCACCATCTCGCTCGGCTACGGCCAGCGTCTCGATGGGCGCATCGACGAGCGGGCCGCGGAAGATCTCGGGCTCGGTCTGGTCAGGCGCGCGACGGGCGGTAGCGCCATCCTCCACGAGGGCCCCGATCTCGAGATCACCTACAGCGTGGCCGCCGGAGCAGGGGACTTCGAGGGCGCCGGCGATCTGCTCGACACGTATCGCTGGATCGGCGCGGGCCTCCTCGCCGGGCTTCGCGCGCTCGGCGCGCCCGTCGACATGGTCCCTGTGCAGCCGTCCGATCTCGCGGCCATGCCCGCCTTCTGTTTTGCGCGCACCGGCTCCTTCGAGCTGGAGGTGGACGGCAAGAAGCTCGTGGGCAGCGCCCAGCGCCGGCAGGGCGCGGCCTTTCTCCAGCACGGGGCGATCATGCTGGGCGCGGAGCCCGGGCGTCTTCGCCGCGTGTTCCCCGGGGAGCGCGATCCGCTCGCCGGCATGACCACGCTGGAAGCGGTGCTTGGCCGGCGTCCATCGTTCGATGCGGTGGCCGAGGCGCTCGCCGAGGGCTTCCGCAGCGCGCACGGCCTCACCCTCACGCCGGGCGGCCTCAGCGAGGACGAGACGGCCCTCCGTGCCATGCTGGAGCGCGAGAAGTACGCCACGGATGAGTGGACGCGATCCGGCCGCGCGCCGCGCGCGCTCACCATCGTCTGATGCCGGCGGCGCGTGAGTTTCCCGATGCCCCGCGCGTGGGCGTGGGCGCCATCGTACTCGATGGCGAGCGCGTGCTCCTGGCCCGCCGCGGCCAGGCCCCGAGCGTGGGGCGGTGGAGCATTCCTGGGGGCCTCGTGGACCTGGGCGAGCGCCTGGAGGACGCCGCCGTCCGCGAGGCGCAGGAGGAATGCGGTCTCCAGGTGCGCCTACTCGGCCTCTGCGGCGTCATCGACCGCGTGGTTCGCGAGCAAGACGCCGTCCGCTATCACTACGTCATCATCGACTACGTGGCCGAGCGGGTGGGTGGCCAGCTCGAGGCGGGCAGCGATGCCGCCGAGGTGCGGTGGGTGCCCGTGAGCGAGCTCGGCCAGTACGATTGCACCGACGGTCTCGTCGACATGATCCATCGCGCCCTCGCCATCCACCGAGCCATGAGCTCCCAGCCAGGAGGTGCACACCGATGAAGCTTTCTCTCGACCGCCGTGGACTCACCGAGGTCCGCACCGACGCCCTGATCGTGGGCCGCCGCCACGGGGAATCCAGGCTCTCGCAGGCCCTGGCCGCTCTCGACGGCAAGCTGGGCGGCCTCCTCGCCAAGGTGATGACGGCGGAGAAGTTCGAGGGCAAGCCAGGCCAGCTCACCCAGCTGCACACCGACGGCAAGCTGCCTGCCGCACGCGTGCTCGTGGTGGGCCTGGGCTCAGACAAGGGCGACGCAGAGGCAGTGCGTCGCGCCGCTTCACTAGGCGCGCGCCGGGCTCGCGAGCTGGGCGCCAAGAACGCAGCGGCCCATTTCCCCGCCGACGGCCTCTCGCCGCGTGCGCGGGCGCAGGCCACAGCGGAAGGCGCGGTGCTGGGCACCTATCGCTTCGACAAGTACCTGAAGGAGAAGAACGGCAAGGTTCTGGAGAGCTTCTCGGTGGTGGAGCCGGAGCGGCGCAGCCAGGCGCCCGCCCAGGAGGGCGTGCGCACGGGGGAGATCTGGGCCGCCGCCACCTGCCTGGCCCGCGATCTCGTCAACGAGCCCGCCAACGTGGTCAATCCGAGTTTCCTCGCCGGCCGCGCCGAGGAGATCGCCGGGGCGGGGCGGCTCGGCCTCAAGGTGCTCGATCGCGAGGACTGCGAGAAGCTCGGCATGGGCGCCTACGTGGGGGTGGCCCAGGGCAGCCTCGAGCCGCCGAAGTTCATCCACCTCACCTACAAGCCCCGCCGCCCGCGCAAGCGCGTCGTGGTGATCGGCAAGGGCATCACCTTCGACTCGGGCGGTCTCGACCTGAAGCCGGCGGACGGCATGTACCGCATGAAGGACGACATGTCGGGCGCCGCCACCGTGCTGGGCCTCTTCTCTGCGCTGCCCAAGCTGAAGCTGCCCGTGGAGGTGCACGGGCTCATCGCCGCCACGGAGAACATGCCCTCGGGCACCGCGCAGCGCCCGGGCGACATCGTGCGGGCCATGAACGGGCTCACCATCGAGATCGGTAACACCGACGCCGAGGGCCGCCTCACCCTGGCCGACGCCCTCGTGTACGCGGACAAGGAGATCGAGCCCGACGAGATGGTGGACCTGGCCACGCTCACGGGGGCCATTGTCATCGCCCTCGGCCTGGGGCTCACGGGCGCCTTCATCACCGACGACGGCCTGGCCAACCGTCTGCTGGGCGCAGCGGAGTCCGCGGGCGAGAAGATGTGGCGCATGCCCTTCCACGAGGAATACAAGGACGGCATCAAGAGCGACGTGGCCGATCTCAACAACATTTCGAGCCAGCGCGGCGGCGGGGCCATCGTGGCCGCCCTCTTCATGCGCGATTTCGCGGGTGGCCGCCCATGGGCGCACCTGGACATCGCGGGCACCGCCTTCAGCGAGCGCGAGCTGCCCCTGGGCCCCAAGGGCGCCACGGGCGTGGGCGTGCGCACGCTCCTCGCCTATCTGCACGGCCTGGCGGGCAGACGGTAGATGCCAGGCGCCGTCGACCTCCACACGCACACTACCGCCTCCGACGGTACCTACTCGCCCGCTGAGTTGGTGGAGGAGGCGGCGCGCCGCGGTCTTCGGTTTCTCGCCATCACCGATCACGACTCTACGGAGGGACTGCCCGAAGCCATGGCCGTGGCCGAGTCGTACCGGCCGCTCGAAATCCTGCCCGGGATCGAGATCAACTGCGACGTGGAGGGGGCGGAAATCCACATCCTGGGCTACTTCATGGACTGGCAGGCGTCCTGGTTCCAGGACTTCTGTCGCGAGCAGCGACGCGAGCGACGCGCCCGCGTGCACCGCATCGTCGAGCGGCTCGCTGCCCTCAACATGCCCGTCGACGCCGAGGAGGTCTTCGCCCTCGTCAAGGAGGGTTCGGCAGGCCGGCCGCACGTGGCGCAGGTCATGGTGGCGCACGGCTACGTCAAGTCTGTGCGCGAGGCCTTCGACAAGTACCTGGGCTCGGGCAAGCCCGCCAACGTGCCGCGCAAGAAGCTCACGCCGGCGGACGCGGTGCGCCTGCTCCGGAAGGCGGGCGGCGTACCGGTGTTCGCCCATCCGGGGCTGGCCGATCGCGACGCGCTCATCCCCGGGCTCATCGCGGCGGGGCTCATGGGCATCGAGTGCTACTACACGGAGCACTCCGCGGGCCAGCGCGCGACGTACGTGGAGCTCTGCCACGATCACGGCCTGGTCGCCACCGGGGGGTCGGATTTCCACGGGCCGAAAGTGCGGGCGGCCACCCTCGGGTCGCCCTCCGTGCCCCTGTCCACGGTCGAGGAACTGCGTGCGAAGGCGGCGGCGTCTCGCTCTTCGCTGTGAGAGATGGTAAGGTCCGCCGCATGCGGTGGAGAGTGACGGGGGCACTGATGGGGGTCGCCCTCGGGCTCGGGGCGTGCGGACTCAAGGTGAGCAACACCGAGTACCTGCTCTCCCAGGCCGGGTTCCACAAGGTTGCCGGCGATACACCGCAGAAGGCCGAGCACATCCAGACGGTGGCCGCGCATAAACTGATCCGGCGAAAGAGCGGCGATGGCAAGCCGTACTATGTCTACGCCGATCCCAACTACTGTCAGTGCATGTACGTGGGCAGCGAGAGCCAGTACGCAACGTACAAGACGCTCGTCCAGCAGCAGGACGAGGCCATGGCGCTGCAGGAGGAGCGGGAGCACGAGGACTTCCAGGGGGACAAGTAGTCTCGCCGGCGATCAGCCCCGCTCGTTCTTGTCGAGCACCCCGTCCTGCATGATGACCTCGAGCTTCTAGGGAGCGCCGATGAGAGGGCTGCGCTTCGAGGCGTCGGGATCGCCGGCGGTGGTGACCGACCTCGACGAAGTGAACCGAGAGCTGGCCGCCGTCAAGTCGAAGGTGTGGCCGCTCGATCTCCGGAGCGCGCCCGCCGACGTGCGCCGCTTACTCGCTCGGTCCACCCTTCAGGCGGCCGAGACGAGCAGGGTGATGGACCACTTCCTCCTATCGCGCGAGCGGCTGCTCGAGATCATTGCCGAGGCAGGGCGCGCTCCCAACGTGACGGGCGGCGGCGCTCTCTCGACCCACGTCGACTCGCATGGGTATTCGTATCCGCAGCTCTGGCTGGTCCAGGGCGGTGTCGACTACACGCGCTTCGACCGCTTCCACGTCAACACGGCGGACGACGGCACCGGCGTGGACGAGGTGCTGCAGATCCTGTCCGGCGCCGGCATCGTCATCCGCCATCGCCTGCCGGACGGCACCGTGCTGGCGCTCCATGCGGACTGTCCGAGCGACGACGTCGGCTGGCTCGTGACCTACGATGGCGGGCATGCCCACATTGGCAGCCTCAGTCGCGCTCGGCCCGGAACCAAGGCGCTCGTGCAAGCCATTGGCCCACCGCACTGGTCGGT
>Ga0209465_10000452_pt1 | contig 19185 bp, 12 predicted proteins | sample PanSoiPlot1MoBio_FD_188321 | JGI IMG/M metagenome (GOLD analysis project Ga0209465, IMG submission 188321) | Tropical forest soil microbial communities from Panama analyzed to predict greenhouse gas emissions - Panama Soil Plot 1 MoBio (SPAdes)... | ecosystem: Environmental > Terrestrial > Soil...
CGCGAGGCGCCCGGCGGCACGAAGATCATGTCCCCGCGGCCGAGGAGCTGCTCGGCGCCGTTGCCGTCGAGCACGGTGCGCGAGTCCACCTTGGAGGCGACCTGGAAGGCGATGCGCGTGGGGAAGTTGGCCTTGATGAGGCCGGTGACCACGTCCACCGAGGGACGCTGCGTCGCCACGATCAGATGGATCCCTACCGCGCGGGCGATCTGGGCGAGGCGCACCAGCGAGTTCTGCACCTCGCCCGCCGAGACCATCATGAGATCGGCCAGCTCGTCCACCACCACCACCCAGTAGGGCAGCTTCTCCTCGGGCGGCACTTCCTTGTTGTAGCCCTCGATGTTGCGCACGGCCTTGGCCTGGAGCTGCTTGTAGCGCTCGTCCATCTTGCCCACGATCCACTTGAGGCGCGCGGAGGCTTCCTTGGCGTCGGTGACCACGGGAGCCAAGAGGTGCGGGATCTGCTCGTACACGCCGAGCTCGAGCCGCTTGGGGTCGATCAGGAGGAAGCGCACGTCGGCCGGCGTGGCCTTGTAGAGGAGTGAGCAGATCATGGTGTTGAGCCCCACGCTCTTTCCGCTGCCCGTGGAGCCTGCGATGAGGAGATGCGGCATGGCCGCCAGATCGGAGACCACGGGATTGCCCGTGGTGTCTTTGCCGAGAGCCAGGGGCAGACGGCCCTTGGCCTCCACGAACTCCGGCGAGACGAGGATCTCCCGCAGGTACACCGTGGTGGTCTCGGGATTCGGCACCTCCACGGCGACGGTGCCCCGCCCCGGAATGGGCCCCACGATGCGCACGGCGGCCGCCTTCATGGCCAGGGCGAGATCGTCGGAGAGATTCACCACCTGGCTCACCTTGACGCCGGCCGCGGGCTCGAACTCGTACGACGTGATGACGGGGCCGGGGCTCGCCTGCACGATGTGGCCACCCACTCCGAAGTCCTCGAGCTTCTTCCTGAGGGTCTGTGCGTTGGTCTCCAGCTCCTCGCGCGTCCGCTTGAGCTCGGACGACGGCGGAGCCTGGAGGAGGCCGACGGGGGGAAGCTGGAAGGCGCGCGCGCCCTCCTTGCCGAAGTCGAAGGTCTCCTGCCAGGCGAGTCCCTTCTCGACGAGCGAACCCTTGGGTTTGGGCGGCTCCTTGACGACGAGCTTCGGCATCTCCTCGGGCTCGTCGGCGGCCACCGCGGGATCGAGGCGCGCCGCGGCCGGCTTCGGCACAGCGGGCTTGCGATCGCCCGGGGAGAGCATGCCCAAGCGCTCGAAAAGGGCGTGAGACATCGCGCGCAGGGAGGCCCGCGTGATGAACAGGACGGCCACGGGAATGATGGCGAGAAGGATGATCCACGTCCCGACGTTGCCCACGGAGACGCGAAACGCTTCGGAAACGGCCCAGCCCAGCACGCCGCCCTTGTGGATGCGCTGAACGGCCAGCGTGTCGGAAAGCCGCGTGAGAATGCCGGTGACGCTGACGAGGAGCAGGCCCAGACCGGCAAAGGCGGGCCAGCCGGTAACCATGCGCGAGTGGATGAAGGCGGAGGCCCCGTAGCCCGCGAGGAGCAGGGGGAAGAGATAGCCGGCATAGCCGAAGGCCCAGAAGAAGACCCAGCCCAGCCAGACCCCCACCGGGCCGACCGGGCTCGTCTGGTCCATCAGGTGGAGCGTCGGATCGTAGGCGTAGAGGGCGACGAAGCCGAAACCGGAAAGGGCGAGGGCGAGAATGCCCTTGACCTCGCGCACCCACCGCCCCTGCTCGCGCTTGGCCTTGCGAGACGCGCGGGCGGGCGCCGCCGCCTTGGCGGCGGAGGGCGTAGCTGCGGAACGCTCCTGGGCCGAGGCGGCCATCAGATCTCCAGGACCAGGGGGATGACCACCGGCTTCCGGTCGAAGCGCTGATTGATGAAGCGGCGCACCGCGCTGCGCACCACGGCGCCGATCAGCTCGCGATCGATGACCTCGGGCTCCTGGCGCGCGGCCAGCGCCTCGCGCACCGCCTGCTTCACCTCGTCCATCAGCTCCTCGGACTCCTTCATGTAGACGAACCCGCGGGAGGCGACTTCGGGTCCCGCCACCACCGAGCCGGTGGTCTTGTCGATGGTCAGGGCGACCACGACCATGCCCGCCTCCGCGAGGAGCTGGCGGTCGCGCAGCACCACCTGCCCCACGTCGCCGATCCCCTTGCCGTCCACGAACACGCGGCTCGCGGGATAGCCCCTGAGGACTCGGGCGCCCGACTTCGCGAGCTCGAGCCCCAGCCCGTCCTCGAGCAGGAAGACATGGTCGGGAGACACCCCGGCCTTCTCGGCGAGGCGAGCGTGCTGGAGCAGATGGCGATACTCGCCGTGCACCGGCATGAAGTAGCGCGGCCGGGTCAGCTCGATCATATGCTCGAGATCGTCCTGGCTCGCATGGCCGGACACATGGACGAAGGCCACGTCCTCCCACAGGACCTCGGCGCCGCGCCGGAGCAGTGCGTTGATCACGCGGCCGATCACGCGCTCGTTGCCCGGGATCACGCGCGAGGAGAAGATCACGAGATCGTCCGGGCCCACCTCCACGTACTTGTGCTCGCCCGCGGCGATGAGGGAGACGGCGGAGTGCGTCTCGCCCTGGCTTCCCGTGGAGAGAATCACCTGCTGGGCGGCGGGCAAGGCCCCGAGATCCTCGAGGGAAACGACGAGTCCCTCGGGGACCTTGAGATAGCCCATCTCGGAAGCCACCGCCACGTTGGCGACCATGCTGCGGCCGAGCAGGGCGACCTTTCGCCCCACGGCGGCGGCCATGCTGAGCACCTGCTGGATGCGGTGGATGTGCGAGGCGAAGGTAGCCACGAGGATGCGGCCCGACGCCGCCGCGAAACGGCCCTGCAGCGCCTCGCCTACCTCCGTCTCGGATCCCGTCCGGCCGGGGCGGCTCACGTTGGTGGAGTCCGAGCAGAGGCAGAGTACGCCACGCTCGCCGAGGGCGGCAAACTTGGCGTAGTCGGGCTGCTCGGCGTCGACGGGGCGCGGGTCGAGCTTGAAGTCTCCCGTGTGCACGATGGTGCCCACCGGCGTCTCAATGGCGAGGCCGATGCCGTCGGCGATGGAGTGGGTGACGCGGATGGGAATCACCACGAGACGACCCAGCCGGATCGCGTCACCCGGCTCGTAGGATCGGAGGTCCGCGCGCTCGAGGACGCCCAACTCCCCGAGCCGGCCGCGCGCGATGGCGAGGGTCAGCGGCGTGCCGTAGACGGGCACGTCGAACTCGCGCAGGAGATACGAGAGGGCGCCCACGTGGTCTTCGTGGCCGTGGGTCAGCACCACGGCCCGGAAGCGCTCCCGATGCTCGCGCAGGTAGGTGAAGTCCGGGATGACGTAGTCGACGCCGGGCATCTCGTCGTCCGGGAAGAGCAAGCCGCAGTCCACCGCCACGATGTCGTCGCCGGACTCGACGAGCATCATGTTGAGCCCGATCTCGCCCAGCCCGCCCAGCGGGATGAGGCGGACGGCGGGCTCACGGGGAGCGTCGATCGGGACGGGCTCGGGTCGGTAAAGGGTGCTCACGGCGGCGGAGTCATCGTACCACCCAGCCTCGCGTGGGCGAAAAAACGGCCGGTCAGCGAGGTGCGACGGAGGCGAGTCGAACGAACTCGTCGAGCGTGAGCGTCTCCGCGCGACGTCCCGGATCGACCCCGGCGTTTACGCAGGCCGCGCGCGCCTGCTCGACGCCCAAGCCGAGGCCGGCCGCGAGCGCATTGGCCAGGCTCTTCCGGCGCTGGCCGAAGGCGGCGAGGACGACCGCGCGGAATCGCGGTGCCGCCGCCTCGTTCACCACGGGAGCCTGACGGGCCCGCACGTGCAGCACTGCCGAATCGACCTGCGGGGCAGGCCGGAACGCTCCCGGCGGCACCGTAAAGCAGACTCTCGCTTCGCGGGCGACCTGGGTCAGCACGGAGAGGCTGCCGTAAGTCTTCCCGCCGGGTTCGGCGGCGACCCGCTCTGCGACTTCCTTCTGGAGCATGAGGGCCATCTCGTCCACCGCGCGTCCGGCCTCTACGAGCGTCATCAGGATAGGCTTACTCACGCTGTAGGGAAGATTGCCCACCACGAGCACGCGGCCGTCGGGCTCGGGCTTGAGCGCGGCAAGCGCGCGATAGTCGAAAGCGCGGGCGTCCGCGAGCCGGATCTCCACGTGGGGCTCGCCGGCGAAGCGCGCGGTGAGCTCTTCCACGAGATCTCGATCTACCTCGACGGCGAGGAGCCGCCCCGCCGCATGCGCGAGCCGATGGGTCAGCGCTCCATGCCCTGGGCCAATCTCCAGGACGAGGTCGCGCGGCGTGGGCGCGAGCACGGCCACGATGCGCTCGGCCACACTGTCGTCGCGGAGAAAGTGTTGGCCCAGAGCCCGCCTCTTGCCCGAGGCGGCATGGCGCCGGGGCGACGGCGTGAGGGCGCGGGCATTCCGGCGCGGGCTCATGTTTGCGGCCTGGCTTTGAGCTCGGCCAGGAGGGATTCGTACACCGTCTTGACCTGCCGCTCCGTCTCCACGCGCTCGCCGGAGTTGTCGATGACGTAGTGCGCGCGCCTGGCCTTCTCGGCCACCGGCATCTGGCTCGCCATGCGCGCTCGCGCCTGCGCTTCCGGGATGCCGTCTCGCGCCATGAGGCGCGCCAATTCCGTGTCGGGATCGGTGTATACGACGACGACGCGGTCCATGCGCGCCACGCCCCCCGTCTCGAAGAGGAGGGCCACATCCCAGATGACGATCCCCTCGAACTCTTCCTCTTCCAGCACGGACAGGATGCGCTGCTGGCGGAGACCGATGGCGGGATGGGTAATCTCCTCCAGGCGCTTCCGGCGCGTGGCATCCGCGAAGACGATGGCGCCGAGGGCCTTGCGGTCGAGCGAGCCGTCGTCCTGGACCACGCCCTGGCCGAACTCCTCCACGATCTTGAGATAGGCGGGCTGACCCGGCATCACCACCTCTCGGGCGAGCAGATCGGCGTCGAGCACGCGCGCGCCGAGGTGGGCGAACATCTGGCTCACCGTGCTCTTCCCCGTGGCGATGCTGCCCGTGAGGCCGACCAGGAGAAATTTCTTCATGCCGGAAGCCAGGCGAGAGCCGACCTCATATCGATCCGAAGGCACCGCCTCATCTCGAAAGCCAGGTGAGGGAACCCCTCACGTCTTGGACCAGTCGAGGCCCGAGCTGATGTCGACCTTGAGCGGCACGTCCAGGGTCATGGCCGACTCCATGATCTCCCGCGCCAGGGCCTCGAGCCCCGCCACCTCGTCCTCGGGCGCTTCAAAGAGCAGCTCGTCGTGCACCTGGAGGAGCATCCGGCTCCGCATCCGATGGTCCGTGAGAGCACGGGCCATGCGCACCATGGCGATCTTCACGAGGTCCGCCGCGGTGCCCTGCACGGGGGCGTTGGTCGCCATGCGCTCCGCGAAGCCGCGCAGGTTCGGGTTCCCGCTGCTGAGCTCGGGAATGTAGCGCCGCCGGCCGAGCAGCGTCTGCACGTAGCCGCGCTTGCGCCCTTCGGCGACGGTGCTGGTGAGATAGGCCTTCACCTTCTGGTGGCGCTCGAAGAATCGGTCGAGGAACTCCTGGGCCTGCTTCTGGCTGATGGAGAGGCCGCGCGACAGCCCGAAGGCCGTCACTCCATAGATGATGGAGAAGTTGGTGGTCTTGGCCACGTCGCGCTGCTCGGAGGTGACGGCGCCGAGCTCCACCCCGAAGACCTCGGCGGCGGTGCGACGATGGATGTCCTCCCCGGCCCGGAAGGCTGTCACGAGGCTCTCCTCTCCCGAAACGTGGGCGAGGATGCGCAACTCGATCTGCGAGTAGTCCGCGGCCACGAAGCGCCAGCCGGGCTCGGGCACGAAGGCGGCGCGGATGCGCCGGCCCAGCTCGGTGCGGATGGGAATGTTCTGGAGGTTGGGCGACGACGACGACAGCCGACCGGTGGCGGCCACGAGCTGGTTGAACGAGGTATGGATGCGCTGGGTCGCCGGATTGATCAGCAGCGGCAGGGCATCGGCGTAGGTGGACTTGAGCTTGGCCATGATGCGGTGCTCGATGATCTTGGCGGGCAGCTCGTGGGTAAGAGCGAGCTGCTCCAGCACGTCGGCGTCGGTGGAGTAGCCCGTCTTGGTCTTCTTGATGGGCGGCAGCTTGAGCTTCTCGAACAGGATGCGCGCCATCTGCTTGGGCGAGCCGATGTTGAACTCTTCGCCCGCCAGTAGGCAGATCTCACGAGTGAGCCGGTCCAAGGTGAGGTCGAGCTCCTTGGAGAAGTCGGCGAGGCGATCGGGATCCACGCGGATGCCGTGGCGCTCCATGGCGGCCAGCACCGGCACCAGCGGCTGTTCGAGGTCTCGGTAGAGAGCGTCGAGGCCGACCTCCTCGAGGGCGCGCGGCATCATCTCCCAGAGCTGCCAGACGGCATGGGCACGGCTCCCCGCCGCGGCGAGGCCAGTCCCCGCGCTCAGGAGCTCCGCGCTCGTGTCCGCGAGCTTGTAGCTCGTGCGCGCGGGATTGAGCAAATAGGCGCCGACCGCCGTGTCGTCGAAAACGGGCGGCGTGCCGCGCGCCATCCACCACTCGACGAGCGGCTTAGCGTCGTGCCCGATGAGACGCCGTCCGCCGAAGTCGGGCGGCGTTTTGTCCAGGGTGAGGACGGCGGCACCCGCCGCGGGATGGTAGACCCCGAGGACGCTGAGCCCCGGCTCCGGAGGGCCGCCCTCTCCCGCCCAGTCCACCGCCACGGGATCATCGGCGGGCACCGGGGCGAGCCACTGCTGGAGTGCCTCGGCGCCTTCGAGAGCGGGTAGCGCCTCCGCGACCACTGTCGGTGCTTCCGAAGCGGGAAGCTGGCGGAGTAGCGTCTCGAACTCGAGCTCGGTCCAGAGCGCGCGAAGACGTTCCCAGTCGGGCTCCTGGCGCTTGAAGGCCTGGAGATCCTCCGGGATGGGCACGCGCGTGCTCACCGTGGCGAGCTCGCGCGAGAGAAAGGCCTGCTCGCGATGCGTGGCCAGCGTCTCCCGCAGCTTGCCTTGCACCAGGGTGAGGTTCTCGTAGAGGCGCTCCACGCTACCGAACTGCGAGATGAGCTTGACCGCGGTCTTCTCACCCACCCCGGGCACCCCGGGGATGTTGTCGATGCTGTCTCCCATGAGGGCGAGGAGGTCGGGGATCTGTCCAGGCTCGACCCCCCACTTGGCGACGACCGCTTCGTCGTCGAACCACACGGGCTCACCGCGCGCGTTCGTCGCCAGCGCGCGAACGCCAAGCCCGACCAGCTGCAGCATGTCCTTGTCGCCGGTCACCAGCACCACCTCGACGGGCTTGCCCCGCATCCGTGCCACCACCGTGCCCAGCACGTCGTCGGCTTCGAAGCCGGGCACTTCGAGCACCGGCAGCCGGAGCGCCTCGAACACGCGCTTCACGAGCGCGATCTGGCTCCGCAGATCGTCCGGCATGGGGGCGCGCGTTTCCTTGTACGAGGGCAGCTTCTCCTCGCGGAAGGTCGGCCCCGGCGGATCCCAGGCCACCGCCGCGTAAGCGGGGTTCTCCTCGCGAAGGAGCTTGAGCAGCATGGTGGACACGCCACGGACCGCGTGCGTAGCTTGCCCCTTCGAGTTGGAGAGGTACGGCAGCGCGTGATAGGCGCGATAAAGGAAATGCGGCCCGTCCACGATGAAGAAGCGCTCGCTCATGCCGGCACCACCCGATCGTAGAGCGTCCGCACCCACGTGGTGCGGCGCTTGTAGTCGTCGAGAAACTCCTTGCGCGACGGATAGTCGAGGCTCTTGGCGAGGCGCGCGGGGATGGGGCCGGCCAGATCGAGCGTATCGGTAGGCCGGGCGCCGAAGAGCCGCAGGTCGGCGGAGACGCGGCGGAGGAAGCGGTAGTGCCCCGCTAGCGCGGCCGCCTCGCCAGCGGGGAGCAGGCCGGCGCGCCCGATCTCCTGGAGCGCGGTCATGGTGTGCGGGCTCCGGATGGAAGGATGGCGCCGTCCCTGCGTCATCTGGACCGCCTGGGTGATGAACTCCACGTCGACCAGCCCTCCTCGCCCGAACTTCACGTGCAGGCGTCCGGGCGTCTCCTTGCCGAGCTCCTTCTGCATCCGCCCCCGCAGCGCGCGCATCTCCTTGAGATCGGGCGGCGCCGCTTCCGCCCCATACACGAGCGCGCGGATCTCGCGCCGCGCCGCCCGGCCCACCCGCGGATCGCCGCCCACGAGGCGCGCACGGGTCAGGGTCTGGCGCTCCCAAGGATCCGCCCACTCGCGATAGTACCGCCCGAGCGCGTCGAGGCTCGAGGCGAAGCCACTGCCCTTGGAGCCGGGACGCAGGCGCAGGTCGACCGGCACCACGACCCCGGCCGCCGTCACATCGCCCAGAATGGACGAGAGCATCTCCACTACCCGATCGTAGAATACATGGGCCTCCACCCGCTCGGCCCCGTCGGTCTCGCCCGGACCCGCGTAGATCACGAAGAGATCGAGATCGGAGCCCGTGGAGAGCTCGCGGCCGCCGAACTTCCCCAGGCCGACGATGCAGGCGCCGACGAGTTCGCCCGTGGCGCACCGGGGCACCCCGTGAGCGCCGGCCGTCTCCCCGAGAGCGAGAAGCCAGGCCGCCTTCAGCGCCGCCTCTGCCAACTCTGTCATCTCCCGGGAGAAGCGCTCCGCGTCGGTCACCCCGAGGAGCATGCGCCAGGTCACGGCCAGCTCCTCCGCCTGCTTGAGCCGCCGGAGCCGATCCATGCGCTCGGCAAGACCCAGCCGAGGCGCGAGGGCGGGCGCCAGCCGTTCCTTGAACTGTCGCCGCCGTCGTGGCGCGGCGAAGGTCGAGGGATCGGCGAGCCCGTTCAAGAGTTCGGGCTGGGTCACGAGAAGTTGGGTGAGGAGCTCGCCGCGCGCGCACAGCTTGACCAGGTTCACGAGGAGATCCGGCCGCTCGGCGAGCAACTCGAGGTAGGCGGTGCGCGGGCCGGCCGCGGCTACGAAGCGCTCGAACTGGTTGAGCGCCTCGTCGGGGTCTGGGCTCTGCCACAGCGCCTCCAGGAGCACGGGGAACATGGCGTGGAGCGCGCGGCGCATGGGTTCGGCATAGGGCACGAGCGGCCGACCCTCGAGGACGAGGCGCAGATTCTGTCGCGCGCGGTCGGGATCAGTGAAGCCCGTGGCTTTGAGCGCGGTATAGGTCGGGACACGCGGGGCGGGCGCGCGGGCTTCCGGGGGCGCCGCGAAGAAGTCGGCGAAGGCATGGTGCACGCCGTGGGTGACGCGGCGATACTCCGCCTCGAAGCGACGGCGCGCCTCCGCCGGAGGCAGCGTCGAGCCGAGCCGCCGCGCGAGCCGCCCCCGGGCCGGGCCCTCGTCGGGCAAGGTGTGAGTCTGGAACTCGTCGACGATTTGGAGCCGGTGCTCCACCGTGCGGAGGAAAACGAGGGCGTCGCCGAGGAAGCGCCCGAGCGCCTGGGGCAGGTAGCCGCGCTCGGTGAGGCGGAAGATGGCACGGAGGCTGTTGCGCTCACGGAGCCACGGGTCGTCGCCCGAGTAGAGGAGCTGGAGCGCTTGCACGAGGAACTCGACCTCGCGGATCCCCCCAACCCCGAGCTTGACGTGTCGGCGCTGGACGCCCTTGGCGCGCAGCGACTTGTCGATCTGCGCCTTCATCCCCCGCACCTCTGCCACGATCTCGGGATCCACCCCGGGACGGAACACGAAGGGACGCACGAGATCGAAGAAGCGCGCGGCCACCTCCGCATCGCCCGCGCAAAAGCGCGCCTTGATCAGGGCCTGGCGCTCCCAGAGCTCGGCGCGCTCCTCGAGATAGGCGCGGTAGCCTGAGAGTGACAGCACGACGCCGCCCATGCGTCCCTCCGGGCGGAGCCGGAGATCCACTCGGAAGGCGTAGCCCTCGTCCGTCACCGACTCCAGCGCCTCCACGAGAGTGCGCGCCCCCGTCGCGAAGTAGTCCCCGTTGGCGATCACGCCCTCCTCACCGCCCGAGGTGTCGCCATCGTCGCCATACACGAACACCAGGTCGATGTCGGACGAGTAGTTGAGCTCGTCGCCCCCGAGCTTGCCCATGCCGATGACCGCGAAGCCCGTGGGGGACCCGTCGGCGGCCCGCGGCTCGCCGTAGCGCCGGCGCAGCTCCTCCTCCGTCCAGCGCCAGGCCGCGGCCAGGCACACGTCGGCCATGCGCGAGAGCTCCTCCGTGGTCACGGTGAGATCGGCGTCACCGAGGATGTCCCGGCTCCCGATGCGGAGGAGCTGACGGTACTTGAAGCGCCTTAGCGCGTTCCAGCGCCCCTCCGCCCGATCGAAGGCCTGCGCGCTCTGCTCGAGATCGGCCGCCAGCTCGTCCCTCAGCCACTGCCGCATGGTCCCCGGCTCGAGGAGCCACGAGAGCAAGGTGGGCCGTCGGCGCAGCGTGTCGGCGAGGAACTGGCTGGTGCCGCCGAGACGGGCGACTAGATGGAGGGCGCCGGGATGCCCAGCGAGGAGACGGAAGAGGGCGGGACGGTCGCCCTGGGCGGCCAGGCGCTCGAGATTGTTCAGCGCCATGTCGGGATCGGGCGCCGCCGCCATCTCGACAAGGAGGCGGGGAAGGAGCGGCGCGAGCAGTTCGGCGTCCCGCGGCTCGGGCGTCATCGCGTGCAGATTGCCGAGCGCGCGCGCGGGCTCGGCGAAGCCGCGGCGCTTGAGCTCCGCCAGCGCGGCGCGATCGCGGGGAGAGGCAGCGAGGAGATCAGCCATGGCGGCGACGGCGGGAAGCGACGGCGGCGTCAGATGGCAGCTTCCCCCTTCTCTCCGGTACGGATGCGGATGGCCTCTCCCATGGGAAGCACGAAGACCTTGCCGTCGCCGATGGAGCCGGTGCGCGCCGCGGCGGCCACCGTGGCCACCACCTTCTCCACGAGCGCGTCGGGCACCACCAGCTCCACCTTGACCTTGGGAAGGAAATCGATGGTGTATTCCGACCCGCGATACAGCTCGGTGTGCCCCTTCTGGCGCCCGAAGCCCCGCACTTCGGTCACCGTCATGCCGATGATGCCGAGCTCCGTCAGCGCCTCCTTGACGTCGTCCAGCTTGAACGGCTTGATGATCGCTTCGATCTTCTTCATCGAGACCTCCGTGAAGGCCGGGGGGCGGCGGGGCGGAGTGCCTTCTTGTAGAGGAGAGCGTACTCGCGGGCGGAGGCGTCCCAGGAGAAATCTTCCGTCATCCCGTTCCGCACCAGCGCGCTCCACTGCTCGGGTCGCCGGAAAGCGGTCGCGGCCCGCTGGACCGCGTCCACCATGGCGCCGACCTCGAAGGCGTCGAAGAGGAAGCCCGTGCCGGCACGACGTGCGGGATCGAACTCGCTCACGGTGTCGGCGAGCCCGCCCGTGCGCCGCACGATGGGCACCGCGCCGTAGCGGAGGGCAATGAGCTGGCCCAGGCCGCAGGGCTCGTAGCGCGAGGGCATGAGGAAGCAATCGGCGCCGCCGTAGATGCGGCTCCCGAGCGCGGTGTCGTAGCCCAGGCGCACGGCCACCCGTCCGCGGTGAGCTGCCGCCGCCTGCATCCACGCGTCCTCGAGGTGGGCTTCCCCGGCGCCGAGCAGCGCGACCTGGCAGCCGGCCTCGAGGATGGCGGGCAGGCCTTCGAGCGCGAGGTCGAGGCCCTTCTGGCCGGCGAGGCGCGTGATCATGCCCACGATGGGCCCGCGCGAGTCCTCGAGATCGAGCTCCCGGCGGAGGGCCTCGCGACAGGCCGCCTTCCCCTCGGGCTCGTCGGCGGAATACGGGCGCGTGAGCGCCGCGTCCTTGGCAGGATTCCACTGCTCGTAGTCGATGCCGTTGATCACCCCGTAGAGATCGGCCGCGCGCTCCTCGAGCACGCCATCGAGGCCGTTGCCGAACTCCGGGGTGCGGATCTCCGCCGCGTAGGTGCGGCTCACCGTGGTGAGGAGGTCCGAGAAGACGAGGCCGCCCTTGAGGAAGTTGATCTTGCCGTAGAACTCGATACCCGCCGGGGTGAAGAGATCCCACCCGAGCCCCGTCATGGCCATGTCGTAGTGCCAGAACACGCCCTGATACGCGAGGTTGTGGATGGTCAGCAGCGAGCCGACGGAGCCCAGAACGGGGTGGTCACGGTAGAGCGTCTTGAGGTAGACGGGAACGAGCCCGGTCTGCCAGTCGTTGACGTGGAGCAGCTGCGGTCGCCAGGTGCTGCCGAGCGCGATGAGGGACTCGAGGGCGCCCCGGCAGAAGAACACGAAGCGCTCGCAGTTGTCCCAGTAGTCGCCGTCGGCAGTGCCATAGAGGCCTTCCCGGTCGAAGTACTGATCCTGGGCGAGCAAGTACACGGGAACGCCGCCGGGACCGTCCGTTTCCTGCAGCGCGCCCTCGACCACGCGATCGCCCAGGGGCACGGCGAGACGCGGCACGACCGTGCGGATCTCCGTGGCATGCAGCTCGACTCCACGGTGGTGCGGCATGAAAATGCGGACGTCGTGGCCGAGGGCGCGCAGGGCTCGGGGCAGCGCGCCCGTCACGTCACCCAGCCCGCCCGTCTTGGCGAAGGGCGATGCCTCGGACGCTATAAGCAGGATCCGCAGACGTGATGGCATGACACGAACCTCAGGCGTCTTCCTCGAGGATCGGGAAGACGAGCTGGGAGATGTGTGACGAGATGCGCTTGAGATTGGTCAGCACGTCGAGGTGGATCTCGGAGGTCTCCAGCGACTCCGCTAGCCCCTGGCGAAGGCGGGCGAGGTGGGAGGCGCGCAGCTCGCGTTCGCGCTGGCGGATGGCGGGACGCTGATCCAGCACTTCCTGGGCGAGGGTGCGGTCGTTGGCGGCGAAGCCCGCGATGGCGCGCTCGAGGTTCTTGGACACCATGCCATGAAACTCCAAGAGCTCTGCCTCCCCGGCCTCCGAGAAGCGCCGGCTCTGATAGAGCTTCTTGCGGGCCAGCTCCATGAGGTTCTTGTCCACGATGTCGCCGATGTTCTCGAGATTGCCGATGAAGGAGATGAGCGCGATCTCCTTGCGGTTCAGCTCGGGGGACATGGTCTCCTGTCCCAGGCGCGAAAGGAAGAGCTTGATCTCGCGCTCGAGATAGTCGAGCTGATCGTCCCGGCGCTCCACGTCCTCGAGGAGCTCCTGGTTGTCCGAGCGCAGGGCGGCCATGGCGTCTCGCAGCATACCCTGCGCCACGTCGCCCATGCGGAGCGCTTCGCGGGTGGCCTGGCCGAGGGCGAGCGAGGGCTGATCCAGGTAGCGGTCGTCGAGGTAGCGGGTCTTGAAGGGATTGTCGCCGCTTTTGATCTCCTCGGGGACCATGGCGGTGATGGCGCGCGCGGCCAGCGGCGCCCACGGCAGGAACACCGCACTGATGCCCACGTTGAACAGGGTGTGCGCGTTGGCGATCTGGCGCGCGGGCTCCTGGGCTGTGCCCGCGATGAACGCGGTCAGTGGGTAGAGGAAGGGCAGCGCCAACGCCACGCCCAGCACCTTGAAGGCGATATGCGCCACGGCCACCCGGCGCGCATCCGCGGTGGAACGGAGGCTCGCCGCGAGCGCCGTCGCGCAGGTGCCGATGTTCGCTCCCAGAACCACGGGAATGGCCCCGTCGAGGGGCAGGAGCCCCTGCTGGGCGAGGGAGAGGATGAGGCCGATGGTGGCGACGGAGGACGCCATGCCCGCGCTGAAGATGGCGCCCACGAGGAGGCCGAGGACCGCGTTGCTCGACAGGGCGACCAGCACCTGACGAGCGAGCGAGCTCTCGGCCACCGGCGCGAGGGCCTCCGACATGATCCGCATGCCGAGGAAGACGAGGCCGAAGCCGAGCACGACCTGACCGAGGCTCTTGGCGAGGCCGCGGCGCGCGAAGAAGCTCAGCGCGAAGCCAACCCCGACGAGGAGCAGCGCGAGCTCCTGCACCTTGAAGGCGATGAGCTGCACCGTGAACGTCGTGCCGATGTCCGCGCCCAGGATCACACCCAGGGACTGGCGGAAGGTGAGGAGGCCCGCGGAAACGAAGCCGATCAGCATCAGGGTGGTTGCCGACGAGGACTGGATGAGCGTGGTGACGAGGGCGCCCGAGCACACCGCGGTGAAACGATTGCGCGTCATGCTCGTGAGGATGTGGCGAAGCTGACCGCCCGCCGCACGCTGGAGTCCCTCGCCGCAGAGCTGCATGCCGTACAGGAGCAGGGCGAGGCCGCCGAAGAGGCCCAGGAGCACCATGGCTAGACGCCGAACCTCGAAGGGGCGAGCGGCCCGCCTGCGGCGAGCCCGGCCAGGTGTCGCGTGCTGTTGACGGAGCGCACCCGGGGCGGGGCGATTTCCGTGAGCGAGCCGTTCGACAGGGTGAGCCGCCAGATCGACCTCAGGGGCAGCCCGAGGCAGTGCGCGAGGTATGCGCTGATGACGCCGCCGTGACAGACCACGAGAGCTTCCTGGCCATTCGGATGGGCGGCGGCGATGGCCTCCATGGCGCGCACCACCCGTGCCTGCACGTCGCTCAGCGGCTCGGCGCCCGGGGGCAGGTAGGCGACGGGGTCGCGCACCCACTGTGTGTACGGATTGCCGGGACGCGCGCTGATCTCCTCCACGGTCTGCCCTTCCCACTCGCCCAGGGACAACTCGCGGAGATCGTCGATGTGCGTCACGGGGAGCCCGAGCCCCTCTGCGGCAATCTCGGCCGTTCGGCGCGCCCGCGTGAGTGGGCTCGCGTAGATGGCGACGACGCGGCGTCCGCGCAGGGCCTGGCCGAGGGCCGCGGCCTGGCGGACACCCAGCTCGGAGAGCGCGACGTCCTGAAGTCCCTGGAAGCGGCGCACGGCGTTGGACAGGGACTGGCCGTGGCGAGCGAGCAGCAAACGGCTCATCGCGAGCTCGAGGCGGCTCGATGCGCCGCCTTCAGACCGCCGTGGCGAGCGAGGAGCAGACGGCTCATCGCGGGCCCGAGGCGGCTCGATGCGCCGCCTTCAGACGCACGATGGTCTCGGGCTTGCCCAGGATGCCCGCCACCTGGAAGATCGGTGGGCTCGCCGCCTTGCCGGTGAGCGCGATGCGAGTGAGCTGCGCGAGATCGACGAGCTTGAGCCCCATCTCGGAGGTGAGACCACGATAGAGCCCTTCGAGGCTCTCGGCATCGAAGGCGACTTGGACTTCGATGCGCTTGATGAGGGCCGCGTAGCGGGAGGCGGCCTCCGGACCCCAGAACTTCGCGATGGCCTGGGGATCGTAGCTCGCGGGCGCCTGGAAGTAGAAGGCGGCCTGTTCCACCATCTCCACCAGGGTGTGCGAACGCTCCTGGAGCGTCTGGGCGATGCGGGCGAGTCGCTCCGCGTCCATGGTCGCCGGATAGCCCGCGCGCTCGATGAAGGGAGGCAGCAGGGTGGCGAGCTGCTCGGGCGGCGTGGCCTTGATCCACTCGAGGGAGAGCCACAGAAGCTTCTCCCGATCGAAGATGGCCCCGGCCTTGCCGACGTGCGCGAGGTCGAAGCGCTCCGCGATCTCCGCGGGCGTGAAGATTTCCTGGTCGCCGTGCGACCAGCCGAGGCGGGCGAGGTAGTTCACGAGGGTGCCGGGAAGGATGCCCTGGTCGCGGAATTCCTCCACGGTGGTAGCACCGTGCCGCTTGGACATCTTGCTTCGGTCCGCAGCGAGGATCATGGGGATGTGGGCGAAGACGGGCGTCGCGTAGCCGAGAGCGTCGTAGCAGGCGATTTGCTTCGGCGTGTTGCTGAGGTGGTCGTTGCCGCGGATCACGTGGGTGATCTTCATGGTCACGTCGTCGACCACCACGCAAAAGTTGTAGGTGGGGGTGCCATCCGTACGCACGAGGATCCAGTCGTCGAGGACGGTGTTGTCAAAGGCGACTCGGCCGAGGATCGCGTCCTCCACGGTGGTCTGCCCGTCCGGCGGCACTCGGAGGCGAAGGGCGTGGGGCTCCAAGGCAGGCACGTCGGCGTCACGACAGGTGCCGGGATAGCGGAACTGCTCCTTGCGGGCGCGAGCCGCCTCCCGCAAGACGTCCAGCGTCTCCGGAGTGCAGCGACACCGGTAGGCGCGCCCCTCGGCGAGCAATCGCTCGGCGTGCGCGCGATAGATGTCGAAGCGCTCGGTCTGACGGTAACCGGGCGTCGGCGGCCCCTCGTCCCAGTCGAGCCCGAGCCAGCGCATGGCCGCCACGATCTGATCGATGTGCTCGGCGGTGGAGCGCGAGCGATCCGTGTCCTCGATGCGGAGAATGAACACGCCCTGGTGGTGACGGGCGAACGCCCAGTTGAACAGGGCAGTGCGAGCGCCACCCACGTGGAAGGAGCCGGTGGGGCTCGGGGCAAAGCGAACTCTGACCGTATCAGACATGGAGTTTCATTCTACCGCGACGGGAAACCGCGGGCCCAGAGCGGAAGCGCGCCCGGCGTGCTATCCCGTCCAAGGCCGCCGCCTAGAAGCGGATTCGTCGCATGATGGCGCGGGGCAGGTGGCGGATGGGGAGCATGACCCAGCGCCAGATGGGTGGGGTATACACGACCGGCGCGCCGCGATCGAGCGCACGGAGGACGACGCGCGCGACGGCGTCGGGCTCGCCCGCGAAGGGCGGGACGGGAAGCCCCGCGGTCATGCCGGTCTTCACGAAGCCGGGCCGAACGCAGGTGACGCGGACGTTGCGGTTGCCGTAGGCGAGGCCGAGCCCGTCGAGGAACGCGGAGAGGCCGGCTTTCGAGGCGCCGTAGAGATAGTTGCTGCGCCGAGCGCGGTCCCCCGCCACGGAGCTGAAGGCACAGACAGTACCGCCGCCACGCGCGGCGAACCGCTCGGCGGCCAGCTGGCAGAGCACGGCGGTGGCGGTAAAGTTGACGTCGAGAAGCCGGCGCAGGCGCTCCGCGTCCCGCGCGAGGGCCTCGTGGGCGGCAAAGTCGCCTGCCGTCACCACCAGCATGTCGAGCCCGCCCGACGCCTGATCGGCCTGGTCGAGAGCGGCGGAGAATGCCGAGGGCTCAGCCAGGTCGAGGTGCCCGGTGGCGATGATCCCACGCGCGCCCCGAGCCGACAGGTCGCGGGCCGAGATTGCGAGCTCCGCGGCATCGCGCCCGAGGAGGACCACGGTGTCCCCGCGCTCCGCGAGGAGGCGGGCGACGGCGCGGCCCATGCCGCGTGTGGCGCCGACCACGGCCGCCTTCACGCGCGGTCGCCCAGCACCCGCACCGACTGTGCGGAGCGGAATCTCCGCTCGGGGTCCCATCGGTCGCGTACGCGGCACCACTCGCCGAGCCGGGGCACCATGCTCGCGAAATCTTGCGCACGGGTCACCGCATCCTTGGCGAGATACACACGGCCACGCGCGCTCATCACCATGGCGTTGAGCTCGTGGACGAGGGCCTCCGTCTGCGGGCCGCGATAGGGCAGATCGAGGGCGAGGGTCGTGCCCTCGAGGGGAAAGGACAGATAGGCGTCAGCCTCGGGGCCGCAATCCTTGATGACGGCGAGAAAGGAGGCGGCGCCCGCCGCGCCCAACCGCTCGAGGAGAGCGGCGACGGCGACGGCGCCCGCCGAGCGGGGCAGCACGCACTGGTACTGGAAGAATCCCCTGGGACCATAGAGCCGATTCCAGTCCGCCACCGCGTCGAGCGGATAGAAGAAGCCCTGGTATGGCACCGCCGCGCGGGCCCGCCGACTCGTGTGGACGCGATAGTACGCGGCGTTGAAGAGGCGCATCAGCACGGGATTCAGGAGGAACTCCGGCGCATCGAAGGGCACGGCCACGCGCCACGGCTCAGAGGGTGGGCGCGCGGGCGCCTCTTCTCGCGTAGCGTGACGACCACGGATGAGCAGGCCGCGTCCCAGTGACGCGCCGCCCGCGAGGCAATCGATCCAGCCCACGGTGTACGGCCAGTCCTTGGCGGCATCACGCAGCCCGTCCATCATGGCATCGAGACCGGACACCGGCTCGGTGTCCACCCGCATCCACGCGCTCTCCACGGGCTGGAGCCTGAGCGTCACCTCCGTGATGAGGCCGGTCAGCCCCATCCCTCCCACCGTGGCGAGGAAGAGCTCGCGCTCCCGGGTCGGGCCGCACGTGATGAGGCGGCCGTCCGCCACCTGGACGACGAGCCGCTCGACGAAATTCCCGAACGATCCGACGCGATGATGGTTCTTGCCGTGCACGTCACAGGCGACGCACCCGCCGATGGTGACGAACTTCGTGCCCGGCGTCACCGGAGGGAACCAGCCGCGAGGGAGGAAAACGCGCAGGATCTCCGCGAGGGAGAGCCCCGCCTCGCAGGTGAGAGTGCCCGCGACCGCATCGAAGTCGAGCACGCGGTCGGCGCGCGTGGTCTCGATGACCCGCGCTCCGGGGGTGGCGGGTATCGCGGCGTCGCCGTAGGAGCGACCGAGCCCTCGGGGCAGCACGGGGTCGCCGCCTTCAGGAAGCCGGAGCGTCTCGGGACGCTCGATGGCCGCGCGCGAGACGGGATGGCGGCCCCATCCCGAGATGGGCTCCAGGCTCAGGAGACCCATCGCGCGCCGTAGATGATGGCGAAGGTGGCGAGCATCCAGAGGAGAGCGTCGAGAAGAAGGGCCCGGTCGCCGACCACGAGGTCGGAGGGGCTGCCTCCGAGGTCACGCCGATAGAGCAGATAGAGGTACCGGAAGATCCCGTAGAGCACGAAAGGCAGGGTCAGGGGGAGCAGCCGCGTGTGGAACTTGGCCACCGTCTCCGGCGACATGGTGTAGAGCGCATAGGCGGTGACGGTGGAGGCGGTGACCACGGAGATCATCTGATCGAGGAAGCCCTCGCTGTACTCGGCGAGGATGGGCCGGTGCAACGACGCGTCGCGGGCGAGCGAACGGTACTCGTGGCGCCGCTTGCCGAGGGCGAGGAAGAGGGCGAGGAGAATGGTGCAGATCAAGAGCCAGCCCGAGATCTCCACATCGACAGCCACCGCGCCCGCCACCGCGCGCAGAACGAAGCCCGCGGCCACCGTGAGCACGTCGAGGATGACGAGGTGCTTGAACCACACGGAATACGCGGTGAGGAGCACCCCGTAGGCGAGGGCGACCAAGCCGAAGGGCACGTTGATCCTGAAGGCGGCGGCCAGCGACCCCGCCAGGAGCAGCGCGCCTGCCACCGAGGCGGTGCGCGGCGAGAGCCGGCCGGAGGCGATGGGGCGGAGAC
>Ga0209465_10000453_pt1 | contig 19184 bp, 18 predicted proteins | sample PanSoiPlot1MoBio_FD_188321 | JGI IMG/M metagenome (GOLD analysis project Ga0209465, IMG submission 188321) | Tropical forest soil microbial communities from Panama analyzed to predict greenhouse gas emissions - Panama Soil Plot 1 MoBio (SPAdes)... | ecosystem: Environmental > Terrestrial > Soil...
ATTCGCCCGCCGTCGGCGGCGGCTTCGGATTAGCTACCAGTCGAGGTAACCCGAGCCCCCCGTCACCACCCAGGGTAGGGCTCCCGCACTCTCGGAAGAGCCCCGTAGGGTTGCTGGTTATTTTCCAGCTTTGCGGAGGAGCTTCGGCGTAGCGAGCCAGGTGATTTCGGCACTCGGAGGTGCCAGGCGCCGGAGTTCGAGCATGGCGACTCCGGCTTTCTTGAGAGCGGTGATGTGATGCTTAGAGCCGACCGCGGTCGCGATCAAATCGTCAAGATGCGGAGCGTGGCCGAAGACAAAGACGACGGAATTGTCTTTGTCTTTGGACAGTTCGCGGAACAGTTGGAGGGGCTCGGCACCGGGTAAGAGAAGTTCCGTCTTCTGGATCTTTTGCTTGGGATACTCGAGCACCGCGGCGAAGATTTCGGCTGTTTGCGCGGCGCGGATGTAAGGGCTCGAAAGCATCGAGTCCGGGACGGCACCGATTTCGGCGATGCCCTTCGCAGCCTGTCTTGTCTTCTCGATTCCCTCCTCGGTCAGGAAGCGCTCGGGATCGGGGGGACATTTCGGGTCCTCGCGGTCAATGGCGATGCCGTGGCGCACAATGAACAGCTGCATCAGGCGTCCTCCTCGCGAACATATTAGCGAAGCCGAGATCAACACTTTGTACCAACGAGGGTATGGGTGTCTATGAGTAAGTGCCGAAGCGGTTCTCAGCGGCTCTAGCGGCAGCCTACAAAGGCCGGAAAGAACGAGCGCCCGCTCGCTTCGTCTGGAATGACAGCTACAAGACACCGTCAGCGGTGATTTTGAGAGCGGAAATACAGCTGCACGTGGAATTCTTTTTCAAAAAGGTCGGAGCTGCGTTCGGCGTCTCGCAGGTCCTCAGCGGCGTCGCCGTGCGCCTCGACCTGGAGGGTAACGGCTCCGCGGTGAAAGGAAGCGTGCAACGACTGGACGCGCTGGCGGTGCGAGTGATCGAGGCCTTCGGCGATGCGCACGATCGAGGCCAGACGCCGGGAAATGCGCTTGTCGTTGCTGTTCAGGGCCGAGTAGGCGGGATGGTGGCTGGCGGGCTCTGACTTGCGATTGTGATACCGGATGATGGCGCCCACAATGTTGCGATCGCGCCCTTCGAGTCCCGGGATATCTCCATTGAGCGCCATGTATTCACCGTGTTTGTGGTGGCCGCGGTGGCTGATGCGGTGGCCGACATCATGGAGAAGGGCGCCAGCCTCAAGCTGCACGCGAGATTGTGGGGGCAAGTGATGGACGGCCTGAAGTTGATCAAAGAGCATGAGGCTGAGTTCGCGAACATGTTCTGCGTGGCGATGATCGTACTCGAAACGGCGGCCGTAAGTGCGGGTTCCGATGAGAATCTGGCGGGCCTCGTCGTCGTAGCGGTGCGGCTCTTTGCGGGAAAAGGCTTCGCGGGCAATCTCCTGCAACAGGCCTTCGCGAATTCCAACGCCCGGGATCAGAAAGCGCTGAACGTTGAGGTAACGACCGAGAGTCAAGAGAACGATTGCGGCGATGCCCATGACATCCGCGCGGTCGCGGCGTACGCCGTAGGTCTTCATACGCTCGCGCAAGTCGCGTTTCAAGATGTCGCCCATGCGATCCCGCAACAGCGGCAGTTCGAGAGTTGGCAAGCCATCCTGGCGCGGTCCCGGTGCCACGTTTGAAAGAGTCTCCGCGTTGCCGCCGAGAGCGACCGCAACCTGATCGGCGAGGTTCGGGCCTTTGGGCAAACGGGATTCGAGAAGAGCGCGGACGTAGCGGCGAACCTGCTCGGTCTGCACCGGCCGGATGATTCCCGGAAGGTTGAGGGTCGTCATGAGACGCACGGTGCCGATCGGGAGTTGCACACCTTGCTCGACGTCGTGGTCACGAAGGATGGTTAGCTCGAGGCTGCCGCCACCGAGATCGACGACGCAGCGCGGTTGCACTTCGGGGCCGACGGCAGCGAGAGCGGCCTCGCGGCCGAGACGCGACTCTTCCCTTGCGCCGATGACTTCGAGCGACACGCCGGAAGTTTGTTTGACAAGGCGAACCATGGCATCGCGGTTTTGCGCTTCGCGCGTGGCACTGGTGGCGACGGCGCGGTATTTCGTCACGCCGAATTCATCCATGATTCCGCGAAGGTGGCGGAACGCCTTGACGGCCTTTTTCAAGAGGTCTTCGCTGAAGCGATGCCGGACAAAAACGCCTTCACCGAGGCGAAGGGGGTAGCGCTCGGTGACGAGCGGTTCGATGTCCAGTGCCGAATAGGCGCGGGCAACGGACAGGCGTACGGCATTGGAGCCGGCATCGATGGCGGCAATGTGGACCGGCTCCGGCATCGCTGCGCCTACCGCCAGAGATGAGCGAGAGCGGCTGACGGCGTGTATTTTGCGGAGCGAATGCCGAGTTGTTCGCCGATGCGCTGACGCAGCTGCTTGTTGACGGCAGAAACGCTGGCTTCACCATCGAGTTCGATGAAACCGCTCTTTTTGGCCATGACTTCGAATTCGCGCTTGATCATGGTCTGGTAACGAACAAAGGACCAGTAGAGATCGTGAGAGAGGGACATGTCGCGGCCCGCTTCCCAGTAGCTGATGGCTTGGGCTTTCCTGAACTCGCGCCCAAAGGCAGTCTCGGGCCTGACGTTCAGCCAGAACGTCAGGTGAGGCCTGAGCGCCATGGCGTAGAGGCCTGTGAGGTAATCGCGATTGATACCGCGGACAACGCCGCGGGCGATGAGGGTGAAAATGAAGCGGTCGGCCAGAACGACCGCGCCCGAGCGAAGCGCGGGAACGATACGGTGCTCGAGTTGATCGAAGAAGTCCGTTGCATACATCAAGGCCAGCGTCATGCGCGTGACAGCGTTTTTGGCAAGCAGTTCGTCGATGTCGCGGCCAACAAGGTTGGAGCGGCGCAATCCGCTGGTGACGACGGAAAAGCCCTCGGACTCGAGCCATTCCTGAAGGAGTGTGATTTGTGTCGAGCGGCCGGAGCCGTCCATGCCTTCGATGACGATCAGAGTGCCGTTGAGCTCGGAGGGATCGAGGCCAACGAGATGTTCGCCAAAGAACGAACTGGAGTATTCGGAATCCGCACTGGGAACCCTGGGGGCGGAGGGCTCCGGGACAAGCGAGGCCTGCAGCGATTTGTCGCGATCCTGGTCGGGCATGGTCACTCCACCATTTCGGCGCGCGGCGCGAAACGCTTTAGATCGATTTTGGAGGCGACGATGTCGCGCATCTGCTTCTGAAGCTTGTTGACGGGGAGCGTGCCGTCGAGCACGACGAAGCTATCGGTGTCAACCATCCCGTCGTATTCCTCGAGGATGCGGGCCTGAAAAAGCTTGAAACTCTCGGCGCGGTCGTAGGAGAGGCTGAGGTCCATGCCCGCTTCGTAGTATTTCAGCTTGGGGCGGCCACTGAGGATGCGGTTCACGGCCACATCGAGCGGCGCGCGGAAATAGAAGGTGATGTCCGGGATTGGAGCGAAACGGTAGAGATTGCGGAGCCAGCGATGAGAACAGCCGCGGGCCGCGTCGCGGGCAAAGGCGGTGTAGATGTAGCGGTCGGCGAGAACGAGATAGTCGCCCTGCAAAAGAGGCATAATCTGCCGCTCGCAGCGGTCGGCGAAGTCCGCGGCATGCAGCAGGGAAAAAGTGGTGGGCGTAAGGAGGCGCTTCTGTTTGCCGCGACGCGTGGCGGACTTGACGAGCGGAGAAGAGTTCCACTCGGTGAAATGGAGCCGGTAGCCGCCAATCTCGAGCCAACGTTTGAGGAGGTAGAGTTGCGTGCTTTTTCCCGAGCCGTCCGTTCCTTCGACGACGATGAGCGCGCCGGGATAAGCGCGGCTCGGAATAGGGCGTCCGGGTTGGGGAAGCGTGGTTTTCGAGACTTCCGGCCTGCTGACCCGGACCGTAGTGTCTTGATTTTCCATCGAAGAGCTGGCGCTGCTAGATTCTTGAGGGTAGTCAGTCATTGTTAATGGTTCATTACAACATAGGGGACGGGGACGAGGCAAAAATGCGGACGTTTCGGATGGAACATTCAGATAGAGTCGAGCATTGTTGGCCCTCTACGAGGCCTAAGCGACGCCGCAAGCACACCACCGCTCGCTCGGAGTGACGGCGAAATCTGGTCAGCGGGCAAGCGTCCATCCTGGCCTTAGAAGAGGGTGAGTTTGATGGTCAGGTATTTCTTGGGGTTTTTGCGGAACTCCTCGAGGAATTGGCGCAAATCGGCGGAGGCGGCGTTCAGATTGTCGTAGAGTTGCGGATCGGAGAACAGTCTGCCGACGGTATTGTTGTTTTGGTTGAGTTTCGAACTGGCCTCGGCGAGATTGTTGCTAGTGTCGCGCAGCTTGTTGTAAAGGGTCTCGTCGGTGGCCAGCTTGCCGAGCGTACCCTTGCCCGCGCGCACATCACCGATGACCGCGTTGCCGTTGCTGAGCGCTTCCTTGGCCTGATCATAAAGCGTGGGATCGTAGAGCAGTTTGCCGAGGGTTCCCTTCTGAGCGCGAAGGTCGGCGAGGACCGCGTTCACCTGATCGATGGCGTTTTCTACCTTTGTTGACATCTCGTCGGTCATCAGCAGCTTTCCGACTGTGCCCTGCCCTGATTGGACGTTGCTGACGATCTGGTCGCCGTTCGCGAGAATGCGATTCAGGTGGTTGTAGGCCTGATCGTCGGTGAGGAGTTTTCCGAGAGAACCCTTGCCGGCCTGCACACCGGCGATCAGGTCTCGGACCTCGTCGCTCAGGGCCCTGAGATTGCTGAGGACGTCGGCGCTGCGCTCGACAACTTCTTTGATGGCTTTTTCTTCGGTGCCGGTAACTATTTGTCCGTCTTTGAGCGGCACGCCGGTGAAGCCGCGCTGTATGTTGACGTAACGATTGCCAAGCAAGCCTTCGGTGACGAGCATTGCGGTGGAATCGGTGAGAACGTCATTCTGGTATTTGCGGTCAAGCTTCATGCCTATTTCGATGTTGCGCAGACGGTCGGGGGGCTTGCCATGCTCGCGCGGAGCCAAGGCGATGCGGTCGACGTTGCCGATCTCGACCCCGTCGAGTCGCACGGGCGCGCCCGTCGCCAGGCCGGAAACTTCGGGCAAAAAGGTCCTGAGATGGTACTTCGGACCGAACACACCCGCGCCGGTGACATAGAAAATAGCAACCGCAAGTACGAGGAGGCCCACAAGCACGAACAGTCCTACGCGCAATTCCGACCAAGTCAGTTGTTTGCCGCGCGCCATTCGAGATTCCTCCGCAAACCGCCGGGGGCACAGTGAAACCACTATACCGAGTTTAGCCAACAGCCTGAAGCCAGCAACACAGAATTCAAATCAAGAAGCGTTGCAGATAACGATCCTTGGTGTTGAGCATTTCCTCGGGACTGCCTTCGAAATAAATTTGCCCATCGCGAAGCACGAGAAAACGCGTCACCGCCGGACCCGTCTTGTCGTTTGACGCCCCGCGACGAACCGTCCGCATCTTTGGATCAAAATGAAAATTGGCCAACGCGAAACCGTCCTGGAGCCGATGGGTGGCGAGAACAGAAGTGACGCGATAAACGTCGCGGAGACGCAGAATCAAAGTGATGATGGTTTGCGAGGTAATGGGGTCGAGCCCGGCAGTCGGCGAATCATAGAGCACGATCGGCGGGCGGCCGATCAATGCGCGAGCGATCGAGACCCGACGGCGCATGCCACCGGAGAGTTCGGACGGCAGTCGTTCGCCCGTATGCTCCAGTTCAACGAAGCGCAGCACCTCCTGGACGCGCGGCGCGATCTCTTCGGCGGGCACTCCATCCTCTTCGAGGCGGTAGGCAACGTTTTCGCCGACCGTGAGGGAGTCGAAAAGAGCGCCTTCCTGGAAGACAAAACCAACCTGGCGGCGAAAATGCAGCAACTCGCGCTCGGACTTGGCGGAGATCTCCTGGCCGAGGGCGCGAACCGTTCCCGAATCTGGCCGCAGCAGGCCCGCGGCCAGCTTTAACGTCAGAGTCTTGCCGGTCCCGGTTTCACCGAGAAGCACCAGCGTTTCTCCGGTCTCGAGGGAGAAGGACAAGCCGCGCAAAATGGGGCCTTCATCAAAACCGATCCAGACATCCGCGAAGCGCAAGGCCTCTGCGCCGTTCGACCCGGGAGCAATGACGGAGCTGGTGGGTGAGCCCATGTGTCAGAGTTTGTCCGCCAAAAACAGCGCGAGTCTGGTAAGGAAGGTGTCCGCGACAATAATCAATACCGAGGAAACAACGACGGCCTGAGTGGTGGCGCGCCCTACTCCCTGCGTACCGCCGCGCACGTTCAGTCCCTGGTAGCACCCTACGGTTGAAAGAATGAATCCAAAGACGACCGATTTCGTGAAACCCTGCATCAGGTCAGAGAACTCAAGAATCGCAATGGCGCGCTGCCAGAACGTGGTGGCGCTTAGGCGAAGAGAGAAGACGCTGGCAACCATGCCACCGACCAGGCCAATGAAGACCGAAATGGTGGTAAGAAGCGGGACCACAATGAGGGACGCCAGCACGCGGGGCGAGACCAGTTTGCGCCCGGGGTCGGTGCCCATGGCGCGCATGGCGTCGACTTGTTCGGTCACCTGCATGGAACCCAATTCCGACGCGATGCCGGAGGCGCAGCGGCCAGCGACCAGCAGGCCCGTGATCGAAGGGCCCAATTCGCGCACCAACGCCAGCGAAACGATATCCCCTGTAAGGGACACTTGGCCGAATCGCTGGAACTGGGAGCCGGTTTGCAGCACCATGACCGCGCCGATGAAAAAGCCGGAAAGCAGAACGATGGGGAGGGACCCGACGCCGATGTCGTCCATCTGCTGGATGGTGTCCTGGCCGTAGCGGGGAGGCGTGAAGAGGCTCGCGATCGACTGGTAGGAAAGCCTGGCGTAGTCTTGGACTTGTAAGACGCTGTGCTTTGCGGCGTCGGTGAGGACTTCCGTCACCGAAGGAGTGCCGGCGTCGTCCGATTGCGGATGAGTAATCTGGAGAGGCGTCTCTGGCACAGAGTTCTCGTTGTTGGCTTACGTTGAAAAGCGTAACCGAAGAAGACAGAAGTTGGAAGACAAAAGACAGAAGGCTGGAAGTTGGAAGTTGCAGCAGTTTCGCCTAGTTTCTCGAGAGCAATTGCTGCAGCTGTTTGAGGTCCGCCGGGGCTACGTCAGAGACGGCGCAGTACTGGAGGCCGTTCTGTTGCCAGGCAAGCCAGTGGTAACCCTGCATCTCTCCCTCGCCAGACAATGCTTCTGAGCCCTGCAGCTTCGCAACAAAGACACTGACGACATGCTTGCGCCTGCCGTAGACGAGAGCGGCCACCGTGCGGCCGCCGAGCACGTCGAGGCGCCCTCCGAGCAACGGGAACCCCTCAGCGGCGAAATCTTGGACGGTTGGCGCGAAATCCACTCGGCCGTCGAACCACGGCTTTACCGTGTGCTGGTCTGAGGATTCCACGTCGGTCAGGTGGCCCGGCTGAAGCGAGCGAAGGTGCGCATCGACGGCCGCGATCGCCAAAGGTTTCTCGGTGAGCCTCGCGGTGGTGACAAAGATCTCTCTTCCGAGGAGAGCTGCAAGGAGCAGGCCAGCAGCCAAGGCAAGCCAGCGGATTGCCGATGCTTCTCGCTTCCGGGGAGGAGCGGACGAGGGCAGGCCGGACAGAATCTTGTTTCGCAAGCCGAGTGGAGCGCGCTCATAGAGCTCGGCCTGCTGGAGCGATGTGCGAAGCGAGCCTGCGGAGGAGACCGTGGAGGAGCAGTCAGGGCAGGTTTTGAGATGCTGCTCGAAATTTGCCGCGCCGGCGGCGTCGAGTTCACCATCGATGTAGGCGTGGACATGAAGCTTGGACAATTCACACCGCACGGCGGACCTCGCTTTCCTTCGGCTGAGTGAGGGCTTTTTTCAATTGCTGGCGGCCGCGCGCGAGGGAGGACATGATCGTCCCGATGGGGCGGGAAGTGATGGCCGCGATTTCCTTGTAGGAGCAGCCTTCGAGCTCGCGCAGGACGAGGACTTCGCGGAAATGGGGAGGCAGGGAGTCGAGGGCGCTGGCCAGCCGCTCGCGATCGAAGCCGGCGATTGCGAGATTTTCGGGTGAATCGCCTTCGTCGGGAATCGTTTCCTCCATTGTGTCGGTCAGCTCTTCGCCGGCGCGGTTCTTCTGCAGCCAGGTGTAGCAGCAGTTGCGCACGATTTGCAGGAGCCAGGCACGAGCGTCGCCGGCGCGGTAGCCACCGAAAAACCGATAAGCGCGAAGCATGGCTTCCTGGGTGACGTCCTCGGCGTCCTCGCGGCGGCGCAAGAGCCAGCGCGCCAGGTTAAAAGCGGCATCGAGATGCGGCAGGACGCATTCTTCGAACCGTTTTCTCTCTTCCTGTTCCACCACGCCCAAGCCAACCTCGGTCGTCTCTGTTAGCTATAACTACCGCGGCCTCGATTTTATTCCCTTTCGTGGGCAAGTTTAGAGAAGAGAAGGCGAAGAGGCCCGGATGAGATCCCTGCGGGATGACATTTTTTCGCCCGGGAATAAAACCGCGAACCTGCTGGTCTCCATTGCCAGAACACGTCCAAGGGTGGCGCGAGTTTGTTTCTCTTTTCAAGCTTGCGCCACCGCCGATGGGACCTATCAGGGCGTGTAGCGAGGAGAAAACACGTGGCTCGAGGAAAAGACGAAATTGTGGTGAACCATAACCATGACGGAATCGACCGTCGGGGGTTTTTGAAGTGCATGGCATGGGCGGGGACCGGGACGCTCTGCGTGATGAAGGGCGGTGTGCTGAACTCCTATGCTCTCAGCGCGCTCACCACCGAGGATGCAGCTAAAGCAAACGGCGCGCTTAGCTTCGCGCAGATCAGCGACAGCCATATGGGCTTCAACAAGCCGGCGAATACGGATGTCGTGGCGACACTGAAAGCGGCGGTCGACAAACTCAATGCCCTGCCGACTCCCCCGGAGTTTCTGCTGCACACGGGGGACATCAGCCATCTGTCGAGGCCGGAGGAGTTCGACACGGTTGACCAGATCCTAAAGTCGGCGGTGGCGAAGGACGTATTCTTTGTGCCCGGGGAACACGATGTGATCGGGGACGACGGGAAGCAGTACCTCGAGCGCTATGCCAAAAATTCGCAAGGTGCTGGCTGGTACAGCTTTGACAAGAAGGGAGTGCACTTCGTGGGCCTGGTCAACGTGATGAATCTGAAGGCGGGCGGACTTGGCTCGCTCGGAGCGGACCAACTCGCGTGGATCGAACGGGACCTGCAACCGCTGTCGAGCAGCGTGCCCATTATTGTGTTCGCCCATATTCCACTTTGGTCGGTTTACCCGGAATGGGGATGGGGAACCGAGGATAGCGCGCAGGTGCTAACGATGTTGAAACGCTTCGGATCAGCAACGGTGCTGAACGGCCACATTCACCAGACGATGCAAAAGGTGGAAGGCACGGTGACGTTTCACACGGCGGCTTCCACGGCGTTTCCGCAGCCGCAACCGGGCAAGGCCGATTCACCCGGTCCGATGAAAGTTCCCGCGGAGCAGCTTCGCGCGCTTCTGGGGATCACGGACGTGAATTTCGTCAGGGGACAGCAGTCGCTGGCGATTGTCGATAGCAGCCTGGGCTGAGTCGGGAATTTCCCGGCCGGCCTCTGGAGCGCCAAGCGAAGATCAAGAAAGTTCGAAACAAGGAGAAAACGTCATGCGTTTGAAGATGTATTGGTGTCGGTTTGCGTTGCCAGTCGGAGTTGGGCTGGCGCTGTTTGTTACGGCCGGGAGGGAAGCACAACCGCTGCCCCAGCAGCCGTCGTCGGCGCCGGTGGATGTAAAGATCGACAATTTCACCTATTCGCCAGTAACGGTTACCGTCGCGACGGGAACGACGGTGAAATGGACGAACCGCGACGACATACCGCACACGGTTGTCAGCGAGGATAAGAGCACCTTCAAATCGAAGGCTCTCGACACGGATGACTCGTTTTCCTACACCTTCACGAAGCCGGGAACGTACACATACTTCTGCTCGATCCACCCAAAAATGACGGCCAAGGTTGTGGTCCAGTAGGGGACGCCATGAACCCTTTTGACTGGCGAACGGTGCTGTTGGCAAAACATGCCCAGCATGTCGCGCTGATTCACTTCCCGATTGCGCTTTTTATTGCGGCTGTTGCGCTCGATCTGCTCGGTGTGTGGACCAAGCGCGAGGACTTGGCTACGGCCGGATACATTAATCTATCGCTCGCCGCGCTGTCGGTTTTTCCGGCCATTCTGACGGGGCTCGTGGCGTGGCAATGGCAATTGGAAGGGCACCGGCTCAAGGGCGTATTGCTGTGGCATCTTTTGGCTGCTGGCTGCTCCACGGTGATTATCTGGGTGAGCTGGTGGATTCACTACCGGACGCGGCGGAGCCAGGGGTGGTCGGCCCCCAGGTGGCGCGTGGTGCTGGAGCTGGCCGGCGTACTTGTCGTCGCGCTCACCGGACATCTTGGCGGCTTCCTTAGCGGCGTAAACACGGATCTGTGAAGCAGTCTCGATTCACTGCGTGAGGTGCTCTTAGAGAGAAGCCAGCTCGACATGGCTACCGGCCGGCCTTCGTTCCTGGCCGGGGCACGCTGAAGGCAGGGCGCACGAGACAAGAACGACCCTAGCACGCTTGGTTTGCGCAACCCAAAAGCGGCAGCCAGGCCGTCGCACTCCAAAGGAAGCATGCTGGACGGAAGCGGGCGGTGCCCGATACACTTGATAGTTTATGCTTCGCTTCTGCACCGCGGGTGAGTCGCACGGACAAGCTTTGCTGGCTTTTGTATCGGGACTTCCGGCTGGCTTGGCGGTTGATGTCGAATTGATCAATCGCGAGCTGCACCGACGCCAACTCGGATATGGCCGAGGCGGACGGCAGAAGATCGAGAAGGACCGAGCCGACATTTTTGCCGGGGTGCGGCATGGACGCACGATTGGCGCGCCGGTCGCGTTGCGGATTGAAAATCGGGATTGGGCGAACTGGCAGAAAATCCTCCCCGTGGAGGCGACATCGGCTCCTGAGGCGGAATCGCGAAAGCTCGTAGCACCACGCCCGGGCCATGCGGACCTTGCCGGCTCGCAGAAGTTCAATTTTCATGATGCGCGCTTTGTGCTGGAGCGGGCTTCGGCGCGGGAAACCGCCGCGCGGGTCGCGGCCGGGGCTTTTGCGAAGCAGTTGCTCAAACAATTCGGCACGGACATAGCGAGTCATACGATTCAGGTCGGGCACGCAAGGCTTGAACGCTCGGCGACTTGGCACGAAATACAGGCGGTTTCCGAGGACCTCGAATCGCCGCTGCGCTGCGTTGATGCGCAGACCCAGGAAAAAATGAAGGCGGAAGTGGACGTTGCGCTGAAGGCCGGAGACACGGTGGGCGGGGTGTTTGAGATTGTGGCGCACAACGTTCCCGTCGGGCTGGGCTCGCACGCGCAGTGGGACGAAAAGCTCGACGGACGGCTGGCACAGGCTTTGATGAGCGTGCAAGCGGTGAAAGCGGTGGAGATTGGGTCAGGAGTGCTGGCGGCGGGCTCCTACGGCAGCGAGGTTCAGGACGAAATCTCCTACGATAAGGCGGCAGGGCGGTTCCGGCGCGGCAGCAATCGGGCCGGAGGGCTCGAAGGCGGTATCACGAACGGCGAAGACGTGGCGATTCGCGGGTACCTGAAGCCGATTTCGACACTGCGCAAGCCGCTCGGGACCGTGGACATGGTTACGAAGGAGCCGGTGCAGGCGGCCTACGAGCGCTCGGATTGGTGCGTGGTGCCGGCGGGCAGCGTTGCCGGAGAGGCGATGGTAGCCCTTGTGCTCGCGGATGCTTTTCTGCAAAAATTTGGAGGAGATTCACTCGCCGAGCTGCGGCGGAATTTCGAAAGCTATGCCCAACAAATCGACGAGTTCTGAGCCGACATCCGGCGCAAAGCAACTGGCCGCCGAAGCTCCGCCGCGAAAACTCTACACCATCGTGAAGTACGGCGACCCTGTGCTTGAAAGGTCCACGCCGGTACACCAGAAATTCGACTCCGAACTCGAGCAGCTTGCCGAAGACATGTTCGCGACGATGTACGCCGCGCAGGGCGTAGGGCTGGCGGCGCCGCAGATCGGGAAGAGCCTGCGTCTCGCGGTGATCGACGTATCGAGCGGGAAGAACCCCGAAGCGAAGATCGTGCTGGTGAACCCGGAAATCATTCACGCTGAAGGCGAAGTGCGCGAAGAAGAGGGTTGTTTGTCGATTCCCGGTTTTCGCGGGTATGTTGTCCGTCCGCAATTTGTGACCGTGCGCGCGCAGAACCTGAAGGGCGAGACGTTCGAAATTCGCGGCGAGAATCTTCTGGCAAGAGCGTTCTGCCACGAAATCGACCACCTGAACGGAATTCTCTTTCTGCAGCATCTGAGCATGCTGAAGCGCGATCTGATCAAGCGAAAGATCAAGAAGCTACGGAAAGAAGGCGAGTGGTAAAAGGCAGGGCTTGAGGTTCGAAGCAACCAATGAACCGTCTGCGGATCGTGTTCTGCGGCACGCCGCAATTTGCCGTTCCTGCGTTGAGACATCTTCTCGAACAAGGCGATTTCGAAGTGGCCGCGGTGTTCACGCAACCCGACCGTCCCCGCGGTCGCGGGCAGGAACTGTCCTTCCCACCGGTGAAAGAAGTTGCGCTCTCGGCGAATTTGCCCGTTTTCCAGCCGGCAAAAATCCGCTCTGTCGAGGCCGAAGAACAGCTACGGTCGCTCTCGCCGGATGCGGTGGTGATTATTGCGTACGGGCAGATCATTCCCGCGCGGCTACTCACCATTCCGCGTTTGGGTTGGAGCAACCTTCACGCCTCCCTGCTGCCGAAATATCGCGGAGCGGCGCCGATCAATTGGGCGATTGCCAACGGAGAATCGCTCACCGGGAACACGACCATGCTCATCGACGCCGGCATGGACACGGGCGACACGCTGCTGCAGCAGGAACTGGCGATCGGTCCGGAGGAAACCGCGCCGCAGGTGGCGGCGCGGCTTTCGCAAGCGGGCGCGGGGTTGATGGCGGAGTCGCTTCGCGGCCTGGATCGAGGAACCATCACGCCGCGCCGGCAAGACAATGAGGCGGCGAGCTTAGCGCCGATGCTCAAGCGGGAGGATGGCCAAATCGATTGGACACGGAGGGCGCAGGAGATCTACAACCGCATGAGGGGATTCACACCTTGGCCGGGGGCGTTCACGGAATTCCGAGGGCAGACTTGCCACCTGCTGGGGCACCCGGTGCCAGGCGAAGCATCGGGCGAGGCGCCGGGAACGCTGTTGCCACTTAAAGGCGCGTTGCACGTCGTTTGCGGGGCCGCAACCATTCTGGCGCTAAATCACGTCAAAGTAGAGGGGCGCAAACAGATTTCGGCGATGGAATTCGTCCGCGGCGCACGGTTGCACCCGGGTGAACGCTTTGGGAACCCTGATTTGCACTAGATAAGTCGCTCAGGCATACTCGCCAATTAACCCAACTATGACGAAGCTTTTCTGTACCGGGAGCCAAAATTTAATGAACATTAAGCAAGTGGACCAGCCGCCGCAACGCGTTTTTCCCCTGCCCAGACTCACCAGGCGCCTCGCGACTTCGTGGCTTCTGGCCGCGCAGCTCACGTGCTTGCCGTTGGTGGCGGCTGCGGCTGCCGCAGATAAAGCCACAACCAAGCCCGCCGATGCGTTGCTGCAAATCATGAAGTCCGAGTTAGACCGTGCCAGGAAGGATCTGACAAAAAGCGATCCGGCGCCCTACTTTCTGAGCTACACCATTTACGACCAGGATCAGATTCTGATTGCGGCTTCTTATGGCGGCTTGCTGACCGACACCGCCGAGCGCAAGCGCACGGCCGACGTCACGATGCGAGTGGGGACACCGGAACTCGATAATACGCACGGGCAGAGCCGGCAGAGTGGAATGACTTCCGGCCCGTTGCCTTTGAATGACGATTCCGACGCAATCGCGCGCAGCCTGTGGGAATTGACGGATCGCGCCTACAAGAGGGCGGCGCCGTCTTACCTGAACGTGAAAACGAACACCGCGGTCCAAGCGGAAGAGGAAGACAAGTCTCCCGATTTCTCGAAGGCGGATCCCAGGATCCATGTGGGGGAGAGACTGACGGATCCGCCGTTTGACCGCGAGGCCTGGAAAGGCGAGGTCCGGCGGCTGTCGGGGGCCTTCCGCAAGTATCCGGACGTTTACTTCGCCACCGTGCTTTTGCAGATCTCGTCGTCGAATTCGCGCATGGTGTCGAGTGAAGGAGCGGAAATCGCGACGCCGAGCGGCTCGGCGCGGCTCTTGATCGAAGCGCAGACACGAGCCGACGACGGCATGGACCTGCTGCGCGTAGAAACGTTCCAGGCACCTCTAGCGAGCGGCTTGCCGAGCGAGACCGACATAGCTGCGAAGATCGAGAAAATGGCGACCGACCTGAAATCGCTTCGCGCGGCACCTGTTGCCGAACCGTATGATGGTCCGGCGCTGCTCAGCGGCCGTGCGGCTGCAGTGTTTTTCCACGAGGTCCTAGGACACAGGCTTGAGGGGCACCGGCAACGCGATGAAGAAGAGGGACAGACCTTCACAAAAAAGGTTGGTCAGGAAGTGCTGCCGAAGTTTCTGAGCGTCATGGACGATCCCACGCTGCGCGAACTGGAGGGCGTAAAGCTTTCGGGCACGTACGAATTTGACAGCGAAGGGACACCGGCGCAACGCGTAGAAGTGATCGAGAATGGCATTCTGAAGAATTTTCTGATGTCGCGGATGCCGATCAAAAACTTCGACAATTCGAACGGCCACGGCCGGAATCAGCCGGGACTTATGCCGACGGGACGGCAGGGGAACCTTGTTGTGTCGTCGACGCAGTCAGTTCCTGAATCGGAGATGCGGGAAAAGCTGATCGAACTGGTGAAGAAAGAGGGTAAGCCGTACGGACTGTATTTCGACGATATCCAGGGAGGATTTACGCTGACGACGCGGTCGTTGCCGCAGGCTTTCCAGGTGCTGCCGGTCATCGTGTACAAAGTCTACCCGGACGGACGGCCGGACGAGCTGGTGCGAGGTGTCGATATCGTCGGAACGCCGTTGGCCGCGCTGACCCGGATCATAACCACGGGGGACAAGCAACATGTGTTTAACGGCATTTGCGGCGCCGAAAGCGGCAGCGTGCCCGTGTCCGCGGTCGCGCCGGCTATGCTCTTCAGCGAAATGGAAGTGCAGAAGCGCGCGCATGGACACGACCGGCCGCCGATTCTGCCTGCTCCCGGAGCTGACGGCCCTGCGAGCGGCGCGAGGTCCGCATCGAAAGCGGAGATGAAGCCATGAGGAACAAGGCGCTTTGCTTGGTATTGCCGCTGGTGCTGCTCGGTTCGGGCGCGGTGTCCGCGGAACAAGCCTTCGCGGAAATGGGCGAAAAAACAACTGACATGGCCACGGCTGCGGCCCATGAAGCGGCGAAAGGTGATGCCCTTCTCGAATCGCTGCTGACGGAACTGGACCGTTCGAAAGCGCAGCTCAAGATGGACCTGGTGCAAGCGCCGTATTACATCGAGTACCGCGTGAACGACGTCGATGAATACAGCGCCGATGCGGCGTTTGGGTCGATACGGGAGGGGGACCGCAGGAGGATGCGGGTTTTGCGCGTCGTCGTGCGTATTGGAGACTACAAGCAGGACAGTTTTTACAACCAGGGGACCGGCAGCGCGTCAATTCTCCCGCTGGATGACGACCCCATCGCCTTGCGGCGGCAGATCTGGCTGTTGACCGACGAAGCCTACAAGAATGCCGCCGATGCATACGCGGAGAAACTCGCGGCGCTGAAACAATTCTCGGCGGACCCTAACCCCGTAGAGGATTTTGCGCATGCCCCGGTGGTTTTGTCGGTAGGACCGACGGTAAGCCTGAAGGTGGATCTGAAGCAATGGGAGAAGACGCTCGAAGAACTGACCAGCCTGTATCGCAAATATCCCGAGGTCCAGTCCGTCAGCGCCACGGCGCGCTTCACCGCGGTGAATGACTATTTCGTGAACTCCGAGGGCACCATCGTACGGCAAGGCCGTTCAACCGCCACGGTCAACATCAATGGGTCGACGCAGGCGGCGGATGGCATGCGGCTGAGCCGCAACCCGTTCTGGACCGAGGCGCGGGCCGAGGACTTGCCGAGTCACGACGAATTGCTTCAGGAAGCAACCAAAATGCTGGATTCCTTGAGGGCGCTGCGCGAGGCACCCATCGCCGAGGAATCGTACCGCGGACCGGTCCTGTTTGCTCCGGACGCGGCCGACGACATTGTGGCCGGACTAATTGGGGGAAATGTGCTGGGACGCAAGCCGCAACTCGGGCGGCCGAATCGAACAACGGGAGCCTTCGCGACCAGTTACAAGACCCGCGTATTGCCGAAGTTTGTAAGCGTTGCGGATGACCCAACGCTGAAGCAGTTCCAAGGGAAGAACCTCGTGGGAAGCTATGAAATCGACAGCGAGGGAGTAAAGTCGCAGCAGGTTGCCCTGGTCGGCGACGGAATGTTGCAGCTGGCGATGTTGCAGCCGAGCAGATACCCCGGGATGCTCTGGAACGAGCCGCTGACCGTCACGCCGTACGGCAAGGGATAACTGCCCGACAGCTTCAGCTGGGTGCGGAACGGAATGCCGCTGTTCCGCGCGTCGCAGTACAGCAGGTTGTTCGGATTCGACTCCTCGTTGCACAGCGTCCACAGCATCCGCTCGCTCGTCGTTCCGCCGAACAACGTCGCGCCGTGCGGCAGCCTCGCATTGAAGGAGATCTCGTAGCCGTTGTACCACTCCTTCTGGCTGTCGTCGGTGCTGACGACGTTGTTGACGCGAGTGAGCGCGGCGCGGCTCACGTTGTACATCGGGATGAGGCTGCCGTCGAGCGGGCTGACGACGTTCACGAGCGTGTAGTCACTGAAGCTTTGCAGCGTGTTGGTCTGCCGCGGCAGGTTGTGGAACTCGCGATGGAACCAGCCGGCGTTCAACTGCACGCCGGGTACGAGCTCGTGCTGCACGCCGAGCGTCGTTTCTACGTTGTAGACGCGCTTGATATCGGGGTTCGGCGACACGAGGGCGCGCACGCCGAAGTTCTGCGGCATCTGCGCGAAGTTGATTTCGCAGCCCGCCGTCAGGTAGGTGCAGCCCAGCTCGCCCTGCGCGACGTCGTCGTGGTTGAGATCGGTCCAGCTCAGGGTCGCGTTGGTCAGCACCAGCGGATTGAACTGGTCGGCGAAGTTGATCGTCTGCGCCTGCTCGAAGCGGTTGATCCCGAACTTCAGCGCCGTCTTCGCGTTGCCGAACACGTCGTAGACGACACCGAAACGCGGCGCGAGATCCTTCCACACCGGCATCGGAATGGCGTCGAAGGTCCGCGTCGGCACGAACCGCCCCGCCGGCGACGACGACGCCGACACTTCGGAGTTGAAGTACTCCCACCGCGCGCCGAAGTTGACGGTGAGGCGTTGCAGCGTCCACGCGTCTTGCGCGAACACGCCGAGATCGGCGTTCAATCGATCGGTCCAGTCGATCGGCGTGTTGTAGATCTGCACCGAATTGGGCACGCCGGTCAGGTACCGCTGGATCAGGTCGGCGTTCGTGGTGCGCGTGCGACGATACGGCCCCCAGTTCCACTGTGCGCCCGCCTTGATATTGTGCGCACCGGTGACGTACGAGGCCGCGCCCTGCAGGTTGTAGCGATCCGGGTATTGCCCCTGCCTGGTGTCGAGCGACGCGTAGTGCGTGCCGAGGTTGAGATCGCGCCGGCTCGCGCCGGCATACCACGCCGCCGTGCCGCGCTCCTGATCGATCCCCGGCTGGTTGGTGATGTTGTAGCGCTCGATGTTGAACGAGTACCCGGACTCGATCAACAGCTTGCTGGTCGCCGTCGACGTCCACTTCACCGAGCCGGTGCTGTAGTTCGGTGAGGTCCAGATCTGCGACGCGGTCGCCGGATCGTCGCCGGCGGTCATGCCGTGGCCGCGATCCTTGCCGACGCGGTCGTAGTACAGCCCGAGCTTGTTCTTCGGCGAGACCTGCCACGTCAGCCGGACCATCGCGCTCTTGATGTGCTGATCGTCGATGCCCTGCTCGCACGCGATCGTCTTCGCCGTGCAGAGCGGATAGGTGGTCGAGTAGTTCGATCCGGGCGGCGTGTAGTACGTGTCGGCGATCGGCGCGTCGACGCCCCAGCGGCGGGCCGACGTGAAGAACCAGAGACGATCTTTGCTCAGCGGTCCGCCGAACGAAGCGTTGAAATCGTAGATCTTCGAGATCTTGTCGGGGACGCTCAGCCCGCGATCCTTCAGCGACTGCGACAGGTTGTCGCTCTGCCACGCCCCGTCGCTCCACGCGCCGAAGAACGCCCCGCTGTACCGGTTGCCGCCCTCCTTTGGAATCATGTTCAGGCGCACGCCACCGCCGGATACGTCGGTGCCCGCGCCTGCGGTCTGGTACGCCATCTCCTGGCTCATCATGTTGTTGAAGTAGTTCTGCACCGCGCCGTCGCCGTCGAGGCCGTTGACCATCATGCCGTCGACCTGCGTGGTCACCTGCGACGAGCTCAGTCCGTGCACCGACATGTAGGTCTGCTGCATCGCGCGCGAGCCGCCGACGTCCGGCACGTTCAGCGTCACGCCGACGACGAGTTGACCGACGCTCTGAATGGTGCGGCCGGTCGGGATCGAGTCCAGCGTTTCGCGCGAGAGCACCGTCGTGCGTGCCGCGCTTTGCACGTCCACGACCGGCGATTCGCCTGACACGGTGACCGACTCTTCGAGAGCGCCGATCTTCAGCTCTGCGTTGATCGTCGCGGTGAAGTTCGCGGGCAGCTCGATGCGATCGCGTTTGAGCCCGCTGAATCCGGTCAGGGTGAATGACAGGCTGTAGGTACCCGGCCTCAGGTCGACGATGAGGTACTGGCCCTGACCGTTGGTGACGACCGTGCGCGTCTTCTCGATCAGGACATCGCTCGAGGCTTCGACGGTGACGCCAGGCAGGACGGCGCCGGATGGATCTTTCACGACTCCGGCGATGGCGCTCTGTGCGAGCGCGTTGGCGGGAACGAGGACGATGATCCAAATCGACGCCGCGAGAATCGAGGGCCGAATCCTTCGTGCCATTCGCGCCTCCTCCTCAGTCGTGCGTGCCCCGACACCGATTCGTGCGTGGAG
>Ga0209465_10000456_pt1 | contig 19093 bp, 23 predicted proteins | sample PanSoiPlot1MoBio_FD_188321 | JGI IMG/M metagenome (GOLD analysis project Ga0209465, IMG submission 188321) | Tropical forest soil microbial communities from Panama analyzed to predict greenhouse gas emissions - Panama Soil Plot 1 MoBio (SPAdes)... | ecosystem: Environmental > Terrestrial > Soil...
TTCCGTCTCGTTTTCTTCGTCATCTCCCGCTCCGTCTGTTGCAACGGAACGGCTCAGAGTCCAATTAGTCAACCGGTCCCAAATTCGGGGACCACTTCACCGCTCGGCGGCTCGATGCAACTCGCGTGCGATTTCCATACGCACGTCTACAATATTGGGTGAGCCGTCTAAGATAAAAATCGCTTGGAGCAGACTCCCCCGAAGGTCGTCCGGTAGCCCCTTGTAGACAGCATAGGCTTCGGCGTTGTCCTGGCTCCTCGATGTTTCAACGGTTTGCAGGAGTTTCCAGTCGGCCTCTCTCACGCCCCGATCGCGCATCCGCAGGAAGGACGCCGCCGAACCTTCCGGCGCAGCGGCGGTCGTCACCAACACAAATCTCGTCCTGAACGGTGCACTCACATCTCGCGCCACCAGTTTCGACCAGATTAGCAATGTCTTCCACAAATCAACGCTAGCGTCGGTCAGGCTCCCGTTCTTGCCGACATGATGCTTTGTCTGGATGAGCTGACTCGGCTCCCCACCAGCCTCGAAGGCGATGTCATCGAATTTCTCAATGGAGATTTCGAGTTGGGGGGTCTCCAAGGTAGCTTGAAGAGCCATAAGCAATGCATAGCGGCACTGGAACAAGTAGCCCGTCGCTGGCGCCCTGGCTCCATGCGTCTTGTCCACGCCCGCCCCCGAACTTCGGCAAAAGCTTCGTACAGTTCCTTAAACTGAGTAAATACAATGGTGGATCACCCCATGTAAGGTGCCCAACAGGCTCAACGGGCATCAGAAGGCAGCATTATCAATTATCGTTACTAATTATTGTTAACCCTCCGGCGTCCTCGAGTTCTCCGCTGGTGGAGGGCGGTAACTCACTCATCCTCTAGCAGCTGCCGCCATATCTCGACCTCAAGGCTTCTGGCGATTCGCGCAATGTTGTAGATCGACACATTCCGCTCCGAACGTTCAACAGTACTGAGATAGGCCCGGTTGATCCCGCACTTTAGGGCAGAGCCTCTTGGCTGATACCAGACGGCGGCCCCGCGGATGATCACCGGTAAGCGGTACCGACGGTGCGGTCCGCATTGCAACTGCCCAACCCTTGGGTCGGCCCATCAGGGCGATACTCCCCCGCGTTTGCTTGATCACGGGTCGACGTTCCAAGGCCCTGACGAGCCATTCCAGCACTGTGCACGAATTCATGCGACGCTCGAGCAGCGCGTCATCGCCGATTTCATGGCCGCAAGTTATTTCGCGCGCCATCTCAAACGCATGCGTGCGCTTTATGCGGCGCGCCGCCGCGCACTGGCGGATGGCCTGTCCGCCGTGTTCGGTGATCGCATTACCGTGGATCTCCGGCCCGGCGGGATGCATCTGATCGCGCGGTTCGCCTGCTGCGTCAGCGACGTCAAACTGGCTCAGCTTGCACAGACGGGCGGTCTTTCAGTCGAGGAGGTGGCGCCGTGCGACGACGCATGCGTGCGGACAAGGCTTGCTGCTGGGGTTCACCTACATCGCCGAGACGGACGCGCTCGCCACCTGCCGCCGGCTGCATCAAATGATCGAAAAGTCGTTGGACAATCAGGCACGAAAGCGGCTGGCACCCTCGCGGCAACCGTAGATGAGTTACCGACCAACGTCCATTATACCCACAAGCGGTCGTTCCTTCTTCCAGCCCCACCGTTCGTCATGGCCGAATGCACTTACGGGCGAGGACCTCACGAGGACGCAGCGCCTCCCGCTGGTCGCGAGACAGAGTTGTCAGCAGGAACCTGGGCGCGCGCGATGCCCGATCAAGAAATGGATGCGGCTAAGTCCGCCCGCGCAAGTGCCATCCAAGGACCTGCAAAATGCCAGCGCGAAGAGTCGCGGATTAAAACGCCGTCGACCCCTCTGGTGCGGGGCCGACCGCGTAATTGCTGAAGATGGCCCCGATGGGCCGGCCAAACAGCTCATCGGCTCTCTGCGCGTCGGCTCTCGGGGTGAGACACAGCCCGACCATGCGCTCCTGGCCCTGAACGAAGGAGAGGCGTGGTGGCGCGACCTGCACGATGTCGGTACCGCCGTGGGCATCGGGAAGATCCGCGCGACCAAGATGGTGGGGGAAGGCCTGGCAGTCGTCGCAGTAGCAGACGGCGCGGTTCACAGTGCTCGGCGAGACGTTGGTGACCACCCCGCTAACTCGTCCGCAACTACGGCGTAACGTTGCGTTTTTGCTCATTTGCTCAGTGATCCCCGCTAAGCTTCAGTTGTTCCGATCATGAGCGAAATCAGGCTGAGCATTGCCAGGACAGCCCGCGCCACGTGGGAGTACTCCCACAAGTCACGCAGCTTCGACCACCCCTCGGTTTCTGCCGCGGATGGAGCAAAAAGAGAGAAAAACGTCGCGCCGAGCCCCGTCATTTCAATGTCCTTGATCCAAAAGTTGTTCACCGGATGGGTGACGACCCAATAGATCAAGTGCATCGTGAGGAGCAAAACGAATGCTGCGAGCGTCCACCAGAAGCGCGTGCTCGCGTAAGGTGTGAAAGCAAGCAGCGCAAGGAGCGCGATCATGCCGCCGCCCTCGCCGATGCCGCCGCCCATCGTGAAACCGGGATAATAGATGGGCTGCACGGCGAGATAGGCTTCCTTGCTGAGCCGCATTTTGCCCGGCAACTCGAGCGCATGGGCGAGAGCAAGAGCCATCGCCACCGACACCAGGATCGCGGTCATAACTTGCAGAAGCTGAAACATGGCATCGCCTCCATTTGCCTCAAGTCGGTGTCGCGGGCGCTGCTCGCCGGTCCGTGGATTGCCAATTGCGACCTGTCGACCCCGTGGACACGTGTTTATGTACAGTGTACATATACGGCGTACGCACTTCAATACCAAGATTGCGGTGAAGGGTCGCACACATGGCAGGGGAGAAGGTGTCGCGAGCGCGGCGCTCATCGCCAAAGCGCCGTCACCGGCTCGGCCTGACGCGGGAACGGGTCGTGGCCGAAGCGCGCCGCCTCGTGGAGGCCCATGGCGTTGAGGCGCTCAGCATGCGGGTGCTTGCGCACCGGCTCGGGGTCAGCACGATGGCGATTTATAATCACGTCGCGGGAAAGCACGATCTCATCGGAGCGATTGCTCAAGGCGTCGTGCAGGAATTTCGAGCTCCCTCTGGAGATGGTGACTGGCGCGAACGAGTGCGCGTGTGCTTTCGGGCTTTGAGGCAGGTATGTCTCGCCAATCCTCGGTTGATCCCCCTGGTCGAGACGGCGGAGGTGCTCGATCCGGCCGTATTCCGCCCCATGGAGAGCACACTGGCGGCTCTCCAAGAGGCCGGGATTGACCTGCACGAAGCGCTGCAGGCCTATTTCCTGCTCACGAATTTCACTATGGGACAGGCCTCTTACGAGATCAGAGGTCCGTTTCGCGGCCTCGACCCGGCAGAAGCGGTCCGGCGCGGGGCAATTCTTCCGAGCGAATTTCCGCTCGTAGCGAAAGCTGCATCCGCCGGGCATTGGGATTTTGACGCCGCGTTCGAGCTCGGTCTCGAGATCATCGTCGAAGGATTGGCAGCCCGCGCCGACGCAGCCCGGCGCGCTCGGGCAGGAGCCATGCGCGCGCGATAACCCGCGAATTGTGAGCGACCGGTTTTTCTGCATGACAAGATCGCCTCGCTCGTCGTGCAGCGCGGGAATAAGGCTGCCGTCATTACCCAGCTTGTCCGCATTCGTTCCAATGATCGCCGAAGCTGCGACGGATATCTTCTCTGGTCAAATGCGCTGATCCAGCGCGGCAGCTTCACCCCAAGGAGCGGACCGGGCAATCACCCGGTCGGCCTTCGGCAGCCCCTGGCCAATTCCGGATAAGTGCGTCGCAGAAAAAAATGCCTATCGATCACTTGTGTCGCTGCTGCTGCACCGAGCGCCCGCGTCCGCACTTTCCAATGTCCCGCTGAATGCCCGCAACCGGATGCGCCGCAGCTTGCAAAGTACGCCGAAGTTGGGACTCTTGCGCGGCCGAAGCACCGATACCGGAAACTCAAGAATGTCCTACCAGTTTGAGCCTGGTCGCATCTACCGCATGCCGACCCATTTCGGCCCCGCTCCCGGCCCTCGACAAATCCCCGCGAATGCTGCGGCAGATTCGACACGCAGTCCGCAGAAAACTCTCATCACGGCGAGCTTTCTAACCGAAGCATCTGCCCTTGAGAGGCACACTCCTGCGCGGTTGCAGCTCGCGGGCGAACCGATAGTGACAGTCGAATTCCATTACATGACTCACATCGATTGGCTTGCGGGTCGCGGATATACGATGATCCAGCTCTGGTGGCCCGTCACTTTCAACGGAGAGCGTGACCGAGTCACCGGGCGCTTCTTGGCGGTCATGTGGGAGAACCTTGCTGATCCGATCATCACTGGTCGCGGAGAGGTTGGACAGCCAAAACTTTTCGCTGAAATCCCGGACAGTCGGTTCACGGACGGCACCTATCATTGTGTGGCGTCATGGATGGGGTTTCAGTTTCTCGAAGTTCGCGTCAGTGAAACATCTGTAGCCAGCGATGCTCTCGTACAGCAGCAGGCATTGGAAGGAACGCTGATGCTGAAATATGTTCCGCGCACCGGTGAATGGGGAGAGTCGGAGGTGTGTCAGGTGACGTTCACACCGATTGCCACGCCGGATCTGACGGTAGAATGGAGGAAACCAGCGACAGGAACGATCGCATTCCGCCGCGCAGGGTGGTCAGACTTACCGACCATGTATCACGTCGTTAACGCTCTCGCCGACCTGCCTGTCTTGGCAGCGCGTGGCGCCTTGATCGCGCGTACCCGCGGCGGTAAGTCTTATCGCGACACGCGAATATTGAAGTAACGAGTTGAGACGCTTGGCAATAACCTAAACCCATGTAAACGAACCCGTTTATGCGAGATAGGGACGCCTTGCCTTCCGGGTCATTTTCAGCCGTCTGCTCCATCGCCCCTGACGACAGCTTATCCCCGATAGCTTCCGTGCCCGGCGGATGCCGACTACCGAGCGTGTGGGGCCACAAAACCGGAAGCTCTGAGCTTTCGCAGGCTCTTATTAAGCTCAGCACGCAGAGCGCATTGCACTATGCGCGCGAGTTCACCGCAGCAGTTTGGGCGCACCGGGTGAGCGCCGACATGCCTCGCGCCCCATCTATTGGATAGACAGATCTCGTGTCTCAGAAATTACGACTGCCGCGAAATCCATTACTGCGCGGATCGCAGGGTTTTTGCGCAGGTCGCGGTGAACCACGAGCCAGATGTCGCGCGCGAAATATGGAACGTCCTCATCGATCCGGACAAGATCTTGGTCTCTTTCTCCGAGAAAGCGCGGCAAGCCGGCCACGCCCACCCCGGTCCGCACGGCGATCAGGTGCTCGCTGATGTGGTTCAATTCGCAGGCCACAGGGCGGTCGCCAGCAATGCCGAGCAGCCACCGTTGTTGCGGCATGTCGGCGAAGCTTTGATCGAAGGAAATGAACTGCCACTTTTCGGGCGCTGCCAGATGGGCATAGGACCGGTGCGCGTAGAGGCCGAATGCCATTGTTCCGACCTTCCGCGTCACGCTGCCCGCTTCGTCCGCCGGCACGAGCCGCACGGCAACGTCGGCTTCGCGACGGCTGAGCGAGACCTGCTCCCCTTGGGCGGCGAGCGAAAGCCGGATGTCCGGATACTCGGCCCGGAAGCGCGTCAGATGCTCGGCGAGAAGATGCGTGACCAGAACGGGCGGTGCGCTGAGCGTGAATCGACCGACAAGCGGAGCATGGGCGGCCTTCGCTAGTCGCGCAATGGCATCAGCCGTAGCCTCCATCTCCGTGGCCCGGTCGAACACCTGCCTGCCGATCGCGGTGAGGCGGCAGGAGCGTGGCAGGCGATCGACGAGCCGCACGTCTAGCGCGGCCTCAAGCGCAGCTAGCCTACGGCTGACTGTTGCGTGGTCCACTTTCAGGCTACGAGCCGCGCCAGAGAGCGTCCCACTTTCCGCCACGGCCAGGAAATGGCGGATGTCTTCCCAATCGATCATCTGTGCGAAATCTCAAGGATGACTGGCGCATATACCAAATTTACGCACAGAATGCACGCGCGTATATGAATTTCCTGATGTCGATGTCGTCTCTGCGCTTCTCGATCGCTGCCGGCGCCAAGCGCTCCGCCCTCGGAGTCCTCGTCGCTACTCGTGAGGTCAGCGCCGTTGAGATTGCTCTCGAGGGGTTTGCGCGGGACCGCCATGCTGACGATACCGGTGGGCCACACGCTGGCTGCTCTCAGGGACGTTTTCGGCGAAGTCGCCGAAGTTTCTTCAGTGTTGGCTACCCGGCGGCCCAAGACGCTGGCGGCCGATACCGGGCAAACGCTGCCCGTAACGGCCCCAGACCAAGTGCTGGTATGCGGTGCCTTTGACACCGGCGTCCCCGTCTCCATCCATTATCGCGGCGGCGCGGCACGGCGACGGCCTGTTCTGGGAGATCAATGGCACAGAAGGCGTCGCGATCGAACCTAGGACGGACATAACGCAGGGCGTCAGGCGGCTCGAAGAGCGAGCGGATCATCTTAGCGAAGATAGAAAACGTCAGCTCCGGGCCAAACCTGACTCATGCAGCGCAGCAAAATTGGCCCTACTCGATACCTCGTCGGCGCGGCCAAGCAGCGTGAGCGGGAAGGTGTTGCCGAGCGCCTTGGCGGTCGTGGCCAGCTGCACGGGGAGGTCGCTTGGCTTCTCGCCCTTGAGATTCAGCCGGCATAAATGCCGGGCAGCCGATACCCCTCGGCAACACCGGTTCCGTAACTCCTGAGACCGCCCGCTACGACGCTTGATGGCGGAGGGGGCATTTCATCGACTCAACAATGCGGCTTTGAATGGCGCCACTGCGTCGATGGTGCGGAAGAACAATTTGGTGAAGGCACGCGTCAGGCTTCCTTGCGCATGGAAGCGTTCCATGTTTCGCAGCGACGCGCGCGCGGCCCGGAATCCATAGTCCACCATCCCCCGCTCGTAGGCGGCGAGCGCGGGGATCAGGTTACTCTCTCCGCGATCCACGGCGTGCAGTGCTTGCCGCAACGCCGCCGCATCGCGCAGCGCGGTGTTGGCGCCGATTCCGCGATACGGCGTCATATTATGAAGGGCGTCGCCGAGCAGTGTCACATTGCGCGTGTGCCAAGGTGGAATCGGAACGGACGTCTTGACTGGGAAAGCTGTGACGGTCGCCGGCTGCGCCGCCTCAACCAGGTGCCGAAGCGCTCCCGCCCAATCGATCGTCAGTGCCATCACTCGGGATTTCAAATCCTCGGCCCCAAGCGCCTCGAAATCCGCGGGCATGGCGAAGGCTTCGCGCGGAGCCGAAAAGCCCCACATCACGTATTGCTCTCGATCCAAAGGCAGCTCCGCAGCCGCGCGCGTGCTTGGCGGTTCGTGGTCGCCGCGCGCCGTGTCCTCGGAGTTTTCGTACTCCACTGCGCTGCCGAACATGAAACGGCCCTTGGGACCAAGAACGAGCGTCGGCCCGCGCAAGAACGCTTGCGGCGTTGCCCGCCGCACCGCTTCGGTCATAGCGACTTTGCCGGAGACGGCGAGGATACCGGTCTCGACCCGCTCGGCATGCGGCAGCAGTTGCCGGCGCACCCGCGAGCTCGCACCATCCGCGCCGATCAGCACATCGCCCGTTGCGGTCGATCCGTCGTCGAAACGCGCCGTGACCGCGCCGGAGGGAGCCTCTTCGAAGGCAATGAACTTCTTGCCGAAGCGTACGACCTCATCGAGCCCTTCGAGCAGAATGCCGCGCAACGAGATGCGGCTCACGGGCAAATCGTTTTGCTCGTCGGACCCGAGCTCGATGCTGAGGAGACGATTCAACCGGTGATCCAGAAAGGTGACGGCCCGGCTCGGATTGGCGCTGCTTGCGACCAGCTTGTCGAACAGCGCCTTCGGCAGGCACTCCTTCAGCGCACGCCGTCCAGTCTCGTTGACGCCCAGCCGGTATCCCTGCAGACGGTCGGTGGGCGAATAGTCGCGTTCGAAGACCTCGACGGCGATGCCATCCGCCTTCAACCCCTGCGCCAGGCACAGTCCGCCGGTGCCCGCGCCGACGATCAGGACCTTCACCCGGTTGCCGACTGTCGCTGCTTGCATGCCAACCTCCTGTTTGCCTGGCGGCGGGGAACCATTTACGATACGATCTCGTCCAGTAAATTGATTATGTGGACGAAAAGGTCCACTAATTCGGAGTAACGATTCCGTGAAGTCCGCCGAGCCCATCCGCCGCCGAGGCCGCCCGCGCGATTTGGACAAGCTGCATGCGATTCTGGATGCGGCGAGCGCGCTGTTCCTGGAGCGCGGGATTGCGGGGACGACCATGGAATCGGTCGCCGAACGCGCCTGCGTGTCCAAGATGACAGTGTACGGACACTTTCGCGACAAGCCATCGCTGCTGTCGGCGGTGTTCGAGCGGAACATCAAGGCCATCCGGCTGCCGGACCTTGCAATCGGGCCTGACCCCACCTCCTCGCTCGCCGAGTTCGGCGAGAGGCTGGTGTGGTTCCTGACGCGGCCGGAAATCGTCAGAACCGCATGGGTGATGGCGGCGTGCGCCGACGAAAACCCGCGTCTCGCGGCGGCGTTTTACGCCGCGGGTCCCGGCACCATGCTGAAGAAGGTTGCTGGCCTCCTGAAGTCGCTCGCCGAGCGCGGGATCTTGCCGATCGACGATCCGGAGCTCGCGGCCGAGCAGCTTATCGTCTCGTGGCTCGGTTTGAGCCAGCTGCGTCAGAACCTCGGTGTGGCCGGTCCGCCCTCGGCGGACGCGATCGCGCGGCGCGTACGCTACGCGACCGACACCATGCTACGCACCTGGTCGTCGGCTTCTCCGGCTGCCGGCAAAACGGGTGCAGCGCGCAGGAGAAGGCGTAGGTCGCGGGATGCGGACACGACGTGACGAGATCCTGCAGCTCCATCCAGCTGCGGCGCATGATCCGGAGCTTTCTCGGCAAGCAAGAGTGAGGCGGGGCACCGACGCTTTTGTGATAAGGAGGAAGGCCATTGCGCTGAAGTTTGCTTGGCTCGATAGCTATCACCGTCGGGGCGAGGATTGAGGCGGCCACAACGGCGTGATGCGCGTGAGAGCTTCAAGTGGATTAGGCACTGCTTGGCTTCCACGAGCTGCGAGGTGTGCATACCCGCCTCGTCGGCGGGATCGACGAGGTCGACGGCCGTGTGTGGCATTCACAGGCCGCAACCGCCACGCCAAACCTGCGTGAAACCGATACTTCGTGTCGCTGTGTCCAATGGATGACCAATGATGGCTGCGCGAGAGGGGCCGCCCCGTCGCCTCTGACGCACGGGCAGTCATGGCAGCGTTCGCCGACGTGCCATTTCGAGCAGAAGCGGGCGACGGCAGAGGCGGGAAAGCGCCCAAAACTGCACATGACGCAGCTTGTCGGGATTGCGCGTGGTATACATTGAAGTCGCTTGCCACGAACCCGAGGAAATGCTGCCGATGCACCACAGCGCGGCTTGGTCGAAACGGCGACGCATCGTTTGACGTTGATGTTGCGCAGGAGGCTTGAGATGGCCGCGCAGTCCAAATCGTCGCTTCCCGTGGGCCGGGTGTTCGAGATCGGGTTGGCGAACTTTACGCCGCGGATCACTATTTGCTCTGACCGCGAGTTGACCGTCGAAATCATCGCGGGCAACAATATCGGTTTCTCCGATACAGTTGCGTATGAGGCGGTCGCGGTTCGCGATGGGTTGGTCGTTCTTTCATGGCAGGAGCACATTGGAAGCACGATCGTGCACGTTCTTGATCTGACGTCCCGTCACGCATACACCGCGGTCACATCGGCGAACGGCGAGTTTATGCGACTGACCGGTCGGATCGAAGTCAAATCTGGAACGCGACCCATCGCCGATCATTCCCGCAGCCCGCGATGTCCATTCGGGTCAGGGACAGGCTCGCCAGACACGTAGCGCGTCCGGCAGATTCACCCCAAGAACCGAACCTGGTGACGCACGCGACGCGAACGACAGAGTCGGGCCGGGTGCGGAAGTCAGCACATTCCGAAATATGAACCGGAATCGAGACGGTATAGTACATGCGGTCGGAGTGGATGACCTTCCGGCAGCCTAGGATAGTCGAAAACGTCTGCTGGATCGCGGCGCATCCCCAGCCGTTCCATAACGGCTCGCGAACGTCGGTTCGTCACCGACGTGTAAGATACGACTTCTCGAAGCGCGACAGTCCTAAACCCGTAGCCAAGTGCCAAATGCGCCGCCTCGGTCGCATAACCCCGGCCCCAATGCTCGAAGGCCAGACGCCAACCGATCTCGACACAGGGCGTGAAATGGGCGCTGAAGCCCGGGACTTGCAATCCGGCGAAACCGATAAACGGTGCCACACCCGGGATTTCGATGGGCCATAGGCCAAATCCGTGTTCGCCGAAATGCTTCTGGATGTGATCAACCATGGCGTCACTCTCAATGCGGCTGAGGCGGCTTCGGAAGAATTCCATAACTCGGGGATCGGAATTCATTGCGGCAAACGCTTCCCGATCCTGCTCACGCCATTGACGCAGGCAAATGCGGCCGCTCGACAATGTCACAAAGGCACTCATCACTGCGCAGCCCGTGTTGGTTGTGATAACGCGCTGAGATTTCGGCGCAATTCTTCTCGATGCACGCTCGAACACCGTTCGCCCAATCCGTCAGCAACTTGGGGTCTTGATTTCAAAGGACAAATCCGACCATCCGCTATCTGTTCGGTTTCGAAGATTATGGCGATCAATCGGTCGATTTTCGGCATTCGCGCCTACTAAGGGACGAGCCGCTCGCATCGGGAAAATACCGTTAGCGCCAGTCGTCTCGTCCGAGCGCCGCTCAATGTGCCCGTAAGTTGGAGCGTCGGAACCCTGCCGATAACTCCATTCAGCCGCTTGACACAATACCAACTAGTCGGTATGTTACAAACCGACTGGTTGGTATGGCATGCGAGATCAGCACGAGTCCAAGACAAAGCTTCTCGACGCGACGCTCAAAGTCGTGCGCGCAAAGGGATACAGTGCGACCCGGATCGAGGATGTCTGTGCTGAAGCCGGGCTGACGAAGGGAAGCTTCTTCCATCACTTCAAGAGCAAAGAGGACTTGGCATTGGCCGCGGTGGCGCATTGGGATGCACACGGGTCACAGATTTTCGCCACGGCGCCTTATCATGATGCCGGCAACCCGCTCAGTCGCCTCATTGCATACATCGAGTTTCGCAAAGCGATCCTGACGGGCGAGTTGCCAGATTTCACCTGCTTTGCCGGTACGATCATCCAGGAAGCCTACCAGACCCATCCGGATGTAAGCGCCGCTTGCGAACGGAACATCAGCAGCCACGCCAAGACGCTGGAAGCCGACGTCCGCGCGGCGATGCGCGACCATGGCATTCGTGGAACCTGGACGCCAGAAAGTCTCGCGCTTCACATCCAGGCGGTGATCCAGGGCGGCTTCATTCTGGCGAAGGCGAAGGGAAGCGCCGCAGTCGCAGCCGAAAGTCTCGATCACCTGCGGCGGTATGTGGAGCTGCTGTTCGGCACAGGGCGCACACGCCGATGGAATCGCACCCCTTCAAAAAAGCACTGACGACAGCAAAGGAACGGAGGCCAACATGCACGAAGTCGTAACCCGTGAAGAATGGCTCAAGCGAAGGATCCCGCTTCTGGAGCAGGAGAAAGCGCTCACCAAGCATCGCGACCTTGTGTCAGCAGAGCGCTTGCGTCTGCCGTGGGTTCGCGTCGAGAAGGATTATCTATTCGACGGGCCCGACGGAAAGCTCAGCTTGTCGGACCTATTTCGGGGACGCAGCCAGCTCAATATCAAGCATTTCATGATGGCGCCCGGCGCACAGCACCAATGCGTGGGCTGCTCGCTCGAGGTCGATCACATGATCGACATCCTGCCGCATCTTGAGAACCATGACGTCAGTTATGCAATCGTGGCCCGCGCGCCGATCGAAGAGATCGAGCTTGTCCGCAAGCGGATGGGATGGACGTTTCTCTGGGTCTCGTCCTTTAACAACGATTTCAATTACGACTTCAACGTCTCGTTCCGACCTGAGGATGTGGCGGCGGGACGAGCGCAGTACAATTTCCGCGCTGCGCCCGAATGGACGGCGCGGATTCAGGATTTGTCGGGCCGCAGTGTTTTCTACAGAAATGACGCGGGCGAGATATTCCATACCTACTCCGCCTATGGTCGCGGCGGCGAGGAGGTCATGGGAATTTACGGCGTACTTGATGCCATGCCGAACGGCCGCAACGAGACAGGGCCCCATCATTCGTTGACGGACTGGGCTCGGCCGCGAAACATGTATGGCAAGGGCGGGACCGTTGAAGACAATGGCCGCTATCATGCTCCGGTCTGCGGATGCTCTGCGCATGGCGAGTGAGCGAGCGAGAATCCCCGCCGCCGTCATCGCTGAGAACCAACGCGCAGGTGGCTGCGCCAGGAACCTCAATGTGACCCTCCTTCGCGCGGCCAACTGGTTGCGCATCGCGGCCGCGCCGACATTCGCGGTCATGGCGTTGCTAGTGGCGGTTGTTGGCGGCTCTTCCCAATACGCTGTGCGGAGGGGCACGCGATGCGTCACCTTTGTTCGGAATGGTTGTGATGTGCTTGCTGATGAGCGTCTTTCATTCGGCGTGCTGGCTTACGCGCCGCGCAATGTTGGCAAGGCTGGATCGTGAGCCCAGTCTCTCAGTCAGCGAGTCTCGCGCGCCCTTTCCCGGTGAAACTGCCATCGATCATGAAGCATCGGCTGGGTGTGGCATCGAGCCACCTACGTGACCACGATGTTCACGGCGATCCCTGTGACCGGGACACCGGCGGCGGTCGGCCTCACCGTCGCCGGTCAGCAGTCGCATCTTGTTTGTCGATCGCTAGGGCTGGTTCCGCCTGCCGCAGCGCGAGATATCCCGCCTACGCTTCGGCGGCGTGGTGCTGCCGCTGGCCGACGTCGCCGTCATACAGGTCTTCTGACCGGTACCGGCACAGCCTTCTCCGGTCATCATTTGCTTCAACGCATTGTGCTCGTTTCCGGCACAGAGCGTAGTTCGCGTGCGCCGCAGTTTGATTGAAGTTGAGGGTCCTCGCGACATCACCGAGGAAAACGTTCCCTAATTCAGTGCAAATGCCTCAGCTTATCGGGGTTTCGCACCACGTAGATTGCCGTGATCTTTGCGTCCTCGATTTCAAGCGCGGTCGCCTGAAGTTCACCATCGGCCTCCAGGGTGATGAACCCGGGCAATCCGTTGATGAATCCGGTACGCACAAGTTTCGAGCCATGCTCCCGGAAAAGTTCCGCCAGAGATTGATGGAGCCCCATGACGGCATCGAAGCCGAAAATCGGCCGCATAGCGGCTGAACGCTTGCCACCTCCGTCCGCATGAGCACTGACATCGGCCGCAAGCATCTCGGCGAGCGTTTTCATGTCGCCGCTGCGCGACGCGGTGAAGAAGGCGTTGGCTAGCTCAAGGCCATGCTGCTTGTCGACCTGGAAGCGCGGCCTCGCCTCGCGGACATGACTGCGCGCTCGCTCCGCAAGCTTGCGGCAGGCCACCGGATCCCGCCCGATGGTTGCGGCGACTTCCTCGAATTCCAGCCCGAACACATCATGCAGCAGAAAGGCCGCCCGCTCGAGCGGAGAAAGACGCTCCAGCGCAAGCATCAACGGCAAGGTGACGTCCTCCTCGGCCTCCTCTTCGACGACCGGATCGGGAAGCCACGGACCGAGATAGGTCTCGCGCTGGCGTCGCGCCGACTTGAGTTGATCAAGACAAAGGCGCGTGACCGTTCGGCGCAGGAACGCTTCGGGCTCACGCACCTCGCTGCGGTCGGCACCCATCCAGCGGATGAAGGCCTCCTACACCATGTCCTCGGCCTCAGCCACGGAGCCGAGCATGCGGTAAGCGACGCGTAGGAGTTTTGGACGCAGCGGATCGAAACTCGCCGCTGCGTCCTCGCGGTTGACGTTCGCCTTCACGCCGCCGCCTTGGCCGCGACGGACTGTGCCACCTCCGGATCGACAAAAAAGCCGAACCCGACCGAGATGCGGTTCCACCCATTGATGACATTGATCATCAATGTGAGTTTGACCTGTTCCTCCTCGGTGAACTGAGCCTTCAGCGCTTTCCGGGCATCTTCCAGCTTGTGTCCTTCGGACAGCCGCGTGAGCGCATCGGTCCAGCCGAGCGCGGCGCGTTCGCGGTCGCTGTAGACAGGGGCCTCGCGCCACGCCGACAAGAGGTAGATGCGCTGCTCCGTTTCTCCGATCTTGCGGGCTGCCTCCGTGTGCATATTGATGCAGTTGGCGCAGCCGTTGATCTGGGAGGCACGGATCTCGACGAGATGGATGAGATCCGGTTCGAGGCTCGAAGCAGCTGCGAGCGATGCGGCGGACCACCTCTTCATGAGGTCAGGTGCCGCGGCAAAGAGATCGGTGGCCTTCATGGTTCTCTCCTTCTGTTGGGTTCCAGCACCATGGTCCTCTGCTGGCTCCAACGTTATGACGAGCCGAAAGCCGCCGGTGTGACATGCGCGGCGAAAATAGTAGAGGCGCGGACGTGGCAAGAAGTTCCGGTGCGGGAACTGCGAATGCTTATCGCGGGGTGCGGAGGAGGTAAACGCCGGCAGGCGCTGTTACGCGTCGCGCTGGAGCGCGGCGATTACGGCGGCGAGCGCGAGAATTGCGACCGACACCAGGAGGCCAAGCCGCACGCCCGACGGCCTATCGGAGAGCGCGCCCGCAACCAGCGGGCCGATGCACTGCCCGATGCCGAACAGCACGGTCAGCCAGCCGATCTCGCGGGTCCACGTCGCGGGCGGGCGCGCTTTGCAAACCAGCACGGTGACGGCTGCGGGCGCCGCCATCTGCGAGCCGCCGAACAGCACGGCGGAAACGAATGCAATCGCACCGCCGTCGTTCACGAGCGGTACGAACGCACCGATGCCGAGCAGCGCGAGCACGACCGCCAGCGGCCAGCCGCCCGGCAGCCGTGCGAGCACGTAGCCCCAGCCGAATCCAGTTGCGACGCTCGCGAGCCCGAGCACGGTCCAGAACGTCGAGACGATCAAGGGCGCAAAATGCTCGGCGCGCAGAAAGGCGATCACGAAAGTCATGTAGGCGATGTAGCCGGCCCCACTCAGCGCGTAGGCGATTGCGGCCGGCACGAGCGACACACGCGCCGTTCCGGCGCGGCTCTCAACCTGCGCGGACGCGCCCCCTGGCCGGTGCCTCACTGCCGGAAGCGATACCAGGCCGGCAAGGAGCGAGACCGCACCGAAGCCGAGCCAGCCCCAGCGCCAGCCCGACGCGCCATCCATCAGCGCGAATGGCACGATCGCGCTCGAGAGCACGACGCCAGCGCCAGCGCCGGCGAAATAGATCGACACCGTGAGGCCCTGGCGCTCGGCGCTCGCGCCGACGCCCGCTGCGGTGGCGAGCGTCGCGCCAGCCACGAAGGCGAGCGCACCGAAGAAGCCCGCCGCCGCGCGCAAGGCGAGGAGCTGCGCAAAGCCATCGCCGGCGCCGCAGCCGATCAAGCTAAGGGCGGTGCCGAACAGCCCGACCAGATAGACGGTGCGCTCGCCGTGGCGCGCGGAAAGGCGCGCGGTGAGGATCGCGCCGGCGAGGTAGCCGGCGGCGTTCGCGGCGTTCATGGCGCCGGCCTGCGAATAAGACCAGGTCGGCCCGCATCGGCGGCAGCAGCAGCGCATAGGCGAAGCGGGCGAGGCCGATCGCAACGAGCGGACCGACCGCAAGCCCGAATGCGACCCAGAGCGGCGAACCGCGCGCGGCGCACTCACGTCCAATCGGGGCCGAAAAGCGTCACGGTTCCCCCCGCGAATGAAGCGCGTAACGCGGAAGGGGCCGCCGCCCGGGGAGATGGCGAGGCAGATCGACAGGAATAATCCGCGGCAAATGCAATATATTCTTCCGCAAATCGGGAGGATCAAATGGACCGAACTGAGGATCCGCGAGATGTAGTGACCTGGTGCGGCGCGGAAATGTCACAGCCGCGCCGCCTTTAGGCGGCCGGCGAGGAAATCGACGAACAGCTGCGTCTTGGCGGCCAGCAAGGAGGTCGCGGGCCAAACGGCGTGGACGGGCACCGCCGGCGGCTCGAAGCGCGCGAGCGCCAGTTCGAGCTTGCCGGCGTCGACCAGGCCGCGCACCTGCCACAACGGCGCGTTGGCGATGCCGAGGCCCTCGACCGCCGCCTCGTTCGCAGCGACGGCGCCGCTGGTCCGAAAGCGCCCGGCCACCCTCACCGTCTTGATGCGCCCGCCGACGCGAAACGGCCAAGCCTCGCCTTCGCGCGCGGCAGTGCGCACGATACACTGGTGGCGCACAAGATCGTCGGGCCGCCGCGGCCGCCCGTATTTGGCGAAATAGGCGGGCGAAGCGAAGATGACGCGTCGCAAATCGGCGAGGCGCCGCCCCTTGAGGGTCGAGTCCGGCATTTCTCCGATGCGGATGGCCAAGTCAAACCCTTCGGCGACGAGATCGACGTAGCGATCAGAGAGTTCGAGGTCCACGCTGACCAGCGGGTGCCTTTCCAGGAATCCGGCGATCGCCGGCACCAGATAGAGCGGTGCGAAGGCGGGCGCGGCGGTGAGGCGCAGCAAGCCGGAAGGCTCTGAGCGCCGGTTCGATGCCTCGGTCTTAGCCGCTTCGATCTCGTCAAGCGCCGTCCGCAGGCGACGATAAAACGCAAGCCCCGTCTCGGTCGGGCTGGAGCGCCGCGTCGTGCGTCGCACCAGTTCGATTCCGACCTCGTGCTCCACCGCCGCAAGCGAACGGCTGACCGACTGCAGCGAGCGGCCGACCTGCCGGGCGGCGCCGGTCAGGCTGCCGCATTCCACCACGGCAACGAAGGCGCGAAAGTCGTCGATTCGGTCCATCGGCATTCTCCCGATTGGCGGAAGAATATATCGCATTCGTGACGGATTATTACGACACTTGCCTTGGGCCATATCGGGGCAAGGCAATCGCGTTTGCCAAGCTGAACAGGAGGGCGCCATGCCGCGCGCATTCACCGCTTTGAGCTTTTCGCCCGCCGTCAAGGCAGCGCAGGCGCGTTACGGCGCGCGCGAGTACGCTCAGCGCATCGAGGAACGGCCGCAGGCCAATGACCGCTTGAATGCGGATCTGGCCGCCTTCGTCGCCGCCGCCGACAGCTTCTTCGTGGCGACCGCGAGCAGCGAGGGCTGGCCCTACATGCAGCATCGGGGTGGTCCGGCTGGTTTCCTCAAGGTCCTCGACGACCGCACGGTCGCGTTCGCCGACTACGGCGGCAACAAACAATACATCACCGTCGGCAACCTCATCGAAAACGACCGCGTCCTTTTGTTCCTGATCGACTACGAGCGCGGCCGGCGCCTGAAGATTTGGGGTCGTGCAGAGGTTATCGACCACGACGCTGCTCTCTTCGCCCGCGTGCGCGATGCCGACTACTCGGCCAAGGCCGAGCGGGTGATCCGCATCTACGTTGAGGCCTGGGACCTCAACTGTCGCCAGCACTTTCCCCGCCTGGTGCGCACGGCACCGAGCGTCGCCCGCTCTCTCCCTGGTGCGGGTTGCGACCCGATGATAGCCCGTACTCAACAAACAGGAGCTTAGCCATGCCCATGATCACTGTTCGCTACGTCACGCCTTCGCCGCAACCGGAGCTGCACGCAAAGATTGCCGAACTGGTCGCGCGTCTCGGCGACCAAAAGCTCGGCAAGGACCAGGGCGTGACCGCCGTGCTGGTCGAGCCGGCGGATCGCCAGAGCTGGTTCATCGCTGGCAAGCACCCCACCGAGGCGAATCTCTCGGCCTTCTGGCTCGACATGAAAATCACCGCCGGAACCAACACCAAGGGTGAGACGACCGCCTTCGTGCGTGCGGCCTATGACGGCATGCGCGCGTTGCTCGGGCCACTGCACGAGGAATGCTACGTGTTCGTCCACGCAACCGACGGCGACGCCTACGGCTACGGCGGCCGCACCCAGAACGGCCGCTGGGCGGCGACGCATCCAGGCTGAGGCGGCTGGTGAATAGACCGCCTTGGGCCATGAGCGCCGGATCAGGTCGGCACCGGCCGTATCCGCATGGCCCCCCGATCGGGTCGGCCTTCATGTTGCCCACATGGCGCCGAGCCGGATCGAGTTCGCGCTTGCCATGAGTCGCCATCGCTTCGCCTCGCGATATCTGCCCACCACGTCGGACATACGCGAGGCGCTGGACGCCGTTCGAGAGGACGCGGTGTTGCTGCCCATTGGCTCGCGCATTGGCATGCGGGAGGCTCTCAAAGCACTGGAAGCCTTACCCGAGCGGGTCGAAAACGCCCGCGAATGGCTCGCCGGCTGTCAGCGACAACTCGGCCACCAAGTCGCACAATGCCTTGCGGACATGGACAAGCGGCCAATCGAGGAGGTTACTCGCCGTTGGAGCGGATACCCTCGCGTGCTCGAAGCCGCGCGGGCCAGGGTTGCGGCCGGCGCGATCGAAGGGCCGAAGCCAACGCTACCGTATGCAGGCAAATGACCATGCCGATGCATGTCTCAATCCGTTGGCGCTGGTACACCCAGGCGTGGGTCGTGTGGGTCCTGTCCAACGATCACGGCATGGAATACTGGCATTGGCTCGGCGAGTTCGACCGAGCCGACGATGCCGAGCTGGCCACCGCCGTTTTGAGTTTGCTTTGGTTTCTGCTTGTCGCGTGGCACATTTGTGCCAACGTCGCGATTGATCTGAGTGTGTGAGACGCCGACCATTTTCGCGATGGCGCGATTGGCAGCACAACATCGTTTGGGCGGTCCCCTCGACCGCAGGCGATGCAGCGGCCAGCCGGCGAAGTGACCGGGTTTTTGTTCAGCCAACTCGCAATGCAAGCCGCCAACGCCTTGGTTTCAGCGATGTCTCGTTGAAGCCCCCCTTCGCGCTGGAAGGCGTTGGTGCGCTCCTCGAACAGCGCCCTCCAGTCTTCGGCCGACAAGCCGGTCGTGACCGATCTCAAGAGCGCGAGGATGCTGACCTTGTGATACGAGAGAGCATCGAGCACAGCTGACGGCGGTGAAGCGGCAGCCTCCAGCA
>Ga0209465_10000457_pt1 | contig 19091 bp, 15 predicted proteins | sample PanSoiPlot1MoBio_FD_188321 | JGI IMG/M metagenome (GOLD analysis project Ga0209465, IMG submission 188321) | Tropical forest soil microbial communities from Panama analyzed to predict greenhouse gas emissions - Panama Soil Plot 1 MoBio (SPAdes)... | ecosystem: Environmental > Terrestrial > Soil...
GCAAGCTCCGGCAGGCACGATCCGCAATTCGTTCCGGCGCGGAGCACCTTGCCGATCTCGGCGACGCTCGCGAGTTTTCCGGCGGTGATGGCCTCCACAATGGCGGCACGGCCCACCGCGAAACAAGCACAGACCATGGGACCCGGCGATGCGACGCCGGCCAGCGAAACGCCGGCAAGAACGCGGGAGCGATTATGGTCCGGGATCGGCTCGGCGAACATTGCGGCGGCGGTTGCCCGATCCGGCAGACTTGCGCGATCGCGCGCGATGAAGAGACAGGCGTAGAGCGCGCCTTTGGCAAAACTCGCATAACGGAAGACGCTGCGCGCGGGATCGGCGTAGACCGCGAGATCGGACGTCGCGGCGACGCCGAGCCATGCCAGAATGCGCCCCGCATCGGGCGTTTCCTGATCCGTCGCCAGCTGGCCGACGTCAGCGAGCGTATACGCAAAACCGCCTTCGATGGCGGTGCGGCACCAGTAATCCGGCGCCTCCAATTGAATGCTGTCGCGCCGCAGCAGCAGGCCGTACCAGGCCATGGGTTGTGGCGCAACCATCACGGCCGTCGCCTTCAATTCGGGTTGGCCGGAAACGGGATCGCAGGCCCCGCCCACCAGCTTGTCGGCCGGGCCGGTGGATGAATTGCTCGCGCTCCAATGCATGGCGGCGAACACCTCGCCGCGTCGTTGAGCCTCTGTCACGCGCACGCGGATGACCGCCGCGCCGTGGCGGCTCTCGATTCCGGCGAAGCCGCCGTCGACGAGTTTTTCCCGCGCGGCATCATCGGGATGCACGTCGAGGACGGGTTCGGGCGTGTGCTGCGCGAGGCGGGGCACATCGCCGGTTCGCGTCATCGTGTGCCACTGGTCGCGAACGCGGCCGGTATTGAGCATCAAGTTTCGTGCGCCGCTGGCGGTCTCGACCGGCGCCCGAAATGGGGTCGCTACGAAACGCGCCCGCCCGTCGGCATAGGCGAACCGTCCATCCGCGAACAGCCGTGCGCTCGAAGCGCCATCGCGGCGCGCCGGCCACTGCACGGGTTCGAGCGCGTCATAGGCGGCATCGTCGAGCGCCGCGAGGGCGCCAATATCGAAAACGCGTTCGCCCCCGTTTTCGAATGCCGAAAGCGCCGCATGCTCGCGAAAAATCTGCGCGGGATTTCGATAATCGAACGCCTTTGCCCAGCCCATGCGGCGGGCAAGCTGCGCGAGCATCCACCAGTCCGGCTTCGCTTCGCCGGGCGGCGGGCGAAACGCGCGCTGGCGCGAAATGCACCGTTCCGAATTCGTCACGGTGCCGTCTTTTTCCGACCATCCCAGCGCCGGCAGGCGTACGTGGGCGAATTCGCTCGTGTCGTTCGACCTGACATCGGCGACGACCACGAATGGGCACGCGCGCAGCGCTTCACGCACACGATTCGAGCGCGGCAGGCTGACGGCGGGGTTGGTGCCCGCAATCCACAGCGCCTTGATGGCGCCGTCGCGGACGGCGTCGAACAGTTCGACGGCCTTCAGGCCCGGTCGCGTCGCCATGTTCGGCGCGTTCCAGAAGCGGCGCACGCGATCGATATGCGCGGGTGAATCGAAATGCATATGCGCGGCGAGCTGATTGGCGAGGCCGCCGACTTCGCGCCCGCCCATGGCGTTGGGCTGTCCCGTCAGCGAGAACGGCCCCGTGCCGGGACGGCCGATGCGGCCTGTCGCGAGGTGACAGTTGATGATCGCATTGACCTTGTCGGTTCCGGCCGAGGATTGATTGACGCCCTGCGAATACAGGGTGACGACACGTGTGGTTTGCGTAAACGATGCGTAGAAGTCGCTGATCGCTGTGGCATCGAGCCCGGTGAGTTCCGCAACCTTTTGAACAGAGGGCGTCGAAGCGCCCGCCGCCGCAACCGCGGTGTCGAAGCCGTCCGTGTGCCCTTCGACAAATTCATCATCGAAGGCTTCGCTCGTGGCGAGATGCACGAGCAAACCATTAAACAGCGCGACGTCGCTGCCGAGCCGCAGGGGCAGATGCAGATCCGCATCGTCGCAGGTGGAGGTGCGGCGCGGGTCGATGACGACGATCCGCGTACCGCGCGCCGCCCGCGCCGTGATCAGCCGGCGATAGAGGACCGGGTGACACCAGGCCGCATTGCTGCCGACCAGCACGACGAGATCGGCTTCGTCGATATCCGCATAACAGCCGGGCACGACATCTTCGCCGAAAGCCCGGATGTGGCCGGCGACCGAGGAGGCCATGCAGAGCCGCGAATTGGTGTCGATGTTCGCGGCGCCGAAAAAACCTTTCATGAGCTTGTTGGCGACGTAGTAGTCCTCGGTGAGGAACTGCCCCGAGACATACATCGCCACCGCATTCGGCCCATCCTTCGCGATGGCCGCAGAAAATTTCGCGGCAACGAGGTCGAGCGCCTCGTCCCAGCTGGCGCGGCGGCCGTTGATTTCGGGCGCGAGCAGACGCTGTCCGAGGCCCAGCGTTTCGCCGAGCGCCGCGCCCTTCGAGCACAGGCGGCCGGCATTGGCCGGATGGGTGGGATCGCCCTGCACCGCCGCGCCGGGCGAGGAAGTCGCGTGCGGCCAGGCCGCTTGGTCTCCCTCCTCCCTTGTGGGGGAGGGATGGGGTGGGGGGTCGAGGAGTTGTGGCTCGAACGTGCCCCGCCCGCCGACCCCCACCCCCGACCCCTCCCCACAAGGAGGGGAGGAGAAACGAGGCCCGGCCTCTCCTTCTCCCCGTCCCCGCTTGCGGGGAGAGGGTCGGGGTGAGGGGGCCTCTCCACAAGTTGGAGCCTGTGGAGAGGCCCCCTCACCCGCCCGCACCCTATCCTCCCCCGCAAGCGAGGGAGGATAGGGTGCGGGCGACCTCTCCCCGCAAGCGGGGAGAGGTGAAGCGGCAAGCACCCCGCAGCCGACACCGCAATACGGGCATGTGGTGCGCACCGTTGCGGCAAGCGGAACATCAAGCGGAATACGGAGCATGGCGCGCTCTCCTACGCCGCCATCGCCACGGCGCGCCCGAAGATGAGACCGTCGCGCAACGGCGTGATGTCGCGTTTGGATTCGATGAGTTCGACGAACCACGGGCCGTCGGCGATCTCACCGTAGAGAATCGCTCCCACCAGACGTCCGTCGTGCACAACGAGCTTCTTGTACTGGCCGCTGCCGGCGTCGCGCAGCGTGATTTCCTCGTCAGCATCATCGCGTGCCGCCAGCACGCCGGCAGAAAACACATCGACCCCGGTGACCTTCAGGCTCGTATGTGGAGGCGGCGCCACATAGGGCTCCGTTCGCTCGCCGCACAGCACGGCCGCGCAGATGCGCGCCTGCTTCCATAGCGGACCGACCAGGCCAAAGGTCTGGCCGCGGTGCTCGACACATTCGCCAACCGCGAAAATATCCGCTTCACTCGTCGCCATGAAATCATCGACGATGATGCCGCGGTTGACATCGAGCTTTCCGGCGCGCGCCAGATCGATGTTGGGCCGCACGCCGACCGCAAATACGACGAGATCGGCCGGCAGTTCGCGTCCATCGGCAAGTTGCACGGCCTCAACACGCGTGTCGCCGAGGATCGCCTCGCTATGCGCCTTTGTCAGCACGGTCACGCCGCTCGCTTCGAGGTCGCGCTGCAGCAGCAGGCCGGCGGCTTCATCGAGCTGGCGTTCCATCATGGTCTGCATGAGATGGAGCACCGTGACCGCCATGCCGCGCTTCATCAGGCCGAACGCGGCTTCAAGGCCGAGCAGCCCGCCGCCGACCACGACGGCGCGGCCGCGATTGCGGCTGGCGTCACGCATGAGTTCGAGATCCGCGATATTGCGAAACGCGCAGACGCCGGGAAGGTCGAGCCCCGCGACGGGCGGCACGAGCGGGCGCGAACCCGTCGCCAACACCAGCCTGTCGTAGCCGACCGTGCGGCCCGCCGCGGTCGTCACCGTCTTCGCGCTCGCGTCGAGCGTCACGACGGTTTCGCCGGCTGCGAGCCTGATATCGTTTCTGGCGTACCACTCGCGGGAGTGAACAACGATGTCGTCGATCTCTTTTTCTCCCGCGAGCACAGCGGACAGCAGGATGCGGTTATAGTTGGGACGCGGCTCCGCGCCGATGACTTCGATCTCGAAGCGCTCGCGGTCGCGCGCGAGGATTTCGTCGATCACGCGCATCCCGGCCATGCCATTGCCGACCAGGACGAGGCGCTGTTTGCAGCGCGGCCTCATGTGGCCTCATATCCGCGCCGCGCCGAGTTCTGCGGATGCGCCCCAGGTGCGTCGCCAGCGGCTCTTGAGGCCCGTGAGTGCGACGAGCGCGCCCACGCACAGCATGCCGAACGCCAGGAAGCCCGGATGATAGGAACCCGTGAGCTGCTTGGCGACGCCGAGGCTGGACGCGAGGTAGAAGCCGCCGACGCCGCCCGCCATGCCGACGAGCCCGGTGATGACGCCGATCTCGCGGCCGAAGCTCTGCGGAACGAGCTGAAAGATTGCGCCGTTGCCCATGCCGAGGGCCAGCATGGCAATAACAAAGATGGCAAGCGCCATCGGGGCAGACCACACGCCGAGACTGATGAGGGAAAGTGCAGCCGCCGCGACCGTGTACATGATCGACAGCGAAAACACGCCGCCGACTCTGTCCGCGAAGGCGCCGCCGAGAGGACGCACGAGCGAGCCGACAAACACGCAAGCCGCGGTGAAATGGCCGGCGATGACGGGGCTCAACCCGTACCGATCGTTGAAGTAGATCGTCAGCGAGGAAGAAAGGCCGACGAAGCCCCCGAAGGTGACGCTGTAGAGAAACATGAGCCACCAGGCATCGGGGACCTTCAGCACGCTCAAATAATCGGCGCGCCTTTGCGGCGGGGATGCCTTCGGGCTGTTGCGCGCGAGCCGCACGAACACCGCGAGCGCGACGGTGAGGGGGAGCGCGGCCAGGCCGAACACGTTGTTCCAGCCGAAATCGACGGCGAGAGTGGGCGCGAACAGGGCCGCGAACACCGTGCCGGAATTGCCCGCGCCGGCGATGCCGAGCGCCGTCCCCTGATATTCGGGCGGATACCATTGCGACGCCAGCGGCAGCGCGACCGCGAAGGAGGCGCCCGCAACGCCGAGCGCAAGCCCGAGCGCAAGGATCGCCGCGAATGAGTGCACGCCGACCAGCCAGGCGGCGAGAAGGCTCGCGATGACGATCACCTGCAGGATGATGCCGGTGAGCTTCGGCTGCAGCCGGTCGACCATGACGCCGGCAACGATGCGCAGCGCCGCGCCGGAAAGGACAGGCACCGCGACCATCAGCCCCGTTTGTGCCGGATAGAGATCAAGGTCCTTGGAGATTTGCACGCCGAGCGGTCCGAGCATGACCCAGACCATGAAGCTCATGTCGAAATAGAAGAACGATGCAAAAAGCGTGGGCAGATGACCCACGGCGAGGAACCCCTTTTTCATCCAGCATGCTCCGGCGACGTTGACAGACGAAGCAGGTGCAACTGGCATGCCAGATGTTCGCACGTGCGAAATGACTGTGTTTTTATCGGGGCGGCTATCGCGTCACGAGTTGTAGCCGAGCAAATTTTAGACGGCGTGTCGAAACAATGCGCGATTGCGAAATTTCGCAGCAATTGCTTGAAAAATAACGATTAAGATGATTATTTGAGCAATGGCGTGAAAACGCTCAGCGGGCTGCTTCCGGCGGTATCGGAATAGGAACTGACGGTTTCTTTGCCGAAACGAGATTATATGCATCGCAACAATAACAGGTGTGCTGCTCGATTAGCGCTGCAGCTGAACGCGAGATCGTAGCCCGCATTAAGCGAAGCGAAATGCGGGACTGCTGTGAAGCCTGCACTATTCGCCGCCTTGTTGTAATACAGCCCGTTCCAAGGCCGATGTCACCCACTTGTTGAGGCTCATTCCGGCGCGCTTTGCAGCGGAAAACATGGCTTTGTGAAGCGACGGCTCGGCGCGCACCACGAATTGGCCGGAGAACGGCTTTTCCGGATCCTCGCCGCGTGCCTTGCAGAACGCCAGATAGTCCTCGACCGACCCGGCGAATGCCTTCTTCAGCTCGGATACGGACCGCCCCTGGAAGGTGATGACATCGCGCAGATTGATCACTTCGCCGTGGAAAATCTCAGCATCCTCGTCGTATTCGACAGTCGCCTCATAGCCTTTGTATGTCATCGTGGTCATGGCGTGATCCCAGCTTCGGTCAGAAAACGGCGCACCGACCTCACCGCCCCCTTGTCGGTTTCCTTTCGAGGGTGGGGCCGGTGAAACACGGCGCGCACGCCATTTAGCGCAACGCGTACGCGCGACCCTTCTCCCTCACTGATTTCTCCGCCACAGGCCGCGAACAACGCCTCGATATCGCGCCAAGCGACCCCAGCCCGAATCGGGGTTGCAAACACCGCCTCAAGGGTCGATTGGTGAGTGCGGCTCAGCTTCATAAGTATCACTTTTCAGTATCATTTCAAGGCCAACGGTCCACGGCAGAGATCGTAGCCCGCATTGAGCGAAGCGAAATGCGGGGACAGCCTCGCAACTTCCACGGCCTATTCCGAATTGCTGCCATCAAGAGCGGCCCGTATCAGAGGGAGCGCAAGGCATGACACGCTCGGCCGTCAGTGCGGTCCGAAAGTCTGCCAAACTATTTCATTGTTGCGAGCAATTCAGCAGAAGCACCTTTTATGTCAATTTTTTTTTCCCTTCAGCGGCTCCAGGCTGGTGATGCCTGCGGTGCCGGTGAGATCAAGCTGTATGAGGCTGGGCAGCCCCTTCAGCGGTTCCACGCTCGTGATGCCGGTGACGCGGGAGAGGTACAGTGTGTAGAGACTTATCAGCCCTTTCAGTGGCTCCAGGCTTGTGATGCCGGCATCGTCGAGAGAGAGCCATGTGAGCCTTCTCATCCCCTTCAGCGGCTCCAGGCTCGTGATGCCGGCGGCGTTGTCGACGGTGCGCGATGTGAGACTTGTTATCCCCTTCAGTGGCTCCAGGCTCGTGATGCCGGTGGCACCGTTGAGCCAGAGGTCTGTGAGGTTTGTCAGGCCCTTCAGCGGCTCCAGGCTGGTGATATTTGGCAGTTCTATGGAGATGGCCCCTGGACCGCTGAGATCGAGACTACGCAAACCGACCAGCTCGGCAAACGGCGAAAGGTCATCTATTACGATTGTGTAGCGATTAATCTGGCGATCCGGCGCACCGCTAGACCGGCGGTCTGACGTGTCAGCGAGGCCAATCTCGGTAACTGATCCGATGCTTTTCAAGAGAGGTATAGCCTCCCTCAGGAGCGCCTGCGTCGTCTTCAAGGGCAACAAGGCCCTGGTTCCGGCATCATCCCTTGCGCCTGTTGTTGTGATTCCGAGCTGTGCCAGCCGGTCAAACGTGGCGAGACGCTCCTGATCCGGCACGACGACCCACGTGTAGTAGGCGGTGCCGCCTCCCAGAAGCGCGACAAGTGCGAGCGATGCCGCAACGGCATAGCGTCGCGTGGCGCGGAGGGCCCGTTGCGGTCGCGTGCTCTCGACCCAGACGCGGTCGAACAGGCGCCGGTAGATCGGGTTGCGAACCACCAGATTGCCATTGTGGCCGCGCTTGGCCAGGCCCGAAAGCTTCAGCTCAGCGTGGGCCAGCGTTGTGCGATCGGGCACATGCCCGTCCCTTAAAATCCTCGCGTAAAGCCCGATGGTTGCGGTCTGGTCCGACAGGCGCTCTTCCAGAAATCGCAGGATTTGCTGGAAATGAATATCGTTGCTCGCGCGGTCGAGCGTATTGAACGTCCGGGTTACGAGTTCGTCGACTCCCTCAACGTCGCCTACGTGCTTGTCGACGATGTCTGCACAAAATTTCTGGGTCAGATACGGCTGCCCTCCAGTCCAATGGAGGACGCGGTCCAGAAGGCGCGCGCTCAGCTCAGCGTCGGTTGTCAGCGCACTTGCGAGCGGCGAGAGATCATCGAGGTCCGCATCGAAGTCCCGCAATTCCAGAGTCGTTCCGACGTTGTAGGCGGTGGTGCGGCGGTCCTTGATGAGTTCATTCGGCGTGGCGACGCCGAGCAGGCAGAACGTAATCCGGCGGTAAGCCTCGACGATCGGCCGTTCATTGTACATGCCGCGGATCGCCGTGAAGAGGTCGTCTGTGTAAGGCAGCCTGAGCGTGCTGTCGATCTCGTCAAGAAAGATCACCACCGGCGCGGCAATTTCATTGCCGACCACTTCGCGAAAGAAAGACAACAGGCGCTGATTGATCGTATCCGCGTCGCGCTCGGCCCACCATGTTTTGAAGTCGAGTTTCAGGCGAAGGCTTCGCACGATCTTGGACAGCAGACCCAGATAGTATGCATTGAGGTCGGGAGGGCTGCCCAGTTCGCTGGCGAGATCGATGGTGACCCAGCGCACGCCTTGCTGGTCCAGTTGATGCACCGCGCGCATCATCAGGCTTGATTTGCCCATCTGCCGGGATGTCAGGACGTTGACGTATTGCCCCTCAAGCAGCAGGCGGAGAAAGACCTTGTCCTCGCTCCGCTCGACATAGAGATGCTGGCGCGGATTGAGGGTGCCGCCGACCTGGAGATGAAGGTCCGGGCTCATCGCAGATGCTTGAAAAATCGAGCGTAGAGGAGATTGGCCGGGACAACATCCTTGCCGCGTCGCTCCACGAGCCCTGCGCCGCGCAGCCGGTAAAACGCGTTGTTGTTCAGTTCACCTGTTCTCGTGATGACTCTCTGCATGGCAACGGGCATGTCAGGTTGCTGCTGAGGAAGAAATGATCTTGACCGCAGGTGCTCGCCAAATGGCCCATCGATGTCGGAGGCTTTCTCCATCAACGCTTCGAAGCTCCAGTCCGGCGAAGAAACCAGCCGATAGAATGCGAGACGCGTGAGATAGGGTTGGCCGGATAACAGCTCGTATAATTGATCAGCTCAGAATCGCCCAATGGACTGCCGTATGCGCCATTAATTTGACTGAGCTGGGAGCGTTCGAACGCTTCCAGCTCGATTGCCGGCGTCACGTTGAAGGGCGAACGATCCGCCTCCGCGACCAGGAGATAGGGTTCGGTCGCGATCACCAGAGCCAAATCCACGTCTTCCCAGGGCGAGGAAATTTGCGCACGTTCATTGTGCCAATAGCGCAGCATGCTGAAGAATTCAGACTGGTAGGGACGGCCAAGCAGGCGATCGACCTCGTCCATCGCGATGGTGATGGGTGAGCCAATGGCGGGTAGAATCTTGTCTTCAACGAAATACGTGAAATCGAGTTGGCTCGCAAAGGCGAGGTCAATTTCCGGCTTCAGCTTGAATGCGCGGAGCAATATTTGGGCAAGTCTCCGGGCGAGCGCCGGAAATGCGGAAAGGTCCGCCTCCGAGAATGATTGGAAATCTATGAACGCGAATTGCTTGCCGGTTGCCTTGCAGGCCGCGAGATAGCGGATGAGCAGGCTGGACTTGCCCATCTGTCGCGCGGCCTTGATGACAAGGGTTCGCCCTCTGAACTGCGCGGTTCTATCGATGTGACCGTCCGGGTCTCTGCGAACATAGAAATGGTCATCGAGCTTGATGGTACCGCCAGGCGGGAGAAGTGCGCGGGGATCTGCAGAGGCCTGCGGCCGCCGACGGTTTTGTAAGTGCTGGCCGGGCGCCGTCAGGTCGAGTTCGTCGAGAGCGGGCGCCGAGGTCGAGGACTTCGGATCGACCTCCGCTAAGCTCATTAGCAGTTCGCTGATGACCCGATCAGTATCGCCATCGCCGGTCCACATGACGTACTGAATGCGGCCCAGATACGCATCGAGCTCGTAGTCCAGTGCACCCTGGTAGTTGACCCGCACCGGCAGAATCGCTGGACGGCCGTCGCGCCGCCGTCGCTGATGGGCCAGACGGACCTCTGCCTGGACCATTTCGCTTTCGGCCGCGGATTTCGAAAGAAGAACGATCAAGGAGTCGCACCACGCGATTCGTCGTGCAATCTCGGCGACCCAGTCGGTTCCGACCTTCATGCCGACATCGATGAAGACGTCGTGGCCGGCCGCTCCAAAGCGGTCGCGCATCGCGTGAGCCAGCTTCTCGTCTTCCGGCACACTGCGCTTGTATGAAATGAAGAGCTTGGCAGGAGTTGTCTTGGCTACAACTCCGGCCGACTGCTTCTCGCCATCGCAGCTGTCCGACGGCACTTCATTTTCTCCAGCCCCCACGAGGTGAATTTATCTCAGTTGCAACGGGGTGACGAGCAGGATTTTGCTACTCGGAGTGGCTGCTTCTACTGAATGAGTAGAGCAACCCTTTCCAGAATTTTAGGCGAATTTTGAAGCGTCTCAGGCGCCAATTGAAAGTCGCGGCGGGCCGCCAAACCGAACAAGCCTGCACGCGGGGGTGCAAACAATTTGCCGCCCGCCATCAAATGATCACACTCCTACGTCATAGTCCTACGCATTGGCATTCCGTCCGCCATTCGGGCGGGTTTTGTCTTATCGGCGGAGGAGACTCTCTTTATTCGCTGTTCCGGTCAGATCAATTCTCTGTTCCGGCGCAAAACATTCCCTGATGCGTTTCATCGGGAATTGGCGGGCAAGGCAGTGGAATCGCGGCGCAAACTGACGTCGAGCAGCGCCAAAATAGCCAAAAAAATGCAAATTCCCTGATATTTTCCCTGTTCTCAGGGAAATGCGAGGGCCCCCGCCCAACAGCGGCCACTGCCTCACGTGGGGCCGCAACGCCGCCGTGCATTGGAGGGCAAGGGCGGGCGGGACCAGCCGGCTTTTGGCAGAACGAAATACCCCTTTTTACGCGAGGAAAATCAGTGCCTTGCATAAGCCGGGGTGGGCGGGCGAAAACGCCCGCACTCCCGGCCGCCATCCCCCTTCACCCCTCCGGCAAATCCGCCGCCCACTTCGCCCTGATGCGCGCGTCGAGCTCGCGGCTTGAGCGCGCCACCACCGGGAAGCTGTCGCGCCGGGCGAATGGCTTGCAGGCGTCGATCACCACCCGCGCGTTGCGGCGGTCGGTGTCGGTGTCGTAGCACATCGGGTCGAGGTGCGTGCTCCAGCAGCCGCGCACGATATCTACGTCCTCGCGCGGATCGCAGCGCGTGCACATGGCCCAGATCACGTCGTTGATGTTGGTCGGATCGATGTCGTCGTCGACCACGATGGTCCAGCGGTTGGCGTAGGCGCCGGCGTGGCATTGCGAGGCGACGAAGCCGGCCTGCTTGGCGTGGCCGCCGTAGAGCTGTTTGATCGACACCGTGAGCCAGAACCGGCTGCCGCCAGCTTCGTGCGCCCACACGCCTTTGATCTCCGGCACGCCCGCGGCTTCGAGCTGGTTCCACACCGCGCCGCAGCGGTAGGTGCCGAGATAGAACGTGTTGTCGTTGGGAGGCACTGCCGGAATGGCGCCGACCAGGATCGGATCGTCGCGATGCATCAGAGTCGCGATACGGATGGCGGGCTCGGGCCTCGAGCCGCCCGCGTAATAGCCGGTCCATTCGCCGAGCGGGCCTTCCTGGATCAGGTCGCCCGGATGGATGAAGCCCTCGAACGCGATCTCCGCATTGGCCGGTACCGGCAGGCCGGTCTTGGGCATGTTGATGACTTCCACCGGCTCGCCCAGAATGCCGCCGGCGGCTTCGAACTCGCTCTTGCCGTAGGGGATCTCAAGCCCGGCCAGCATGAACAGCGCCGGATGCATACCGGCCACCACGGCGACCGGGCACGGCTCGTTGCGGGCGTGATACCTGGTCATCATGATGCGGCCGTGCTTGCCGGGCGACATCATCACGGTCGCCACATCCGGCCCCTGGCTCTGGATGCGGTAGGCGCCGTAGTTGATCCAGCCGGAGTCGGGATCCTTCATCACCACCATGCAGGCGGTGCCGATGAAGGCCCCGCCGTCGTGCTCGTGCCAGACCGGCGTCGGAATTTTTCCGATGTCGACCGCCTTGCCCTCGCTGACGTTCTCCAAAAGCGACCCGCCATTGACTTGTCTGGGTTTGTGCGTCGGCGCGTTCTTCATGTAGTCGCGCCACCAGCGGATCAGGTCCATCTCGGAGCTCTGCGGCGGCAGGCCCAGCGCGATGTTGATGCGTGGCACCGAGGTGAGGATGTTGGCGAGCACCCGGTGGCCCTTGGGGAACCCCGGCACCTCGTCGAACATCACCGCCGGGTTGCCCATCTTGCGCTGGAAAATGTCGAGGATGCCGCCGATCTCCTCTCGCGGCTCGGCGCCACGGATGATCTTCAGCTCGCCGGCCGCAGCGATTTCGTCGATCCAGTTGCGCAGGTCCTTGTTGGGCACGGCGACTCCTTAGCGTTGGCGGATTTCTCTCCGATGGAATCAAACACCCGTGTCATCGCCCCGTAGGCGCCGGAGAGCAACTTAGGCGAGAGCAACTCTTGTCGGCCTCCAGTTGCAGCGCCTGGGAAGGAACGTAGACGAAAGACATCGTTATCGCCGCTCACATAGGCGATTCCGACCTTCGTAAGCGCGATAATGGGATTTGTCTTCTTGTCGCGATGCCGGACCAAAATTCCCGGGCAGCCGGCGCAGCCCATGCGACGAGTGCACGCACAGGAGCTTCTGGCGTATCGCAAGCAACCCGCTGTTTCGACAGAAGTCGCCGGTATCATGCACGGAACGCCCCATTTCGTTCCGCACAGTCTGTACGGGCTATGCGCTTTCCTTTACGGCCAAGCCCTTTTCCTTAAACAGGTCCTGCAACTCACCCGCCTGGAACATCTCGCGGATGATATCGCAGCCGCCGACGAATTCTCCCTTAACGTAGAGCTGCGGGATGGTCGGCCAATTGGAATAGGACTTGATGCCGTTGCGCAGGTCGTCGTTTTCAAGAACGTTGAGCCCTTTATAGGAAACCCCCAGATAGTCCAGGATTTGCACGACCTGGCCCGAGAATCCGCACATTGGGAACTGCGGGGTGCCCTTCATGAACAGCACCACGTCGTTGACCTTCACTTCGTTGTCGATGAACTGCTCGATGCCCATGGGTGACCTTCGCTAGTTTGTGGCTCGGACGCAAACACTGCGGCGCGCCGGGCGCGGGGGATTAATCCGCATTCGCCCACAAAATCGTGCGTTTGCGGCAGAAACGCAAGGGCGTGGGCTACGATTCGTCGCCCTATCACCCTCCCGGTACGCCGGTCTGCAATGCAAGCGCGTGGAGTTTGCCCCCCATTTCGGCCTTAAGAGCGTCATAAACGAGCTGGTGCTGCTGCACGCGGGACTTGCCGCGGAAAGCCTCCGACAATACCGTCGCCGAATAATGGTCGCCGTCGCCGGCAAGATCGCGGATCGTGACCTCGGCATCCGGGAGCCGGGTCTTGATCAGCCGCTCGATGTCGCTCGCCAGCATCGGCATTGCGGTCATCCTCTCTCGTTATGAGCATGCCCCTCACCACCCGACATGTAGCGGGGCAGCCAGCTTTCGAAGCACTCGCGCAATGTGGTGACCACAATGGGGCGTTGACCCGGCAGCGTCAATGTCTCGCCGCCGGTGGTCCCGATCCGGCATACGGGAACGCTGTTTTGGCCGGCCAAGTCGAGCACCTCGGCAGCAGCGTCTTCACGAACCGTCACGACATAGCGGGCCTGATCCTCACCGAACCAGAGGGCGTGGTCGCGCTCGGGCCGCTCTGTCCCGAATGCCTCCTGCAGATCAGCACCGATGCACGCCGCCATGGCCATCTCGGCCACCGCCACAGCGAGCCCGCCGTCGGAAACGTCGTGCACAGCGGTTGCGATCCTGTGTTCGATGAGAGCGCGGACGAAATCGCCATTGCGCTTCTCGGCGGCGAGATCGACCGGCGGCGGCGCACCTTCCTCGCGGTCGCAGATGTCGCGCAGATAGAGCGATTGGCCAAGCCAGCCCTGCGACAAGCCGACGAGCAGGATGGCTTCGCCCTCAGCCTTGAAGGCGAGCGTCGCTGAGCGGGTGAAATCGGCAAGCAGTCCTACGCCGCCAATCGAAGGTGTCGGCAGGATCGCCCTGCCGTTGGTCTCGTTGTAGAGCGACACATTGCCGGACACGACCGGGAAATCGAGCGCCCGGCAGGCTTCCGAAATGCCGCGCACGCAGCCGACGAACTGCCCCATGATCTCGAGCCGTTCCGGATTGCCGAAGTTGAGATTGTCGGTGATGGCAAGCGGCGTGGCGCCGACCGCCGTGAGATTGCGCCAGGCCTCCGCCACCGCCTGTTTGCCGCCTTCGAACGGATCGGCTTCGCAATAACGCGGCGTTGCGTCGGTGGTCAGTGCGAGGGCGGTCGGGCCATCATTGACGCGCACCACCGCAGCATCGCCGCCCGGCCGCTGCACGGTGTTGCCGAGGATGACGTGGTCGTATTGCTCCCACACCCAGCGCCTAGAGCACAGGTCCGGTGATCCGATCAGCTTTTCCAGTGCATCGGCGATCGGCATCGGGGGCGCGACCGCGGCGGCGTCGATGATGGGTAGCTTGGCGGGTTCGACGAACGGCCGGCGATAGACCGGCGCCTCATCGCCCAGCTCCTTGATCGGCAGGTCGGCCATTACGGCGCCGCGGTACCGGACGACGAAGCGCTTGGTGGGGGTCGTTTCCCCCACCACTGCAAAATCGAGCCCCCACTTGTGGAAGATCGCCTCGGCCTCAGCTTCCTTTTCGGGCTTGAGCACCATGAGCATGCGCTCCTGGCTTTCCGAGAGCATCATCTCGTAGGCCGTCATGCCGGTTTCCCGGCACGGCACCTTGTCGAGGTCCAGCGTGACGCCGAGGTCACCCTTGGCCCCCATCTCGATTGCCGAGCAGGTGAGGCCCGCCGCCCCCATGTCCTGGATGGCGATGACGCAGCCCTTGGCCATGATTTCCAGGCAGGCTTCGAGCAACAGCTTTTCCGAGAAGGGATCGCCGACCTGTACGGTCGGGCGCTTCTCGTCGGAATCCTCGCCGAACTCGGCCGACGCCATAGTGGCGCCGTGGATGCCGTCACGACCGGTCTTCGACCCAAGATAGACGATCGGCATGCCGATGCCGGAGGCGGCCGCGTAGAAAATCTTATCGGTCTCGGCGATGCCGACCCCCATGGCGTTGACCAGAATATTGCCGTCGTAACGCTTGTGAAACCGCACCGAGCCACCGACCGTCGGGACCCCGAAGGAATTGCCATAACCGCCGATGCCGGCCACGACGCCTGCGACCAGATGACGGGTCTTCGGGTGGTTCGGGTGCCCGAACGAGAGCGCGTTGAGGCAGGCGATCGGCCGCGCCCCCATGGTGAAGACATCGCGAAGGATGCCGCCGACACCGGTTGCGGCGCCCTGATAAGGCTCGATGTAGCTCGGATGGTTGTGGCTCTCCATCTTGAACACGCAGGCAAGTCCGCCACCGATGTCGATGACGCCTGCATTCTCGCCGGGCCCCTGGATGACGCAGCGCCCGGTAGTTGGCAGACCGCGCAGATGAACTTTGGAGGACTTATAGGAACAGTGCTCGTTCCACATGGCCGAGAAGATGCCGAGTTCCGTGAAGCTCGGCGCACGCCCGATCAGCTTGAGGATGCCGTCGTACTCGTCCGGCGAAAGGCCATGCTCGGCAATCAGTTCGGGGGTGATGCGGAGTTCGTTGGAGGTCATCTGCGTTATTGGCAACGCATCACGCCGCCGCAGCTAAATGATCGACGAGCCCTTGGAACAGTCCGCGCCCGTCGGTGGTACCCAAGGCTGCTTCCACGTGATTTTCCGGATGCGGCATCATGCCGAGCACATTGCCGCGCGCGTTGACGATGCCGGCGATGGCGTTGGTTGCGCCGTTGAAATTCCATTCGGGCGAGTCCGTGCCCTCGGGCGAAGTATAGCGGAACACCACGCGGCCCTGGCCTTCGAGGCGCGCGATCGTGTCGGCATCCGCGACGTAATTGCCTTCGCCATGGGCAGTTGGCACGCAAATGACCTGCCCGGCGTTGTAGCCACGCGTGAATGGCGTGTCGGAGCGCTCGACCCGCAGGTAGACGTTCCGGCAGATGAATTTGAGCCCCGCGTTTCGCATCAGCACGCCCGGCAGCATCCCGGTCTCGCAGAGAATCTGAAAGCCGTTGCAGACGCCGAGCACGAGGCCGCCCTTCGCCGCAAAGGCCCGCACCGCATCCATGATGGGCGCACGCGCCGCAATGGCCCCGCACCGCAGATAGTCCCCATACGAAAACCCGCCCGGCACCACCGCGAGATCGGTTCCTGCCGGCAGCGCCGTATCCGCATGCCACACCATCGCGGGCTCGCGGCCCGACACGAGCTTCAACGTGCGCGCCATGTCGCGCTCGCGATTAATGCCAGGAAAGACGATGACGGCGGCTTTCATGCGGCCTAACTTTCGATTTCGACGCGATAATTCTCGATCACCGTATTCGCCAGCAGCTTCTCGGCGGCCTCCTTGAGCTTTGCCTCGGCATCAGCGCGATCGCCGTCGGCGATCTCGATGTCGAACACCTTGCCCTGGCGCACGCTCGTGACACCGCCGACACCTAGTGACTTAAGCGCGCCCTCGATCGCCTTGCCCTGCGGATCGAGAATGCCGGATTTCAGCGTCACAGTGACTTGGGCCTTCATGGCGCACTCCTTCGCCCCGTCGATAACGGGGAATTGGAAAGCTCGCAACCCGGGAATAATCACATGCCGGTGTCATCGCCAGGCTTGACCGGGTGTCCCAGTAAACCCAGCAATGCCGAGACTACTGGGTCGCCCGCCTTCGCGGGCGATGACACGAATGCTTGATTCAATCTGAACGGAATGAATTCTAAACCAGTCTGGTGTCGCGATAAATTTCCGCCACCGGCAGTGAAATGCCGAGCGAGCGCAACTCGATCACCTTGTCCATCGAGCTAATCCGCCGCTCAGCAAAATCGTTGTCGCGGGCGAAGACGACCACGTCCACGGCATCCTGGGCGATCACGATGTAATGGCTGAGGGACAGAAGGCTGGTATAAGCTGTGCGTTTCCAGCGCAGATCACGCCCCTTGGTTGACGGCGAGAGGACTTCGAATGCAACGATCACGTCATTGGTGTCCCGCTCCTGGGAATCGAGCGAACGACCATCGGACGGAATCACCAGGACATCGGGCTCGGGCCGATCGGTATCGCACACGCGAACACCCAGCCCCGGCAGCACGACCCAAGGGGCTCCAAGTTCACGCTCTCGGTTAGTCAGTGCAACAATCAGATTCTTGACGATTCGCTGATGGAGTCTACTTGGCGCTGCATTCAAGACCGGCTCCCCCCCGATCAGCTCCCATTTCTCCTCGTCCGGCCGCGTGTCTGTGAATGCGTAGAATTCCTCCACGGTCATCGGGCCGGTGTCGATGATGGGGACGCCCATGACGGCACTCCGGCGGTCAGCTCTTCACCAGAACCGGCCCGCTGCCCTGCGGCCGCTCGCCTTCGCTCATGATGCCGAGGCGTTTGGCGACTTCCGTGTAGGCTTCCAGCAGTCCGCCGAGATCGCGACGGAAGCGGTCCTTGTCGAGCTTCTCGTTGGACTTGATGTCCCACAGCCGACACGAATCGGGCGAAATCTCGTCGGCCACGACGATTCGCATCATATCGTTTTCCCACAGGCGCCCGCATTCCATTTTGAAATCGACAAGGCGGATGCCGACGCCGAGAAACAGGCCAGAGAGGAAATCGTTGACCCGGATGGCCAGCGCCATGATGTCGTCGATCTCCTGAGGGGTCGCCCAGCCGAAAGCGGTGACATGCTCTTCCGACACCATCGGATCGCCGAGTGCGTCGTTCTTGTAATAGAACTCGATGATGGAGCGCGGCAGTTGCGTTCCCTCCTCGATGCCAAGCCGTTGCGACAGCGAGCCGGCGGCGACGTTGCGCACGACGACCTCCAGCGGAATAATCTCCACCTCTCGAATCAACTGCTCACGCATGTTCAGCCGGCGGATGAAATGCGTGGGCACACCGATGTCGTTAAGGTGCTGGAACACGTATTCGGAAATACGGTTGTTCAGGACGCCTTTGCCTTCGATCACCTGATGCTTCTTCGCATTGAAGGCGGTGGCGTCATCCTTGAAGTGCTGAATCAGCGTTCCCGGCTCCGGTCCTTCATAAAGAACCTTCGCCTTGCCTTCGTAGATACGGCGACGTCGGCTCATGGGGGTATACCGTGGCTTGAGAAAATCCATGGTGTGCCGTGGCTCCGTTTTTGTGTTCGAGGTCCGCGGCGGCGGATCATCGGTGCAACGTAACTCCACAAATCTTGCGCTCGACTTTCCGCACCGGCAAAAGCTAGCGCACCCACGTGCAGAGTACAATTGACATAACCTCACCCTAGCATTCTCGCAACGGCGATCTTTTGATTTCCATCAAGTTGTCTTGACGGCTACTTGTCATTATGACACGCGGCGAGCATCATCGCCGGTGAGAGGCGGCGCAGAATTTCGAATACCGCAACGGCTACGAGGCAACACATGACCAGCTTCGACAAGCGCGAGGAAGGCTTCGAGAGCAAATTCGCGCACGATGAAGAACTTCGATTCAAGGCGCACGCGCGCGGCAACAAGCTTGTCGGCATGTGGGCCGCCGAGAAGCTAGGCCTCGCCGGCGCTGCGGCGGAGACTTACGCGGCGAATCTCGTCACCGCCGATCTCGACAATCCCAACAGTGACAGCGTGTTCAGCAAGCTGCGCAAGGATTTCGACCAGAACGGCATCGCACAATCCGATCACCAGATTCGCCGGATGATCGCGGAAGCGATGGAGAAGGCCATCGCGGACATCCGCACCGGACGATAGTCGATTATGCATTGCCGACGTGTGTTTCTCACAAAACTTGAACTTGCCTCCTGACCTCTCCCGGCTTGGGGAGGACGCCCCGACGTGATCGGGGCGGACCGCCCGCGTGGTGCGATTCCAGGTAAGTGGCATTTCCGGGAGTCTGAGCCTGTGGGGCGCACCCCTTCCGGCCGGGAGCGCAGAGAGCGGGAGGAGCCACTCGGCCTCCTGCGACGAATTGACTTCATCGAAAATAGTTAGGGCCTGTAGACATTCATCTGAGAGCAAGCAACGCGCCGACGAGATAGATGGCGGCGGCGAAGCTGGCATCGGTTTTGTCGTAACGGGTGGCGAT
>Ga0209465_10000460_pt1 | contig 19050 bp, 16 predicted proteins | sample PanSoiPlot1MoBio_FD_188321 | JGI IMG/M metagenome (GOLD analysis project Ga0209465, IMG submission 188321) | Tropical forest soil microbial communities from Panama analyzed to predict greenhouse gas emissions - Panama Soil Plot 1 MoBio (SPAdes)... | ecosystem: Environmental > Terrestrial > Soil...
GCTAGCGGGGAGGACGGGACATGCTGCCGGGCTTGATCATGGACATGCCGCTCATGATCTCGAGCGCCATCCAGTACGCGGCGACCTACCACGGGGAGACGGAAGTCGTCGCGCGCGGCGTGGATGGTGCGATCCACCGCTACAACTATGCCGAGGCGGAGCGGCGCATGCGACGCCTCGCCAACGCGCTCGGACGGCTCGACGTAAAGCGGGGGGACCGGATCGGCACCCTCGGCTGGAACACCCATCGCCACTTCGAGCTGTTCTACGGCGTCTCCGGCTCGGGCGCCGTGCTGCATCCCGTCAACCCACGGCTCTTCGCCGATCAGATCGCCTATATCGTCAACCATGCCGAGGACGCCTGGCTCTTCATCGACGAGGCGACCCTGCCCCTGGCCGAGCAACTCGCCCCGCGGCTCGCGCCCGTCAAGGGCTTCGTGCTCATGGCCGAACGCTCTGCCATGCCGAAGCGCACCACCCTCGGCAGGTTGCTCTGCTACGAAGAGCTCCTCGCCGCCGAGCGGGACGACTACGTCTGGCCGCAGCTCGACGAGCGCAGCGCTTCATCGATCTGCTACACCTCGGGCACCACGGGGGATCCCAAGGGCGTGGTGTACTCCCACCGGTCCTCCGTACTCGTCTCGATGCTCTTCACGGAGTGGGTGTATCGGGGCGGCCGGAACGGCGCGCTGGAAACCTTGATGTCGCTCGCGCCGCTGTTCCACGCCAACGGCTGGTACTTTCCCTACGTGGCGCCCATGACCGGCTCGAAGATGGTGCTGCCCGGGCGCAACTACGAGCCGGCCATGCTCTACGAGCTGCTGGAAGGCGAGCGCGTCACCATCACCGCCGGTGTGCCCACGATGTGGCTCATGCTCACCGACTGGATGGAGCGCGAGGGCCGCAAGCTGCCGCATCTCCGAGCGATCTATTCCGCGGGCACCGCCGCGCCGCAAAGCCTGATCGAGAAGGTCGCGTCCTGGGGCATTGAGATGAGCCAGCTCTGGGGCATGACCGAGGCGCTCGGGCTCACCACCCCGAGCCTGCGCCCGGGCGCGCTCAACCTGCCGCCGGAGCAGCAGCGAGCGGAGCGCATGAACGCCGGCGGCCGCGCGGGCTTCGGCGCGCAGCTCCGCATCGTGGACGACGCGGACCGGCCGCTGCCGCACGACGGCGTGGCCGTGGGGCACCTGCGAGCCAAGTCGCCGTGGATCTCGTCCGGCTACTTCAAGGGCACCGGCGATGCGCTCGACCGCGAGGGGTGGCTCAAGACGGGCGATGTCGCCTCGATCGACCCGCACGGCGTTATCGCCATCGTCGACCGGTCGAAAGATCTCATCAAGTCCGGCGGCGAGTGGATCAGCTCGATTGCCCTGGAGAATGCGGCTTGCGGTCATCCGGAGGTGATGCAGGCGGCGGTGATCGGCGCCTTCCATCCCAAGTGGCAGGAGCGCCCACTGCTCATCGTCACGCGCCGGCCCGGGAGCCAGCTCGATCGGGAGGCCCTGGTGGACTTCCTCCGCCCGAGTGTGGCGAGCTGGTGGCTGCCGGACGACGTGGTGTTCGTGTCGGAGATGCCCATGACGGCCACCGGCAAGATCCACAAGCCCACACTGCGCGAGCAGTACCGCGACTACAAGCTGCCAACGGCCTGAGGCGAGTCCGAAGCCACCCGAGGGGGAAATCGACCGTGGAATACACCGACATCCGCTACGAGAAGAAGGACGGAGTCGCCTGGATCACCATCAACCGGCCGGAGGTGCGCAACGCTTTCCGCACCCGCACGGTCGCCGAGCTGACCGACGCCTTCGTGGACGCGCGCTGGGACCGGACGGTGGGTGTGGCCGTGCTCACAGGCGCAGGGGACAAGGCCTTCTGCTCCGGGGGCGATCAGAAGGAGCGAGGGCAGGGTGGCTACTCGCCCGATCAGCGTCCCATGGACGTGGAGGCACTCCACAGCGCGATCCGCCACCTCCCCAAGCCCGTCATCGCCATGGTCAACGGCTTCGCCATCGGAGGCGGGCATGTGCTCCACGTGCTCTGCGACCTCTCCATAGCGGCGGACAGCGCGATCTTCGGCCAGACGGGGCCCCGGGTGGGCAGCGTGGACGCGGGGCACGGCACCGGCTTCCTGGCCCGCATCGTGGGAGAGAAGAAGGCGCGCGAGATCTGGTACATGTGTCGCCAGTATTCGGCCCAGGAAGCCCTGGCCATGGGCCTCGTCAACAAGGTCGTCCCCCTCAAGGACCTGCGCGCGGAAACCGAGACGTGGTGTCGGGAGCTGCTGGAGAAGAGCCCGACGGCGCTCGCCCTGGCCAAGCAGTCCTTCAACGTGGACTCCGAGCAGCGAGCGGGCGTGGCTCAGTTCGCCCTCACCTCGCTCAATCTCTACTACGGCACCGACGAGGCGATGGAGGGGCGCAACGCCTTCGTGGAGAAGCGGCCCGTCGACTTTCGCAAGTTCAGGAAGTAGCCGCGGTTCCTACGGCCGGGAAGCCGACGGCCCGGGCGGCGCCGGAGGCGGCCGTAGATCGTCCCCCTCGATGAGCCACTTGTGGACGCATCCCTCCTCGAGCGCCGAAGCGCTCCAGTCCCGACCTGCGCCGAGGGTGAAGACGAACCCCAGCACGGCAAGGCCGCTCATGATCCCGCATTGCCCGACCTTGAACGGGACCCAGAGCACGTTGAGTGCGGCGGCGCCGACCGTGTAGCCATCGACCGGTCGGTCGGCTCTCGTCGCACCGCCTTCCGCTGCACCTTGGGGAGACTGAGGTGACGGGGTTGCCCCCGGCTGAGCCTGGCCAAGCGCCGCGGGCGGCGGCAGGAGGCCGGCCAGCATCGCCATGAGTACCACGATCACCGCGGTTCTCCGGAATCGTGTCATCGCTCACCTCCGGCTCTGACCTCAAAACATTCCTCATGGTTCCGTGTCTGTGCCTGGCTCAGTGGAAATGCACGCCGCCGTCGATCACGATCACTTGTCCCGTCGTGCTGTCTGTCCGGCAAAAGGTCACCACTTGCTCCGCGATGTCGACCGCGGTCGCGGAGCGTCCGAGCACCATGCTTCGGCGCGCGAGCTCGACCACGTCGCTCGGGATGCGCTTGGCCATGCGCGTGCCCTCCACGAGACCAGGAGCGATGCAGTTGACCGTGATCTCCGGCGCGAGCGCCACCGCGAGACAGCGCGTGAGGTGGATGAGGGCCGCCTTGCTCGATGCGTAGCCGAGAGAGCTGCCGGTGGGCGCCAGGCCCGCCACGGAGGCGATGTTGACGATGCGGCCGCCGCCCTGCCGCTTCATGTGGGGGGCGGCGGCTCGCACGAGCTCAAACGGCCCGCGCACGTTGGTGGCGAACAGGCGGTCCCACACCTCAGTGGTGAGCTTGTCGAGATCGGGGAAGGGGATGCCGATGTTCCACGCGGCATTGTTGACGAGGATGTCGAGGCGCCCGAGGGTATCGGCGGCCCGACCGACGGTGGAGTCGATCGCCGGCGACTCCGTCTGATCGAGCGACAGGGCACAGGTGCGGCGCCCGAGCTGCTCGACGGCCTCGGCCGTCCGGACGGCCCCGTCGTGGTTGCCCACGTACGTGAGGGCGATATCGCAGCCGACGCCGGCCAGAGCGAGGCAGATCGCTCTGCCGAGATCGCCGGATCCTCCCGTGACCAAGGCTACTCGCCCGACGAGATCCATGTGCGATCGCTGTCAATTCGTCGAGGGTGATCGATCTCGCCTCGTTCCGGTCTCGACGGCGATGCGGCGTCGCGCGGCGGGGGCGAGCATGACGAGTCCGGCCAGCAGCAGGATCCAGGTCGCCGTGTGGGGGACAGGCGCCGGGGTGGCGGAGAAAAGAATCGGCAGCTCGGTGCTCGTCGGCGGCGCAGAGAAGAACTCGAGATACGCCGGTGGCTGCAGGAAGTCCGCAAAGAAGGGGTTGGAGAACGTTCCCCCCGCGATGGCGTACCCGAATCCGTGCACGGTGAGCTGTGGTGACTCGATCCTGACGAGATTGTCCACCGCGAAAGGCTCGTTCCCCGGGATGGGAGTTCCCGTGGGCTGCAAGCTAAGAATCTCCGAGCCATTTCGTGCGCCGGCGATGGCCGTGATGAGGTAGAAGCCCGATGCGTCTGGCGTGTCGACCGTGGTGAAGGTGCCGCCCGCCGTGATGCCGGCCCCCGAATACGTCCAGTTCCAGTTAAGAGCTGTGGCCGGAGTCGCCCCGGCGGCCAGGGCCGCGACGCTCACGAGGGCGAGCCCTATCAGGGTCCGTTTCCTCAAAGCGTGATCTCCTCCTCGACCTCGATCGGTGACACGATCCCGTGGTCAGCGCAGGCGCGGCCCGGGATCCATGTGCAAGAGGGCCCGCCCACCCATCGGGTACCACTCCGGCATGAGCGTGACGGCCTGGCCGACGACATGGAGATCGCGCCAGCATTCGGCGAGCCGGCTCTCGCGCCGGTACGAGGTGCTGCCGCCATGCCGAAACATCAGATCCATCGCCGCGCGGGCGCTGTCGGCGGCATAGGCGGCGGCCAGCCGGCAGCGTGCCCGCTGCTCGAGTGTCGTCTCCTCCCCACCGGCCACGGTGTTCCAGACTTCGGTGATCGTCGCCCTTCGGTAGGCGCGGCCGGCGTTGAGGATGGTGTCGGCCCGGCCGACCGCGTCCTGCACCTGCGGATCGTCGCAGAGTCGGGCGGTCCGGCCGCGCGGGGTCTTGTCCCCGGCCAGCTCGATCAGCGCCTCGATACCGGCCCGCGCGATGCCCGTGATCACCGCACTGTGGTGGGGCCCGACCCAGGCCTGGGCGGGCAGCTGGTACGACACCCCCGACCATCGCTTCCACTGGTTGTCGAGCGGCACGCCCGCGTGCACCATGACCCGCCGCTCCGGCAAGAAGACGTCGTCGACCGTCCAGTCGAAGCTGCCCGTCGCGCGCAGTCCGGACACGTCCCAGGTGCCTTCAACGACCTGCGCATCCGAGCGCTCGAAGACTCCCCGCCAGTGGATCGAGGAACCGTCCGGGCTGCGGCGTGGTTGATCGCCGTCGAGAATCTGGAAGCTTCCCAGCATCCAGGCGCTCTCCTGACAGCCGGTGCCGAAAGGCCAGCGACCGGTGACCCGGTAGCCGCCGTCGACGGGCACGGCGCGCCCGCCTCCCATCACGGCGGTGCCCGCGACGACGGTGTCGGGTCCGTGGGCAAAGATCTCGCGGACGCCTTCGTCGGGCAGGCCGAGGGTGACGAGCTGCGCGATGCTGTTGTTGGCCAGATTCCAGCCGACCGAGCCGGCCGCCTCGGCGAGCAGCTCGACGACCCGGACGTAGGTCAGCGGGTCGAGCTGGAGCCCGCCCATCGAGCGCGGAATGACCATGCTGTAGAAGCCCGCCGCGTGGAACTGCTCGACAAGCGCCTTCGGCAAGCGCTGCTCGCGCTCGATCTCGTCGCGATAGCCGCGGATGACCGGACCGAGGGCGGCGGCGGCCCGCACCGGGGACTGCGCCTCGATGTCCTCGGGCAGGCGCTTGTCTGGGGCAAGGTCACGCATCGGGGGCGGCCTTGGCCCAGGAGTGAATGACCGGAAGGACTTCCTTGGCGTAGAGACGGAGGCCGGACTCGGCGAGGTCGTAGGGTGTGCCGCCGAAACGGAACGATGTCGCCAGCTCGAACTCGCCCACGATGCCCTTGCGCTCCTCGAGCTTGCGCAGGATCCGGTCCGGCGTGCCCCACACCGCGGCCTCCATGAAGGCGGAGACGATTCCGTCCATGCCGACCTCCTTGGCCAGGGCGATCTTCTGCGCGTAGGCGTCGTACCCCTTCACGGTGCTGAAGTGCGGGCCCAGCAGCTCATAGTGGTAGAAGTTGCTCTCGACGAACTTCCCCATGTAGCGGCGCGCCTTGTCTTCCGCGCCGTCCATGGTGGACGTGCACACGCAGAAGTCGGCGAGCAGAGGAGCCCCCGCCGCGCTTCCATGCATCTCGCGCACCAGCTCGCGGTGCTTCTGGATCGCCGGCATACGCATCGGCCACGGCCGATCCGCAAACATGACCATGCGCGCATTCAACCGCGCCGCCGAGACCACCGAGTCGTCGGAGGAGGCGACCGCGTACAGGCGGCCGTCGAAGCTCCGCGTCGGACGCGGCCGGATCTCGGTCCTCGGCTGCCGGTAGAGCGGCCCGTTTCCCTCCATGACGCCGGTGCGCAGGCCGCGCATGATCATCTCCGAGGCCTCGTCGAATCGCTCCCGCGACTCGTCCATGGTGCCCCGGAAGGCTTCGAACTCACGCCGGGCGAGGCCGCGACCGATGCCGAGGCGGAGACGTCCGCGGCTCAAGTGGTCGAGGATGGAGACCTGCTCGGCCACCCGCAGGGGATCGTGCCAGGGCAGGATCACCGCGGCGGTGCCGAGGCCGACGTCGGGACACTCTGAGGCGAGGTAGGACATGAGCTGAAGGTTGTCCGGGCAGAACGAGTAGTCGTTGAAGTGATGCTCCACCGACCACAGCACGTCGAAGCCCAGGTCGGCGGCGAGGCGGGCGAGCCGGAGCTCTTCATCCCACACCTCTCCATCCGACACGTTGGTCCAGCCGTAGCTGGCGAACACCATCTGGAGACCGACGTCCATCGCGCGCCCTCCCGCGCTGCTCCGGTGGCAGCGGCATCGTCAGCAGGAGGCGAGTGTAGCGCAACCGCGAGGCGAGCCGGAGGGCATAGTGGCGACCGGTGCGGCCGCCCAGCCACCCCGAGCGCCATGCGGCTGCAGCCGGCCGGGCCATCCTTGACCCTCTGTCTGTCTCCAGCTAGGCTCGGTTCACCTTTGGCACGGAATACCGGAGTGAAGCGGAGAAGCGAACCCAAGAGTGAAAGGACGAACGATGACGGCGAGCCCACCATCACAGATCATCTCGGTCAGCGACTTGGGGTGGCAGGAGTTTCAGCCCGGAATCAGCTTCAAGATTCTCTGGCAGGATTCGGCGACCAAGCGCCGCGCTCAGATGACGCGTTTCGCGCCCGGCGCGCAGCTCCCCCTTCACCGGCACGTGGGCGACGAGCTGATCTTCGTCATCGAAGGTGCTGTCTCGGATGAGTCCGGGACGGTGATGGCCGGGAACGCAGGCTACCGTCCCAACGGATGCGTCCACACCGTCACGTCCAAGAACGGCGCCACGGTGCTGGCCGTGCTTACTGGCGACATCGAACCCGTCACGACCCGCGGGGACGCTCCGCCGTCCCAGATCTTCACGCTGAGCGACGTGCCGTGGGTAGACGCGCGCCCGGGAGTCCGCCAAAAGCGGTTCTGGGAAGACAAGGCGACCGAGCGCCGTGCCTTGCTGGCGCGCTTCGAGCCGGGGGCGACGCTCCCCGCGCATCGTCACGTGGGCGACGAGCTGATTTTCCTCATCGAGGGCGCGAACGCGGACGAGTCGGGCGTCGTGGCGACCGGCCAGATGAACTACCGCCCGAACGGCTGCGTGCACACGGTCACAAGTCAGCATGGAGCGACGGCGCTCGCCGTCGTCTGGGGCCGCACGGAACCCGTGTGAGCGGCACACGCGCGCATGCTGCCTCGCCACGAAGTCCGCGGCGTTCACTGTCGACCGCGCGCGACGATCCTCCCGGAACGATTGATGGCAGCCCTGTGACCACGGGCGCATGCTGACGTGCCGAGCCCGGGGCCACGAGATGGCAGGAGGGTAGTCTGGCGGCGGAATGCGGTCAAGGATACGCGGGATGGATCATCTTGCCTCTCCGCGAGGTCGATGGCACTCTCGTCGCCGCACCTTTCTATCAGCGCTGAGCAGCGACGAGGTCCGACGTATGCAGTGCCGGCTCGCTGACGAGCCGGCCCATGAGGATTCGTCATGACGCATGGTTCGGCCATCTATCCGAGCCTCGAAGGCAAGGTCGTGTTCGTCACGGGAGGCGGCTCGGGCATCGGCGCGGCCATCGTGACCGGATTCGTGCGCCAGAAAGCCCTCGTGGGCTTCGTGGACATCGACGAGCCCGCGAGTACTCGGTTGCTTCGGGATCTCGAGGGTACCGGGCCGCCTCCGCGGTTCATCCGGTGCGATGTTCGCGACATCGACGCCCTGCGGACCGCCATCGGCACCGTCCAGGCGGAGCTCGGTGACATCGGCGTCCTCGTGAACAATGCCGCGCGCGACGATCGCCACGCCATCGAGAGCGTCACCGTCGAGTACTGGGATGAGCGGGTGGCCGTCAACCTCCGCCATCAGTTCTTCGCCACTCAGGCCGTCATCGATCAGATGAAGCGGCGGGGTGGCGGCTCCATCATCAATTTCGGTTCCATCTCCTGGATGACCGCGTCGGGCGGTATGCCCGCCTACACCACGAGCAAGGCAGCCGTGCACGGTCTGACTCGTGGCTTTGCCCGGGACCTCGGTCCGTACAACATCCGCGCCAACACCATCACGCCGGGCTGGGTGATGACCGAGCGCCAGCTCGCCCTGTGGGTGACGCCGGAAAGCGAGGTGCAGATGGACCAGGCCCAGTGCTTGCGCGGCCGCCTCAAGCCCGAGGACATCGCCAACATGGTCCTCTTCCTCGCGTCGGACGATGCGCGGATGATCACCTCGCAGAACTTCGTCGTCGATGCCGGTTGGACCTAGACGGCTTCTTTTCTGCCCGCGGGCGCGCCCTCGCGCTAGGGCGCGTACGAGCCGAAGTACGACGCGGTGATGATCCGGCTCTTCGGCGAGACCGTCTTCATCTCCTTCACCCAGAGATCCAGGTTGGCCACGTCGCCATAGATGCCGCGGAGGTCCTTCGGCGACTCGGACAGCGAGGCCTCGAAGTCGTCCCAGTGGGTCGGCAGGACGATCTTCGGATAGTTGAGCGCCTTGACGAGCCGGGGCGTGAAAGCGTGGGTGTTGTTCGAAAACAGCGGCGCGATGAGGGCGACGTCGGGCCGCAGGCCCGCAATGGCCCGCTCGATGTAGTTGCCGGAGCTCATGAGGAAGACGCTGTACTTGCCGCCGATGGTCAGCACGTAGATGAGGGTGTCCCCCTCGGGCAGGTCGCCCAGCTTGGTCGGTGGCGCCGAGGGGACGGAGACGACGTGGCCAGGCACCGCGTACTTCTTCGTGCCACCCATGGAGTGCACGCTCGGGAAGGCTTCGATGGTGTAGCCGTCGAACTGCATGTACTCGCCGCCCTTGACCTGCACGATCTTGCCTTCCGGCACGCCGGCCGCCCGCATGAGATTGGCGTGGCTCTCCGAGCCGATGACCATGGCGCCCGTCTTCTTGGCGATGTAGGGTACGTCGGCCATGTGATCCCAGTGACCATGGCCGATGAGGATCTGGTCCGCCTTGCTCACGTGCTGGTCGATGAGGGTGGTGTCGGTGGGGAGGACGGCGTCCATCTTCAGCTTGTTCTGGAGGAAGCCCGACTCGAACCGGTTGAACCAAGGATCGATGAGGATGGTCTTGTTGCCGAAGGTGATTTCCCAGCCGTTGGTGCCGAACCACTTGAAGTTGACGCCGGCCGTGCCCGGTCCGCCCCCCCGGGGCGACGGCTCCGCGCCTTCCGCCACACCGGGGGCGAGCAGAGATCGGCCGAGATTCGCGGCGGCGGCGATGCTTGCCGTCACCCCGGTGGCCAGAAACCCTCGCCGGGACCATTCCGTATCCACGAAGCACATGTCGGTCTCCTCTCGAATGAGGCGCGTGAGCGTTCTTCGTGATAGTAGCGCGCCTTGACTAGTCGTGGGCGGTGGCCTAGCTTTCTCGCAGCTTGAGGATGCCGACACGTCTTCTCGTCACTGGAGCCGGCAGCGGGCCCGGCAACAATCTGATCCGAAGCCTGAAGACGGGTGCTCCCTCCCTCGTCGTTGCGGGATGCCACAGCGATCGCTTCGTCCTCAAGAAGTCGGCGGCCGAACGCAACTTCCTCGTGCACCCCGCGACTCATCGCGCCTTCTCACGAGACCTCGGTCGACTGCTCGACCGCGTGCGCGTGGATCTCGTCATCCCGACCACGGACGCGGATGTGTGGGCACTGTCCGGCGTCCGGGGCAGGCTTCGCGACCGGGTCTTCCTGCCGCCCCGATCGATGATCGCCCTCTGCCAGGACAAGTATCGGCTCAGCCGCTGGCTCAGGTCGCGCGGCGTGGCGGCTCCCCTGACGTACGCCGTGCCGAGCCTCGCCAGGGTGCCTGGAATCTTTCGCCGCTTGGGCGCCACGCCGCTGTGGTGCCGGGTGCGCGCGGGCAGCGGCTCGGTCGCCGCGATACCGGTCCGCAATCCCCGGCAGGCGCAGGCCTGGATGGCGTACTGGGCGACCATGCGGGGCGTTCCCGTCAGGTCGTTCACGCTCTCCGAGTACTTGCCGGGCCGCGACTTCGGGTGCCAGAGCCTCTGGGCCCGTGGCCGACCCGTGTTGACAAAGGCGTTCGAGCGCCTGTCTTATATCGCAGCCGGCGGTCATCCGAGCGGGGTGTCGTCGGTGGCGGCGCTCGCCAAGACGGCCGCCGATCCTCAGGTGCGAGAGGTGACGACCCGCGCGGTGCGCGCGCTCGGACGAAACGTCGCGGGGTTGTTCAGCGTCGATCTCAAGGAGGATAGCGCGGGCACGGTGTGCGTGACCGAGATCAACGCGGGACGGTTCCTGGCGGGGACGAACCTGCTCGATGTCAGCGGCAAGCACAACATGGCGGTGACCTATGTACGGCTCGCCCTCGGGGAGAGGGTGGGCTTTCTCGAGGAGCCCGAGCAGACGAGGGAGCACTACATGGTTCGGGATGTGGACACGCTGCCGGGAGTGTTCCCGGCGGAGGAATTCTTCACGGGGATCGAGGACGCGCGGACCTAGCCGGCGAGCGCTGAATCTTCAGCACTACACCTTTCACATGGAGGAGGACCAGCATGCCTTTCGTACCGCCCGTCCCAGCCTACGTGACGCGCACCGTGGTCATCCAGGTCACGGGACCCAAGGACTCGGCTCTGATCAAGCAGCTCAACCGGGACCTGAAGAAGCTCGCGCGGAAATACGGCGCGACCCTCAAGACGACGGCGAGGAGCCGGCGGCGGAAGGCCACCCGAGCGAAGCGCAAGCGCTCGTAGGGGGAGACGGAGCGGCCGGTCCCCGCCAGTAGACGGGGCCGGCGCCTCGGTACAGACGCGTGGTGACGATGCGGGGCGATCAGACCAGCCGCTCGAGCTCGAGCCGCGCCGGCCCGAGCCACGCCTGCATATCCATCTCGCCGAAGAGTTGATTGGCGGCGGCGATGTGCCGACGCGTGGCCGCTGGATCCATGCCCTGTGCCAGGGCGCGACCGAGCGCGCGATGGCTGTGCGCCATCAGCGGGCGCATGCCGAGCTCCTCCGCCTTCGTCAGCGCCTTGTCGGCATAGTCCGCGGCTCGGGCCAGGTTCAGCGGATTCGACGCGAGGGTGATCTCCGCGAGGAGACGGAGCGCCCAGCCCTCGAACCCCGGCTCCGTGTGCGCGCGGGCGAGCTCGAGCGCCTGCTCCGCATGCCGTCGCGCCACGTCGGGTCGGCCCGCAAGGAGATGCACCTCGCCCAGATACACGAGGAGCAGCGAGTGGCCGCCCATCAGATTCATGGCGACTCCCTGGGTCACCGCGGCCTCCGTAAGCGAGAGCGCCTCTGGCAATCGCCCGGCCAGCCCGTAGGCAGAGCCGAGGGCGGAGGCGAGCCTCGGAAACCACAGCGGGCTGTTGCCGGCGCGGACGGCCTGCAGGCCCAGCTCGAGCGCATCGATGGCCTTGTCGGCGTGCCCGCGACGGAGGTACGCCCAACCCAGGCCCGCGTAGGCGACGGCGCGGCTCAGAGGATGATCGCCCGATAGAACCAACGCGACGGCCTCTTCTCCGAGCGCCACCGCCTCGGAGAATTCGCCGAGCTCCGACAGGCACCAGGCCAGGCAGGTCCGGGAATGGATGGCGGGCGGTTGGGGCATGCCGAATCGCTGTCCCACCGGCTGGTTGACGAGCGACTGGAGATTCTGGCGAAAAGAGGCCACCGCCTCCCTGTACTCGGCTCGCGCGAAGTAGATCTGCCCCAGCCACGTCGCCGCCACGATCTGCAGGCCGAAGTCTCCGATCTCGCTGGCGACGGCAAGGGCGCGCTTCCCCGACTGGATCGCACGATCCTGGTCGCCCGTCAGGCGGAAGTAGTCGGTCAGATACGCGACGACCCGTCCCAGCCTCTGCCGGTCGGGGAGCGCGGCGGCCAGCGCCTCCGCCTCGTAGAGGCGCTCGAGGATGGTCCCGAACTCGCCAAGCGGCTGGAGAGCGTTGCGAAGGTCGAACCGAAGATCGATGGCCTGCTCGCGCAACTCCCGAGTCGGGGGCAGATGTTCGATGGCGCTGAGCGCCTGGTCGAACCACACCACGGCTTCCCGATTGGCAGAGCGGGCGAATGCCTTCGTCGCCGCCTGCCGCAAGTACGGGGCCGCCTTGTCCCACAGCTCGGCGTCGAGGGCGTGACGGGCCAGCCGCTCGACCTGCTCACTCAGCCGTTCCGAGTAGAGCTGCTCGAGAGCTTCCACGATCCTGGCGTGGACCCGGCGCTGCTGTTCCCGCAGCAGCGAATTGTAGGCGACCCGGCGGGTCAAACCGTGCTTGAAAACGTAGTGGGGCTCCTGGAGGAGGCTGATGTCGTAGAGGAACTCGGCGGCGCGGAGGCGGGCCAGGGCATCGCGGAGCTGGTCCTCTGGCATGTCGGCGACGGTCTGGAGCAGGGCGACGGGCACGTTCTCGCCGATCACCGAGGCCGCCTGGAGGAGGGCCTTGTCCCGGGGAGCGAGACGGTCGATCCGCGCCGCGAGCACCGCCTCCACCGAGGCGGGCACGCGCAACGTCTCGATGGGCTTCGTCAGACGATAGTCGCCTCGCTCTCCCACGAGGGCGCCGTCTTCGATCTTCATCCGGACGCTCTCCTCCAAGAAGAACGGATTGCCTCGCGTCTGCTCGATGAGGAGCTGCTTGAGTGGCTCGACCTGCCGCTCGTCTCCGAGCATCGTGCGGAGCAGCGCCTCCGCCTCCTGGCGAGCCAGCGGGTGGACGCTGAGTTGGGTGTAATAGCTCGTGCTCGCCCACGAGTGGCGGTAGTCCGGGCGATAGCTGACGAGGAGCAGGACGGAAGCGTCGGCAATGTGCAGGACGAAGCTGTCCAGCAGCGCCTGGGTCTCGGAGTCGATCCACTGCAGATCCTCGAAGACGACGCACAGCGGCTGCGCCTGGCTCTCCCTCAGCACGAGGCGCCTCACCGCGCTCATCGTCTGCTCTCTGCGCAGGCGAGGATCCAGGGCCTGCCATTCCGGGTCGTCCACCGGCACGTCGAGGAGCGAGAGGAGGGCGGGGACAATGCCGGCCAGCTCCGGGTCGAGTGCCATCACCCGGCCGACCACCTTATCGCGGACCTCCTGCTGGTTCTCCCGCTCGTACACGTCGAAGTACCCTCGGAGGAGGTCGATGACGGGACGGTAGGCGGTCGACTTGTCGTAGGAGAAGGCGCCGGTCTTCACGATCCGCCAGCCGGGCATTCGCTCGGAGCGGGCGAACTCGTAGAAGAGTCGCGACTTTCCCACTCCCGGCTCTCCCACGAGGCCGACCACGCGTCCGTGACCACGGGCCGCCGTCTGCATCGCCGCGTCGAGTTGGGCCAACTCTTCCTCGCGGCCCACGAAGCTGGTCAGGCCACGGGCCGCCGCTACCTCCATGGGCCAGCGCGCGATGCCCGTGCCCGTCACCAAGTACACCTCGACAACGGCTTGGAGACCGCGGATCGAGCGAGGACCGAGGGGAACCGCCTCGACGTAGCCCTCGACCAGCCCAAAGGTATCCGCGGTGGCGAGAATGGACCCCGGCTCTGCCATCTGTTCCATGCGGGCGGCCAGATGCGTGGTTTGTCCCACCGCCGAGTAGTCCATCCTGAGGTCGCTGCCGATGGCTCGGACCACGACCTCGCCGGAGTTCAGCCCGACCCGGATCTGCGGCTCGATCCCGTGCAGCCGGCGCACGTTTTCCGCGTACCGCTTCACCGACTCCTGCATGCGAAGCGCGGCGTAGCAAGCCCTCACCGCATGGTCCTCGTGGGCGAGGGGAGCGCCGAACAGCGCCATGATCCCGTCTCCCATGACCTGGTTGACCGTGCCCTCGTAGCGGTGCACGGCTTCCATCATCCGTTCGAGGACCGGATCGAGGAGCTTGCGCGCATCCTCGGGATCGCGCTCGACCAGGAGCTCCAGCGAAGACCTCAGGTCGGCGAACAACACGGTGACGCGCTTGCGCTCACCTTCGAGCGCGCTCTTCGAAGTGAGGATTTTTTCGGCGAGATGCTTCGGCGTGTAGGCGTCGGGTGAAGCCCGGCGCGGCGAGAAGCTCTCGCTCACGGAGCGCCCACATTCCGGGCAGAACTTCACCGTGGGAGCGAGCTGCCCTCCGCAATTGGAACACACTCGGCCCAGCCGGGCGCCACACTGCTCACAGAATTCCGCCCGGGAGGGATTCGTGTGCTGGCACCCGGGACACTGCATCACGGCCTCTCTGCGAAGATGACGCTCATGTAGGCGCGCAGAGCTTAGCCCGGGAAGGGGGAGCGATCAAGCATGGGCGCCGACCGGGGCACCGACGTTGGCTCGCCCTCGGCGATCGCCCGCGGCCGCGTTGACCTTCGACGGCCCCTCGCTCGTGAGCCCGAGGCGTCTTCTTCAGGCGCTCGAGGAGCCCACGGCCGCCTAGGCGCGCGCCCCTAGTCGCGCAGCTTGAAACGCTGGTGCCAGATGGACTCGGCGCCCGTGCCCACCGTGGCCACCCGAACGTCCAGCAGATATGGCTCGCCGGCGCTGATGGCCTCCACGCCGCGACGCAGAGCGGCTTCGAGGGCCTGGGGCTCGCGGACGGCCGCCCCCTGGATTCCCTGCGCTTTCGCAAGCATCACGAAGTCGATGTCGGGATCGCCGAGATATACCTCCGGATACTTCTTCTGCTTGGCCATCTCGCCACCGAAGGTGTGGAAGTTGGTCCGCACCGTCTGATAGTTGAGGTTGTTCCACACGATGGTCAGGATGGGCAGGCCGTAGCGCGCCATGGTCCAGAAGCCCGAGGCGCTGTACATCACCGCGCCGTCGCCCACGCTGCACACGACCGGGCGGTCAGGAGCGCCGAGTTGCGCCCCCACCGCCGCGCCGATGCCATGCCCGAGGGAGGCGCCGAAGGTCCGCACGAGGCGCCATTGGCGTTTGTCGAAGCCAAATGGCATGAGGTGATCGGCGTTGCGGAAGCTCTCCGACACCACCAGCGTGCCTTCGGGCAGCACGGTTCCCGCCACGTGCGCGAGGTAGTTCGGGTGGATCGGCTGCTCGCCGGCGTGTCCGTGAGCCTCGTCGAGGAGCTGCTGCACCCGTTGCTTGCCCTTGGACCGGAGGGTGGCGGCCCGCCGCGCCAGATGTGGGAGCTGCGCGTGGGCCTCCTTCCATGAGGCGTTCAGCGCGGCGAGGGTGTGCCGCACGTTGCCCCACACCGCGATGTCGAGGGGGAAGGTGTTGCCGAGCAGCGACGGATCGTGGCCGATGGCAATGACGGTGCCCGCCTCGCGGAAGCGAAGGTCCGTGGGATTGCCGCGGGTGTTCTGCCGGTAGCCGATGCAGCACACGACGTCGTAGCTCTCCTCGGAGAGATTCTCGACGCCCCCGAGGTAGTAGGGATGGTGCACGGGGAAGCTCGCGTAGTCGAAGATGCCGGTGGCCACGGGCAGGGCGAGGCGCTCGGCGAGAGCGAGGATCTCCTCCTCCGCCCCCGCGGCGCCGATGTCGGGGCCGCAGACGAGGAGCGGCTTCTCGGCGTTCAGCAGCGCGTCCCAGATCGCGTGGAGCACGCTCGAGTCCGGGAGCAGGCCCGTGTGGGGTGGGTCCGCGGCCTGGATGACGGCCTCCACGTTGGTCGCCTCTAGCGCGGAGCTCGCGTAGGCCACGTAGACGGGACCGGTGGGGAAGGTGGTGGCGTCCTTGAACGCGCGCCGGGTCACTGTGGGAATGCCGCCCGCCTCCCAGACTTCCCAGCGCCGCTTCGTGATGTCCTCGACGGCGCCCATCTGGGAGAAGCCGCCGCTCGCCACCAGGGCGCCGTGGTCGCCGTAAGAGCCCACGTCGCGCATGGCCGCGGTCACCACCATGGGCGTGCCGTCGAAGTAGGCGTTCTGAAGCTGGCCCGAGCCCTGCCGCGTTCCCGCGGCGAGGTGCACGTTGACGAAGGCGGGCTTGTGTGCGGCCTTCGCGTAGCCGTCCGCGGCCGAGAGTACGAGCGACTCCGCGAGGAGAAGAATCGGCTGAACGCCGGGCACGGTCAGGAGCGCATTGAAGAACCCCGCCTCCGCGCTACCGGTATTGGTGAAGGCGTAGCGAACGCCCTGCGCCAACAACTGATGGACCAGGAGCTCCCCGCCTGTTCCGAATACCCGCTTCTTCTCCATCTCTCACTCCTCGTGGAGGCTGCTTCGTTCGGTTCGCGCCCGGGTAGCGGCTCCTCGCTGCATACCACGCCCGACCCGCTCTCGCAACGGCCACACCCGGCAGGATGCCCACCGGCAATGCCCTTGCGAAAGGAGCACAGGGGAAGAGCTGCCGCCTCGACGCTATGCTATGGTGAGGCGGGCATGTCGCGTTCGACCCGCAATTTCTGAGGAGGGGAGCATGGACCTCAAGGACGCCGAGAAGTACTACGCGAGCATCGGGTTCAGCCGGCGCACCGGATTCGGAGAGCGTCCCGCTCTCCTGATCATCGACTGCAATCACGGGTGCTCGGACCCGGCCGTCTCCCCGATGGCCATCAGCATGGACGCGGAGATCAAGAACATCCGGCGCCTCCTCGATCTCGCGCGGAGCAAGGGATTCCCCGTCGTGCATACCACCGTGGTGTACACCGACGAGCGCTTCCGTGACGGCGGGTGGTTCATCAAAAAGGTTCCGAGCCTGGAGGTGCTCCGGCCCGGCTCCAAGGAATCTCAGATCGTGCCCGAGTTGGCCCCGCGCGCGGGCGAGCTCGTGCTCGAGAAGCGCTTTCCCTCCGGCTTCTATGGGACCAACCTCCACTCCTACCTCACCGCCTGCCAGGTGGACACGGTGATCGTCACGGGTGATTCCACCAGCGGCTGTGTCCGGGCCACCGTAGTGGACGCGGTGTCCTCGGGCTTCCGCGTGGTCATTCCCCGCCAGTGCGTGGCCGACCGCGTCGAGCTCACTCACGTGGTCAACCTGTTCGACATGGATGCCAAGTACGGCGACGTGATGGACGTAGGCGAGGTGGTCGCCGCCCTCGAGCGGCTTCCCGCCTCGCGGACGGCTCGATGAGGCGCGCCGGCCTCGCCCTCATCGGCTTTCTCCTCCTTGGCTTCGCCGAGCCCGCTGCCCTCTCCGCCCAGGAGAAGGTGCTCCGCGTGCGGATCGGGTCGGACATCACCGGTCTCGACCCCGCCAAGCTCTTCAACATCGAGAACCAGGTGATCTGCAATCACATCTACAACGGCTTGGTGCGCTACGAGTACGAGAAGAACGGCGCCATCGTGCCCGATCTGGCCGAACGGTGGGACGTGTCGACCGACGGGCGGACGTACACCTTCCATCTGCGCAAGGGTGTGAAGTGGCACAAGGGCTACGGCGAGTTGACCGCGGATGACGTGAAGTTCTCCTACGAGCGCGTGCTGGACCCCAAGACCGCGTCGCGCTATCAGGGCGAGTTCAAGCTGGTGGAGGCGGTGGAGGTCGTGGATCCGCTCACCGTGCGGATCCGGCTCAAGTCGAAGTATCCCGGCTTCCTCAACAAGGTCGCCGCCTACAACCAGGGCTTTGTGATCAGCAAGAAGGCCATGGAGAAGCTCGGCGACCAGTACGCGACCAATCCCGTGGGCACGGGACCGTTCGTGTTCGAGAGCTGGTCGCCCAAGAACCAGGTGGTGCTCCTCGCGAACAAGGAGTATTTCGGGGGCGCGCCCAAGCTGGATCGGGTGGTGTTCAAGCTGATCCAGGAGGAGACCACGGCGGAGATCGCGCTCCAGCGGGGCGAGATCGACGTGTTTTTCGCTCTTCAGAATGCCGAAGTGATCGATCGGCTCTCCAAGGCTCCCGGCATCACCGTGCAGCGACGCACGGCCAATCACACGATCAACGCCGTGCTCAACAGCACCTACGAGCCGCTGGGGAAGCCCCAGGTGCGGCTGGCCATCGCGCACGCGCTCAACCTCAAGGCGCTCCGCGAGGTGTTCTTCAATGGGCTCAAGGGGCAGCCGAACTGGGTGCTCACCTCGAGCTTCGAGGAGTCGGCCAAGGACCTCACGGAGTGGCCCTACGATCCGGACAAAGCCAAGGCCCTCCTGCGCGAGGCCGGCTATCCAAACGGATTCAAGCTCACCATCACCTCGCCGACCCTCCAGCCCTACGACAAGGTCGCCGTGGTGCTCGCCGACGACCTCCGCAAGGTAGGTCTCGACACGAACGTGCAGCTCCTGGAGCGGGCGGCGTACCTGGCCGCGCGCGGCGCGGGCACCCCGCAGGTGGTGATCACCGGCGTGACTGGCCCCGCCGATCCCGACCAGCCGCTGTGGAACCTCCTCCACTCCTCGAGCTTCCCGCCCGGCCTCAATACCGCGCGCTACAAGGGCATCGATCAGCTGCTGGAGGCGGCTCAGGTCGAGCTCGACCGGACCAAGCGGCTCGCCCTCTACCGTCAGATCCAGCTGAAGCTACGCGAAGACGTCCCCATAGTGCCGCTCTACAACGACCAGCTCTTCGCGGCCACCCGCGCCGGGGTGAAGGGCTTCGCTCCCGACCCGCAGTTCACGATGAACGCATATCCGGTGACCATCGAGAAGTAAGAGGGCGCGAGGGTGCGGGCGTTCCTGCTCACGCGGCTGGGGTTTCTCATCGTGAGCGTGTTCGGCGCCTTCACCATCGCGTTCCTCGTCATGCGCCTCATTCCCGGCGATCCCGCCCAGGTCATCCTCGGCGACTACGCCACGAAGGAATCGATCGCGCGCCTCCGCGAGACGCTCGGCCTGGATCGTCCCGTGTGGGT
>Ga0209465_10000461_pt1 | contig 19045 bp, 16 predicted proteins | sample PanSoiPlot1MoBio_FD_188321 | JGI IMG/M metagenome (GOLD analysis project Ga0209465, IMG submission 188321) | Tropical forest soil microbial communities from Panama analyzed to predict greenhouse gas emissions - Panama Soil Plot 1 MoBio (SPAdes)... | ecosystem: Environmental > Terrestrial > Soil...
AGGATCAGATCTCCCAGCTGCGCCGCGGTTGGATTCTCGATCTCCCGTCCGTCAGGCAGCGTCAGGCGAACCGTTCCGACCGGCATCATTTCCGTCCCTTCGGCATGCCGAAGGATGCTACCTGACCCGGCCTCGCGCCTCGATTGATTGCCGTTTCAATCGCCCGCCAACGGCGAGAGCACCGCTCCGGTCCATAGTTCGGATCTTCGGTTCGAAGGCCGTCGCCGCCGGCATCGTGTGCGGCGCGCTGCTGCCGGCGGCGCAGGTTCAATTTGGAATGTGACCCGACCGGGAATCGAACCCGGGATTGTGCCGTGAGAGGGCACCGTCCTAACCGCTAGACCATCGGGCCATCCCTCCCCTCGCCCTCTCGCCGCGTCGCGGGTTGAAGGAAACGGAAGAGAGTCGCTATTCAGTTTTTCAGAGCGTCTTGCCTAGTTCGGGGACAAGGATTCGAACCTTGATAGCCAGATCCAGAGTCTGGCGTCCTGCCATTAGACGATCCCCGATCACGCCCCCCGGCCCGGCTTCCCGGAACGGCGGGACGCACAGATCTAAAGAGAGGCGCGCGGCCTGTCAAGCTCGCGTAATCTTTTCGCGAATCCCCCGTACCGCCGGGTCGGCTTTCGTGATACCGATGATCGGCCGGGGACCCGACATGGAGCTATCCTTCTGGGCCGCCACCGACGTCGGCAAGAAACGCGAGATCAACGAGGATAACTTCCTCGTCGACAAGAAGCTCTCGCTTTTCGTGGTCGCCGACGGCATGGGCGGGCATGCGTCAGGCGAGGTCGCCTCCAAGCTGGCCGTGCACGAGTTCCGCAACGCGGTCGAGGCCGGCCGCGATTCGATCGATAAATACGCCAAGGGCGATCCGACCGTCCGGCCCCAGGACGTGCTGACCCTGCTCGAGGCCGCGGTCCAGACCGCCGGCCAGGCCGTCTACCACAAGGGCCAGGTCGAACCCGAAAAGCGCGGCATGGGGACGACCACCTCGGCCCTGCTGATCGCGGGCGACCGCGGCTTCATCGCCCACGTCGGCGACAGCCGGATCTACATGCTGCGCGCCGGCCAGGTCGTGCAGCTGACCGAGGATCACTCGCTGGTCAACGAGCTGATCCGCCGCGGCCGCGTCACGAAGGAGGGCTTCGAGACCTCCCCGTACAAGGCGTACAAGAACGCGGTCACCCGCGCGGTCGGCGTCTACGAGACCGTCCAGGGCGACACCATCGACTTCGAAATCCTGCCCGGCGACCAGTTCCTGCTCTGCTCGGACGGCCTGCACGCCTACCTGAACGACGCGCGCATCATCGACATGCTGAAGGGCGAAGACGTCAAGACGCTGCCCAAGAAGCTGATCGACATGGCCAACGCGGGCGGCGGCCACGACAACATCACCGCCGTCGTCATCCGGGTCGAGAAGCCGGCGGTCGCGGCCGGCACCATCCCTCCCACCGACGACCGCGCGGAAGAGCTGGCGCGCAAGGTCGATGTCCTGCGACGGATGCCGCTGTTCCGGCATCTCGTCTACAAGGAGATCCTCCGTTTGCTGAACGTGACGTCGGTCAAGGAATTTGCCCCCGGCGAGGAGATCATCAAAGAAGGCACCAACGGCGACGAGATGTTCGTCCTCCTGCGTGGCAAGATCCGGCTCCACAAGAACGATGCGTTCATCACCCATCTGGAACCCGGCGCGCACATCGGCGAGATGGCCCTGGTCGATCGCCGCTACCCGCGTTCCGCCAGCGCCACCGCTGAAGAGCGATCGCGCCTGCTCAGCCTGTCGCGCAAGGACTTCTACGAGATCATCCGCAAGGAGCCCCAGCTGTCGACCAAGCTTCTCTGGGCGTTCACGCAGGTGCTGGCCGATCGCCTGCGCAAGACGACGGCGGAGCTTTCGGGCGCGCGCCTCGAGGCCGGCGCCGAGGACCTGACGGCGGACGCTCTGTTCGAGGAATCGTGATGGCGAAAACAGAAAGCCGCATGGAATCCGATTCGCTCGGCAAGGTCGAAGTCCCGGCGGACGCGCTGTACGGCGCGCAGACGCAGCGGGCCGCCGAAAACTTCCCGGTCAGCGGCCTGCGCCTGCCCCGTCGGGTGATCCGCGCGCTGGCGCTGATCAAGAAGGCGGCCGCGCAGGTGAACCGGACCAGCGGCAAGCTGGAGCCCAAGCTGGCCGACGCGATCATCCAGGCCGCGCAGGAGGTGGCCGCCGGCCAGCACGATCGCGACTTCGTCGTCGACATCTTCCAGACCGGCTCGGGCACCTCCAGCAACATGAACGCCAACGAGGTGATCGGGAACCGCGCCATCCAGATCCTGGGCGGCGTGGTCGGCAGCAAGAAGCCGGTCCACCCGAACGACCACGTCAACATGGGGCAGTCGTCGAACGACGTCTTCCCGACGGCGGTGCACATCGCGGCCACGGAGGCGATCGAGCGCGATCTGGTGCCGGCGCTGGAGGCCCTGCAGGCCGCGCTGGCCGCGAAAGCGAAGGCGTTCGACCACGTCGTCAAGATCGGGCGGACCCACCTGATGGACGCCGTGCCGGTCCGGCTCGGGCAGGAATTCTCCGGCTACGCGCAGATCCTGACCAACACCGTGCGCCGCGTGCGCGGCGCGCTGCCGTCGGTGTCGGAGCTGGCGCTGGGCGGGACAGCGGTCGGCACCGGCCTCAACTCGGCGCCCGACTTCGCGCCCAAGATCATCCGCATCGTCAGCGAGGAGATCGGCATCCCGCTCTGCCAGGCGACCAACCTGTTCGAGGCGCTGTCGACGCGCGACGGTCTGGTCGAGGCCTCGGGCGCGCTCCGATCGGCCGCGGCCAGCCTGACCAAAGTCGCCAACGACATCCGCTGGCTCGGATCGGGACCGCGCTGCGGCATCGGCGAGATCCTGCTGCCGGATCTGCAGCCGGGCAGCTCGATCATGCCGGGCAAGGTGAACCCGGTGATGTCCGAGATGCTACTGATGATCTGCGCCCAGGTCGTCGGCAACGACGCCGCGATCGGCTGGGGCGGCGCGGCGGGCAACTTCGAGCTGAACGTGATGATCCCGATGATGGCGTACAACCTGCTCCACTCCGTCGGCATCCTGGCCAGCGGCTGCCGCCTGTTCGCGGCGCGCTGCGTGGAGGGGATCGAGCCGAACGAGGAACGGTGTCTCGCCCTGACCGAGCAGAGCCTGGCGATGGTGACGGCGCTGAACGAGGCGATCGGCTACGACGCCGCCGCCGCGATCGCCAAGGAATCGGTCAAGAGCGGCAAGACCGTCCGTCAGCTTTGCCTCGAAAAAAACGTTCTCCCAAAGGAGCAGCTCGATCGACTACTCGACGCTCGCCGGATGACCGGATCATAGTTGTCAGCCTCGGGCATCTCCTCGGTTTCACCGACGGAAAGGAGCTCATGTCGTCTCCCCTCCCCCGCCGCCTTTCTAGCTTTCTTCGCGCATCGATTCTTCACTCCACCCTCGCCGCGCTCGTCCTGATCGCCGCCGGCCTGGGCCTCGGCGGCTGTCCGGGCAACCTCGACCCGGGGTTAACGGGCACCGGCGGTTCCGGCGGCGGCGGTGGCGGCACCAGCGGGGTCTGCGACGCGCCCACCATGGTGTTCAAGTCGACGAATACCCAGAGCGGGTGCGGCGCCGAAAACGGCTGCCACGGCGCAACGGCCAAGGAATCGGGGCTGGATCTGGTCTCGGCCAACGTCATCTCCCGCCTTCTCGACAAGACACCCGATCCCACCATGAGCCTCGCGTGCATGGGCATCACCGAGCCCTATCTGAAGTCGGGCTCGAGCCCCGCGATGGGGCTGCTGCTGGACAAGCTGAACTCGGGGAGCTGCGGCCTGCCGATGCCGTATCCGCTGGGCGGCCTGCCGCAGCCGCAAAGAGACTGCATCACGCAGTGGGCAAACGCCGTCACGACCGGCATGATCACGCAGTGACGGGCCAGTTAGCTTGATTCCCCGACCGGAAGGCCCGATGATCGGGCGATGCGAATTCGCCTTTCCGGTGCGCTGGTAGCGGTCGTCCTCGCGGGCTGCGCGCTCGTGGGTTGCGGGAACATCTCGATCCAGAAGGACGGCGGCAGCGCCGGGAACGGCAGCGGCGGCTCGACGGGCGCCGCGGGGACCACGGGCCGCGGCGGCTCGACCGGCGCCGCAGGGACCACGGGCACCGGCGGCTCGGCCGGCGCCGTGGGCAGCGCTGGCGCGAGCGGGTCCTCCGGAGCAGCAGGGACGGCCGGGACGGCAGGCGCGACCGGGAGCGGAGGCCGGGGCGGATCGGACACCGCCGGGCGTGGCGGCGCCGGTGGCGGCGCCGGCTCGGTCGTCACGGGCCGGGGCGGCACGACGGGCACGGGCGGCACGACGGGCACGGGCGGCGTGACGAGCGCCGGCGGACGCGGTGGCGCGACGGTCGACGCCGGGACGGACGCGCCGAGCGACGCCTGCGTCAGCAACCCGAAGGCGACCACCTGCAACGGCAAGTGCGGCACCCTCAAGGACAACTGCAACGTCGCCGTCGACTGCGGCACGACCCAGTGCGTGTCGCCCCTGACCTGCGGCGGCGACCCCACCATGCCCAACATCTGCAGCTGCGTCAGCGCCTCGATGGCGACCACCTGCAGCAGCCGGTGCGGGGTGGTGACCGACAACTGCGGCCGTCACGTCGACTGCGGAACCACCCAGTGCATATCGCCCAGCACCTGCGGCGGCGGCGGCACGGCCAACATCTGCGGCTGCACGCCCAACAAGCCGGTCGATGTCTGCGGCACGCAGGTTTGCGGAACGATGCCCAACGGCTGCGGCGGCACGCTCAGCTGCGGCGCCTGCGCGGGCCGCTGCTGCGGCGACTCTTGCATCTCCGCGACCATGCAGTGTCCGTGAAAGCGGCTCCGTCCGCGCCGTTCACCGCCGACGCGCCTCGCTGAAGCCGAGCTGGCGGCACTCCGGCCCGTCTGCCGGGAGGGCGGCCAGCGCCGCCAGCGAGAAATCGGTCGCCCCGCGCGCGTCCCAGTCCGCCAGCCACCGGCGCATGGCCGCCGGATCGTCCGGATGCGCGCCGTCGGCGGCGAACAGCAGCACGTTGCCGTCGACCGGCGTCCGCCGGCAATCGAACGGCCTCAGCACAGCCGCGAAGGTGCGCGCCACCGCCAGCCCCTCCGCCTGCATCTCGGCGATGTTGATCGCAACGACGCCGCCGGGCGCGAGCCGCCGCGCGACCGCCTGGAAGAAAGCCCGCGTCCCGAGCGACGCCGGAATCTCCTCCCCCGCGTACGCGTCGAGCAGGATGTAGTCGTAGCGGTCGTTCGGATCCCCACCGCTGGTCATCCACACGGCCGCGTCGGCCACGTGCACGCGGTAGCGCGCGTCTTCCTGGAGCCCGAAGTGCGCGCGCGCCGCGGCGACGACGACCGGATCGATCTCGATCGCGTCGATCGCCATCGCGGGCAAGGCGCGATGGACCAGCGTCGTCACCGTCCCGCCGCCGAGGCCCACCATCAACATCCGGCGCGGCCGGCCATGATGCGCCAGGCCCAGCAGCGCGTAGCGCGTGTATTCGAGGGGAAGGGCGCGCGGGTTGCGCAGCTCGACCGCGCTCTGCTCGGATCCGCCGGGCGATCCGAAGCGCATCACCCGGCGTGCCCCCTCGTCCATCACCAGCACCCGACCGAACCGCGACGTCTGGTCGAAGATGACGCGCGGGCCGGTGACAGGCGGGCCCGCGGTTGCGCAACCCAGCCCAACCAGTAAGGCGAAAACCGCTATTGGTCCTGGACGCTTCGGCGTCCTTGAAAAACAAACCTTCCTAATACTAGAGTGCTGACGCGTGACGACGAGAGCCCCCAGCGTCCCGACCGGTTGCCGCGCGTTCCTCGCCGGCCTGCTCTGCACCCTCTGCGTCCTCTGGGCGACGACCGCACAGGCGGCGCCCAAACGGATCGGCGTTCCGAAATTCGACGGCGTGCAAGAAGCGCTGGTGCGCAAGAAGGTCATGCAGATTCTGAAGAGCCACGGCTACGATCTCGCGAAATCGCGCGAGATGGAAATTGGCCTGGCCAACACCGGCGCGCTGCTCGACAACGACGAAGGATTCCAGAAGGTCGCGAAGGAGCTGGCGCTGGCGGCGATCGTGACCGGCGAGATCGGCAAGAAGCGCGCGAAGCTCGCAGTGCACGATGGCAAGGACGGGTCGCTGCTGGGCGAGGCGAACTTCGCGGGCGCGAACCCGCGCAAGATCATGGCGGAGGTGGCGCGCGGCTTCTGGACGAAGCTGGGCAGCGCCGTCGAGCAGGGCAAGACGCCGTCGGGAGCGAAGAAGCCGCAGAAGGTCGTGGCCGAGGCGCCCGAGGACGACGAGAACGCGCCCGACGCCGGCGGCGGCGGCGAGGGTGAAAGCGAGCCGCCGCCCCCCGCGCCTGAGCCCCGCTCGAAGAAGAAGACCGAGGCGGTCGCCGAGGCCGAGGGTGGCGGTGCCGCGGGCGACGAAGCGCCGCCACCGGCCAAGAAAAAGAAAAAGAAGAAGAAGATAAAGATGGAGGGCGAAGGGGCGGACGTCGTCGAGGAGGACACCAACGAGGTGATCCCGCCGACGATCGACGTGCAGGCGGGCTTTGGCCTCGTGAACCGGAACCTCGCCTACCACCAGGATGTCAGCAATCCCAACCTGCGGACTTACGGCCTGCCCGCCGGATTCGCCGCGGTCTTCAATGCCGTCGCGTACCCGATCGCCCTGTTCACCGATGGGCCGATGAAGAACCTGGGCTTCGAAGCGAACGTCGAGCAGGCCTTCTTCATCGCGTCTCCGCTGCCGGCGATGGGCGCGACGCCAGCCCAGAAGTTCGGCAACACGGTCCACGAGTTCAGCGGCGGCGTCCGGTATCGCGTCCCATTCGGCGCTGGCCACTACTTCTACGGTTCGGCGACCGGCGGCGAGCACGCCTTCACGTTCAACAGCATCGGCATGGGGAATCGCGCGAACCTCGACATCCCCGATGTCATCTACCGGTACATCCGCCCCGGCATTGGCATCCACTTCGAGCTGCCTGCCCAGTTCTCGCTCACTCTGAGCGGGGGATACCGCTGGATATTCAACGGCGCCGGACCCCAGTTCCACGACACGTTCTGGCCCAATTCCACCGTCGCCGGCGTCGACGGCGAGCTTGCGATCGGCTACCGCATCCAGTCCTGGGGTGAGCTGCGAGTCGTGGGCGGTTTGCGCCGCTACTTCTCGTCGATGAACTGCGCCTCGAACATGAACGGGACGGTGGTCAACACCTGTATGCGCACCCTTCCCAACGGGACGCCGGTGGATTTCACCGTCGGCGGCGCGGTCGACCAGTACATCAGCGCCGGAGCTGTCTTTGCCGTCAACTGGGGCGGCAGCGAGATCAAGATGCCGGAGGAGGCGGAGGAAGCGCCGCCGCCGCCGAAGCGCAAGCGGAAGCATGCCGAGGACGAGGATTCGGGCGGTGGCGACAGCGGCGGCGATAGCGGCGGGGGCGGCGACGACCAGTGACCCTCATCGCGTGATCGCGTGAGCGAGCGCGAGCTTCGCTTGCGCGAGCTCGCCGCGGGGGGTTCGGGACCCTCTGAGGGTCCCGACTCGATCGTCCGCGCGCCGGCGCGCGCGATCATCCACCTGGACATGGACGCGTTCTACGCGTCCGTCGAGCAGCGCGACGATCCCGCGCTGCGCGGCCGCCCCGTCATCGTCGGCGGCCACGCCCGCCGCGGCGTCGTGCTGGCGGCGTCGTACGAGGTGCGCCCGTTCGGCGTGCGCAGCGCGATGCCGATGGCGCGCGCGCTGCAGCTGGCGCCCGACGCGGTGGTGGTGTCGCCGCGCCACGATGTCTACGCCGACGTGAGCGCCCGCGTCTTCGACATCCTCGGCTCGGTCACGCCGCTGGTCGAGCCGCTGTCGCTCGACGAGGCGTTCCTGACGTCACCGCGTCGCGGACGCTGTTCGGCGCGCCCGCGGAGATCTCCCGGCGCCTGCGCGCGCGGATCGCCGACGAGGTCGGCCTGCCGGCGTCGGCGGGCATCGCGGAGGTGAAGCTGGTCGCCAAGATCGCCTCCGACATGGCCAAGCCGAACGGCCAGCTCGAGGTGCCGGCCGGCGGCGGCGCTGCGTTCCTCGCCCCCCTGCCGGTCTCGCGGCTGTGGGGGGTCGGCCCGAAGAGCGCGCGAGCGCTCGCGACGATGGGGCTCGAGACCTGCGGCGACGTGGCGCAGCGCGATCCCGACGCGCTCGCGCGAAAGCTGGGGCCGTCGGGCCGGTCGCTCTGGGAGCAGGCCAACGCCGTCGACCCGCGTCCCGTCATCCCCGACCGCGAGGCCAAGAGCATCGGCGCCGAGGAGACGTTCGACGAGGACCTGCACGGCGCCGAGGCGCTGGCGCCGCGGATCCACGCGCAGGCGCTGCGGGTCGCGCGACGCCTGCGCCGCGCCGGCCTGCGCGCGCGCACCGTGCAGCTGAAACTGAAGCGCGCGGACTTCACGCTGGTCACCCGGCGCGCGACGTTCGACCCACCGACCGACGACGGTCAGGTCCTGTACCGCCAGGCCGCGGCGCTGCTGGCCAACGAGCCTGCGCGCCCGACGCGTCTGACGGGCGTATCCGCGCAGAATCTGATCGCGGCGGAGGCGCCCCAGCTGGGCCTGTTCGCGCCGCCGCCGACCGCGGCGCAGGCGCTGAACCGCGCGCTCGACGCGATCACGGATCGCTTCGGCGCCGGCACCGTCACCACCGCCGACGTCGCCGACGATCGGGAGTGATCCAGGGCGGCTCGCCCTCTCCCCGACCCTCTCCCGCAAGCGGGAGAGGGAGAAAGAAGCGGCCCCGCACCCAAGCGGGAGAGATCTGGGTCTGGTCCCCTCGCCCCGCGGAGCGGGGTGAGGGTTCGGGCGAGGGGCCGCATCCAACGGTGCTAACCTCGCGGCGTGGATCCGATCAGCCTGGCCGCTGTTGCGATCGTCGTGCCGCTCGCGCTGGCGCTTCTCGCCCGCGGCTCGCTCGCCTCCGTCGCGTCCGGCGAAATCCGTTACGGACGGTTGTTCCGCTGGTTCAGCCTGCTCATGGGGCTGGTGCCGTCCCTGGGCGTCCTCGTCATCGTCCTGTTCGTTCAGAAGCGGCCGCTCCGCCCGGACGAACGCCTGCCCGTCGTTCTTCTGATCGTCCTCTTCCCCGCCATCGCGCTCCCCCTGGTGGTCGAATTCTTCAGGGTGCGCCACCGCTACGACGACGCAGGCCTAGACTTTCGAAGCCCCTGGACCAAGCACCGAAGGATCGCCTGGGTCGACGTCGCGTCGGTCAAGTGGCGGCGGGTCTGGAAGTGGCTCGACATCAAGACGAACGCGGGCGCGGTGGTCCACCTGTCCCCCTGGCTCGCCGGGCTGAAGCCGTTCGCCGACGTCGCTCTCGCGCGCATCCCGTCGGTCGTGCTCACCGCCCAGCCCGAAGGGCGCGCCGTCCTGCAACTGATGTCCGCGGGCGTCGCAGGCGAGCTGATGATGTCGCCTCTCACGCCTGAGAAGCTGCTCGCCGAGCGCACACCCCGCGTCACCTTGCGAAACGTGTGACCGAGAACGGCGCGAGATCGATCGCCGAGCGGCCCGTCGCCACCAGCTCGGCGATCGCCTCGGCGGTGATCGGGGCCAGCAGGATGCCGTTGCGGAAGTGGCCGGTCGCCAGCACGAGGCCGCGCACCGGCGTCGCGCCCAGCACGGGCAGGTGATCCTCGGTGTAGGGGCGGAAGTTCGACCAGGTGCCCGTCACCGGCGCGTCGGCCAGCCCCGGCACCAGCGTGCGCGCCAGCGTCAGGATCGCGGCCAGGCCGCCGACCGTCACCTGCTTGCGGAAGCCCGCCATCTCGACGGTGCTGCCCGCCAGCACCGTACCGTCGCGGCGCGGAACCAGGTAGCCGCCGCGCACCGCGACGACGTGCCGGAACAGCGGCGGGCGCGTCTCGATGGACACCAGCTGCCCGCGCGCCGGCCGCACGACGGTCGAGGGTACGCCGCTCCCTTCCACCAGCCCGGACCAGCTTCCGGCCGCGACGACCACGCTGCCCGCCGGCAGCGTCTCGCCGTCCAGCTCGACGCCCGTGGCCGTGCCGCCCTCCACCACCACGCGCCGGACGTAACGACCGGTCAGGAAGCGCGCGCCGGCCGCCGCCGCCGCCTGCGAGAACGCCCGCGCCAGCTCGCGCGCGTTGACCTGACCGTCGTCGGCGAACACCAGAGCGGCCCGGATGTCGGGGCCGAGCGCCGGCTCGCGCGCGCGCACCTCGTCACCCGACAGCCAGCCGACGTTCAGGCTGCGCCGCTGCTGCCAGGCGCGCCGCTGGCCGAGCTCCGCCTCCCCCGCCTCGTCGAACGCGACCGCCAGCACCCCCGAACGGTCGTAGCCGACGTCGATGCTGGTTGCCGCGCGCAGCTCTTCCGCCAGCGACGGATAGAGCGCGCGGCTCGCGAGCCCGAGCTCGAGCAGCGGCCCCGGGCCGTCGGCCTCCATCTGCGGTCCCAGGATGCCGGCCGCGGCGCTGGACGCCTCTGCGCCCGGGATGCCCCTCTCGACGACGGTCACGCCGACGCCGCGCTGGGCGAGCCGCAGCGCGACCGCCGATCCCATGATGCCGCCGCCGATGATGGCGACGTCCGTCGCGTCGACTGCCATGTGAGTGCTCAGAGTCCGTCCGTCGGAGGCCCGGTCCGTTGCAGCTTGCCCTCGAGCGACTTCGACGTCCACACCTGATTCTTCGCGTCGACGATCAACGCCGAGCAGTCGGGATAGGTGTCGACGAGAGCAAGCCCTTTGGCGGGCCCGAGGATGAACACCGCGTCGTCGAGCGCGTCCGCCAGGAACGCATTCGGCGCGAAGATCGTCACCTCGCGCGACGCCGTGGCCGGGTAACCGGTCGCGGGATCGATGATGTGGTGATAGCGCCTGCCGTCCAGGATGAACGACCGTTCGTAGTCGCCCGCGGTCGAGAACGCGTGATCCCTGATCGGCATGCGCGCGATGATGTCGCGCGGGCCGCCGCGCGGGTCGCGTACGCCGACCATCCAGTTGACCGGGCCCTTGCTGCCCGCGACGAACAGATCGCCGCCCGCCTGGACCATGAAATCGCGCAGCCCCTCGCCGCGCAGCACGGCGGCGCAGCGATCCACGGCGTAGCCCTTTGCGATTCCGCCCAGGCCCATCCGCATGCCGGGCCGGCGCAGCTTGACCGTGCGCGCCTTGGCGTCGACGACGACGTCGCGCCAGTTGATCAGCTTGCGGCGGCGCGCGATCTCCGCCGCGGGCGGGATCTTCTTCTCCAGGTCCTCGTCGAACTTCCAGAGCCCCTTCATCGCCGCGAACGTGATGTCGAACGCGCCGTTCGACTTGTGCGACATCTCGAGCGACTTCTGGATCACCTCCAAGGTCTCGGCGCTGACCGTCACCGCCTTCTTGCCGGCGGCCTTGTTGATCCGGACGACGTCGCTCTCAGGCTCGCCCGGACGCTCCCAGTCGGTCATCAAGACCTCGATGCGGCGGATCTCGTCGTAGCCGGCATCGAACGCGCGCCCGGCCGCCGCCTCGTCCGCCGTCCACGCCGACAGCGTTATCTCCGTCCCCATCGCGCCGTACTTGCGGGAGACGACCCGCGGCCCGCCCGGCTGGGGAGGCGGCGCGGGCGCAGGCGGCGCAAGCTGCGCCAGCAGGCCGAACAGGATCGCGATACGACCGATCACCGCCGCCCACCATAGCATCCGCCGTCGGCGATGGGCTCAGGCGCAGCTCCCCGAAGAGCGACCCACCCGGCGCGGCCCTAGTTCGCCGTGATGGCCTGGAACAGGCCGAAGAGCACGCAGTCGTCGCCTTCCTGAAAGCTGCCGCCCGACTGCGCGCAGGCCGACGCCGTCGAGTGCGGCTGACACCGTTCGTAGTTACCGCCCCCGTTGGGATCGCTGCTGAATCCCGTGGTCGTGCATGACCCCTCGGGTTCGCTCTCGACGCAGCCCATCCCGAGCACCGGCAGAACCAGCAACCCCATCGCAATCGCCAATCGCACCATCGTCGTCTTCATCGTCGACTCCTCTGTTTTTTGATCGAGGGTCATTGCAAGCGGCGGTGCCAGCGGCTAAGTGCGCGAAAACCCGCCCTCCGCGCTGTTGATTCACCAACGCCGGTGACCAATCGCCAACGGTCCGCCGGCGAAACCAAATGAATCCCGCGCCGAAACAACTATCGCGGATTCAAGATGGCACGGCGTTCGCGGCGTCAGATGCAACTCCCCGTACCCAATTCGTGGGGAGGGCGAAGAGCCGGCGCCGGCCGCCGGCCCGCACCGGGTCGACCCAGGATGGGACACGATCGTCGCGCGAAGCACGACGCGCGCTATCCGGTATTGCCGACCCTTCGCGGCGGCCCTGGCATTCCATCGCTGCGTTCGATCAAGTTGTTCTCAGCCATCCGCCAAAGCATCGCCCGGTCCGGTGATGGGACATTTCGCGTGCTGCATTTCTCCGTTCAGCAGGACCACCTGCACGCAATCGTCGAGGCCGATGATCATCTCGAGTTGTCGAAAGGCATTCGGGGTCTTGCGATCCGGATCGCGCTGGCAGTCAAGCGCATCACCGGCGTCGGCAAGGTCTGGGGTGACAGATACCATGCGCGTGCGTTGAAAACGCCGCGCGAGGTGCGATTGGCGATCGTCTACGTTCTGTTCAATTTTCGGAAACACCAGCGAGGCCCCGCTGGCGTCGATCCTCGCGGCTCTGGGCCGTGGTCGACGGCTGGTTACGGCCCATCCCAACTGCCACCGAACCTTCACCGATCTCGTCAGCCAGAACCTGGCTCGCAGCTTTCGGCTGGCGCCGCGCCGGTCTGATCGATGTTTGTGAGGCACCGAAACAGCGGAGATCCGGTTCGATGGCTCTCTTGGCCGCCGTTCGCGCCTCGTCCCGCTGTTCGAGCTTCCAATGAGCTTCGGCGACGACGCCGTGAAGGAGGCATTGGACATGCCCAACGCCCTGGGGAATCGGATCTGCGGTTTCGAGCGCGTCCCTGGGGTCGCCAAAGATGAGGTACTGATTGGCGAGCATATACCTGGCCGCCCCAGCCTCCTTTCCCGAGGGCAGCCGTTCCGCTTCCTCCAGCGCCCGGCGGTACATCTCGGTGCCCTCGTCAGCTCTCTCGAGCATGTTGAGGACGCCCGCCAGGCTGACGAACTCGATCCAGAGGCGAAGGTGGTCGTCGGGGGCGATACGATCGATCAGCAGGCGGATGGCGACCTCCGCCTCCGCGAACCTACCGGCATCCATATGTGCCTGCGCCGCCGCGGTGAGGTCGCGAATCGAGTCGCTCAATTACAGATCCAGACGCGCGTCGTCGGAGGCAGCTCGCGGACCAGCGACTTGAGGACGTTGCCGCGCAGCAGGTGCCAGACGGCGTTGCGTTGCGACGTGCCGACCATGACCGCCTCCATCCCGAGCTTGCGCGCCGCGCCCGCGACCGAGGCGCCGGCGTCGTGGGCCATGCGCCAGATCGGGACCGCCGTGAAGCCAGCCTGCTTGAAGTAGTCGACCGCCGCCTGAAGCACGGTGCGCGCCTCGCGCGACGGCCCTGCCTTGGGCGGGAAGAACAGGCCCGGGACCTCGTCGACGTAGATCACGTAGACCGCCGCGTCTCCCGCGCCGCGCGCGCGCGCCAGCGCCTCCTGGAACAGGCGCAAATTGGCGGCGCGCACCGCGACCAGCGTCGTCGATGGGTAGATGTGCTTCATATCCATCGACTCTTCCAGCGTGACCACCTCGGTCGCGGTCTCCAGCTCGGCCGCCGCGTGCTCGGCCGCCTCGGCCTCCGTGAACCCCGTGCGGTGGCCGCCGATCCAGCCGCGCCGCACGGCGTACGCGATCCCGAAACCGATCAGCGTCGTCGTGCCGCCGAAGATCGTCGCCTTCTTCTTCTCGATCAGGTTGATGCCCCAGGCGAGCAGCACCAGCGCCGACGTGAACAGCCCGACCCAGAACGCAGGCCCGCGGTAACGCTCCTGCGCGCGCAGGCGATCGATGCCCAGCGACGTCAGCGTGAACGCGCCCAGGAGGCCGAACGAATACATGTCGCCCAGCGCGTCCATCTGGCCACGCGTCGCCAGCACCACCACGGCCGGCACGACGACCGATATCGCGATCGCCCGATGGGGCGTGCCGAAGCGCAGGTTCCGCTCCGCCAGCCACTGCGGCAGGAACCCGAGGCGGACCAGCGCCAGGAAGACGTGGTAGCAGCCGATCATCGCGGTGTTCGCCGCCCCGATCAGCAGCGTCGACGACGTCAGGACGATGGCGATGCCGATGGCGCGCCCCCCGAAGCTCGCGCCCAGCTCGTAGACGAACTGATCCGGGTTCGCCTGCGACACGTTGAGCAGCGCGGTCTCGAAGGCCGTGATGACGGGCGACGTGATCAGGACGCACGCGACGACGAGCAGCATCGCCCGCAGCGCGGTTCTCTCGCGCGGATCCGCCAGCGCGGGCGCGATCTGACTGATCGACTCCAGCCCCGAAAACGCCAGCCACGAGCTGCCAAACCCAACCAGGATCGTCCACGGCTTCAGCGCCCCGACGGCCGTGAACTGGTGCAGCACCATGTCCCAGTGCGGGCCGTCCAGGTGCACCACGACCGCGCCCATCACGACCAGGTTGACGACCAGCGACGCGACCGCCATCGCCGCCGTCAGCGACGCCGATTCCCGGATACCGATCAGGTTGAGCGCGCCCAGGACGATCAGGGCGCCGCACGCGGCGGGCGCGATCGAGCTCGTCAATCCGGGCAGCTCGGCGGCGAGGTACTGGAACCCGCTGACCGACGAGATCGCCCCGGTGAGAAAGTAGTCGACGCAGATCAGGATGCCGCCGATGCAGCCGATGAACGGGCCGAACGCGTCGGACGCGACCGACACGACGCCGCCGCCGTCGGGATAGCGCGCCGCCACGTCGACGTATTTCAGCGACAGGAAAATGAAGGCGATGCCGGTCGCCAGCACGAACGCCGCGGCCGGCGACGGGCTGGTGCCGCCGAGCTGCCGGAACAGGAGGCCCGGCACGTAGTAGATCGACGTGCCGACGTCCGCGAACACGACCGACCAGGCGAGCAGCGCCCCCAGCCGCCCCGACGACTTCTTGCGTTCGAACAGCGCCTCCGGGATCTCGGTGAAGCGCGACATGCTGCGACGCGGGCGCGGCGCGGACGCGGTGGCGGAGGATGGGGGCGACTCGACGCTACTCACAGATCACCACGTGGACCTTTTCGGGCAGCTCGCGCAGCAGCTCCTTCAGCACGTCGCCGCGCAGGAACTGCCAGACCGCCGACCGCGCCGTGGTCCCCATCAGCACGCAGCGCGCGTCCAGCTCTTCCGCCGCCTCCGCGATCGACGCGCCCGCGTTGTGCGCCAGCCGCCAGACCGGCACCGCCTCCATCTTCTCGGCGGCGATGTCGTGCACCGCCGCGTCCAGCACCTCCAGCGCGTCGTCCGACGGGCCCGTCTTGGGCGGAAAGAACAGCCCCGGGATCTCGTCGACCACGATGATGTAAACGGCCGCGTCCCCCGCGCCGCGCGCGCGCCGGGCGGCCTCGCGGCACAGGTTCTTGTTGGGGCCGCGCAGCGCGACCACGGTCGTCGACGGGTAGGTGGCCTTCAGCGCCACCGCCTCGGCCAGCGTCACGACGTCGTTCGCCGACGGACCGGCGGAGGCGGCCTGCTCGGCGGCCGCCGCGCGCAGGTAGCCGAAGCGCCCGGAGCGGATCCAGCCCCGGTGGGTGACGAACGCCACCGCCAGCTGTAGCCCGGTCACCGCGACGCCGTACAGCGTCGCCACCGGCTTGGTGAACCAGCTCGTGGCCCACGGAACCAGGAGCGCGATGCCCGCGAGCCCCTCGATCACCATCCGGACGCCACGCCGTTTTTCCCGCCAGGCGATCACGGTCAGGCTGACCGACGTGATCGCGTACGATCCGAGCAGCCCGAACGCGAACACCCGTCCCAGCCGGAAGAGGTGGCCCTCGGTGGTGATCACCAGCAGCACGGTCGCGACCGTGATTGCGATGATCGCGACGCGCGGCGTGCCGTGGCGCTTGTCGCGCGCCGCCATCGCCGCCGGCAGATAGCCGAGCTCGCCGACCGCCTTGAAGACGTTGTAGCAACCGATGAACGCGACGTTCGCCGCCACCAGCAGGAAGCCCGCGCCGGTCAGCGACACCGCCACCATCAGCGCGCGCCCGCCGTACGCCTCGGCGATCGCCGCCAGCAGCGCCGGGTGAGGGCCGATCGCGCTCGCCTGGGCCGCCTCGACGGCGATGACCGTGAACGTCGGCACCGTCACGACCAGGCTGATCACCACCAGCGTGCCGGCGATCCGCAGGACCCGCCGGCGCGGCTCGCGCACCGCCGGGGCCAGCTGCCCCAGCGATTCCAGGCCCGAAAACGCCAGCCACGCCGCCGCGAAACCGGTCGCCGTCTCCGTCCAGCGCTCCGACGCGATCTGATGCAGGTTGCTCCAGACCGCCATCCACTTGGTGGGCGTCAGCTGGGCCAGCACGGCCGCCACCAGCGCCCCCTCGCAGACAAGCGCCGCGATCGCCAGCGCCAGCGCGACGCGCGGCAGCTCGCGCACACCCACCCAGTGCAGCGTCCCGAGCAGCAGCAGCGCCACGACCGACAGCACCGGGATCTCGTGCGCGAATGGGCGCACCGCCGCGATGTAGTGCAGCGCCGTCACGACCGAGATGGCGATGGTCAGCAGGTAGGCGCTGACCATCAGCGCGCCAGAGATCACCCCGACCCGGGGTCCGAACGCCTCCGTCGCCGCCGACACCCCGCCCCCGCCCTTCGGGTACCGCTGGGCGATCTCCAGGTGGCCGATCGCGACGAACACGAACGCCACCGCCGCGATGAGGACGAACCAGGGCGCCAGGCCGCCGACCTGGGCGTAGAGGATCGCCGGGACGTAATAGACCGACGTCCCGAGGTCGGCGAAGACGACCGCCCAGGCGAGCGCGGGACCCAGGTACCCGACGCCGCGGCCGGCGGGGCGGGCAAGCTCGATCTCGGGCGCGGGGCGAGCGGCGCCCTGGACCTCTTCGACCATCGTTTGGCGGGCGACTCTCTACCCTTCCGTCGCGCGACGCAACTGTATGACCTGAAACAATGGATCCAATCAGTGGCAGCCGGGAATTTTCGAGCCGCCAAACCACAGCTCAGCCGCTTTTCCCTCCAAACCCCGACGACCGTCGGAAAGACTGCGTGCCCGTAATGCCCAAAGATCCCGAGACCTTGCCCGAGACCCTGTCCACTTTGAAGCGTCGCGCCTTCGACCTCCGCATCGACAACTTGACCGCCATCACTGCCGCCGCCAGCGGCCACCCCGGCGGCACCCTGTCGGCGATGGACATCCTGCAGGCGCTGTTCTTCGGCGAGATGCGGCACCGGCCGAATGAGCCCCACTGGGCCGAGCGCGACCGGCTGGTCCTGTCGAAGGGGCACGCCGTGCCGGCGCTGTACACGGTGCTGGCGCACGCCGGGTATTTCTCGCGCGACCTCCTGCCGACGCTGCGCCGGCTCGGGAGCCCCCTGCAGGGCCACCCCGCGAACTTCCTGATGCCCGGGATCGAGGCGTCGACCGGGTCGCTGGGCCAGGGCTTCTCGATCGCGATCGGGATGGCGCTGGCGTCGAAGCTGGATCGATCGACGGACGGCGACAAGTTCCGCGTCTACGCCCTGATCGGCGACGGTGAATCGCAGGAGGGGCAGATCTGGGAGGCGGCGATGGCGGCTCCCAAGTACGCGCTCGACAACCTGTGCGTCATCCTCGACCACAACAAGGGCCAGATCGACGGCTTCGTCGACGAGGTGATGAGCCTGAACCCGATCGCCGACAAGTGGCGGGCGTTCAACTGGCACGTGGTGACCTGCGACGGCCACGACTACGCGTCGATCCGCGCCGCGTTCGCCGAGGCGCGCGCCACCGAGGGCAAGCCGACGTTCATCCTGGCCGAGACGACGAAGGGCAAAGGCGTCTCCTTCATGGAAGGCAAGGTCGGCTGGCACGGTGTCGCGCCGACACAGGCGCAGCTGGAAGATGCCGTGCGCGAGCTGCGCGCCGCCAAGGCGGCGTTCGAGGCGACCGGAGGGACCAACTGATGGGCGCGCCGGTCAAGAACGAGCCGGGATCGACGGCGGTCGCGTCGCGCGACGCGTTCGGGGACGCGCTGGCCCGCCTGGGCGAGACGCATCCCGAGCTGGTCGTGCTGGAGGCGGACCTGTCGGAGAGCACGCGCTCGAAGAAGTTCGCGAAGAAGTTCCCCGAGCGTTTCTTCCAGATGGGCATCGCGGAGGCGAACATGATCGGCGTCGCGGCCGGCCTGTCGCTGGCGGGCAAGGTGCCGTTCTGCTGTTCGTTCGCCGCCTTCGTGACGGCGCGCTTCGACCAGGTGCGGATGTCGGTCTGCTATTCGGCGACCAACGTCCGCATCGTCGGCAGCCACGCGGGCGTCGGAATCGGCGAGGACGGCTACTCGCAGATGGGGCTGGAAGACATCGCGCTGATGCGATCGCTGCCGACGATGACGGTGATCCAGCCGGCCGACGATCTGGAGACGGCCGGCGCGGTCGAGGCGCTGCTGACGCTCAAGGGACCCGCGTTCCTGCGCACGACGCGCCAGAAGCTGCCGCGCGTGAACAGGGAAGGCTACAAGTTCGAGCTCGGCAAGGGCGTGACGCTGGTCGACGGGAAGGACCTGACCATCGTCGCGACCGGCGGCACCGTGGCGCCCGCGGTGCAGGCGGCCGCCCTGCTGGCGAAGGACGGCCTCAGCGCCCGCGTCATCAACATCCACACGATCAAGCCGATCGACGTGGCGCTGCTGGCCCGGGCCGCCCGCGAGACGAAGCGGATCCTGACCGTCGAGGATCATCAGGTGACCGGCGGCCTGGGCGGCGCCGTGTGCGAGGCGCTGGCGGACGTCGAGCCGGTGCGCATCCGCCGCCACGGCATCCTGGACG
>Ga0209465_10000462_pt1 | contig 19045 bp, 18 predicted proteins | sample PanSoiPlot1MoBio_FD_188321 | JGI IMG/M metagenome (GOLD analysis project Ga0209465, IMG submission 188321) | Tropical forest soil microbial communities from Panama analyzed to predict greenhouse gas emissions - Panama Soil Plot 1 MoBio (SPAdes)... | ecosystem: Environmental > Terrestrial > Soil...
CAGGCGCGCACGAAAGCTAGGGTTTAGGTGCATGTGGGAAACCGTCTGCGAATGATACGAGCAATCAGAGGAAATCGTTCCTACTTGTTTCGGCCGGGGGAAACTGGGACTCTCGCATCGCTGTCACGGGAGCAACCAGCGGCACCAGAAGCCACAGTGACTGCTTGCGATACTTCCGTCAAATTGCCATGGTGGTGTCCTCCAGCTCCAGTTCGTCGGCAATCTCATCCCGGCAATTGCCGCATCTCGCCATGGCGATGGCGTAAGCAGTCAATACCGCGTAGGTCAACGCGACAAACAAGAGATACAAGCCCAGAACAATCTGCCATCTGGCATGAGTTACATGCAGTCCTGCGCGCAGGCTGAGAACGGCAACAAGCAGACGAGCTGCGACGGCAATTGCGTATTCAGCGATGATGACTTTCGGCCCCAAGCAGAACAGCTCGACCGCAACCAGCTTCTGGAGCTGAATCATGCGCGACAGCACACACCGGAGTAAAGCGTTTGTGCGGCTGCTGTTCGGGCGCTATTATCGTGAGTTTGGTCATCACCCAACATTTTTTATGAGCCACTCTCGGATTTTGTTCCCTGCCCTGAACCTGCGTTCTGTCCTACCGGTGACGGCATGCTGAGGACTGCCTTTATCAAGCTCTCGGAAAGCCAATCGATCCGCCATTTCGCCGAAAACTCCGCTCTCGGAAGCCGCTTTTCCAGCCGCTTCGTGGCAGGAACGCAACTGGCCGACGCAGTGCGTGTCACCGAGATCGTAAACCGGCGTGGCGCAAGCGTGTCGATCGATAACCTCGGTGAGAACGTTACTAATCCAGATGAGGCCAAGCAGAGCGCCGAGCTGTATCACCGGATGCTCGACGAAATCTCGTCACGCAAGCTCAACGCTAACATCAGCCTCAAACTTACCCACATGGGACTTGATGTCAGCGAGGATTTGGCCTTCAGGCTGGTATCCGAGCTTGTCCAGCACGCAGTAGACACCAATAGCTTCGTGCGTGTGGACATGGAAGGTTCACCTTACACGCAGCGTACTCTGGACTTTGTTCGCGGATTGCACCAGTTGCCCAGACACGCCGGCAAAGTGGGCACCGTCATACAGACTTACCTGTATCGCAGTGAAGATGACGTGAACCAGCTCATCTCGGAGGGCATTCGCATTCGCCTGTGCAAAGGCGCGTATAAAGAGGCGCCGGAAATCGCGTTTCCGAAGAAGACCGATGTGGACGCCAACTACGTCAAACTGGCGAAGATCCTGCTGAAGAGCGGTATCTATCACGGGCTAGCGACGCACGACGCAAAAATCATCGAGCAGATGAAGCAGTTCGCACGCGCCCAGAATATCCCGCCGACTGCCTACGAATTCCAGATGCTGCATGGCGTCCGCCGCGACTTGCAGGCCAAGCTCGTCAAAGAGGGCTACGGCATGAGGGTATACATTCCATTTGGCCCGGAATGGTACCCATATTTCATGCGGCGTCTGGCCGAGCGTCCGGCCAACGTGGTCTTCATCGCAAGGAACATGTTCCGCCAGTGATCACTCAAGCGCATTCCCCCGACCGCGGCGCGACCGCCGGCACTGTACTGGCAGTTTTTCGGCTTTTCCCTGACACCTCGTCCAAGGCTTGATTGCCGAATCGAAACCGGCGCCCGGCTCATCCAAAAAGCGGCATGTTCGGCACGGCTTCCTATAGCGACTCGCTGGCCAGCTTCGCCGCTTTGGTCGAGCCTGCTCGCGAAGATGCTTCTATCGATGTAGCAACGGCCGCTTTAGCCATCGCGCGCACCGAGTACCCTGCGCTCGATTTGCCTTACTATATTTCGCGCCTTGACGGCCTGGCAAAGCGGGTTCGCAGTCGCCTGCGTAACAGTCCTACGACGCGAGAGACCATCGCGCTGCTAAATCGAGTGCTGTTCGACGAAGAAGGCCTACGTGGAAACCGCGAGAATTACTATGATCCGCGCAATTCCTTCCTGAACGACGTCCTCGACCGGAAGCTCGGCATCCCGATCACTCTTTCGGTCGTTTATATGGATGTTGCCCGAAGGGTGGGCTTCTCCTTGGCCGGCACTGGAATGCCCGGCCACTTTCTGCTGAAGCATTATGACGTTATGTCGGGTGAGATTATCGTCGATCCGTTCAACTGCGGGCGCATCGTCAGTACGATCGAGTGCCAGCAGCGTCTGGACGAGATTTACTCCGGCGAAGTCGAAATGCGGCCAGAGTTTTTGAACGCGGTCACCCATCGCGAGATCCTGATCCGCATCTTGAACAACCTTCGCCAGGTCTATTTCACCCAACGTAATCTGCGAAAGGGAGTCAAGATACTGGATCTGCTGCTGGCAATCCCTCCGCGCAGCCCCGAACTAGTGCGCGAGCGCGGGTTAGTCCGGCTGAGCCTTGAGCAATATCTCTCGGCCGCTCGCGACCTCGGTGGTTACCTGCAGGCGTGTCCGGAGGCGCCCGATGCAGACGATGTACGAGAGACCCTAGACATGCTTCGTCAGTTACTGGCAAGGATGAATTGACTCCGTTGGCTGCGAGAATCTGCCGTTGAATGTTTGGCGATGGATAACTCGGCAGCGATTAAGTAAATCTGACTTCAGTGGCGGGGGAGGCGCATCGCTCGCGCTCGCTAAGATCAGGGGAAGTGCGAAATTGTGCTTTCTGTTATCGGTTTTTGCCGCGGTCTGGCGGATAAGGTAGATCCGGCGCAAGATGCGGTTGACGAGAGTGAGTCGTCGAGCGTATTAACAACAGTAGCGGGTTGCGTTTTCACCGCAAAGCCGGGTACGATTAGAACGTCCTCCAATCGCCGCACTTCCCGTGCAGGCGTTCCTCGCGCCCCCTCCCGCCCCGCGGGACCAGGCGCCAGACGGACGTAACTGATTCGAATTCAAAAGAGATTCCAACCGCAGCAAGCGCCGATTTCGCGGATGGCAAGGCGAGCAAACGGCCGGCAAGTGCGGTTCACAAATGTGGGAGTCCCGCACCTGCGGAAACGAACGTAACTAAGAGAGCACCATGAATCAAGGACCGAATCCTCCTTCCGGTAATCCCGGAGGGAAGGGACGCAGACGGCGCCGCCGCCGTGGACCTGCTTCGCACCAACCTAACCAGCAACACGGCAAGCCTGGTACTCAGGGTCAGGGCCAGCCACACGGCCAGTCTCACGGACAGGGCCAGCATCCCGGCAAGCACGGGGGAGGGCGCCGCTTTGGCAAGAAGCGCTCCGGCGGACATAAGCCGGGCGGCCGCCCCGCGCAGCACGAGCCACTCGGCGGCGTGTACTCTGCGCCCATGGATCACAGCTATCGGGCGGTGCTTGGCGAGCATAACGGCAATTTGCAGCAACCGGAGCGCGAACGTGGCAGCAAGCCTTTCCCAGCAGGCGAGCCTGCTTCTCCGCCGGTTCGGGCCGATGCACCTGCCCGCATCTACGCGTTCGTTGACGACCTGTTCTTTCTCGCGAAAATCAACGAGACGGCACGCAAACTTGGCGTAAAAGTCGAGTTCGTCAAGACCGACAAAGATGTCTTCGAACGCATGAGTCAGAATGGCAACGACAAGCCGTCGCTCATTATTGTCGACCTAAACAGCCTCACGTCGAAGCCCTTGACAATTATCCCGAAGCTGAAGAGCAAGCTGAAAAAAGACACCAACATCATTGGGTTTGTGTCGCACGTGCAGGGAGAACTGAAGGTCAAGGCGCAAGAGGCTGGATGCGATATGGTGCTGCCGCGCTCGGCATTTTCCCAGAATCTTCCGCAACTTCTGCGGCGCCACTCGGTTCAGGAAAACGACACGGCCGATCACGGCCAACCGATCTAGGGTCCACTGCCCATTGCCGCAGCGAGGTAACGCGCGAAGTAGCTTCACGGTTTTTCTTTGCCTTCTCGTCTTGTGGGTTGCACCTGCGGCACTCTGCCTGGGGCAAAATGCAGCGCCGATTCCTGTGCACAAGCCCACGTTCTACCGCGACGTGTTGCCGATCCTTCGGGACCACTGCCAGAACTGTCATCGCTCGGGTGAGATCGCGCCCATGCCGTTCGGCACGTATCAGCAGATCAAGCCGTGGGCCGCCTCAATTCGAATGGCGGTGGAGTCGAGGGATATGCCGCCGTGGTTTGCTGATCCGCGCTATGGGAAGTTCTCGAACGATCCTTCGCTCACGGCACAGCAAATCGCTACGTTCGGAGCGTGGCTGGATGCAGGCGCGCCGGCAGGCTCGCCAAAGGACGCCCCTCCGCCAAAGACCTGGACACAGGGATGGAACATTCCTCAGCCCGACAAGATTGTGCAGATGCCGACAGCGGTGGCAATTCCCGCGCACGGCGATGTCGACTACACCTACGAGATCATTCCCACCGGCTTTTCCGAAGATAAGTGGGTCCAGTTCTCGGAGATTCGGCCGTCGAGCCCGCAATACGTACATCATGCGGTGGTCTATGTGCGCCCGCCGAACTCGACCTGGCTGCGCCCGGCGCCGGTTGGAGTGGCTTTCACCGCGTCAAACTTCAGCGATCCCAAACTCCGTGCCGAAGCGCACGAAACGACGACAGACATGCTGCTCGTGTACGCTCCCGGCAGCGAACCCGACCGCTGGCCCGACGGCTTGGCGAAATTTGTTCCCGCGGGTTCGGACCTGGTGTTGCAGATGCACTATACAGCGAACGGCACAGCCGGCACTGACCAGACGAGCGTTGGATTAGTCTTCGCGAAGCGGCCGCCGAGACAGCGGGTGCTCACGCTGCAGCTCACCAATCACACATTCATTATCCCGCCGCGTACAAAGGATTACCGGGTCGACGTCTGGGGTACTCTGCCAAACGACTGCACGCTGCTCAGCTTCTTTCCGCACATGCATCTGCGCGGAGAGGCTTTCGAGTACAACATCCTCCATCCAGACGGCGCGGTTGAAACGCTGCTGCGGCTGAACCACTATCACTTCCACTGGCAGCTCAGTTACCGATTGGCACAGCCGCTTTTTTTGAAGGCGGGCACCAAGCTGCAAGCAGTTGCCTGGTTTGATAACAGCGAGGACAACCCGCACAATCCGAACCCGAATGCCGAAGTTCGCTGGGGTGGCCAAACCTACGAAGAGATGATGGTCGGCTTCTTTGATGTCGCCGTGCCAGCGAACATGGACAAAGAGCAGTTCTTCGTCCGACATTAGGCGAAACTCAAAGCATGTCTACAATGAAGTTCTGATGCTCGCTCTCCCCTCCCGCGATCTGTATGCGTTGCGTCGCGCCCTCTTGGGGTGGTACGACGCGCATCACCGCGAGCTTCCTTGGCGCCGTGATGCCGATCCCTACCGCGTTTGGGTCTCTGAGATCATGCTGCAGCAAACGCGTGTCGCCGCCGTGCTGGAGCATTACGCGCGCTGGATGCGCCGCTTCCCTAGCGTAGACGATCTGGCGAAAGCGCGCGAGCAGACCGTACTCGCCCTGTGGAGCGGTCTCGGTTACTACGCTCGCGCACGCCGACTACACCGGGCCGCGAAGCTCATCGTGCGCGAACGCAACGGCGAATTTCCCCGTACCGCCGAAGGCTGGCGCGACTTGCCGGGCATCGGGCGCTACACGGCGGCCGCCATCGCCAGCATCGTGTTCGCCGAGCCTGTAGCCGCAGTCGATGGCAACGTCGAACGCGTCCTCGATCGCCTGTTCGGTACCTCGGCAGACGGCGGAGCCACTTGGCAACGCGCCGAGGCCCTGCTCGACCGTTCTCGCCCCGGCGACTTTAACCAGGCCATGATGGAGCTCGGCGCAACGATTTGCACTCCGCGTACGCCACAATGCCTCGTCTGTCCGCTGATTGATGGGTGCGCCACTCGCGGAGCCGAGCAGCGGAAACGACAAGCCGCGCGTAAGCGAAAAGAGGTCTATTTCGCCTTCGCACAAAGAGACGACGCCATTCTTCTCGTCCAGCGGCCAGCGAATTCCAAACGTATGGCGAAAATGTGGGAGATACCCGAATTGCCTAAAGCAGCTGAGTCCTTGCCGCTCGCGCACTTCCGCCACTCGATCACCGATACTGACTACGATGTCGCTGTTTTTGCGGCGCCCGATTCTGTTCGCCGCTACCTTAACGGCAGTGGCGGGTGGTTCACCCGCAAACAATGGCAGAAGCTGCCGTTAACCGGCTTGACCCGTAAGATCTTGGGCAAACTCGCCCCTGCGACCTAACCGAACCGAGACAATCTAATGTGCGAGAGGAAAATTAATGCCCGCCCTCAATACCGGAGTACTCGCCCCCGACTTTACTCTTACAACAATCGATGGCAAGACCGTCAACCTACGGCAGCTCTTAAAGCAGGGCCCGGTAGTGCTGGCTTTCTTCAAAGTTAGCTGCCCCGTCTGCCAGTATGCGTTTCCGTTTTACGAGCGACTGGCGCAAGCCCACAAGAACAGCACCGCTACCTTCCTCGGCATCAGCCAGAACGCCTCTTCCGAGGCCAAGGCATTCGCCCGCGAATATGGCATAACGTTTCCCATCGCCATCGATGACGCCGCCAACCATTACAAGGTCTCAAGCGTCTACGGACTCACCAACGTTCCAACGCTGTTCTACATAGCACCCGATGGGGAAATCGAGGTTTCGTCGGTAGGTTGGCTGAAGGCTGATGTGGACGAAGCGAATCGCAAACTCTCTGCTCTGCAGAAACGAACCGCACCGCCCCTCTGGCGAAAGGGTGAAGATGTTCCCAGTTTTCGCGCTGGTTGAAGCTCGAAGAACTGATCCGCGGTCGCGGGTCAACTAGCGGTTAACTGATCGAGTAATTCACTTGTGCTTAGAGCCCAAGGACTCTGGTACTCGACGTGCGCGAAGGGAGGCAAGAAGAATTTTGTTCCCCTTTAGAGTCAGTGGCGTGGGAGACAATCGTCACAGCTAAAGCAGTGCCCTGTTAAGCGCCTATTCTGCCCTCAGCGCCGTCATAGGATCGACCTGCGCCGCCCTACGCGCCGGGAAGAATCCAGCAACGATAGCCACGCTGATCAACAGGAGCGCCACCGAAAGAAAAATGAGCGGGTCACGCGTGCTCACACTATAAAGGAAGCTGCGGAGGGTCCATGTCGCTCCTACAGCGAGCACTACGCCGACTGCCACCCCGGCCAGCACCAGCCGCAAGCTCAACCTGAGCACCAGGCCAAACAGGTCTCGCCGATTGGCTCCCAGCGCAATGCGCACGCCCATCTCGTACATCCGTTGGGCCGTCGAAAACGACACGACACCATAGGTTCCGATCGCGGCCAGCAACACCGCCGATCCGGCGAAGCTGAGGAATAGCCACATCAGAGAACGCTCTTGCGTCTTTGACGAAGAGATGATGCCGTCCATAGTTCGCATCTCACCCACCGGCACGTTAGGATTCAATTCCTGCACCAGCCGGCGAATCTCGGCGGCGACATATTGGGGATCACGGGAAGTACGCACCAGCATCGTCATACTGGAGGGCAGTTGACGATCACTTCCGAGAGATTGCGGATAAGGCATGTATACAACGCCATGCAGCCAGTCGGGAAGCTCCGTAGATACCTGATACTGGCGGACATCGCCCACCACGCCAACTACTGTTCTCCAAGGCGGATTACCCCAATCGGAAGGGGGCCGCAGGTGTTGGCCAATGGGATCCTTTCCCGGCCAGAAGCGTCGGGCGGTCGCCGCACTCACCACCACCACTAGCTCGGAGTTTTCACTATCGGCGGCCGTGAAGGTCCTGCCTTGCACGAGTGGGATGCGCATCAGGTTGAAATAGCCGGGTGTAACGGCGCCGGCCCAAAATAACGGCGCAAGCGTCTCCGAGGGATTGAGCTGATGGCTCTGCAGTTCGACGGGAAGATAAGGGAATTCTCCGCTCAGGGGAAGTCCATCGGTGGCTGTCACCGCAGATACACCGGGGATTGACTGGGCCTCTTGCAGCAGTTGACTGTAAAGGGCGATGCAGCGCGATCGCTCCTCGCACAGCGAGTGGTCTGGTGAGATGGGCACGGTCAAGATGTGCTCTGGACTGAATCCCGGATTGACATGCGCCAAGGCCCACAGGCTCTTCACCAGTAGCCCAGCACTTACGGCGAGTACGACCGCGAGGGAGACCTCAGCGGCAATCAGAGCGGCATTGATACGACCGCCACCGCCAGAGGTGGTTCGCTGCCCGGCTGAGCGGAGCGTGGCGGCCAGGTTCAGGTGTGAGGTAATCCATGCCGGCAGCAATCCGAAGACCAATCCTGTGGTGACCGCCAATAGGGCGGCAAAAAGGACAACACGCGGGTCGATATAGACGTTGGCCAGCCCGGGGGCGTCACGGGGCAGTACAAGTTTGAAGAGGGAAAGCACTCCATAGCCCAGCCCCAGGCCAGCTATTGCCGCAACAGAGCCCAGTACAACGCTCTCGGTCAGAAGCTGGCGAACAATGCGACCACGGGCGGCGCCCAACGCCGAACGCAGGGCCATCTCTTTTTGCCGGACGGCGGCGCGTGCCAGCAGCAGACTGGCCACGTTGGCACAGGCAATCAGCAAGATAAGCCCGACGGCAAACTGCAGGACGATAAGCTTGCTGCGCAGGTCGCGGGCGAGATATTGCTGCAATGGCACGGCGGTGGCGTCAGCGCTCCAGGTGAGAGGCAGGGCATAGGGGAATAGTGGAATGACCTGGCTAATCAGCGAGCGGACCTCAGCTTGCGCTTGTGCCAGGGTGACACCCGGACGAAGGCGGGCCAACAGCGGAATGAATCCGGTGCTCCAGAAGTCGAACGAGTTCGACGGATCCATGTGGAGCGGTGTCCACAATTCGGTGTTGGAGGAGGGGAACTCGAAACTGGGGGGCATGACGCCGATGACCTCGCGGTCCACGCCGTCGATGGTGATAGGCCGTCCGATTACGCCGGGGTCGGCTCCGAACTTGCGCCGCCACAACGCGTCGCTGAGAACCACGATGCGATCCCTTCCGGGTTCATCCTCGCCGCCACGAATCACACGCCCGAGTTGGGCTTCGACACCGAGCACCGGCATGAAGTTTGCCGTGACCCGGCTTCCGACAAGCCGAATCGCTTCACCCTGGCCTGTCAGATTCACTTGGGAATCTTCGGAATAGGCGGCGATGTCCATGGTGCGGCTTCGCTGCTGCAGGGCGACGATAATGCCCTTGGGGCAGTAGGCGGTGACTTGCACCAGGCGATCAGGGTCGCGATAAGGAAGTTGCCGCAGAAGAACAGCGTTGATCAGGCTAAAAACTGCCGCATTGCCGCCGATGCCCAGGGCCAGCGAGAGCGTTGCCACCAACGTGAACCCTTTGTTGCGTCGCAGACCACGCAGGCCATACTTCAAGTCCTGCCAGAGCTGCTCAGCCCACAGTCCGCCCCAAGCCAGGCGTACCTCTTCTTTTACCAGGGTCGTGTTACCCATGGAGCGCAGCGCGCGGTACTGCGCCTCTTCGGCCGAAACCCCGGCTTCTTGTTGCTCCTCCGCCTCCAACTCCAAGTCCGAGCGCAGTTCGCGCTCCAGCTCGTCTTCCATTTGCTTACGGTTCTGCATTCTCCACGCGGCCATCTAGCTCTCCTCGGCAGGCCCCATGACGCGAGTGATCGCCTCTGCCAGTTGCTTCCACTTCGATTCTTCGGCCAGTAGCTGCTTCTTCCCTGCGGCAGTCAGGCGGTAGTACTTGAACTCGCGATTGCGGTCCTTCGCTGTTTCCCACCTGGACGACAACCAACCTTTACGTTCGAGGCGATGCAGCGCGGGATAAAGCGAACCGTGCTCGACCTGTAAGACTTCGTCGCTGGTGCGCTGAATGTGTTTGGCGATCTCGTGGCCGTGCGCGCGTCCCAATTGCAGGGTTCGCAGGATCAGCATGTCCAGGGTGCCTTGCAGCAGCTCAGTACGTTTCTCAGGCGCCATGATGGTAGAGAGTCTACCATCACTAGGGTAGGGATTCTACCATCGTGAGACAAATGCTGAGCGCAGCGGGACGAAGTGCTGACAGACCGAAGGTAGCAACACAATGGCGGCGCGGACTAAAGCCCACTGGGGTGAATTGGCAGCGGCGCCTTGCCGGTACGAGGAAAGTCGCTCTCCGATTCAAGACCCGGCGAAATAGACCTTCCCACTTAGCGGCAGAAAGATGCCGTAAAATAAGAAGTTTGCTTAACGTGGTTGGGTCATCAGGAGTTCCTTCATGCACAAATCTCTCTCCCTAGTTCTCTGGGCCGCAATATTCTCCGGATTTGCCACTGCGCAATCCCCCAAGTCTGCGACCAGCGCCATGCCGCCCGTTCCCAAAGTGGCCGGCTTGCCGGCGGACGCCGAGCAGGCCATGGAGGCCATCAATGCCGAAAACATTCGCTGGCATGTCAAGTTTCTGGCGCATGATTTGCTGGAGGGCCGCGGCACCGGCCAGCGCGGCGGAGACATTGCTGCGGAATACATCGCCACGCAGTTTGCGCTCTATGGCTTGAAGCCTGCGGGCGAGAACGGCGCCTACATGCAGAAAGTTCCGATGATGGGTATCGTCACCGAGCCCGACTCTACCTACTCGCTTATTCCCGCCAAGGGCGACGCCATGCCGCTAAGCAATAAAGATGAGATCGTCGCTATGGATGAAACCGGCGACACCTCGACAACCGTTGATGCGCCAATCATCTGGATGGGATACGGGGTGGACGCTCCCGAGTACAAATGGAACGACTACCAAGATGTCGATGTGAAGGGCAAGATTTTGTTGATGCTGGTCAACGACCCGCCCTCTGACGACCCCAAATTCTTTGGCGGCAAGGCCATGACCTATTACGGCCGCTGGACCTACAAGTTCGAAGAAGCAGCGCGCAAAGGCGCAGCCGGCGTGCTGCTCATCCACAAAACTGAGATGGCCAGTTATGGATGGGACGTCGTGCGCAACTCCTGGTCGGGTGAGCGCTCCTATCTGCGCAATGATCCGGCGCCCAAGCTGAAGGTCGCGTCCTGGGTCCAGCTCGACGTTGCCCGTAAGCTCATGCAGGACTGCGGCATGAGCCTGGACGACCAGATCGCTGCTGCCGGCAAGATGGGCTTCAAAGCCCAGCCGCTACCGGCACGCTTCAAGGCACACATTGTCAGCAAGGTGCGCCCCTTCGATTCCAACAACGTCGCGGCTATGCTGCCCGGCTCGGACCCCAGGCTGAAAGACCAGGGTGTCATGTACTCCGCGCACTATGACCACTTGGGCATCGTACCCGGCATGCCCGGCGACAACATCTACAACGGCGCACAGGACAACGCCACCGGCGTCGGCATCCTGCTGGAAATCGCGCGCGTTTTCAGTGAAACCAAAGTGCAGCCGAAGCGCTCCATGTATTTCGTCTCTGTAACGGCGGAAGAGCAGGGTCTGCGCGGCTCGGAATATTACGGCAAGCACCCCACCATTCCGGCCAAGATGCTTTCGCTCGACCTGAACTACGACGACGTGCCGCCGCTGGGTATTCCGCAGGAGGTTACGGTGTCGGGCGCGGAGCGCACCAGCTTCTACCCCACGGTCGAAAACACGGCGAAAGCATTTGGCTTGAGCATCGTTCCCGACTCCAATCCCGGCGCCGGACATTACTATCGCTCCGATCATTTCAGTCTGGCGCGCGTCGGCGTTCCGGCATTCTCCATCGGTCCGGGCGAGCTCTATCAGGGCCACGACAGGCAATGGGGCCTACAAAAAGCCACGAACTTCGTCACCAATGACTACCATCACCCCAGCGACGAATACCATCCGGAGATGGACTTCTCCACCGACGGAGTCATGGCACGCTTCGGCGTCGCCCTCGGCTGGCAAGCCGCCAATCAGGCGACGGAAGTCGGCTGGAACCCAGGCGACGAATTCGAGAAAGCAAGAAAAGCCAGCGGAGCACAGTAGAATAGCGCTTTCCCGCTTTCCATGTGGTCGCTGAACCGAATACGCCCGGACTTGTTGCTTCTGTTGTCGCTGCTGCTGATGATCGTGCTGCATCCAGTACTGGATCACGGCACGCTTCGGCGACTCTTCATGGAAGCGCTGATTTTTGTGCCCGTGCTACTCGCCACTCTCAGGCTGTCTCAGATAAAGACACGGCTTTGGCCATCGGTATCGCTGATGATTGCCGCTACCGGCCTCGCAGTACTCGGCAACCTCTGGCCGAACCCGGTTGTTATCGTTGCGAAGTGGGGAGCTCTGGCGGTGTTTTTCGCGCTCGCGGTTGTAGGCCTGTTCTCGTTCCTGCGGAACACTCGCGAGGTCACCGAAACACACCTGTTCACCGCTGTCAGTATTTATCTTTTGCTCGGAATGCTGTGGTTTTCCGTTTACTGTGCCATCGATACGTATCAACCGGGCTCCATCCTGCAAGGTGGTTCTTTACTGGAGCATCGCGAGAACCAACTACTGTATTTCAGCCTGATCACGCTTTCGACGATCGGTTATGGCGACATCGTTCCCGTGGGTCCCGAAGTTCGCATGTTAGCTGCGCTGGAGGGCGTAGTCGGCGTGCTTTATATCGCGATCACGGTTGCGATTCTGGTCAGCGCGTTCCGCGCTCCGCGAGATAGGACGTGAGCCAGGCGACGATGCTGGACAAAACCATTCTCGCTTCTGTTGCTGACCAACTGATGAGCCGTGCAAGCATCACAGTGAACGGCAAGGAATGGCCAGTCCGTCGTACCAGCAGCAATAGGTTAAGGACTGCGTCGTTCGATTTGGCTGGGCGCACCTACCAAGCCATTGAGCAGAATCCTGATAAGCCCAGCCGCTGGGGGAAGCTAGCACGAGACGGTCATCAGGTTGTCCAGTTCAAGGACGTGGAAACCAATCGCTTTGTCGCGGTGGCCGTTGACGGCAAGGCGAGGGTGTACGGACACAAGGAAAGCTGAAGAACGTGGCCCCAGCTGCCGTCATGTTTCATGAGTCCAAATTGCGTGTGCTTCGATCCGATGCCGCTCAATGGGAAACGGCTACTGGTGACTGACTATCGGCGGCTATCGTACGTGGTGCTTGCGGAATGGAATCAGCACCACCGCTTCCAACTCCACCGGATCGCCGTTCTTCATTCCAGGACGGAACACCCAGCGGGACAGAGCGCGTTCGGCGGCTTCATCAAGGCGCGGATCGACGCCGTTTAGCAGCTTGATGCCACTTACCGTACCGTCGGTGTGGATGATGGCATAGAGCTTGACTATGCCCTCGGCGTTGTCGCGCAGAGCGTCGGCTGGGTATGCAGGATCGAATTTCGACATAGCCACCGGTGCCGCGATGGGTACCTTGTTGTCTGATTCTTGCAGCTCCGCGAAGCGGACGACCCAGCTTCCGCTGGCCGAAGTCAAGTTCGGCATGTTCAGAATCAGCGAATAGTACTTCTTGGTGCCAAAAACCTTGCGCTCGATCGAATCGGTTTCAACATCGGACACTTCAGGCGGTGGCGGCGCAACCGGAGGACGGCTCACGCTGGGAATGTTCGGCCGCATAGCTGCCGCGATTAGCCGCTTGTTCTCTTCTTTTTGGACATCGCTGGGCATTTTGCCCCCTGGCGTGCCTGCGGTGGCTGCAACCGGCGCTCCCGGCGGTGCAGCCCCGACGCTGATTCCGGGAGGAGCCGTTCCCGTTCCGCCATTGCCAGAGCCGTTGCCCTTCCCTCCGCCCGCGCCGCCGCCCGTCCCACCGGAAGTCCCGGTCACGTTTGGCGTCCCCGGCGCGTCCGCTTTGCCGCCGGGCGAGGCATGAAACTCGCCGCTGCGATTGCCTGCTGGAATTTCCACCGGTCCGCGAACGTCGGATGGATTCAAGCTCAAGGCGATGATCTGCCCTTGCCCTTTCGACGATTGCAGCCCCTGAAGGCTTGGCTGAGCGGGAACATTCTTCCCCGCTCCATTAGCCGCTGCTGCATCGCCGACGCCGCCAGCGCGCTGCGGCTCCACAGGCAATTTGGCTGCGGCCACGTCCGGATTCAACTGCGCCATATTGATCTCACCGCGCTTCAACTTTAGCTGGTCGGGCGACAGCGGAGGCTCAACGACCGAAGGCTGCGACAGCACCGGCATGGTCAGCTTCGGCTTGATCTGCGACACATCCGCTTTGGGTTCAACAACGGTTGGCTGTTCGAGGGCGGCCATTTTGCCTTGCGACTTCAGCTTGGAAACGTCCGCCGTCGGCTCTACCACCTGCGGAGTGAACTGCGGCAGCTTCAGTTGCGAGATCTGCCGCTGCGAGGCCGCAATAGGCTGTCCGGGAATGTTCGTCCACGCAACCATATTCGGCAGCGAAATGTCGCGCTTCAGCTTGATATTCGGTGGGGTGACGATAGTCTGGTGGTTGTTGTCAGGATTAGGCGGCACCGACAGAATTTCCTGTTTCGCCAGTTTCGGCTGCCCCTTGCGCGGCTTAGTCTCCCCACGCGGGCCGGTATTGATGGGCGGCAGATATTCACTCAGCGCGTAGTGCTCCACCTCGGTATTGGCAAATGGAGATTCGAGTCTCACCGGTCGATTGAACCACGAGGATGTGCACACGACATAAATCACGACCACCAGCGCGATGTGGTAGCCGTAGGACTCGAGATAGTGCCGTGGACCGAGCCCGGTAGCGATCCATTTTTCTTCGGGAATGGGAACGGGTTCGGCGGTCGTCTCGACCGGCGGAGGCTCGCGACGCAGGACGAGGTCAATCAGGTTCCGCCAAAACATAAGCGGCCACGGCTCTAACTCATAGTTCAGGGCCGGCGCACTCTGCAATGCGTCTTCTTGCTGGGGCTGCGTCGTTGTTGCCTCTGACATCTCCCCTACCAACAGGACCGATTGAGTGGATTATAACGAAAAGCCGCTGTCGAGTTGCTAAGTTCACGAGAATGGCCGGCTAGATTAAATTCAGTTCTTAATCCAGGGCTAAAGCACGCGCTCCTCTTAATGCCCTTTTTTAACCAGCCTGAAGACTGGTGCTTGCAGCAAAAGCATCGGACACCGAGAAAGTCGGACCGATCGAACCCATTCCTGCCACTTTCCCAGCTAACCAAGACGTGCCATGATGGACCCCTCGGGAGACTTCATGCTTCCTAGCCTCGCCAAGGGCGAATCGCTGTTCCTCTGTCTGGTATTGATATCCGCTTCCGCCCCATTTGCTTGCGCACAAGGCAAGGCCGCTGCACCCACGACGTTGTCCGATATATCGGGAATGTACTCGTTCCTGCGTGAAGGAGAGTTCGTACAGCTCACCCTCGAAGACGGCCAGCTCTCGGGATTTGTCTCGCGCTTTGGCGACACCGATAGCGATAAAGGGGAGTTTATCGATCATTTTTTCGACAAGACATCGCTACAAGGTGATCATCTTTACTTCCAGACAAAGACAATTCACGCCGTTTGGTATGAGTTTGACGGTGTCATTGCCACCGGGCCAGGAAAACGCAAGGGCGAAGAAGGCTACCGCGTACTGCGTGGCAAGCTTACGCTGCACCAGTCCGACGCGACTGGCAAGGAACAGGTCAGCGAACGAACCGTGGAGTTGAAGTCCTTTCCCGACGCGCAGCACATAAGGCAGGGGAGCAATTAGCAGCGAGAGCCTGTCACCTATCTCACAAATCACCTTGAAGCAGGCTTCAGAGGCTGCCAGTTATTGACTGCTTCACTGCACTTCCTTCTTCCCCGGCGCGGTCACTAGGACATTTTGCAGGTAGGTCACGTGGCCCTCCTCCATGGCGGATAGCTCGAGGTAGAGCCGGCGCAGTGCCTGGTTTGAAGTTTTAATCACCAATTGCCTGTAGAAATTCTGCGCGCTCTTTTCGGCTTCCAGAGCAACCCGGATCGCCCGTTCTCGGGGATTGGCTTGTGACACTTCCGCAGCTGCGAAAACGTCGCCACTTTCCAGCTTCGGGACCTCGATCATTTCCTTCAGCCCCTCTTCTGTAACCGCACATGCGGTATTGCCGAAAAGCTCCTGATATCGGCCCTGCAGCAGCGTGCTGTGGCGCTTTTCCTCTACCGACATGTCCCAGAACACACTGGCGATTTCCAGCGATTCCGCGTCCCGGAACTCGTTGAACATTTCAGCAAACCGCTGATAGATATCGGCATTACGCTCTTCAATAAAGATCGCAACGTGCAGGGCTTCCTGGGGACTCAAGGAGGCGAACGCGCGGGTCATGGCAACTCCTGCGAATCTGCTTCTTTTGGATCGTATTTGCGGAACAGAAAAAAAGAGCTCCAAGAAGTCCTACCAGTGCTTCGTAAGTTCTACTTGTGGAACTAGTCAGCGTGTTCTTGTGCCCTTCCAGGCCTAACCTGCCTTTACGGTTTGATTTTCCTCGGCCGTTGCTTTGGCCCGCTCCGCCTCAATCCGCGCAATTGTGCGTTTCAGCCAGTGCTTCACGTTTTCCCGCAGCTCCTCCTCAGACTGCGGCGCGGCGATCGCATCCCCTTGCCGATTCAACGGAATATGATGACAGGGCACATCTTCGGTACGGTATTGTTCAGGGACAAAATCGTACAGCACGCACTCATGGCAAGCGTGCGGACGGGTTGGGTCCCCGTGATTGGGACAGGTCAGCGAATCCTGAAAGATGGAGGCCGGGCCCCAGGGCGTGCTATACCAATTTCCATAGCCTCCCTGCTCGATGAAGTTCAGTTCATAGCGCAGAACCTCCAGCACATCTCGCTTGTCATCGGACATGAAAACCCTCCCAGGAAGCTTCGGCTCCGGTGCGGCTTCCTTTCTGAAGGAAATTCTGGTCGATTGTGAACTCGCAATCTGTGACGTGGCTCACCAGGTTATGTGATCGCTTCACGAGGCCCATAACGGGAAGCAAGGTTTCGAGTCGATTCTCACCTGGATGCCTTGTGGGATGAACGAATTTCGAGCGCAGCGCGAAATTCGCATTTGCACCATTTTCCTCCCTTCGTCTAAACTTTCTGCGTTAAAATCCCATTACACGCTTTCATTCTTCTAGCCAGTCACCTTTCAAGGAGCATGTATGGCCACTGCCACCGCACCTGCGCCCAGCAAAGCTAAGGGTGTTAAAGTCAATAAGAATCTCGCACCAACTCCCATCACCTATCCCAAAGAGGCAATAACGCCGAGTTGGGTAGGGCGCGTGCCGCAACTTAAGCCCGGTGTTTATGCCGACGGCATGCCCATCCATTCGCCCGAGTACATCTGCTGCAAGCTGATTCTGCGGCCGAACAAGTTTCATTCGCGCCAGAGCTTCTTCGACTTCGGCAAAGTGTTCAAGGAGCCTGCCAAAAAGCATGGCGTGAAGTTCAGTGCCGGTGGGTTCGATGTGCAGCCCGTCAAGATTCGAGAGGTAATCTTCGTTGATACCGACGACTTCCGCCTCTACAACAACGCCTTCATCTTGCGCCGCCGTATCGCCTACAAGGACGGCTTCCCCATAGGCGAGCCGGAAATCGTCTTCAAGTTCCGCCACCCCGATTTGCAGCTGTGCGCGGAAACTGATGTCCGGCCCAATATCCTTGGCGAGCACCGCGTGAAGTTCAAGGTTCAGGCCATGCCTCTGAAGGAACGGTTGGGCGGGGTTCGTATGCTGTTCTCGCACAATGTGCAGTTTGTGCGCTCCGCCATTGGTATGGGTAAAGAGAACGTGGACAGCATGGACCAGTTGATCGAGCTGTTGCCGGTGCTTGGCAAAGTTCGCAAGACGCCCGGAGAGAAGATCCACCTGGTCAGCAACACGATCGTTGAAGAGGTGCTGCAGGACATCGGCCTGCTGGATTTCGGCGACGGGCTGGCTTGCAAAGCCAACGTGGCCATCTGGCGTACCCGAGGCGAGCACCGTCCGCTCATCGGCGAGTTCGCTTACCAGTTCCGCTTTCAGGACCGAGACAAGCTCAGCAAGGATGCCCTGCGGCGGGCTGAGGCATTCTTCATCTCGCTCCAGTTCTCGGCCGAGGAGTACATCGCCCTGAATTGCACCAAGACGGCAACTGTGTATCGACTGCTGGGGAACGCGCCGAAGTCGCACGAATAGCGGGCGTGTGAACGTATTTGCTCCACCCTTTTCCAAAACAAAGGGTGGGGCACCCACTTGTGAAGCTTTCAAGGTCGACGCAGTTGGGGAAGCTTTTTCCCGTGCGTGAATTCTGCGGCGGTTCACCCGCGGCCGGGCTTAAGCTTTCCTCTGCGCGCTGTCAACAGCGTTTCCACCAGGGTTCCAGCCAGCCACTTTTCGTATTCTTGGGACGACCACCCACGCCCGCGCACCAGCATTCGATAGACTTCCCTCCCCGTAAGCATCCAGAAGACGTCCCGCGCCTTTCGAATGCTAAGTTCTCGGCGCAGCCGTCCTGCCGTTCGTAACAGTTCGATCAACTGCTTCTGCCTCTTGTAACGCAGCCTCTCTCCCCGCTCTTCCAGCTTTGCCAACTCCGGCGCGACCACCCTTGCCCCGCGCAACAAATCGAAGGTGGTCTTCTGCGCATCGTGAATCTGCCGGGCAATGCGGGCAGCATACCGCAGTCGGTCTTCGGGCACGACCGCGCCCAGCGCCTGGCGAACCGCCTGTTCGTACTCTGTTCCGAAACTTGCCTGGTCTAGGATTTCCGTGAGAATTCCCGTCTTCGACCTGAAGATGGCGTATACGCTTTGCGCTGAGACCTGCGCCCGTCGTGCGATCTCCTCAATCGTCATCCCGGCATATCCTTCCGACAGAAGCAGGCGCCGCGTTACCTGGACAATACGCCGTCGGGTGTCCTCCGCGTGCCTTTTTCGGATGGCTGATTGATAGGTCCGTTTCTTTGTTTTCACCGCAAATACATTTTAGCATCCAATATTCAATAGAGTTATCTATATCAACTATTTAAAGAAACATAAATCGACCGGGAGGTAAGGTAATGAGGCTACTGGTTCTGGGTGCAACTGGCGGAACAGGCACGGAAATTATCCGGCGGGCAGTGGAACGTGGCCATTCCGTCACCGCATTTGTGAGATCGCCGGAACGGCTAAAGAAACTGGAGCACCGAATCTCCATCGTGCAGGGCGACTTGCTGGATGACGGGGCGCTTACAGCGGTGCTCGGAGGTCATGATGCAGTGTTATCGGGA
>Ga0209465_10000463_pt1 | contig 19023 bp, 15 predicted proteins | sample PanSoiPlot1MoBio_FD_188321 | JGI IMG/M metagenome (GOLD analysis project Ga0209465, IMG submission 188321) | Tropical forest soil microbial communities from Panama analyzed to predict greenhouse gas emissions - Panama Soil Plot 1 MoBio (SPAdes)... | ecosystem: Environmental > Terrestrial > Soil...
GCCGGTATTCAAGTATCGCCAAGTTTGTCGTTGCCGTTCACACTCACGACCTGCGCGTCCCCGATGAACTGCACACCACCCAACCCAGTTATGACCCCAATGACAGTCACGTTCACCCTCGTCGGCCCCTCAGGTCCCTGCCAGCCTGGCCTGTGCGTGTTCGAGACGTTCTCCACGCCGGTCACGGCCTTTGCTTTGTTCTCTGCACCCAGCAATCAGGCTACGACCGTCACCTATTGGCTGCGGGGGCACCAAGTTGGCCCAACTCAGCCCCAGCAGGGAGGCATGTACAACCTTCAGCAATCGGCGCATACGGTGTTTGATACCGTCAAGTTCTCGTTTTCGAATCCGACCGGGGGGTTCACCTTCAATCAGGGTGCGTTCGACGCTGTACCGGAACCCTCTACTCTGCTGCTGGTGGGCGGTGGCTTGGTCGGTATGATTGGCGTTGTGCGTCGAAGACTTTCCTAGCAATCCCAACCTCGGCTCACGCTGGCCTCTCAGGAAGCTCAGATACTTCAGTGGCCTGCTTGCGCGATCACCGGAGGAGGGTACTTGATACCCTTCTCCCTTCGTCCATCTGCTCAGGCTGACCGGCTTGCCCTGCATACACGCCATTGTGCCTTTATGCGGCGTTCCGGAGAACCTATTCGCCGTGCCAGCCTTCGGAGTTTTTCAAACCGGAGGGCTCTACAAGCTTGCTGTTCCCCGCAAGCGGTTGTAGCAAGTGTCGATAAAGGCTTCGATATTTTCCCGAAGCTGATTCAGCACTGGCGCGCCGGCATGGGGCCGAACGGCTGGAGGAGGAACTGGGACGCTGAGACGAACGGACATGAAGGCAGGAAGTAAGCTCGACCATAAAGAGCAATCGGTTACGTTGGTTACTTTTTAAATTTCACTGCAGCCGTCCAACCTTGCTGCTGCTTCTACCATCAATCGCAATTAGGAATTGTCCGGCCAGACCGACAAACTGCAGCTCTGGCGTGCTTACATGTCCGAACAGCAAAATCTCCAAAGTAATGACATTTTTGCAGCTATCGTACGCGATTCTGACGACGCCGTTTTTAGCCAAACCGTGGACGCAGTGATTACAAGTTGGAATCCTGCTGCTGAGCGAATGTATGGGTACGCCGCCAATGAAGTCATTGGTCAGCACGTGTCGATACTGCTTCCAACAAATCCACTTGATGACCTTAAGAACATTGTGTCCAAGATGGGCAAATCGCTGCATCACTATGAAACGGTTCGCCAACACAAGGACGGTCGTTTGATTGATGTCGCACTGACCATCTCCCCAATCCGCAACAAGCAAGGTCATATTGTAGGTGCTTCCACAATTGCTCGCGACATCACTGTACGGCGGCAAGCTGAGCGGAACCGGGAGGAGTGGATGTCTCACCTGGCCTACCATGATCCCGTCACCGGGCTTCCCAATCGCTTGTTATTTAAAGATCGGCTCGCACAAGCGCTTAGCGCGGCTCACAGACACCGTGACAGACTCGCCGTGGTGTTCATTGATCTTGATAACTTTAAGTCGGTTAACGACAGGCTGGGGCATGGTGTGGGAGACGCTCTTCTGAAGGCGATCGCGAATAGTTTAGTTACTTGTTTGCGAAGCAGCGATACCGTGAGCCGTTACGGCGGCGACGAATTCGTTATTCTCTTGCCCGAGATTAAGGGTACCGGGGACGCCGCCACCGCGGTCCAAAAGATCGCGACATCAATAGAAGCCGCTCACAGAATTGGGCTGCACGATCTGCGGGTTTCAGCCAGCATGGGAATCAGCATCTATCCTGATCATGGAAAAACTGAGGAAGTGCTACTGAACAACGCCGATGCTGCCATGTATCGAGCAAAGAGCGGTGGAGGCACTAAGTTCGAGTTCTCTGAGTAGTCGCTTCTTCGCGCCATATCACCACCCAAGCACTCTGTAGCGGTTAGCCGCCATCTGACGAATGCAGTGGATTGTTCCCGCAGTCGTGTGGAGAGCAGGTACATTCGGTTCTGCTGCAACTCCTCCAGTGAGATGCGCTTGCTGAGTAACTTGTCCACTCGGGCGTATCTGGCGGAATGTTCGACCATGCTTTAAAAAGGCGACCGGCGCTTGGGTTGCCTAAGCCTTGGCGAGGATACGAGTAACGACTTGGTCAATTTCTTCTTGTGTCGGATAGCTGCCGCATTCGTGAGTGCGAAAAGCCGCTACCGCTGCGTCGGCTGCGTCCACAGGTACATCGTATCCCGCAGTTGCAACTATTCGATTCCAGGCACAGCCGTTACAACGACAAAGAATTGTGCCACTTCGGCAAGATGGGGAAACTACTAACTCGCGGTGGTCTTTCATTGATCTTCCCCGACTAGGCGGAAGACGGCCTTTCTTGAGCGAACTCGGCCTACTCTATTTCTGTCCTTTGAGGTACGCAAATTTAGGGGGCTCGAGTCGCTATTTCCGCGAAAGTTGTCAAAACTGCCTCGTGCCACCGCTTGCCCTCGCAAGATTCCGAATGCACACGGACGACAGGGTATCATATTCGCTTTGTTCGCCATCGGATTTGGTGTGGATATGACCATGCGTTTGTGTGCGCACGAGGGGGTGATTCGGGGGCGATGAAAGAGCGGTAGCGCGAGTAGGCCGGGTTTTGCGGGCAAATCGCGGACAAGAGTGGTTTTGTCCCGCGTATGAGCGGTCGTCCTCACATCCACAAAGATGCCGCGGCACGTAATCGGGCGTATCGCGAAAGGTAGCTGTTGGGTATTCGTTCGCGGCATTTGTACGGATGGCGGGAGCGGCCAAGAGGCGGCAAAAGCGGCACGGGTGAGGTGGAAGAAGTTAAATAATCACCAAGTTCTGGGTCAATGAAGAAAGCGAAACCGCGCTAGCAGAGAGGGCGCGCTACCCTCGCCGTTTATCCAGGGCGGCCTTGCGTTTCTCAATCTCTTCGTTGAGTCTTGCCGCATAGCAGGATTCGTGTACAGGCTCCCCACTGTCATTGCTCTTGCACTCCGCGAGGAGCACAGGCTTGCCGCAGATGGAGCATGGTACGGCAGTAGGACGTTGTTCCATGGCGCGCAGACCAACCAGAAAGCTAGGATTGACACGCTAAAACTATGCGGATTAGAAAATGACGACAAGAGAGCGAACGGCCTAGGGATGAATGACTGGAGAAGATAATGTAGTGAAAATGGACTTAAAGTTCATTGTCACCCGTGCTGCTTCAGAGTCCCATCAAGTGACTTGGATTTGCGGTTGCGATCTTACCACTGCAATCAGAGTGGCCGAATTTGTCCACTTCTGAACACCATGCTTAGATAGCGGACATTCCCTATCGCTTGGTCTTTCTGGATCCGATGTGGCACCACCTTGCGATCAAGAGTTTCTGGCCCTTTCGAGACGGTCGAAGAATTGCTAGCGTACAGGGTAGACGGGTCTTGGTACGCTTCTCGAACGTGGGGAGGATGTCGTGGCTGCACACGACGTGGTTCTGTTGTAACGCGATGCCTCAGTATGGGTAAAAACCCGGGATTCATGGCGGTTGGAATGAATCATGGCGCCTCACGGCACGAGTGAGGAGGATACAGCGTGATTACCGAGTCGCTCCAGGATTTGCACTCTACGCTACGAAGTTTTCGCAACAGTCCAGGCTTCGCTGCGGTAACCATTCTCACCATCGCAGTCGGCATCGGCGCTAATACAACCGTCTTCAGTTGGCTGCGGTCGTTGCTCCTCAATCCGTTACCCCGAGCTGAGCAATCGGGACGGGTCGTGGCTATCGAGAACACTGCACCCAATGGCGAGCCAATCACCACTTCTTACCTCGACTTTCGCGATTTCCGCGACAATTTGCAGACACTTAATTTCGTAACCGCCTACCGCGGCTATGTGTTCTCGGTTGGCGATGCTCCCAACACGGAACGAGTATGGGGCGAAATGGCCTCGGGTAGCCTTTTCGACATGCTCAGGATCAAACCCGAAGCCGGCCGCTTCTTTTCCACCGAAGAACGCGACGATTCGCAGAATGCGCACGCCGTCATAGTGATCAGCCACAGCTACTGGAAATCTCACTACAACTCGAATCTTTCAGCGATTGGAAGCACTCTGCGGATCAACCGCACTCCGTTCACCATCATTGGGGTGGCGCCTGAAGGGTTCCATGGCGTCCATGCAGGGCTGGACTACGAGTTCTGGGTGCCGCTCACAATGTATGGCCAGCTTACTCACACCGGCGTATGGATGTTGAAAGACCGCAATACTCGCAACTTTATGCTGCTAGGCCGCCTGGCCCCGAACGCTACCATCGAGCAGGCGCGCGCCGAGGTGCAGGCTCTTGCCGATCGCATGGCGAAGGCCGATGCAGACTCAAATCTGGGCATCGGCGCGACGGTGCTCCCGGTGTGGCGATCGCACTTCAACACACAGGCTACCTTGCTCACTCCTGTAGCTATCCTGATGGGCATTGGGGGCGTGGTTCTGTTGATCGTCTGCGCCAATGTAGCCAACTTGCTGCTGGTTCGTGCCACCGGCCGCTTACGAGAATTTAGTGTCCGCTTAGCGCTAGGCGCTACGCCTGCGCGATTGATTGCCCAGCTTCTCACCGAGACTTTAGTTATGGCGCTTGCCGGTTTGCTGGGTGGTCTGGTGCTGGCGAGGTTCCTCGGCAGCGCCCTGCGTTGGCTTCTTCCCGACGTCGCCAGCCCCGCGATGCTAGCTCCGCCACTGGATGGCCAGGTTTTGGGCTTCACCGCCGGGTTGGCCGTCCTCGTCACAGTTCTTGCAGGTTTGGCTCCCGCTCTGCACGCGTCGCGGGCCAATATCAATGAGGAATTGAAGCAAGGTGGCCGCAGCGGAGTTCCAGGTATTCACGCGCACCAGCTGCGCGGACTCATGGTGATCTCCGAGATCGCTCTGGCAGTTGTCGCTTTGGTGGGCGCGGCCCTGTTCCTAGGGAGCTTTTGGGCTGCCCGCGCAATCGATCCGGGCTTTTCACCAAACGGTGTAGCGCTTGCCCAATTTGATTTTTCCACTGCCGGCTACGATGCCCAACGCACAGATAGCTTTTGTCGCCGCTTGCGCGAACGTCTCGAGCAACTGCCCGGAGTTATCGCCGTCAGTTACGACGATTCCGTGCCCCTCGGATTCCAGGGAGGAAACTGGGAAACACTGGAAGTGGAAGGATACGTGCCTGGGCGGAATGAGAACATGAAAATCTACCGCGACCTTGTCTCGCCAGGCTACTTCGATTCGATGAAGATTCCCCTACTCGAAGGCCGCGACTTCGATTGGCACGACGATCGCATGTCGCCGAGGGTCATGATTGTCAATCAGGAGTTCGTCCGGCGCTTCTTCGCAAAAGGCAACCCCTTAGGTCATAAGGTGCATGGGTGGGGTGAGTGGTTCACCATCGTCGGGGTTGTGAAAGACAGCAAGTATCATCGCGTTACTGAGAATCCTCAGCCCTATTTCTACATTCCCATCCGTCAAATTTTCCGCCCAGAATATGGTCTGACGTTTCATGTGCGCACTTCCGGCTCGGTCAGTGAAGCCATTGCGGCCTTGCGACGTGAGACGGCAAACATTGATCCGGTGCTCACGATTTTCGACGCCGAGCCGATGATGGAATACATCGCTGCCTCGCTGTTTGGCACGAAGATCGCGGCGAACCTTCTTGGCGCACTCAGCGCCGTCGGCCTTCTGTTGGCGGCAATGGGACTGTACAGCACACTGGCGTACTCCGTCGCGCAGCGCACCCGGGAATTTGGTATACGCCAAGCTCTGGGCGCTCAGCCACACCATATTCTGGGTTTGATACTTCGGGAAAGTGGCAGGCTGACCCTCTACGGAATGGCCGCCGGGCTGGTCTTAGCCGTCATCTCCACACGAGTCATTGCCAACCAAATCTACAGCATCAGCCCGCTCGACCCCCTAACGTATATCGGCGTTGGCATGCTGATGGTGGCAGTGGCGCTTGCGGCCAGCTACATCCCTGCGCGCCGTGCAAGGTGCGTCGATCCCATGGTGACGTTGCGGTACGAATGAGAGCGTTTTGCGGACCGAGCTCATGTGTGCGCAGAAAGCATGGCCAGTCACTCTTGCAACGACGTATTTTTACAGTTCCAAGGCCTGCTGCCACGACCTGAAAAATTGCGATGTGAACGCGCCAGGCGCGATTTCTTCAGGTCGAGCGCACGTTTCCCCCGGTCCGGCTTGACTCTGGACTGCACCCCAGATTTTAGAATAGCCTGTATATAGCGTAGGACCGGTGTGGACTCTGACACCACAACCTGCAAATCGCGTGACATCTTATCCAGCCGATGGCGTGTTTTCTTCCTGTATTGGCTTCCGGTTATTGCGATTTTCGTGACCGGACCTCTTGCCATCAGCAGCGGTTGGCGAACAGCCGTCTGGACTGTCGCGCTCGCGACAATGGGCGTTGCGTGTATTGTGAACGCGCTCCGCTGTGGGCGCGTGCACTGCTACCTCACCGGCCCCTTCTTCCTTTTGATGGCCCTCGTCGCATTGTCATACGGTCTCGGCATCCTGCGTCTCGGTGAGAACGGTTGGAACCTGCTCGGCCTAATAACTGTGATCGGCGCCATCGCCCTGTGGTGCCTGCCCGAGATGTTTTTGGGGAAATATCGGTAACCAGCGGGCGCGACCCGCCAGCGCGATGTTGTCGATTAGCGGGTGCGGCGCTAGCCGGGAGGACGCTTTTCCCTACTCAAGTGGCACCACCGCGATGTGCACCGATTCTACTTTCGCTGGGTCAACAATCTTGCCATCGTCATAGTTGTCGATGCCTGTGTTGGCCATATAGTAAAACTTACTCCCGCGAATCGCACCTGTGGTTGGAGAACTCACCAATGGAGTTCCCTTTTCGAGAGTGTTTCTCGCTCGTACCTGCCGGCCATCCATTGAGAGGAACCAGCGCACTACCCGATATGTTCCGGCGGACTGAACCCCGATCAGGCTGTTCTTGTACCAGTAAAGGCCATCAATGCCGCACAGAGTGTTGTGCTCGCCGGGATCGACCTCGTGCGCTGAGTTATCACGCAGATCCATCACGATCACGCCCAGCCAGTCGGCAATGTAGAGGCGTGTGGAGTCGTCCGACAAGGTGATCCCGTTCGGAAAGAGCTGCGGACGCGGCAAATTCAGTGGCGTGAAGAGGTGAGTTTTGCGGTCGAATCGATAAGTCCGATTGGCGTCGGTGTCGGTCACGTAGATCGCCGAAGAGCGGTACAACACCAGGTCGTTCAGATCGTGCCGCCCGACTCCCGGAGGAGAGTAGCGCTCCAGCAGCTTTCCCTGGGCGTCGAAATGGTAGAGCTCGGAGCCGTGGCCATCGTCTGGATCGGATGCTGCCCATAGGCTCTGATCGCTGGGATCGACATGCAGACCACCAATTGGCTGGAGACGATAAAGGTCAGGCTTCACAAAATCGGAGACCTCGCCCTTTTCCGTGATCCTTACGATTTTCCGGCGATACATACTGCCCATATAGAAGACGTGCTTCGCCTGATCATAGGCCAGCCCTTCGGGAAAGAGTTCCTTTTCTGGAACTGTAAAGGCCACCCTTGCTTTGTGCACTGCGGGATATTGCTTCTGCGCCTGTTCTGTCAGTTCAACGAACTCCGGGGTAGATCGCAACGGCGCGAGCATCTCGGAGCCACTCGGGTCAAAACCTTCGCCGGTGGCCAGACTCTCCTTCAGCAGAGCGAGAGCCTTCGGCGTGTCTCCGACTTGGGCATACAACCTGGCCAGCGCAAACAATCCGGCGCCGCGGTCAACCAGACTGGGCAGTCGCGTCTCTATCTGGTGAATCATAGGGCGATAGCGCGCCTCGACGGAAGATGGCGCGCTGTCCTGAGCGGAGGCGCTTGACCACAGAATAATTGCTGTGAACAGCAGGGATGTTGACGCTCTCAAGATCATTACTTGTGTCAGACAACTCATGTCTGCGAAGGGTAACCACCGAGGCATAGCTTCCTATCTCTCCGGATTTGATCGGTTGCGCGCCAAGGGAACGCTATGTAGTAGAAGGTCTGCCGCGGCGTAATACACCAAATGTGCAAAGGGTAAGGGGTAGTGTGCCCAAAAATCTGTTCGCCGCACCGAAATCCGCCGATAATATCACGACCCGTGATAGCCGGGCCGACTCCGCTTTCGTAGTTGAAGGACAGCATGACGCGGGTGCGGTACTCGCTGAGCTTGCCATTCCCGACCTTCACGTCCATTGTGACCAATTGGGCAATGCGCAGTTGATAGCCACCTTCCCTTCAACGCACAATGAACGTGGCTCTTCGGATTTGTCGCAAACTTCTCGCCACAATCATTTGACATTGAAGTTAGGTGCATTCGGAGTCCAATCTATTCGATCATTTGTCTAGCACTCTGTCCATCGCATTACTGCGGTCCAAGCTTAAAACGCCGTGATCGGCGGTTGATAAGCCCTTATCTGACCTAAGCAATCTAGCTGGGATGCTGGTTGTGGCTGCAGAGCAACAACTTTCGCCTTTGGAAGAGTTGGACATCAGCTTCCAGTTAAGAGCCAGTGAACTACTTTTCGTCTTTCACGACCAATCGATATCTTTGGCGTGGTCGTATTTGAAAAGAGATTGTTGGGAATGGCTGCGGACCATTTCCGAAGACTTAAAGCGCATCGCCTCAGACCTTGTACAGATGGCCCTCATGGACATACAACATGAGCGCTCCTCACGCATCCACGCGACGGTGGCGCCTCTGATGATGGCTCTGGAGCAGTCTCACTCTATCGTGAGATTGCAATCCAGGAGCCAGAGTGACAAAGGAACTGCTACCACGCGTTTTCTGAACAATCATCAGACAACTCGGAACAAGACAAACAAGGCGATAACCTCATCTGCCAGAAATGCGGCTACGGCAGGCGACGTCCTTGGAAGCAGCGAGGCAAGTTGCGGCCGGTTGAATGTCGGCGCAAGACGCGCTACTGGAACAAACAGCAGTTACAACCATACCAAGGAGAATTATGCCGTATTCACATCTGACCCTTACAGGCTATTATGCGGGACGCTGCGGCGCATGACAGGCCGGAGGCCCCCGCGAGTTCCAGCGACAGCAGCTAGGCCCGCAGCGGGGCCCGTGTTCACAGCTCTAGTGAATGACCGTCATCGCATCGGCCTGTCGGCGCAACATGGTCATCACCGCTTCGATGAAGTTGGTGGCGATAACGATACCGAGAGCCTGCTCACCTTGACTGGCCTGAAAGGCCTTCTGAAATACGTCAATGGTCCTCGCGCCCACGGCCAGCTCCGTCTCAAGTTCCTCTGACGTCATGAGCGGTAGCGAAAGTTCGACCGGCGAAGTCAGCCGCCCTAGTTCCGCGTGGCACCGCCGCAGCTGCTCGGATATTAAGAGCGATTCTAGGTGTCGGCACAATCGTGAGCCGTCATTTTCACGCATCCCATCGAGCAACAGATGCAGCTCCTCGTCACGCAATAGGCTCAGTTCCATCTTTTTCCTCCTTACTGGACAACTCCATCGTCTGTAAGCGGCGGCTCAGAGGTCGGCGCTGTCAGCGTTAGGCCAGTTCGGTCTCAATTGAGACCCGTTTGCCACGAGAGAGCGACTAAATTTGAGACTCCGATTCCAGATTTTTGCCATTGCTGCGTTTTTACCCCTGTTTCGCTAGCCTTTTGCGAGGCTATTGCGTTGATTCAATGGCCACCGGTGCCTTTTAAACCCTTTCTTGCTGCGTCAGCGCCTACTGCAACACGCTGGTTACGGTGCAGCGCGACCGCACGCGGGCCTACAGCTTCCGTTGAGATAAGGGGCACGTTCGACAAGTGGGATGCAAGTCTTACCTTTACATCCCCCGATGTGACGACTGGCGTGCTTGATGTGAAGATTCAGGCGGCTAGCGTAGATACCGGCAGTCAGATGAAAGACGATAAGCTGAAGAGCAAAGATTTCTTCAATGTCGATCACGATCCATTGATTACGTTCCACTCAACGAAGATTGTGCAAACGGGGCCGGATAGCTTTGACGTGCTAGGTACCTTCACCATACGCGGCGTCTCCAAACCTGAGACGCTAACACTTACGGTTTCCGGCCAAGGCACGGGTTCAGGCGCGATCAAGGGGACGATGGCATTCGACCGCAAAGACTACGGAATGAACAAAGGCATTCCATTCATCAAGATCGCCGATCGAGTCGAGGTGAGCGTGGACCTGAAAGGTAAGCGCATCAGCGGACCACCGTTGGTATTCAAACAATAACGGCGGTCTAGGGGAGCAGGTCACCGCCATCCATAGACTTTTCATACAGTGAGCGTTACACACAACTGAGTGGGTGCTCTGTGACGACCGATGGTTTGCTGGCGTGAACAGCAAGCGATTACACAACCAATCCTTTCTGGACTCTTGCGCTAAACTCAAGCTGTGAGCACAGCAACCTTCACAAAACGTCGCTGGAATCTTGCTCTGACCTTCACATTCTGCTAGCAGAAAAAACGCAAAACAAATCCCCGCCGCGAGGCTTTTGTGCGCCACTACTTGCAGACTGGCAACGCGGCAAGAGCCGCAATGTCAGCGGGTTACAGCTCAGGAGTTTTCTTTCAGGGCGTAGATGGTGCCGGCGCTCTTGCATTTATAGGTACGTAGCGATACAGTACTTTACGTACTATGAACCCGCCCACTACTCTTGGCTACGCCCTTCTCGGCCTGCTTCATCAGAACTCTGCCTCCGGCTACGACCTGCGCAAGTTCTTCTTCGCCACCCCCATGAAATCTTTCAGCGATAGCCCCGGAGCGATTTATCCCGCTCTACGTCGGCTTGAGAAACAGGGCTTCGTCCGCAGCCAGGTTCAAGACCGCGCCGGTCTGCGCCGTCGACGTTTGTTTCGCATTACCTCCGCTGGGCAGGCTGAACTTAAACGCTGGGCAGGCCTTGGCCTGACCCGAGACGACGTAGTCAGTAATTTCAAGGAAGTCATGTTGCGCTTCGGCTTTATGGACGAGCTCCTCGGCCGTGAGGCTTCAGCCAGTTTTCTCAAGTCCCTGATTGCGGAGCTCGCTGCCTATGTACCATCGCTTCGCGTTTACCTCGATGCTATGGGAGAAAACGTTTCGCTTTCCGGCAAACTCGCACTGGAAAGCGGAATCCTTCAGTACGAAGCCACCTTGCAGTGGGCAAAGAAGGCGCTCGCCGCTTACGAGCGTTAAAAGTAACTTCGCTTGAGTTGGTTCGCGTGAGGAGGTTCTATGAAGTTTCGAATCATTCTGTACTGTTTGCTCGGCGGCCTGGGAATGAGCATCGTCGCGTTGGGAGCGGGTAATTTTGCCTGGTGGTATTCAGCCGGGGTCGTCATGACAGCATCGTTCGTGCCCGTGGCAATGTTTGGACCGAGGAAGTTCACCGGCCAATTTGCCGTGATCCTTCCCGTGCTGCTCGTTGTGGCGTGTCTTTGTACTTGGTCCGAAGCACTGTTGTTCGTTGCCACTCCTGAGATGAAACAACACGCCATGCGCGATCTGTATAGCGAGTGCTTTACCTACACAATCATCAGTGCGATCTTGGCGGCTTTGGCTAGCCTGCTTAGGCTTCCCCGCGCCGCGGACTATAGCCTCAAATTGCGGCCACCGGCTGCGCTTGGCATGATGGTATTTGCCGCTGGACTGGTGTACGTGCTGTTCTACTTGGTCTTTGGCGGGATCACTTATCAGTTCTTCACCAGGCAATACTATCCCGACGCGGTGACCAAGGTTGCCCCTCTGGGCTTGTGGTTCTGGGCGATTGAGCTCGGCCGCGGTGTCATGATGGCCCTCGCCGTCTTGCCGGTCATTTGCACCCTGCGTATGAGCCGAATGAACAGCGCGATTGCGGTTGGTCTGCTGATATGGGTAACCGGCGGACTGGCTCTTCTCATTCCGCCCAACCCGTTTATGGGATCTGCCCAGCGCTTCATCCACACCATCGAGATCTTGACGCAGAACTTCCCGCTGGGCTTCGCGGCGACGTTACTGATGCGCCCGAAGCCATCGGCGGCAGATCGTGCCCATGAGCACTTTGTTTCGGCTGACAGTCTCGGGCGACGGCCGGCACTTCAGGGCCACGATTAGCGAGGGTTGTGTGCTCGGCTTGAGGCGGTCAAAACCACGGCACAAATTTACCCCTTTCACAATTTGGGCATTACGCCGCGGCAGACCTTAATTGGACTTCAGGGGCTGCATTCTCTTCTCGGTTTTAGGCAGAAGGGAAAACAAGTTCAGATTTTTGCCGCTCTAACAGACGATTGTTGTTGTAGACGAGATATGTCCCTCGACGAACTTACCAATACAAACAAAGAAGCTAGTTATTGGCTCGCTTCCAGCGCATGCAGCGGTGCCCAGTTGCGAATCTGAGGTTGCGGTGCATCATCCTTCAGCATCGTCCACAGAATTCGGTTGTACACCTGGTCATCCACGCGATCGACAGAGCTGAGATCCAACTCCTCCGACATTCGCGCAGCCGCGGTGTTCTGCGGATTCTTTTCGCTTAGATTCTGCTTGGGTGTGATCGCGTCGAAGGGTGTGAGGTCGGGTGTCGATGCGAAGATGTCAGCTAGCGGGCGGCTGAAGTAGTCGAATTTAGAGAGCCGCCCCATACCGAGGATGTCTTCGATCGCGGCCACCACATCGGTTGTGTTGATGAAGCGATTCACCGTGCCCGGTCGGCTGTAGGCCGATATGGCATAAAACGGCGCGCGGTGGGAGTCAACGTGATCGGGCCCCGCCTGTGAATCATCTTCGACCACGAAGATCACGGTGTCTTTCCAGTGCGGGCTTTCTGAGAGCGCCTGCACGATGCGTCCGAGTGCGAGATCGTTGTCGGCCATGCACGCATTCGGTGTGCATTTGCCGGGGCGTGCGGCGGTCAGGTGGTCCATTGGCAGCCACACAACCTCGAGCTGGGGCATATTGCCATTCTGCAAGAAGCGCTGAAATTCGGCGATCCACACGTCGGCGCGCCGTTGATCCTGGGTGACCAGATCGAAAGGAACGTAATCAGGATTCACGTCGGCGCCAAGGCCGCGTTGTGTAACCGGCCATCCGGGGTTCCCTTTGACCATTTCCCCATAGTCGCGAAAGGTGAGTCCAGAGGTCTTCGCGAGCGTCCACAGAAAGCCACGCTCCGGTTCGTCGCTGTCCTCGCCGTCAGGATCACCTCGTTTGCCCGCGTAAGCCGAAGGGATGACCTTCTCGCCGTAGTCGGTCACATACGCGGCAGTGGACCAGATGTGCCCCTGCGAGCTGCACTCGGCGTTCACGAAGAAGCGGTCGAACAATCCGAAGCGCCGCGCCAGGGCGTGATGGTTCGGGGTGATAGTGATGTCTGGGAAGTAAACCAGGCTGGCATCTCCATCACCTTCCTTCAAGTCACCGAGCACCTGATCATAGGTGCGATTCTCCTTGATGATGTAGATGACGTGTTTAAACGGGGGATAGCGTCGCGGCGAAGAACTTAGCTGCCAGTTGTTAGCGACCGCGACGCGCTGGGTAAAGTCAGTCAGTTGGGCCGGAGTCAGGGTTGACGGAAGCACTCGCAAGCTTCCATTCAACTGGCCAAGAGTGTAGGCACGTGGATTACCCTGCGGCCAGTTCGTCAGCGGTACTGGCCCGTCACGATTGGCATGCGTACCATAACCTTTTCCCGAGACGATTAGAAGCTGCAAGCCAGTATCTAAAATCGCTGTCGGATACCAATCGGTCGGAATGCGCCCGAGCAGCTTGCCGCTGGCCTGATCGAAGACTGCCAAGGCATTGTTATCGGCTTCCGCGATGAACAGCTGCTTTTGATCGTTGCTAATTGCGATTGCATTGGGAGTGCTGCCTTCGGGCGGGGCGCCGGGTGCGGAGTCCTGAAGATAGCCGGTTACTTTACGGCTGCGGACGTCGACGATCGCCACGCGATCGCTTCCGGCGAGCGCGACATAAAGCCGTGGACCGGCTACCGCCAATGCTGAAGGATGGCGACCCACTTCAATGCCTCCCAGTTCCGCGAGCTTGCCGTCAGGAAGCACATGAAAGTCAGATACCGTTGTGCCCCCCCAGGCAGAGACGAAGAGATGACCATCGCTGCTGAGGAGGACGTCATACGGGTAGTGATCGGTAGGCAGGCTCTGCACTATCTCGCCCGTTGCACTATTGATGACCGCCACGCGATCGCCAACGTTCTCAGCCACATAAATGAATTTCCCGTTCGATGCTACTGCAATGCCCGCGGGATAACTCGTGCCTGTTCCGTCGCTCGTCTTCTCCTTGGCAAGCACAAATTTGTTGGCAAGCGTCGCAGTGCCATCCCTCCACGCGTAGACAAAGATCGAATCGGTGTTGCCGCCGGAGACATAAAACGTGTTGCCGTCGGGCGAGAAGGCCGCGCCGTAGAACGCGCCGTCCTGTAGCAGCGTCTGCGTGACTTGCCGCGTTTTCAGATCGACAATTTGGATACCTTGTTCGCGCCACCCACTGAGTACTACCACAGCCTTGTCGCCACTGTGCGCGGGCACGATATCGAGAGGCATGCTGCCGAGTTCGACCGCATCACCTACGGCATCGAGCCGGACGCCAGTCGGTAAAGGCGAAGTAAAGGTCGGATTTTCTGCCAGCGCTAACACACACAGTACTGCAGGGACAGAAAGTGCGAGCCGACACAAACGGAACAAAGACATGGTTCCTCACAGACCCCGTTCCAGCCAACGGTTATATCCGATTATCCTCTTATCCTCCAACGTCAAGCGGATGCCGACCCTGGCGGCTCAGGCTTGTTCTTGGTCCATAGTGGGTTCGGCTGAGAACCGTGGGCCTTCTTTCGCGTCGGGGAACTCATTGGCTTTGCGCTTGCGCTAAGGCCCATCAAGTATTAAGCGCATCCAAACTGCCACTGGGCACAAAATTGGGTTCAGTCCACCTTTGGGATGACCCCCTCCGTTGACCTGTCGATGCCGAAGACACTAAAGCTCTGCTTGCGATTTACGAAGACCTTATCGCGTGGTCGCAATCAGCTATTCATTACCTTTCACCCTTTTCACATTTGGGGCATCACGCCGCGGCAGACCTTAGGAGCAGAAAATACGTACCAAGAGGAACCGAGGATTTAAGGCGTCGACTCCTGGAGGAGGACCACGTCCGATTCGGAATGGCTGCGCAACAATGCAAGATTCCTCCCGTCCGGCGACCAGTGGAACGCCTCGATTCGATCCGAAGTGAAATGGGTGATCTGATGCCCTGCAGAGCCGTCGAGCGGCTGGACCCAGATATTATCGACCCCGTTCTCTCGGATGGGATAAGCGACCGCCTTTCCGTCGGGCGTGAACTGCACTCCGCCCGATTGGTGCGCGTTAGCGGTGAGCATTCGGGGCGAGGTGAAGGATTCGAGACTCAGCAGAGCGATGCTCGCCGAATTCTCCGTGCCACCGGTCTGCTCAGCGGCGTAAGCCAGGACTTTGCCGTCCGGCGAAACACTCATCTCCACCGTCCGTGAGCCCCTGGCAGGAACCGCAAGCGGCGCGGGAAGGATGAATCCAAGAAAATCGGTGCTGCCGGGGAGCGGCTCTGGCGCGCCCGAACCATCTAGCCTCACTCGATAAATCTCGTCATTACCAGTCGAATGGGCGGCGCGGTAATACACCCATTTTTGATCGGGCGAGCACACAGGGTCACGGTCACGCTTGCTACTTGTAAGCCGCACTGGGTTCGAGCCATCTGCATCGAAGCGCCAGATGGCGGTAGTCGTCCCTTCATGGAAAAACCACGCGAAAACTATGTATCGGCCGCAGCTTGTCAGATCAGAAAGGTTTGCATTTGGGTCAGAGATCAATTGCGTAGGATTTTTTCCGTCGGTTCCAATTCGCCACAGCCGAGCACCATCACTGACGAGCAAGTTGCCATCAGCACCCCAGTTCAGCCGGCGAATATCCTCTCCCACAGAGGGCAGAGCATTCGCTTGGGGTGATTGGCCTCCCGCTCCGGGAAGCACGTAAACGCTGTGGCTGGTTTTGGTCTGCACGGTCGCGATAGTCCGCCCGTCGGCAGAGACGGTCAGAGTGGTGTATCCATTGGTATCGCGAGTAATAGGCTGGAACTTCTCTCCCTTGATGTGCAGAAATCCGATCTGCCCGCGAGCGAAATTTGGTCCTTTGGCTGAGTAGGTGAGGAAAATTCCCCGTCCGTCGGGCGACCACTTTGTTTCGAGAGGCAGTTTATCGCTAAAGGCGGCAAGTTGGTGGGCATCGCCTGTATGTGGATCAATTTCATCGATTCCGCCAAGAGCGTCGCTCGGCTGTGCCACTTGCAGGGCAAGCCGGTTGCCCGCGGGAGACCATGACAGGTAGCGTGTCACTAAATTTGCAGCTCTGATCAACACCACCTTCTCATCGTTACCGTCCGCCGTTGCGGTGAGCAGGCGATATTTGCCGATTTCTGGATTATTTGCGCGGGCGAACGCAATGCGATGGCCGTCGGGGGAGAAAGCGACGTCGCTGTCGATGTCCCGCACAACTAGCCGCGGAGTGCCACCCAACACCGGAGCGCGGTACAGGTCAAACGTACTAAGCGTTGCAGTTACAGCTTTGCGGAAGTAAATGTAGTTTTCGTCGGGCGAAAAGGCGAGACTTTCGTAATGCGCTGCCGACGGCGCAATGACCTGGGTATCACTGCCGGTCGGCACATTTCGCAGCCAGAGACTCTGCAATCCGTTTTCGTCGATGGCGGTGAGCACGAACTTGCCGTCAGGCGAGATGGCAGTCAGTGCGGCTTTGCCTGAATTCGTGACCTGCGTGACCGTGAAGTTTTGGAAGGGCATCGAGGCAGGGCGGTGCAAGAGCGAATAGATGCCCACCGCAGCCGCGCCCAGGAGCACCAAGACTGTAACGATGCCTGCCAACGCCGCCAATTTGTGCTGCTTCACAACCCTGATCGCGACCGCACTGCTGCTGGTGTGTTCCGGCTGAGCCGCTGGTACTGCGCCTGCTGCATTCGAGTTTTCTGGCCGCGAGTAATGGCGTGAATCGGTGTCGCGCTTGAGCCGCCGCAAATCGGCACGCATATCGGCGGCATCCTGATAGCGCAGGCCGCGGTCCTTTTCCAGGGCCTTGCGAATGACCGCCTCCAGTTCGAGAGACACTGAGGGGTTCAGCTGCCATACCGGTCGGGGCTCGTCGCGCAGAATCGCGCTGATCATCTCGCTCGAGCTGCTACGCTCGAATGGCATCCTGCCGGTGGCCATCTCATACAGCACCGCTCCAAAGGAAAACAGGTCGCTGCGGCCATCTAGCTCTCGGCCGCGCAACTGCTCCGGCGACATATAGGCAATCGTCCCTGGGATCGCACCAGGGCTGGTCAGGTGATGCGCATCGGATGGCGCCAGCTCGGTTGCCGTCTGGCCGGTTGCAGCGACTTTCGCAGCTACTTTCGCGAGTCCGAAGTCGAGAATTTTCGCATGACCCCGGCGAGTGACGAAGATGTTGGCCGGCTTGATGTCGCGATGGATAATGCCTTCCGCGTGCGCCGCATCCAGCGCGTCAGCGATTTCTGTGGCCAGCTCCAGCAATAGCTCCGTCTCCAGCGGCTGGCCCGCGACGCGATGCTTCAGGGTCACGCCGTCGAGGAACTCCATCACAATATAGGACTGTCCTTCGTTATTGCCGATTTCGTAAATAGTGCAGATGTTGGGATGGTTGAGCGCAGACGCAGCCTGTGCCTCCCGCCGAAACCGCGCCAGCGCCTGGGCATCGCCGGCCACATGCTCGGGGAGAAATTTCAGGGCAACGAAGCGCCGGAGATCGATGTCCTCGGCCTTGTAGACGACACCCATACCGCCGCCACCGAGTTTCCCGATAATGCGGTAGTGCGAGATCGTCGTGTCGATCATTACGGTGGGGTGCAGAAAGGATGCTTGATGATAGGGCCAAAGGTATTGTCGGTCAATTTCGGCTAATCAGCCCAGGTTTATCTAATTGCCCGTATCAGCCACATTCTGCTCGCGGTGCAGGGTAGATGAATCGTGAGCGCTGACTCAGGTTGATTCACGACCACACTGCGCGTCAACTTTACGCATGATCTTCTCCGCCCACTGAACCGCAGAAGCAACGAGTGATTCCGTCCTCGGACTCGGCTTCGTAGCAAACAGGTCTTCCGTTGTCTTCAGGTGGCGTGCTACCAGAATGCCAGCAATGATACCGAGCACGCGCTTGCGTCCTTCGTCCACGACGACAGCTTATCATGTTCGCTTTTTGTTCGCCATCGAACTTCGCAACAAATTTCGTAACAACCGCGCCAATTCTTGCCACTTTGTGACACGAATGCTGACGTTACTTGAAATGGGATGTAACGCCACTCATCCCACCCTTCCGGTTTGACGCCGATAGGGACAATTCGCTGGTGCTTCTGGCCTCGCTAATCTGCGTGCGGAGCTCGACTGGCAGTGAGGGATTTTCGGATCATGGTTTTCAACACTCGTTGATCTACATCAGCGAGCTTCTTGATATAGAGGCAGCCCTTGCCGGTGGTGTGCTTGCCGAGCTTGGCCAGGAGCGCCTCGGAATCGCTGAACGCGATGATGTTATACAGAACAGTTGCGGCCTTGCGAGGTGAAAAAGCAATGAGCGGCGTATCGCCCTCGCGACCGCTGTCATAGGTATAGTGGTAGCTGCCGAAGCCGATGATGGATGGTCCCCACATCTTCGGCTTCTCGCCGGCGGCGCTTTCCATCAGGTTGACGAGCACCTTGGCATCTGCACGCCTGGTCGGGTCGGTGAGAGCGTCAATAAACGCTGTCACGCTCAATTTGGTGGGCTTGGTTTTGTTTTCCGCCATGCTCTTCCGCCTTCCGTTTCGTTCCAAGGCTAACATGCCCGTGCAAACGCTCTCGCTCGCGTTACTTCCGGTCCGCGGGCTACACGGAAAGGATTCGCGTTAACAGCCCCAATACACAACCAATCTTCATTGACTGTCGGGGGATTCAGAGACGGCTTTCACCAGACGTTAACGTGCGATGAGGCTGCAGCAGTATTTGT
>Ga0209465_10000466_pt1 | contig 18937 bp, 13 predicted proteins | sample PanSoiPlot1MoBio_FD_188321 | JGI IMG/M metagenome (GOLD analysis project Ga0209465, IMG submission 188321) | Tropical forest soil microbial communities from Panama analyzed to predict greenhouse gas emissions - Panama Soil Plot 1 MoBio (SPAdes)... | ecosystem: Environmental > Terrestrial > Soil...
GGAGGCAATATGCGAGGCGGTCAGCAGGGCCAACATGCGGTTTGTGCCGACCAAGACACCTGAACAGCAAAGCGGTTTGGTGCTTCATCGCACGCGGCATTTGTTTATCCGACAACAGACCTCGGTGATTAACGCGATCCGGGCTCATTGTGCTGAGTTTGGCATCGTCGCGCCGGTTGGGCGCCGCGGTGTCGAGGAGCTGCTTAATGTCATCGCCAACGCGAAGGACGAGCAAGTTCCGGCGATCGCCCGTGCCTGCGTGGTAGCGCTTGGCGCCCAGCTACACCGGATCAAACAGCAGATTCTGGAGTTCGATCGTATGATTACAGCTTGGCACCGGTGCTGCGACACGAGCAGACGACTAGACGAGATTCCGGGTGTCGGTCCGGCGCTCGCCACCGCTCTTGTCGCCAGCGTTGCCAACCCGAGAGCATTCCGATCGGGGCGAGACTTCTCGGCCTGGATCGGGCTAGTGCCCAAGCAGAACTCGAGCGGAGGCAAGCCAAAGCTAGGCAGCATCAGCAAACAGGGCGATCGCTATCTACGCGGCCTGTTCACGGCCGGCGCACTCGCCGTGATCCGCTACGCCAAAATCCACGGCACCAGGCACCGACCATGGCTCACCGCATTGTTAGCGCGGCGGCCGATCAAGGTCGCAGCCATCGCACTCGCCAACAAGATTGCCAGAATGGCATGGGCGATGATGACTAGAGGCGAGCACTATAGAGAACCCATAGCGCTCGCAGCATAACGAGATCGCGTCAGTCACACCTGGCGTGATTGAAGGTTGGGAGGGCGAACAGCACGTAATGCAGAGCCGTCGATCCGGCGATCAGGACAACCCACTTGTGCCACTGCATCTTAGAATGCGGCCTTTTGACCGGGACCTGATCCGCGGAGGGCATTATGGCCAGCGGTCATGTGAACCGCGCAAACAGGCCGAACACATGGCTGCACCGACCAAGGCTGCAACGTGAAGATTCCCCTTGCCAACTCGGAGCCGTCCACACATGGCACAAAGCGGACATTCCGCGACTGAGTTCCGATGTCCGCTTTTGGGGGTAAAGCAGACATGGGCGATACGTTCTTGTTGGCGGGTAAGATTAGCCCCACCGCCGCCAGCACCAGTTATGATCGTCGCCGATGCCTGAAATAGACGATTCCGGCCATGGTGAGTTTGCGGTGCAGAACAGCGATCCACGAAGCTGGACACACGGCGGCCGCGATCGCGTTCGGCATTCCAATCATTTCCGTCAGCATCGAGGCCGACCCGCCGCATCTATTCCGTGATCGCTATCAGGCAGCGCAATCCGACCTGGGGTTGTCCCGCCTCGTCGTGATGTGCTTGAGCGGGGCGGGGACCCAGGAAGCTGGATTCCCGCTTGCGCGGGAATGAGCGGATATAGAAACAGAGCGCCCTCGGAATGCCTCACGGCTTCTGAAATTTCAGCACGAAATTGTCGACCGGCTTGTCGCGCGTGAAGCTTGGGAAGTCGTGCGTATCGGCGGCGTTGCGCCAGAAGTCGCCGGTGGCGACGAGCTTGAAGCCGGCGGCTTCGAGTTCCTGGCGCAGCGTGCTCTCTTCGATGCGATGCAGCGTCTTGACGACCGAAACTCCTTGGCCCGGCAACGCCGCGTGATCGGCGATGACGAGAATGCCGCCTGGTTTGAGCGCGGCGAACAATTTGCGGTTCATCTGGGCGCGATCGACGGTCATGTAAGCGGTGTCGTGGTAATAGAACAGGAACGTGATCAGGTCGAATTCTTGCACGCCGGCAGGGACCGGATCGTCGAACGGCGCGCTGACGGCGACGGCATTTTTCATGGCGGGTGTCGCCATGCGCGTCTCGAAGGCCCCTTTGGCGCGCTCGCCGAGATCAGGCGGGTTTTGCGCGAAGACCGTGCCGTTCGGTGCCACCGCGCGCGCCATCAGTTCGCTCGAGTAGCCGCCGCCGGCGCCCATATCGAGCACCTTCATGCCAGCGCGTGGGGCGGCAAAGGCGAGGAACGGCGCGGGGTCGCGCCGCTTGTCGGCCGTCCGGTCGACCTCGCTGCGGTCGGGCGCGGCGAGCAGCGCGGCATAATCCGCTTGCGCCCGCGCGGCAGAAGGGCCGGCGATCCAGGCGATCGCGGCGATCAGTAGAGTGGCAATCCGCAGACCTAAGCGCGTCGCTCGTGCAATCATTGTTGGCTCCGACATGGATAGCAAGTGAAAAGGCTGTGGAAATATACACTCAAAGGCTGTGAAGATTCTGCGAAGAATGTGTGGACGACAACGGTAATATTTTGCTCAAGGCATGGAATAAATGCGTGGGCCGCTTGGCCTGTGAATTCGGTGGGCGATCCTAGGAAACTATGATGCAACAATGAATTACGTGGAATGGGTATCGGCGCCGGGACTGACGGCAACGCTCGTGACCGACGAACAATCGGCGTGGCGTGTCTCAGATTGTTTTACCGAGGGCGAGTTTGCCGACGATGTGGCCGTCAGCCTTGTGCATGCCGGCGCCGGGCAATCGCGGGTCACGCTCTATTTTCGCGGTCCGATGGTCGAGGCGCTGGTGCGCGACCTGACGATTTCCGCCGCAGGCCTTGTAGCGGCGGATGCGCTCGTCTTTGCACGTATCCCGCGCAAAGATTGGGTCCTCGAATCGCTCCATGGCCTCAAGCCGGTTACGGCCGGGCGCTTTGTCCTGCATGGCGCGCACGATCGCGGCTGTGTGCCGGCGAATCGGATCGGCATTGAGATCGAAGCGGCGCAGGCGTTCGGCACCGGCCATCACAGCACGACGCACGGCTGCCTGTTGGCCCTGGATCGGTTGTGCAAGTTTGCAAAGCCGCGGCGCATCCTCGATCTCGGCACCGGTTCGGGCGTGCTGGCGATTGCCGCGGCGCGGAGCTTCCGCCGTGGCGTGTTGGCGACCGATATCGATGCACTGGCGGTGCGGATCGCGCGCGACAATGCCCAGCTTAATCGGGTCGGCAATCTGGTTTGCGTCCGTCGCGCGAATGGCATTGACTTGCCCGCGCTGCGCGCCCGCACGCCGTTCGATCTGGTCTTGGCCAATATCCTCCTTACGCCGCTGCAAAAGCTGGCGTCGCCCTTGAGCGCAGCGGTTGCGGCGGGCGGCCGCATCGTTCTCGCCGGCTTGCTGAAATCGCAAGCGAATGCGGCACTCGCGGCCTATCGCCAATTCACGCTGGAGCGGCGCATCGAGCTCGACGGTTGGACCACCTTGGTCCTCAAGAGTCCAAACACACTCCCCCTTCGGACAAAGAGAAAGTAAATTGCCGGTGATGTTCGAAGCGCGATTTCAGTCCTTCGATGACCGTGCCGAGCGCGACCCCGGCGGCGAGCGCCTTGCGGCGCTGCGTGCCGAGCTCAAGCGCCGCGGCCTCGACGGCTTCATCGTGCCGCGCGCTGACCGTTACCAGAACGAATATGTGCCGCCCCGCGCCGAGCGCCTCGCCTGGCTTACCGGCTTCACCGGCTCCGCCGGTACCGCCATCGTGCTCGCCGATCGCGCCGCGATTTTCGTCGACGGCCGTTACCTGGTGCAGGTGCGCGAGGAGGTCGATGTCGCGGCATTCGCGGTCGAGCATCTGGTCGAGCATCCGCCGGCCGCCTGGATCGAGGAAAATCTGCCGGCCGGCGCCAAGCTCGGCTACTCGCCCTGGCTGCACACGGTGGACGGCGCCGAGCGGCTGAGCAAAGCCTGCGCCGCCGCGGGCGGCAGCCTCGTCGCGCTCACCGACAATCCGCTCGACGCATTGTGGACCGAGCGGCCGGCGCCGCCGCTCGGCGCGATCGCGCTGCACGATCTGCGCTATGCCGGCGAGGAGGCCGCGGCGAAGCTCGCGCGCGTGCGCGAGGCGGTCGGCAAGCGCGCCGACGCGCTCGTCGTCTCCGATCCGCAGGCGGTGTCGTGGCTGTTCAATATTCGCGGGCACGACGTGCCACATACGCCAGTCGTGCTAGCTTATGCGATTCTGCAGATGTTTGGGGGACCTATGATCTATGTCGATTCGCGCAAGCTCGGCAGTGCCGTGCGCGAAAAGCTCGAAGCGCTGGCGACGCTACGCCCGCCGGCGGATTTCGAGCGCGATCTTGCCGCGCTCGGCAAAACGGGATGCGCGGTGATGCTCGATCCGGCCTTGTGCCCCGACGCGATCGCGTGCCTTTTCACCGAGAGCGGCGGCAAGATCGTGCGCGGCGGCGATCCGATCGCGCCGATGAAAGCGGTAAAGAACGCTGCCGAGATCGCCGGCTCGCGCGCCGCGCAAATTCGCGATGGCGCCGCGGTGACGCGCTTTCTCGCCTGGTTCGACGGCGAAGCGTCGCGCGGGAAACTGACTGAAATCGACGCGGTCGAGGCGCTGGAGAGCTTTCGACGCGACACCGGGCTTCTCAAGGATATTTCGTTTCCGACCATCGCCGGCGCCGGGCCGGACGGCGCCATCGTGCATTACCGCGTCACTCGCAAGAGCAACCGGCGGATCGGCACCGGCGAATTGTTCCTGATCGATTCCGGCGGCCAATACGAAGACGGCACGACCGATATCACCCGCACTATCGCGATCGGCGCGCCCAACGCCGATCTGCGCGAGGACATGCGCAAGAGTTTCACGCTGGTTCTCAAGGGGCATATTGCTATTGCCCGCGCCGTCTTTCCCGACGGCACCACCGGCGCGCAGCTCGACACCCTGGCGCGGCAATTCCTGTGGCGCGACGGTCGCGACTTCGACCATGGCACCGGGCATGGCGTCGGCAGCTATCTCTCGGTCCACGAAGGGCCGGCGCGGATTTCCAAGCTTGGCACTGCGCCACTCAAACGCGGCATGATCCTGTCGAACGAGCCGGGCTATTACCGGCCCGGCGCTTACGGCCTCCGCATCGAAAACCTGGTCCTCATCACCGAGGCAGCGCCGATGGCGGATGCCGAGAAGCCGCTTAATTGTTTCGAGACCCTGACCCTGGCGCCGATCGATCGACGACTCATCGAGCCCGCTTTGATGACGCAGGACGAGATCGCCTGGCTCGACACGTATCACGCCCGCGTGCGCGACATGCTTGCGCCGCTTCTCGATGAGCCAACGCGCGCTTGGCTTAATGGCGCCTGCGCGCCGCTGAAAAGTTAAAACCTTTGCGCGCCCTTGCACCGATTGTCGAGACGGGAACTTTTGCGTTGAGCGAACGTTTGTTTGCGTACGGATTTCCGCATGGAAAACGCGAGGCAACCTTATGTTATCGACCATTCTTATTATCATTTCTTATTATCATTCTGATCCTGTTGCTGATCGGTGCTTTGCCGACTTGGCCCTATAGTTCCGAATGGGGCTATTACCCTGGCGGCGGCCTCGGGCTTTTGTTGGTGGTCGTGATTATTCTGGTCTTGATGGGACAAATTTGAGCGGTGCGTCGGCTCCGCTCTCTCAGCGAATGAGCTTCGCCCACTCGTCCTCGGTCAGAATTTTCACGCCGAGTTTTTTGGCATCGGTCAGTTTTGAGCCGGCACCCGGTCCGACAACCACATAGTCGGTCTTTTTCGACACCGAGCCGGATACTTTTGCGCCGAGCCGCTCGGCCGAGGCTTTGGCCTCGTCGCGCGTCATCGTCTCGAGCGTGCCGGTAAACACGACGGTTTTGCCGGCGACGGTGGAATCGCTGCGCGGCTTTTCCGCCGCGTGGATCGTTACTTGCCTGGCGAGCCGCTCGATCCGCCGCCGATTATGCGCTTCGGCGAAATAGTCGCGCAGGCTGTCGATGACGGTGTCGCCGATCTGATCGAGCGTATCCATGTCGTTTCTGGTGTCGTCGTCGCCGTCGGCAAGCTTCAGGCATGCCTCGTGGAACGCGTCCCAGCTGCCGTAACCGCGCGCCAATGCGACCGCGGTGGTTTCGCCGACATGGCGGATGCCAAGCGCGTAGATGAAGCGCTCGAGCGCAATCTCGCGCCGCACCGCGATGGCTGCAAAGAGGTTGCGTACCGAGGTTTCGCCGAAACCTTCGACCTCTTCCAGGCGGATTTTTGCGTTGCGTTCCTCAAGGGTGAAAATGTCGGCCGGCTCTTTGACCCAGCCGTGCTCGTAGAACAGCTCGATCTGCTTGTCGCCGAGGCCATCAATGTCGAAGGCGCGCCGTGAGACGAAATGCTTGAGATGCTCGACGATCTGATACGGGCAGGCGAACTCGCCGGTACAGCGGGCAACTGCGCCTTCCTCGCCCGTTGCGGTCGACTCGCGCACCACTTCGGTGTGCAGCGGGCAGGGACAGACTTTGGGAAATTGGTACGGTTTGGCGCCGCGCGGCCGTTTTTCCCCGATGACGCCGAGCACCTGCGGAATGACGTCGCCGGCGCGCTGAATTTCCACCGTGTCGCCGATGCGCACATCGAGCCGGGCGATTTCGTCGGCGTTGTGCAGCGTCGCGTTCTGCACCACGACGCCGCCGACCGTGACCGGCTCGAGCTTGGCGACCGGCGTGAGCGCGCCGGTGCGGCCGATCTGGATTTCGATGTCCTTGAGCACGGTGATCGCACGCTCGGCGGGAAATTTGTGCGCGATCGCCCAGCGCGGCGAGCGCGATACGAAACCCAGGCGTTCCTGCCAATCGAGCCGGTCGAGTTTGTAGACCACGCCGTCGATGTCGTAGTCGAGCGTCCCGCGCTGTGCTTCGATCTCGTGGTGGAATTTCAGCAAGGCGTCGAGGCCGCGGCACAGTTTGGTCAGCGGGTTGGTCTTAAAACCGCAAGCCTCGAACCATTTGATCATGCCGGTTTGTGTATTTGCCGGCATTTCGCCCATCTCGCCCCAGGCATAGGCGAAAAAGCCGAGCGGGCGCGACGCGGTGATCGAAGGGTCCTTCTGGCGCAGCGAACCGGCCGCCGAATTGCGCGGATTGGCGAAGATCTGTCCGCCGGTTTCGGCCTGGCGCTTGTTGAGCGCGAGGAAGGCGTGCTTGGTCATATAGACTTCGCCGCGGATCTCGCAAATCGCGGGAAGGTTCGTTCCTTTGAGTCGCTGCGGAATGTCGGCGAGCGTCTTGACGTTGGCGGTGACGTCCTCGCCTTCGTTGCCGTCACCGCGCGTTGCGCCGGTGGCTAGCGCGCCTTCCTCGTAACGCAACGACATCGACAGGCCGTCGATCTTCGGTTCGGCTGAGAACGCGATCTCCTCGTCGTCGGCAAGCCGCAGAAAACGGCGGATGCGGCCGACAAAATCGCCCAGATCGTCTTCGCTGAAGGCGTTGTCGAGCGACAGCATCGGCACCACATGACGCGCTTTCGCAAAACGCGCCGATGGCGCTGCGCCGACGCGCTGCGTCAGGCTTGCCGCCGTGCGCAGTTGCGGAAACCGCACCTCGATCGCAGCGTAGCGCTGCCGCAGCTTGTCGTATTGGGCGTCGCTGACGGCCGGCGCGTCTTCCTGATAGTAGCGGCGATCGTGCCCCGCGATCTCGGCTTCGAGCCGGGCGTGCTCGGCCTTGGCTTGGGCTTCAGTGAGCGCGTCCACCGCGACCTGTGCGGGATCTTTAGCCGCCATTGTGCCGACAATCCCTCCTCCCAGGCCCGGTCGCAGCCCGAACCCAGACTTGATAACGAGGCATCCTGCTCTTGTGTACTACCCCGCCGCGCGGATCAGCCGTTCCGCCGCGGCGCGGGCCTCGGCCGTGATTTCCGCGCCGGCCAGCATGCGCGCGATCTCCTCGCGGCGGCGTTCGTTCGCCAGCTCCGCGATGCGGGTGGTTACCCGCTTGCCGCGCGACATGGCGTCCTTGGTGATGAGGTAATGCCGCTCGGCCCGCGCCGCCACCTGCGGCGCATGGGTGACGGCAATCACCTGCACGCCGGAGGCAAGCCGCGCGAGACGCACGCCGATCGAATCGGCCACCGCGCCGCCAACCCCGGTGTCGATCTCATCGAAGACCAGGGTTGGAGCCGAGCCGCGATCGGCGAGCACCACCTTGAGCGCCAGCAGAAAGCGGGCAAGCTCGCCGCCCGAGGCGACTTTCATGAGTGGGCCCGGCCGCGTCCCCGGATTGGTGCAGACCCAGAATTCAACCCGATCGAGCCCTTGGGGCCCTTCGCTTTCGCTGGTGATTTCGGTCGAGAATCGCGCGCGCTCGAGCTTAAGCGGCGTGAACTCGGCATTGACCGCCTTGTCGAGCGTCTCTGCCGTGCGCCGGCGCGCCGCCGACAGCGATTGCGCCGCCGTGCGATAGGCCGCCAAGGCCGTTTTTGCCTCTTGCTCGAGGGCCGCGAGCTTTTCGGCGCCGGCATCGATCAAGTGCAGGTCGTTTTCGTAGCGGCGCGCGATCCCCGCAAGCTCGTCGACCGGCGCATTGTACTTCCGTCCGGCGGCGCGCAGTGCGAACAAGCGCTCCTCGATCTTTTCCAGTTCTTGGGGATCGTAGCCGGCAAGTTGCAAAGCTTGTTCGAGTTGCAGGCGCGCCTCTTCGAGCGCCGTAAGCGCCGCATCGATCGCTTTCACCACCGGCTCGATCAAACTCGGTGCCTGCGCCGCACGGCGCTCCAGCCGGCGCACCGCGCTGCCAAGCGGTGGCACCGGCGAGTTCGCCCCGGTAACGCTGTCATGAGTCGAGCGCAGATCGTCGGCGACTTTCTCAGCCTGCATCATTGCGGCGCGGCGTTCGGCGAGCGCGGTTTCCTCCCCCGCCTGCGGGGAAAGCTTGCCGAGCTCCGCGACGGCATGGCGCAGCCATTCCGCCTCGCGGTTTGCGCGCTCGACATCGGCGCGATGGCTTTGCACGGCCGCCTCGCGGTCTCGCCATTGCGCCCACAAATCGGCGACTGCGACGGCGTCGCCTTCGAGCCTGCCATAGGCGTCGACCAGCGAGCGGTGTGTCGTGGCATCGACGAAAGCGCGCTCGTCGTGCTGGCCGTGAATTTCCACGAGCGCGGCGCCCAGCGCGCGCAAGACTTGCACACTGACCGGCTGATCATTGACAAAGGCGCGGGTGCGGCCATCGGCGAATTGCACGCGCCGCAGAATGAGTTCGTCCTCGGCGCTCAGCCTGTTATCGGTAATAAGCCGGCGCGCCGGATGGTTCTTTGTAATTTCGAACGCGGCGATGACTTGGCCCTGCTCGGCGCCTTCGCGCACCAATGCCGCCTCGCCGCGCGCACCGAGCGCAAGCGCAAAAGCGTCAAGCAGGATCGACTTGCCGGCGCCGGTCTCGCCGGTGAGCACCGCAAGCCCGGACCCGAAATCGATGTCCAGACGATCGATCAGAACGATATCGCGGATCGAGAGCCGGGCGAGCATAACAGCGCAGGTCGGATATCAGATGTCGGAGGTCACTGGGCGGATATCGAAGCTCGGATGATATTCGTGATTCTCGCTTCTGTCCTCTGACCGCCCAAATATCATTAGCTCTGCCATCCGAACTGTCAGCCGGACTGTGAAGAACTCGACAAACCCATCTTCTGGAAGGCACGGCTGATCCATGAGCCTTTATTTTCCGCGGTCGGCTCGCCGCCCGCTGTCTTCACCAGCCGATAGGCATCTTTGTACCAGGCGCTATCGGGGAAATTGTGCCCGAGCACGGCGGCCGCAGTTTGTGCTTCGTCGATGATACCCAACGCGATGTAACATTCAGTCAGCCGCATCAACGCCTCTTCGACATGCCGTGTAGTCTGGTATTGGGTCACGACCACCTTGAAGCGGTTGATCGCGCCGATGAAGTCACGCTTGTTGAGATAAAAACGCCCGACATCCATCTCCTTGCCGGCGAGCTGATCGCGCGCCATGCCGATTTTTTTCTGCGCGCTCAAGGCATATTCGCTTTTCGGATATTTGCGGACGACTTCCTGCAACGCGTCGATCGCCTTCTCGGCGCGCTGCTGGTCGCGCGATACGTCGACGATCTGGTCGTAGTATGAGGAGCCGATCAGATACTGGGCATAAGCTGCGTCGGGACTGCCTGGATGCAGCGTCACGTAGCGCTTCGCCGAATTCATGCAATCGTCGAACATTTCGGCTTGATAATAAGCGTATGCCGACATCAAGAGGGCTTTGCGCGCCCACTCGGAGTAAGGATTTTCGCGGTCCACCGCATCGAATTTCTTGGCCGCTTCCTTGTAATCCTGCTTGGTGTTGAGGAGGTACAGCCCTTGGTTATAGAGCGCGTCGGCGGGGCTTTCGGGGACGTACTCTTCGTCCTTGTTGAACAGGCTGCTGCAACCCATGAGGGGCAAACACAGCGGGACGGCAATGACGGCCGCCGCCAGGCACGACCCCAGCGCATGCAACCTGCCTGCGGATCTCGCCGATCCTTCTGACTGCGCCGTCATGAGATGATTTGAGCCCCGTCGCACAAGCCGCGCGCCGCCCAGTCGGCACATCGCAGCCCTATGGGCCGACAATCGGCCCGGATTAAGGCGCCAAGTTAAGCCTTTAGGCCGGCCTGCCGCTAATACAGTTGGGGCCGGAACAAGAGCAGTCGCGGCCACTTGCGGCTAAGAGACCTCAGGCCCGTAAGCCGGAACGGCAAGGCCGGCGGCAAGGTCGGCATGGCCGCGGATGCGCCGGATCTCCGGCATTTCCACATAGGTCCAGGCGCTGCGGTCGGCCATGAGCGCCGTCAGCACCGCATGATTGAGCTTGTGGCCGCCGCGCCGCGAGCGATAGGCGCCGATCAAGGGGGCGCCCGAGAGCGCCAGATCGCCAATTGCATCCACGACTTTATGGCGGACGAATTCGTTCGGGTAACGCACGCCTTCCGGATTAAGGACGCGATCCTCGGCGATGACGACCGTGTTCTCGATCGAAGCGCCGCGCGCGTAACCGGCACTCCAAAGTTTGGCGACATCGCGCATGAAGCCGAAAGTGCGCGCGCGAGCCAAATCACGACGGAATGAATCCGGCTCAACATCCACAGCGTAGGCTTGCCGGCCGACCAGCGGATGGTCGAAGTCGATTTCGGTCTCGATCCTCAATCCGCGCAGATAAGGCCGTAATTCGCCGAAGCTGTCGCCTTTGACGACGCGTACCGGCTTTAGCACCTGAATGTAGCGCCGCGGTTTCGAGAGGGGGGCGATTCCTGCTTGTTCGATGGCCGCGACGAAGGGCGCCGCGCTGCCGTCCATAATCGGGATTTCCGGACCGTCGACTTCGACGACGGCATTGTCGACACCGAGCGCGCGCAGGGCGGCCAAGACATGTTCCGTAGTCGATACGATGGGGCCGTTTTCGTCGCCAAGAACGGTAGCGAATTCGGTCGCCGTCACCCTGCGATAATAGGCGCGCAATTCGCGAACGGGCTGCCCGTCGGTCCCGCCACGGAAAAAGACGATGCCGGTATTGGCCTCGCCCGGATGCAGCGTAACGGTGGTTGGTAAACCGGAATGAACGCCGATACCGGCGACGGTCACATGATCCTGCAGCGTCGTCTGCCTGCCGGCCGGCACGCCCCGCGTCATGCTTTTGCCCCACACCTCACAGCCAAATTCGCGAGCAAAAGGAACTGCGCGAAAAGGCCACCCAACGTGAGGGGACGCGTCCAAAGCTACAAAATCTAGGAGGGCCGCAACGGCCGATAGAAACGACTCCCCCGAGTATCCCCTCGACGCGCACACCCTAATGCTGCGCCGCCCAGAGGCCAATTCACGGTTTTTTACCGACTGTTACCTTTATCCGGCCGCACTCCGGTCCCGACCTTGGCCAAAATGAGCCGGTGCCTCGCTCGGTCGCTGCCGATGCGGTGGCAATTCTAGTGCTGGAACGGTCGAAGAGGATGGTGCGTTTTGACAGAAAGTCTAGCTAATTCAGTATGTTAAAAAAGGGCGGGCGCGATTCCTCGCGCCCGCATTGCGAAGCCCTGCCGTGCCGCTGATCAGTTTGCCTGCCGGCGTAAGAAGGCCGGAATGTCGAGCTGATCCTGCTCAGGCGAGTTATGCACAGCGCTCGCCCGACCATGATGGTCGAGGCCTTGTGGCATGGCCCGCTTGGCATATTCCGAGATCGGCTCAGGGCGGGGTTCCGCCGGTCGAGGCATCGGCCGGCCCGGCAATCGTTCCTGCGCTGGCATCGGCGCGACGGGTGCGACGCGTGCTGCCTGCGCCTTGGGGGCCGGTTTGGCGATCTCGTGACGGCGGCCAAGGCCGACCGAAGCCAGCCGCGCCAGGAGCGAGCGATGCCGCTTCTCGGGATGGTGGTCGTCGGCGAGGTCGCCGCGCTTGGCCCTGATTTCGTTCTGAGCGGGCAACGGCAGCTCATCGATTCGCGGCATTCGTAACGTGCGCGGTGGCATCCGCTCCGGCTGGGGCGGAATGAAGGCCGATGGCTGCTCTGATTCGACCTCCTCCTCAGCCGCCGGATCGATAAACAGCGACGGTTTAGGTGCGAGCGGGCGAATCGTAACGTCCTCGACTGCTGCTGCGATCGCCGCCTTGGCGGCCGACTCGATGGAAGCATTCACGCTAGCGCCTGCCATGCCCATCGCGGCGGCCGGCTGCCGCTCGACTCGCTCGGGGTAGCGATGTTTTTCCGCGCGCAGACGTTGCGCCATCTCGGCGACTCGCGAGTCGGTTGAGCTCATGCGCGGCGCCGTGGCCCCATCGATGCCGGTCGCGACGACCGATACGCGGATCATGCCGTCCAGGCTTTCGTCGAACGTCGCGCCGACAATGATATTGGCGTCTTGATCGACCTCTTCGCGAATACGCGTTGCCGCTTCATCGACCTCGTACAGCGTCAGATCGCGGCCGCCGGTGATGGAGATCAAAAGGCCCCTGGCGCCTTTCATAGAAGCGTCGTCGATCAGCGGATTTGAAATTGCCGCTTCGGCGGCCGCCAGCGCCCGCTTTTCACCTTCGGCTTCGCCGGTTCCCATCATCGCCTTGCCCATCTCGCGCATCACCGCGCGCACGTCGGCAAAATCGAGATTGATCAGACCTTCCTTGACCATCAGGTCGGTGATGCAGGCGACGCCGGAATAGAGCACCTGGTCGGCAAGCGCGAAGGCGTCGGCAAAAGTCGTCTTCTCGTTCGCCACCCTGAACAAATTCTGATTGGGAATGATCAGCAGCGTGTCGACGCATTTTTGCAATTCGCCGATCCCGCCATCGGCGATGCGCATCCGGCGCTGGCCTTCGAAATGAAATGGCTTAGTGACCACGCCGACGGTCAGAATGCCGAGCTCGCGCGCGGTCTTGGCGATGATCGGTGCGGCGCCAGTGCCGGTCCCGCCGCCCATTCCTGCGGTGACGAAAACCATATGCGCGCCTGAGAGATGATCCCGGATTTCGTCGATCGCTTCTTCGGCGGCAGCACGCCCGACGTCCGGCTGCGAGCCGGCGCCGAGCCCTTCTGTCACCTGCGCGCCCATCTGGATGATGCGTTCGGCCTTCGACATCGTGAGCGCCTGCGCGTCGGTGTTAGCGACGACAAAATCGACGCCTTGCAGGCCGGCCGTGATCATATTGTTCACGGCATTGCCACCGGCTCCGCCCACACCGAACACGGTAATGCGTGGTTTGAGCTCACGAATGTCGGGGATATTGAGATTGATCGTCATGATTGCCTCTTTTGCCTCGCGCAGGCGCTGTTCACGCCCTGGCCCGTCCGGTCCGCCACCGGCCGCTGACACATTGCAGCTTCGCTTCTGAGGGCCATCAGAAACTCTCGCGAAGCCATCGTCCGACGCGGGCGAAATACCCGCCCGTGCCAGTCATGAGTTGCCGCTTACGCATTTCGAAATGTTCAAGATGTGCCGCCTGCGGATAGACCAGCAGGCCAGCCGCTACCGCGAATGCCGGACCTTTGGCCGCCTCGGGAGCGCCGGCTATGCCGAGTGGGCGGCCGAGTCGCACCGGGCGTCCGAGCATGCGGGTTGCCAATTCCGGCAGTCCGTTGAGCTGACTGGCGCCCCCGGTAATAACCACATGGCTGCGCCGGTCGGCGGCAATCGGTGATGCGGCCAGCCGGTCACGGACCATTTCAAGGATTTCCTCGACACGCGGCTTGATGATCGTCACTAGCGTCGCGCGCGAGACGAACTGCGCCTGTTCGCGCTCATGCTCGTTCAGCGGCGGGACCGTGATCATGTCACGCTCGTCCGATCCTCCGCTAAGGACAGTGCCATAAAGCGTTTTGATTCGCTCGGCGTCGGCGATTCGGGCATTAAGCCCGCGAGCCAGGTCCATGGTGACGTGATGGCCGCCCAGGGCGAATCCGTCGACGTGGATCAGACGTCCGGCCTGGAATGCCGCAATCGTGGTCGTGCCGGCCCCCATGTCGATAATGGCCGCTCCGAGGTCTGCCTCGTCGTCGGCAAGAACGGCGAGTCCCGCGACATAGGGCGAGGCCACCATGGCCTCGACTTCGAGGTGGCAGCGCTCGACTGCGAGCATCAGATTGCGGGCGGCGGCGATCTCGGTGGTCGCTACGTGCATGTCGACGCCGAAGTGCCGGCCGAGCATGCCGCGCGGATCGCGAATGCCACTCACGCCGTCCAGCGAATAGCCGACCGGAAGCGAGTGCAGCACGGCGCGGCCATCGCGCAGCGAATGCCGGCTGCCCGCCGCCAGGACGCGTGCGACGTCGCTTTCTGCGACCGCCGAACCGATGATATCGACCTCGGCCGCGAATAGTTCGCTTGCCAGTCGTCCCGAGGATACAGAAAGCACAACGGAGGCAATCTCGACGCCGGCCATTCGCTCAGCCGCGTCGACAGCTTGGCGAATTGCCTCCTCGGCCTGCGCCAGGTTTACGACGGTGCCGGCCTTGGTGCCGCGCGCGAAAGTGTGCCCGAAGCCGATCACCTCAATGGAATGGCTGCGACGTTGGAGGACCTGTTGCGGCGCGTGCGGGCACAGTCGCGCGATCAGGCAGACGATTTTGCTCGACCCAACGTCAAGCGCTGCCGCGACGACGCTACGACGCGGCGAAATCGGCTTCATCTTCGGCGTGACGCCTTGTCCCAGCGAGCTCATGCGTCGCCGCCTTTTTTCTTTTTCGCAGTACTTTTGAGTGCTTCGTCGCGGGTCTGTGCCGCGGCATCGGACAAGCGCACCGTGACCTGGTCGGCTAAACGTAAATCGATCGCGGTGATGTCGCGGGACAGCAACTTCTTCTGGCGATCAAGCTCGACCAGCCGATTGAGTGCGGCGTCCAGCCCCGTTTCCGGCAGCCGAACATCGATCCCGTTCGTTAGTCGCAAGTTCCAGCGCCGCTCGGCCACGAGTATTGAAGCCCGCAGCGCCGCACGGATCTCCGGATAACGGTCGATCAGTGCGACGAAATCTTTAGCCCGGCGTTCGGCCCCGTTGCCGACCACGAGAGGCAGGCCGCGGTAACGATCTTCGACGAAGGACTGGAGCACGGTGCCGTCGTCGGCAATCACGTTGACGGTGCCGTTGCGCTGCCATAACGCGAAGGCGCGCCGCTCGGCGATCGTGATCTGCAGCCGATCCGGATAAAGCTTGAGGACGCCGGCATCGGCGATCCATGGATTGGCCAACAGCCGGCTGCGCGCCGCCTCGGCGTCGAAGAACAGCAAGGAGGAGCGGCCGGTCACACCGGCAATTGCGAGCGCTTGGTCGCCGCTGATTTGGCTGCCGCCACTTACCGATACGGCGATAATGCCGAAACCGACTGCCTTCGCGGCACTGTCGCGGGCATCCTTGAGCCAATCGGTGACGGCGGCGACATGGTCGCCCGCGATCGCACCATAGGCCAGGGTTGCCGCGAGCAGCACCATTGACGCGGCGACGCCCATTCCTTGCGGCAAACGCGCTAGTCGCGTCGCCCAACGCCGGGCGCGACGGCTTACGAAACCGGAAGCAAAAATAGGGTTGTCGCGGTCGTGTTCACCGCCGGTTTGAACGCGCGCCGAATCCGGGCGCTCGACCAGTGCCTCACCCCACTTTGCCCGTGATGGCCCCGACCGCGTCAGCGGTTGGTCGAGGCGTCCTCCACCATCCATTGCACCAGCTCATCGAACGTGATGCCCGCAAAGGCGGCAAGTTCGGGTACGAGCGAGGTTTCCGTCATGCCGGGTTGCGTATTGACCTCCAGGCAGACCAGCTCTCCCGTCCCCCGATCGTCGTAGCGAAAGTCCGCGCGACTGACCCCACGGCAGCCGAGCGCGTTATGGGCAGCCAGAGCCAGTCTTCGGACCTCCTGGTAAACATTTGGTAAAATTGGCGCCGGCAGCAGGTGCTTGGAGCCGCCGGCCGCATATTTGGCTTCGTAGTCGTAGAACCGCGTAGCCGGGACGATCTCGATGACGTCAAGCGCCCGGTCGCCGAGCACCGCACAGGTCAGTTCCTTGCCGGGCACGTAGCGCTCGACCATGACCAGCTCGCCGAACGTCCAGTCGTCACGGTAGAGCTCCTGCGGCGGATGGGGATGCTCTTGCGTGACGATAAAGACGCCGACGCTCGACCCCTCCGCGATCGGCTTGATCACATAGGGCGGCGGCATGACATGGCCTTTGGCCGCTTCGAGACGGGACACGAGGCGGTCCTCGGCGACGGGAATGTCGGCAGCCCTAAACAGCGCCTTGGCGTAGTTCTTCTGCATGGCGAGAGCGGAGGCCAGCACCCCGGAATGGCTGTAAGGAATGCCCAGGATTTCCATGACACCCTGCAGCGTGCCGTCCTCGCCGGGACGGCCGTGCAGGACGTTAAGAGCGGCATCAGGTTTGATGGCGGCGAGCGCCGTAGCGATTTCGGGGGTGACGTCCAGCGAGGTCACGCGATAACCGCGCCGGACCAAAGCGTCCGCACAAGCTTTGCCGGAGCGCAGCGACACCTCGCGCTCGGCTGACCAGCCACCCATCAGAACGGCAACGTGCTTGGCCATTGCTTGAGCTCAGCCGCTGATTCGCAAGCGACACCACTAGAAGCGACAATCGGCGAAAGGTCGAGGGTTTCCGCGCTGTGACAGGCGCGTCTCGGCGCCCGCTAGGCGGTAATCTCTTCTGGCGGTCGGATGTGGCGGAACGAGATCAATAATGCGGCATCGTAAGCGATCTTCAGGACCCCGCAGATCAGCAAAGGGGCACCGAGATAGGGCGATGCCAGCAGTATGCCCGCGAGGGCCGGGCTCAAGGAGGAAGCGAGGCTTCGCGGCACTGCGGTGACGCTCGCTGCGGCCGGCCGTTCGGGCGGAGTTACGACTGCCATCACATAGGAGCTGCGGGTCGGCACGTCCATTTGCGACAAGGCCGATCGCAACAACAGACACGCGAGCGCGGCAGTGAGGTTCGGCGCCAGCGCGGCGACTATGAGAAAAATGCTTGAGGGTATGTGAGTGAACACCATCGTGTTCACCAACCCAATGCGCTTGGCGATCATCGCAGCGACCGGATGCGAAAATGCACTGAGCACGCTCGACCAGAAAAAGAACACGCTGGCGACGGCAAGCGACATGTCGAAGCGTTCAAACAGCCACACGGCAAGCAGCGACTGGACGATGAAGCCGCCGGCGAACGCGTCGAGGCTGAACAGCGCGGCCAGCCGGTAGACAACGCGCCGCGACACATTCAGGGGCGCTGCCGCCGCGCGCTGCTCGAAAGTGGCTCGCGGCAGACGGAAGTAGATTGCTGCGCTGACCACGCCGAGCAGCGCATAGCCGTAAAACATGGCCCGCAGCGCACTGAGCCGGTCCACGCCGCTGTGCGTCAAAAACTCCGGAACTGCCGCCGCCAAGGAGCCGCAAGCCATCGACAGGGCTCCGACCAAACTGTAGCGGGCGAAGACACGGGTGCGCTCGTGGTCGGGTGCGCCCTGTGCAAGCGCGGCGTGCTCGATCGGAATTAGGACGCCAATGTCGCCAGTCGACGGATTGACCGTGCCGAAAAATGCCACGGCCATAATGAGCCCAATCTGTTCGAATGCGGGGAATGCGAGTCCGGTGCCGACCATCAGGATCGCGCCGGCAATCAAGAATTTTCGCAGATCGTGGCGCGGCGCGATCAGTCCGACACCGAGCGTGAGCACGGCAGTGCCCAATAGCGCCGCCGTCGCGACAAGGCCGATCTGCGCTGCGTTAAATCCGATCGACGCCAAATAGACCGGGAGCACAATGGTGGCAAAGCCATCGCCGAAACCGCGCAAGGCGCGGGCGCAGTACAACAGGAGCAGATTTTCGCCGATTTTTTGCACCCGAGCTTCCCTAATTCGCCGCACGCTCAGTGCGGCAGCGCAGTAATTGTTCGGTCATATCGCCCCGATGAGATGAAGGACGATGCCGGCAGCGCAGCATGCCGCGAGCGTCGCGATCATGCCGGCTTTGAACCGGAAGATCGCAATTGCTGCCGCGACCGCCAGCGCAAGCGCCCATGGATCGACACTCGCCAATACCAGCGCATCGAACGAGAACGGAAATGCGCGAACTGGCATCGTGGCGTGAAAGATGCTGTGAACGCCGAACCAGATTGCAAGGTTGAGAATGACGCCGACCACCGCTGCCGTGATCGCGGAAAACGCGGCGTTCAGTCCCTTGTTGCCGCGCAGATTTTCGATGAACGGCGCGCCGGCAAAGATCCAGAGAAAGCACGGCGTGAACGTTACCCAGGTCGCCAATCCTCCGAATGTGCCGGCGAGCAGCGGTTGCAGCAAGAGCACCCATGATCAGCGGGCCGGGCGTCGTCTCCGCCATACCGAGACCGTCGAGCATTTTGCCAGGCTTGAGCCAGCCATGGATTTCGACCGCCTGCTGCGCCACATAGGCCAGAACCGCATAGGCGCGGCCGAATGTGACCACAGCCATTTTGCTGAAGAAGACGCCAATCTGGGTGAACACATCGGCGCTTTCGCGCGCGGCGAACAGTGCAATGACAGGGGCGAGCCAGAGCGCAAGCCATGTTGCGGCCACCGGCAATACGCGTCCAAGCGAGGGCTGCGCGTGCGCAGGAGGTTCTTCACCGAGCAGGCTGGAAACAGCCTCCGCCTTGCCTGTACCGGCGGGC
>Ga0209465_10000467_pt1 | contig 18909 bp, 32 predicted proteins | sample PanSoiPlot1MoBio_FD_188321 | JGI IMG/M metagenome (GOLD analysis project Ga0209465, IMG submission 188321) | Tropical forest soil microbial communities from Panama analyzed to predict greenhouse gas emissions - Panama Soil Plot 1 MoBio (SPAdes)... | ecosystem: Environmental > Terrestrial > Soil...
AAACGGGCGCCGGGACTCGTGATTCATCCCGGCGCCGTTGCGAGAGTGAATGAAACTGCTGGAGATTTCGATGGTAAGCGAATGCTCAGCAGTCGTGTTGAGAGGCTTAGGCTCAACGGGAGCATTCTAGCATGAAACCCTTACTCTGGATTTTGGGCGCGTTCATCGCCGTCAAATGGCTCACGCAACAAACGCCCGCGGGTCCGGTCGCGGTGCCCGAAACGGCCACGCCGGATAATGTCTCGTCGCGCCTGCCGCCGGCGCCGACGCTGGTCGGTCCATGGACCGGCAGCGGGCCGCTCGTGATTGGCGCCGGCGGACCGGGAACGCCGGGGGCGATCCGCTACTGGCTGATGCCGGTGCCGACCGATCTGCCGGCCGGCCAGACGATCAACGCGATTGTGGACTGCCGGCAGACCGCATCGACCTATCCCCATTGCGTGCCGACCATCGTTGATCCGATAATCGGGTACTGATGCCGACTGGAGACTGGACGCATGCCATCTGCTATCCCTGCTATATCCGGATCTATCCGGAGCGGCCGAGTCCACATCGGGTGATCCATGCCCGTGAAACGCGCTGTTGTTTCTGCGTCCATCTCACCAAAGACGGGAGTTTCGTGCGGGCCGATCCGGCGTTGCCGGAACTCCAGTGCCAGAAGAATGTTCCGTTTCACCAACTGACGGTGGATTTTCACGAACAATAAACTCGTGCTCGACATCGAATGCGCCGGTTGCGGCAAAAACAAGTTTACGGCCATGCTGGTCGAAATCTTGCGCGACAGCACACTGGAAGTGATCGAGCAAACCTTGATTTTGCAGTGCGTGAAATGTTATCAACAGACCGAATTCCGTCACGTTCGACGGAGTGACGATCCGCCAGAGAGTGAGGCTCATGCATGACGACGCTCGTACCAGAGCAATTCGTTCACTTCCATGTGGTTCATATCCAGACGCCGCAGTCCGGGGATGACCGCATCCTACATGCCCTCGATCAAGCCGGCGTCTTGTGGTGGCGGCGCGTGGTCGCCGCGGGGGTGCCGGTCCCGGTGAGCGTGGAATCCTGGCGCCAGGTCGATAACCCGTGAGGCGTCAATATTCCTGTGAAGCATGACGTGCGAGTGTACATCGCCGAATTGTGAGGATTGTTTTATCGACCGGTTGAAGCTCGTGGACGGTCGTCACGAACGATCATTGCTGGTGTGAATGTCACAAAGAAAAGTGTGGATGTCACCGGGGATATCCGAAAGCCGGCGCCGCCCTTAGGGGCGAAAAATGAAGCAGCACCTTTGCAACGAGCAGCTAAGACTGTATGACGACACCAACGCATTTTTTACGATTGTACAGCCGTTTGAGGACAGTCCTTTTGAATTGCGATGGGAAGACATCGAAGACGAAGTAAACCGACATGCCATTAATTATTGTCCGTTTTGCGGACTGAAACTGAAATGAGCCGAAAAGCAAAAAACCACATGAACAAAAATGCTCGAATGGCACTGATATAGATGATTGGACCGAAAGAGCGAGAGAATCTGCGTCGTTTTTTTCGTGAATGCAGACGTCGCGAACAACAGGCAAAACAAGCCCAAAAAACGTGGAAGGCACAACGGGTATACATCGGATATCAAGATGAAGAACGGCATTCGAAAGAAAATCCGCAAGACGCCGGAAACGATTGCTCTCGACGTGCTACGACTAAAATCCCGGCTTGTCCAGCGGAACGAGAAAAAGCAAAGAGATATCGAGGATCAGCAGCAGCGAGTGAAGCGGGCCGAACGCCTGGCCGAACGGAAAGTGCTTGAAGAAATTCTCAAGTTGCAACCGAAACCGGGGTCTTGGCCGTGGGGTTCTTGGAGGGAAACAGACGACCACAAGGGGTAGGGGATAGGACTGCTTGACATAGAATCCCAACTGCGGGAATGCCTTCGAGGCATACCACTAAATGTAGGGCGTACGATGGATGGGAAAGTACAACATACGTTTTGTGAAGGATTATGGAACAAATACCGGACGGACTACGCCGGATTCTGAAACAAAACGCGGCCAAAATCGAACAATCCGAAGTGTTCTTATGTCTGTTTAATCCATCCATGCTCGACGAGGTGCTCCCGATTTTGCAGATGGGATGCGCCGTCTATTTCGATAAGCCGATTTTGATTGCCGTTCCGGAGAAGAACGTTTTGGAGATCCCGAAGAATCTGCGGGCCATGGCGGAACGCATCGAGGTATACGAGGAGCACAACGAGGAGAGCTTGCGTCAGGCCATCTCCAGTCTGGTCGAACACATTAAAGACCGATGATGAATGACTACCGCGTGATGACGAAAAACATCATCTTCCAACTGGACGATCAGCCACTGGTGAATCGCCGCTGCCCATTCTGTGAATCCATCGAATTCCGGCGCGTGGTCTTTCCCGAAAACAGTTTCGTGCACCTGGCGCGATATTGCCCAGCCTGCCGGACACACATTCCGGAAACCGACGACAAGCAACGGGCCGGCCTGGTGCTCTGCATGGAGTGCCACGCCATTCTGGCGTTGATGTGAATCGCGAGAAAAAAAACCGGCCGCGTTAGGAACGGCCGGTCAACGGTAGAAATAGTTTCCTTGATGGGTTTGGTAACTCATTCTAACACAACGCCGTCAGGATACTTTTCACGATACGGACCGTGTCCTCGGCATCTTTCTGCGCCGGCCGGATATTCAACTGTTCCAGCAACGCGGTGATGAATCGGACTTGTTCCTCAGTCAACGTGTAGGTTCGATCTTCCATCAATGCACCACGCATACCGTGTCGGGGTCCGCGCCGGTCCGGTAAAATCCGCCGGCGGTCAGTCCGCCGGTAATGGCCGCGGCATTGTTGGCAAAAACGGGAATGCCCGCCACATGCAATTTCGTGGATGGGCTGGAGCTCCCGATGCCCACATTACCGGTGGACGGTTTCATGTAAATGAAGGCTGAACCCGCTTTGATCTGCATATCGCGCGCCACGCCGGTGCCCAGTGTCTGCTCGACAAAATTCACCACGTTGCTGCCCGCAAAGCCGATCACGACCCGCTCGTAGTTCGCCGCGGCCGCATTGCCCACGCCGTAGGAGTAGAACGCGCCGGCCGAATACGCGGCGCCGCCCACGTTGGAAATCGCAATGTTTCCCGCGGCGCCGCTGACCTCGAGGCTATCGCCAGGCGTGCCCGTCGCGATCCCGATCTTGCCGCCGGCGGTCACGTTGACATTGCCGGCGGTCAATAGTCCGGTAGACGTGACGGAGGCGCCTTGCACCGTTCCGGAACCCGTGACATTGACGCCGGAAACGTTTCCGGTTGCCGATACCGTGCCGGCACTAAGCGTGCCGCCCACATGTAGATTGCCGGCACTGTAGGACAGATTCGCGTTGTCCTGCGCCAGGTGACCTGCCGCATCAACAAAAAGCACCGAATTGGCCGTGCCGCCGGATACCGGTCCGCCGATGGTGCCACCGGATGCCGTCGACGCCGCTCCTCCTCCTGCGCTATAGAATTTCATATTCCATCCTTCACGGTTTCGACAACGACAGCCGCCAATTGACGCCGGCTGTGAATTTCATGGTTGCCGCCCGATTTGCTTTTATGGCGGTCGATTAGCGGTGTCGACACCGCTAATCCAGTGATCCCGGCGTTTGCCAACGAACGTCAATCCTTTTTAATGCACCACGCAGATTTCATCCGGGTCATTCCCGTTGCGATAACAATCGCCAACGCTCAGACCGCCGGCGAGCGCTAGCGCATTCGTCGTAAACAGCGGAAGATTCTTGATACTGAGCGGGCTCGCCGTTGGTGGATTCAGTCCTGCGCTGTTATTGACGGCGAGATGTCCGCCGACCACCGTGCCGAGGGCATCGGCATCCACAATCACCGCATTGTTGCTGTTGAGAAAGAGCAATCGCTTGGAGGCCGCGGTGGTCGTCAGCGCATTGATACTGGCCAGATTGATCAGATGCACGCCGCCAAACGTGCCATTGTTATTCGAGCCGTCAAACGTGCTCAAGCCGATACTCCCCAGCGTCGTGTTGAAATTCAGATAGTTCAAAAATCCCGGTGTGCTGATGGTCGCGCCCTGTTCCGTGAACGCGCAATTCAGGAACACAAAGCCGCTGAATTGACCGGACGTATTGTCCAGATCCAAAGCCACGCCGGTTGTTCCGAAGAAACGGTAGCGATCAATGACGGCGCCTTCCACGCCGCGCAGCAGAATGCCGTTGGGGACGCTCACTTCACCGACACAGTTCCGGATGGTCAGATCGTAGACCATATCCCCGCCACTGGCCTGAATGTTGAAGTGATGGCCGGCCTGGCCGGATTCCCACCGGCAATTGTCGAAGCGGACGGTCGGGCGCGTATGCGGCGCCGTAGGAAAATTCGCACCGGTCGTTATCGCTTTGAATCCGTCTGTACCGCCGATCCAATCGTTATATCCTCCAAAAAACAGACTGCCGACCACGATTTCCTGTTGCGCTTCGACCACGGGATGCGCGTTACCGCCGACCAGGAACATATTCTCGAAGTTGAACAGGTCGGTATCCTGGGTATTCACAAACGGGTCTTTTCCGAGAAAGACGGGCCGGTTCGCCCATACCGTCACGCGATTAAAATGTATCGCTTGATGCCCGTTGGTCTGAATGCCGATGGACGCCTTGGTCGCGTCCCCCCAGTAGAACGCGCCGCCGGGGGTATCGGTGGCCGTTCCGGTGATGGCCACGTCTTCGACGTAAAATTGAGACACCGCGACAAGATTGATGGCCGTTTTCACATGCGCGCTATCGTTGGACGTAATGGAAATGCCGCGGATGCCGCCGAAGGTGTTATCGGCATCGGTGGGCCGCGTCACCTGAAAACACGTGGCGTTCGCGGTAGGTTGAAAACGCCACTGGGTGGCGCCGATGCCGGCGCCCTCGGTATAGATTTCCGAACCGCTCTGCGTAATCTGACCCGTGATCAGATAGATGCCGGCCGGAAAGTAAACCTTGATCCCGGCAGTTGCCGCCGCCGCATAGGTGTCTTGAATGGCCGCGGTGTCATCGGTCAAGCCATCCCCCGCGGCGCCGAACCATTGAGGATAGATGGAGGGGATACTGGGCGAACTGATCACGAGCGCGGGCCTGGAGCCGGGAATCCATGGCGGGGGAAAGTGCGGACTGATCGTACTGCCGGCCATGCCGCCGAAAATCGTCAACTGCGGAACGGCGGGTCCGCCCACCAGATGATGTTGGAAAAACGTCGCGCCCTCTTCCAACTGCAGATTCACGTTGAGCGGCACCTGGATATTGACGCTGTAGCCGAAGTGGACGCCGGCCGCGATAAAGTTCACGGGTTTGGTGGACGGGATGCCGGCAAACGGGTCGCTATCGAGAAATTGGATGCCGGTCAGACACCGCGCATCCACCGTGCCGCCGTATACATCGGGCAAGGATTGAATCGCATTGGAGATCCGTTGCGCGGGGGTAGGACCGGGGAAGTTGCAGGCCGAGACAACCGAGGGGCCGAGCAATTCGGTGATGGTGGCGGCGCCGCCGGCCACAGAGGCAAATTTCATTGGCACTCGTTTTCAGCAGCGCGTTCCGGTCAGTTTATCAAATCCCATTCGGACGGGAATAAATGGCGCCAGGCGACATGCACGCCCGGTCCGCGGTGCCGGCGCAGCGGTCGCCGGTGGCGGTCCATGATCACGTAATACCGGTGGATGCCATCGCCGTGCTGGATGAAAATCACGGCCATCACCGGCGCCGGGGTGGTGTTCATGCTGGCGTCAGATCCGCCGACGGCGCCTGGTCCCAGAATACGGTGATCTGGTCCGCGAGCTCGCTGATCTCGCTCACGCTCGCCTGCATCAATTTTATGGCTAGCGCCTTTTCGTCAATCGTCCATTTTTCACCGTAGGCACCGGGGTACAGGAACTCGAAGGTATCCAGCACATTCGCTTTCAGGCGGATCGCGTTCCACTCGGCGCGGTCCGCGCCGCGGGGAATGAGCGCCTCGGAAAAACCACCGTTGTTGATGTCGCGCAAACAATTCATTTCATTCTCGCTGAGTGTCATTTTTCACTTTCTCCATAAGGTTTAATTCTCGTTCTCGAACATTTGTTCGAACTGAACCATCACTCATGCTTGATCTTCTACCAGCAAACATCTGAGGAATTCCAAGGTATTTTACGAATCCCAGAAATTCCCGCCGCAAGACAATCATTCACCGCAGGGTATCCATGCCGACCGAACAAGTGATCCGGTTTCTCATGTTCATTGCCGCGACTGTTATCCGATTACACCAGAAAACGGACAGAAACGGTCCCCCATGCGATGAGGCCGCGGATTTCCGGGCCGATGCCTGGGAAGCGTTTGATGAAGGCTTTTGCCGATGGATGGGCTGGCGCGGGCCGGAAGAACAGGAACGCGAAATCCGGAATGTTCGGCACCAAACGGAATAGGGGAAACCGCCTGGTTCCTCGTCTGCGTTTTCTTACTTATCAGCATCAAAAAAATTGTTCCCCTTCCTTGCTGCCGCAGGCCATCCAAGAACCGGCGTAGCCGCACCGATTTTTCCCCTGGGTGTCCGGTAAGAATGGGGGACTGAAATGAATTAAGGAATGGGAATAAGAATGGGTACATAAATGGGAAGGTGCAACGGGGTGTTGCAAGGGGGTGCAACGGGGTGTTGCAAGGGGGTGCAACGGGGTGTTGCAAGGGGGTGCAACGGGGTGTTGCAAGGGGGTGCAACGGGGTGTTGCACCATAACTTCTTTATGCCTTCTGCAACTTATTGAAACAATTGAGTCGGCACTGCGAAAAAACGCAATTCCACTTTATACCGCAAAGAACCCCCCTTTTAAGGGGGGTTTAGAGGACTTACTCTCGGTGATTTAAAGGACTTAGCGCGTAAACGAGGTTTTTTCTGATTTAAAGGACTTAGCTCGCTTAGTGCGTAAACGCGGAATCGACGGAAATGCCCGTTTTGGGAGCAGATTTTAACGGCGGGTCTGCCTTCAAACTTGGAACAAATTTAGGTCTCGTAAACCACGTCCGCAGGTGTCGGATTTGGGGTGAAATTTCCGCTTTAGCAATCGCGAGTATGCGTTGCTCACAAGCCATGAATTTTTGTTGAAATTCTGGACCAGGAATGTGGCAACGCAAGTTATTTTTGCGGACTCCGATCAGTTTAAGACAGGGCACAATCCATTCGAGGAAGTACTCAACCTCCTCGTAACCTTGGAAGGCCATCCGGACTTTGCTTTGGAATGTTTCCGATTCTTCGGCCGTTAACATAATACGACTTCGACTGCCAACACCGCGTGGAAGGTGCATGCGAGGGACTTGGAATTGTTCCGGTATGATCGTGACATTAAGGCGGAACTGGCGAGTGGGGTTGCCCGTCCCTGGATATTTTGGCTCGATGAATATCAAGCCATATACCTTCAACGATTTTAAAATCACATCCGCCCTTTGTCTGGTGAAACCGCATTTTGTCGCCAGGTATTCACTGGAGCAATTGTATTTAGGGGACCAATTACAAATGCCTTCCGGATTCGCTTGATTCGCGATCTCGCGCAGCATATTTTTTTCGGCCGATTTCAAACCACCGGTTACACGCGATGCCCAATTAACCCATTTCCATGCCATAAAGCATTTCCTTTTTTAATTTGGAAATTTCGCGTTAAGGGGTGTTAGATTAGCGGAGTAAGCACTGCCGCTGATCTTTGAACCATTAGCGCGTATCAAAGAGCCTGCAAGCTTCCACTTGCAGGCTCTTCCGTTTTTCGAACGTGCAGCAGCGAAAATCCTATTGCACGTTCACGCGAACCACTCTAACCCAATCGTTCGAAGTCAGATAGTAAAAGAGCTGGATTGAAGGCCGGGACTTCTGCGGGAAATCCCCGGAAAAATTACGGGGGTGCGTATCCGTACGCTGCCGGCCGATGCCACTCGTATGGATTAATGTGTGTATGACAATGAAAAATCCGGATACCGTCGCCAGTGCCAGGATTGCGTTCGGTGGAATGAATTAAATCGAGGTGATGTTCGAGAATATAAATGTAACGTCGGGCCTGGCGCTCGCCGCCCGCGGCATCTGCAGCTAATTTCCGTATACGGCTGTAACACGTTCCCGTTTCCTTATCCGAATCATCGGCAATGGCAACCAGCATCAACTTCTCACCGATTTTTAAACCATCCGGACGGATGGGGAATTTCCATGCCCAATTGATGCAACCCATAAACAAGTCCCGCGCCGGTTTGGCGTTTCTATTGGAAATTGCGCTAATGGGTGTTAAATTGGCGGGGTTGGTTGGTGCGCCCGCTAATCGTTGCCCATTAGCGTGTCAGAGCCGCAAGTTTTCCAGAGCTTGCGGCTCTTCTGCTTTCAAGCGTGCAGCAGCGAATCTCCTATTGCACGTTTACAACTGCGACTCACTCTAACTCAAGTCTGGCACACCAGATAGTAAAACTGCTCGATCTCGGCTCAGGGCTTCTGCGGGAAATGCCCGGAAAAATTACGGGGGGTGCGTATCCGTACAAATGTAACTTGCATCGTAATTTATACCGGAGTAGAACGGTAGGGGTCGTCCGACAGACGACGACAAACAGCAACCCTTTAGCAAACGCCGGTTGTTAGCTGCAAGCAGCGCGGCCTAACACCGGCGTTTTGCTTTGGGGGGCAGGAGAAGGAAGTGATCCCGTGGGTACTCCGTCGAATGGCACACCGGCGCCGCCCTTAGCGGCACCGGCACCGTCCCTAATCCTACCGTCGAAACTGGTGATGTCAATAAGTTATGAATTCGCCCAATCGCGCCTGGATTGCCAGGTGTCGCCGGCGAACTGTGTGTCCTACTCCCAATTGATTTCGATCCTGAGTCAGTTAATCACGACATTCGCCGGCGCCAATATGACGGCCGAAGCGGAATACTTCAAACGCGAAGCGTCGAGGTTGTCCGATGGCAAAAGGTAAAACAAAGCGGGTCGTCACGACCACGACCACGACGGCACCGGATGAGGACGATCTATTCCCAGATTCGACCGAACCGACCGAAGAAGAGATACAAGACGAAGTCGCCGCGGAGGAATTTTCCGCGGAATGGGGCACACCAGGCAATCGCGTTCGCGTCGTGCAAATGGATGGTATACGCCCGCGGACCATCGGAACCTATCCCGCCGAATTGTTGACCGTCGATAAATTGCAGGAAGACCAGCCGGCCGGCGGATATTTCGAATTGACGCTGGTCGGTCCCAATGGCCGATACATCAAAAAGAAAGTGGTCGATCTCGGGCCATTGCCGGCTTCGCTCCGGAAGACGGCGCCGGATATAACGCGGGGACCGGCACTCGATCCCTGGCCGCTCATGATCCAGATGATGCAATCGCACGCGCAACAGCAGAACGCCTTGCTGGTCGCGCTGCTCAACAACCGGAACGGCGGAACTGCGGAGAAGGTGTCCGACATGGTTCAGGCCGTGGTCGCCTTGAACGGCGCCATGAAACCGCCGAATCAAACCGAACTGCTCAGTGAGATTTTCGACATTGCCGACAAGATCAAGGCCGGCGGGGAAACTGGATGGAGCGTGCTCAAAGAAGCACTGCCGGCGGTCATGGAGCGTTTGGGCGGATTGATTCCTTCTGCGCCGGCGCCCGTCGTGCAGCCGATCCCGGCCATGGCGGCGCCGGCGGAAACGATCACGAATGGCGCCGCGGCGCCCGTGCCGGCCGTGCCGATCAAGACCGATTACGAGTTTCTGCGGGAAACCATCACCGAACTCAAGGGCTATGCGCGGCGCAATAAAGACGTGCCGACGATGATTGCGTGGTCGATGGAACGGGACGACGAACGCGGGTTTGAAATCCTGCTGGATGCCATCGAACGTTTCCCGTTCGAGCAACTGATTGCCTATGACGATGAGATTTCCACGACAGGAACCCTGCGCGATTGGTTTTTCCGGTTTTACTCGGGTGTGAGAAATGCATTACTCGAAACAGTGGATACCGGCGGGGCCGGCGGGAACTCAGGCCACGCTGGAACAGATGGCCGAGCTGGTGCGTGAGGGGGCCATGGAACCGGTGATCCGCGAAAGTGTCCTGCCGCTCATCGGGGGTCCGTATTCGACCGATACGGCGGAACTGGTGACGGCCATCGGGCTATGGGTCCACGATCGCATGACGCTGGTGGACGAACCGGAAGAACTCGTGCAACGTCCGGAATATCTGGCGCGGGAAATCCGGTCGAACCGTCCGGTGTATGGCGATTGTGACGATGCGATCACGTTGGGCCTCGCCATGGCCACTGCGGTGGGTATTGTCTCGCGCCTGGTCGCGATCCGGCCGGCGGGCAGCGCGGAATACGAGCATGTGTTTGGCGAGTGCCTCGTGCGGGACCGGCGCCGCGGGGTCACCGGATGGCAGCGGCTCGATCCGACGCTCGATGGCCGCACCTGGATTTCGGGACCGATGGACACGATGGTCGTGCCGGTGTGATGTTGTTTCGGGAATTGCTCATTGCGCTGATTTTTGTCTTTGTGGGATTTTGCGTGGGCGTGCTCGTCGAAAACTGGCGCATGCGTGGCTGAAAAGGACATATGGATACGAACGATGTACTGCTGCTGGGTCTGCTGGGGGTCGGGGCGTATTTCCTGATTTCGAAAATGGTGCCCACCGCGGCGCCGATGATGATGCCGCCGGCGGGTCCGGTCTTTACGCCGACCTCGTCGTATCGTTTGCCGAGCACCAGCGTGATCACGCCGGCGAACGTGGGCGCCGTGGGTGCCGCGGGCAACCTGCCGTACTCCCTGCCGGCGTATTATCCCGGTGTTCTCGCGCCGCCGCCCGCGCCGCCCGCGCCGCCGCCGGTGTACGTCGAAACGCCGGTGTCGCTGCCGGTGTACGCGCTGACGGGCGCGGGTCTGGGGGTGCCGACCGGGACGGACGTGGTCATCGACACGAGTGCGCGCGATCCCATGCCGGCCGCATAGACTATGCCAGGACAGGACACCACACCGCAGGGGTTACCGTTACCGGGGCATGCGATCCCGTATGCGTTCACGCCGGCGGAAATTCAGAATTTCGTTCAGGCGTATTCCAGCGATCCCACGGTATACAACTACCTGTTCACCAGACAGCCGGCATACGGGGTGATCTTTTCCCCGCCGCAGGGCTACGGACAGCTGCTGCTCTGGTTCGATGCCTCGGGGGTCTTTCATGTCATCGACGTGACGAACATGTCCATTGCCCAACAGGTGCAAAAGGCACCGTATGAGCCGCCGGATTCCTCGTTCATCGACGACGTCATGAATTCGATCCAGAACTTGATCCCGACACCGCAACAGGCGTTGAGCACGATCACTATCGTGGCGATCGTGATTGGGCTGTATTTGCTCTATCAAGTCGTGAGGGACGTGTGAATGCGCAACAGGCGACAACCGCACTGCTCTCGGAAGTCCGCGACATCGTCCGCGCCGGCGGGACCGAGCTCACCGGAAAAGCGAAACGGCGGGCCTGGGAAGAAGGCGGGGAAGTGGTCGGGCGTTTCCGAGGCCTCAAGTCCTCATTTCCCGAGCTGGAGCGGGTCACCGAATCGCCGGGGGCGATTGCCGGGGCCGTGGACCGGGGGAAGGGCAAGGTGTACGACCGGATTTATCGGACCGTCTACGAGGAAATGTTGCGCCGCGGATTTGCCGAACCGCGGAAAGTGTACTCTGGCCGGGGAACCATTGAACCGCACGGCGGGAACGCCCGCTGCAAATGGTGCGGCCAGTTCCATGCCAAAGGCGCCCACCGATTTCATGGACCGGGCTCATTCCATCAAACGCACTTATTCAGTTTTGGCAGTATGAAGAATCCGCGCAGTGTCACGTTTGCCCATTTGCCGGCCGGCGCCGTCTTTGAATTTACGGCCGAACGGATGCCGGCGGGGCCGTGGCGCAAAGTGAGTCGCGATCAATTCCGCCTGGCCGGCGCCACCGCGGCCGAAAAGAGTTTTGGGGTCCGCCCGTCCGTCAAAGTGCGCGTGGTCCAACCGGGCCTGTTTGCCGGTCCGCTGCTGGAAGGCAATCCGCGCCGGCGGCGCCGGCGATCCGCGCCGCGCCCGAATGCCGGCCGCGGCCTGCGGTTTACGTTTCACGGGCGGTTCAAACATAAAGCCGATGCCGTCCGCCGGGAACGCGATACACCGGGCGCGTTCATCCGCGAAAAAAACGGCTACTACCTGGTGATGACCGAGCGGAGGCCTGCGGGCGGAAATCCACGCCGGCCGCGGAGAAAAACCTATCGCGCCAAGAATCCGCCCATCGGCCGGCGGGAAATCTATTCCCGTGTGGGGTCGATCACGGCGCAAAAGGGACCGGGGCATGCCTGTGATGCGAAATGCAAACGTGCTCAACATTGGTACGAGCACAAATTCAAAAAGGGAGTGGGCGTCTACAAGGAACCCAACGGGGATGTACGGCTGCATTATCACGGCTGAATTACGGCTAAATTATGGCGTATCTCGGACAGGACACGACAACGGACGGCACCTACACGCTGCCGGTGGAAGTCTTCCCGCCCGAGATCTACACCGTGCCGGTCACGGCGCCCGAACCGGTGATGATGCCGATACCCACAACGCTACCGGATATCACGCCGGTGCCGGTCGAAAGCACGGGCTGGGGCTGGCTGCTCGCGGCCGCGGCCGTGGGCGTACTGGCGTTATCCGCGAAGCAGGTCCGCCGGCGAAGAAAGCGAAAGAAGGTCTGACATGGGTTACTGCGTGAATTGCCATCGCTTGGGCCAGGTCATGGCCGGTCCGCTGCCGGATTTCACCGATGGTAGCTATGCCGGCGATCCCGGCACCATTGTCACCAACGGGGGCGGCTATGCCGGCGATCCCGGCACCATCGTCGCCGGCAATACCGGCGCCGCCAATCAATCCTGGCTCTCGTCGCTGATTGGTTTCGGCTCGACCATTGCCGCCGATGTCACGCGCCGGCCGACGACCACGCTCTATTTTCCGCCGATGACGCCGGGAGTGATGTCGCCCTACACGCCGACCGGGAGCATTTACGGGACATCCTCTTACGGTGGCATGTCGCAATCGGGCCTCGGACTCTTGCTCATCGGGGGACTGGTGCTGGTGCTCGCTATGCGCGGGGGAAATGGAAGACATCACTGATGTATCGCCGGCCAGGACTCGGACAAACCACCGCGGAAGTGACCAGCGGACTGAATTTCGCGGCGCAGACGGCGTTGCTCATTCCCGGCGCCGGTCCGATTATCGCCGGCGTGCTCGAATTGGGGTCCGCGGTGGCGAGCATGTTCCACATCGGGGCCGGCAGAAGAGAAGCCGATGTCATCGTCCCGAACCAGAATGCCTTGATGTCGTACCTCGGGCAGACGACCGATCTCATCCTGGTCGGGAAACCCACGCCCTCCATTTATCAATTGCAGGTCGGTTTCCAGAACATGATCACGGCGACACAGCAATTCATCAACTTTGTCCAGTCGCCGCAATTCACCGACCGGCGGGCGAGCGGCCAGGCGTTGAATAGCGTGATGCCGTACATCGACGGCAGTTGCGGGTATCCCGTACCCTTGCCGCCGCCGGGGCAACGCTTCCAGCCGACGCAATTCAACTGCGTCCACTGGGGGGACGGCACCATCGGCGGGGTGGGCACGAATGGCATGCTGGGTGCCGTACAGCGGGCGATTGTCCACCTCGGTGGGACGTTGCAGCCGCCGGCCATGGTCCAGAACGCGATACCAGGGCTCGCGCCGCCGGGGAGTGTGAATATCCCCCAGCCGGGCCTGGCGCCGCCGCTGCCGCCGCCGGGAACGGTCTACGGGACACCCGCGCCCGCGCTCGCGCCGCTCGCGGGGCTGGAACAAATCTTCTCCGATCCGATCACGCTGGCTTTAATTGCGGCCGCAGTGCTGCTGTGGCCGAAGTGAGGTTCTAAACCAATGGCGAAAAGCTTATGGCAAGATTTTCACGGGGAACCGTTCCTGGTGAACCCGCATCTGCTGATTGCCAATCCGAAAGGACGATCCATGGCGAAACATCACCAGCGCCGCCGCAACCGGCCGCGCCTCAATCCGCGCCGTCGGCACCGGCGGAATTACATGGTGCCGGGGGTGATCCCGATGAACCCGCACCACCGGCGCCGCCACAATCCGCGCCGCCGGCACCGGCTGCACAATCCGCGGCGCCGGCATTTCCGCCGCAACCAGCCGGCCGGCAGCGCACCGATGAAGATTGCCGGTTTCAGCCTGCCGCCGCTCAATCAGAGTGTCGCGGCCGCGGCCGGCTTTCTCGTGCCGGGAATGCTGGAATCGTTCATTCTGCCCATGGTCCCGACGTTCTTCCAGGGCACCATCGGTCGATGGGTCTTGAGAATTGGCGTGGTCATCGGCATCGGCGCCGCGGCGCATGCGTTCGATCCGCGCCTGTCGATGGCCGTGCTCATCGGCGGGGGCGTGTACCTGCTGACGCGGGCACTGGCGGAATTCATGCCGGGGACGGTGCCGGGACTCTCGGCGTACTGGCCGGCGCATACCGGTGTCCGGTACTACGCGCCCGACCGGTTCATTTCGGCGCCGTTCCAGCCGGTGAGCGGGGGCGGCTCGCGGACGTTGAGCGCGTATGCGGGTCCGTCGCTGCTATCGACCTCGGGGCGTTTGTCGCCGCAGGGTCGCTACGGCGTATAGATGCTTATGCTGTAAGGCGTGAGTGTCGGTCCTGTACTGACGCTCTGGACTGACACGGTAAGTTGTATCGGACAGTACAAGACGTTTGTCTGTCTGATCGTTTGAACGTTTCGACAATTAAACACAAGCCACCTGCTTGCTGCTAGCGGGACATCGAGGAGTTTCTATGAGCACTGTCTTGACCACGCCGGCGCAACCGATGGTTTGGCCGGGTTTGATTGGCAACCTGCCGGGGATTTATTCGGGAGAGTACCCACCGGAGTATAGCCAGTACAATACCCAGTATCCGGGTAGCAAAGAAGTCATCCAATGGGTCTGGTACGATACGCAGACCTATGTCAGCGGTACGACCGTGTCCCTGACATTCTTCCAGAGTGGACCAGGCGGACGCACGATTGATCTCACGAACATGGACGTGGCGGGGCAATTAGCGGCACCAAAAGCATTTTTGCTCCGTGCGCCAAGGTTCTATGTGAAGCAAAGGCCGCTCGCGAGCACCGCGGCCGCGGCCGCATCGGCGCAGGTATCCGATCTGGACAACGTCGCGCAGTTGATCAACACGGGGACGTATTCCTGCATCATCGGCTCGAAAAACTACGGCACCTATCCGCTCGCGGTCCTGACGGCCGGATGCGGCGTCTACGGCGTGATGGGCACCGCGGCCGCAACGGTCGTGGACGTGGCACAGAACGGATGGCCGGAAGCACGTTCGATTTTCACTTTGAGTAAACCTCAATTTCTCGCACCGCAGATTAATTTTGCCGTGACGCTGACCTGGCCGGCGCCGTTAACGCTCGCCGGCGGGACGCCGGCCGGCTCGATCCCGCTGATGGTGATGTGGGACGGCGACTTAATTCGACCGGTGCAATAACCGAACGGGTTTGCGGTACGTGGTCGATCCACGTTTAAAGCGGGTAATACCGGCGGCGCGCGCACGCGCCGCATGCCGTTCATTCGAAAGGGGTTGAACGTATGCCGCTGATGGAAGATCTCTACGCGAAGGAGCGGGCCGGCACTGTGGATCTGGACTTCTACGTCTACAACGCCGTGAACGTCAATTTCAACACCACGGCGCTGGGGGTGCAGTCGCAGAGTCAGATTCAGATTGAAGCGGACAGTGATTTTGTCGTCCGGTACATCAATTTTGCGCCATGGGTGGCCGGCGCCAATCCGTTCGCCGGCGGGTCGAACGCCACGCCGGCGCCGTTTCTGATCCAGATTCAGGACACGGGGTCGGGCCGGAACTGGTCGAACAATCCGGTGCCGGTGCCGGCGTACTGTGGCGGTTCGCTGACGGTGGGCGGCGCACTGCCGGCGATCCTGCCGGAACCGCGCCTGGTCGTGGGGTCCGCGATTGTGAACATCAACTTGACATGCATGCTCGCGGCCAATTTCCCGCGGGTCGATATCAGTCTGGTGGGGCTGAAGGTGTTTTACTTCAAGCGCACGCAATCCCGTTAGGTGAACGAGGAACTTATGCCAGTACTCGAAGAACTCTATGCGATGGAACGCGCCAAACAAATCAGTATGGACACCTGGACGTGGAATATCTTTACGCCGGCACCGCTCGCGCCGGGGCAAACGGTCCAGATCTCGTTCCAGGTCGATGCGGACTCGGATTTTCTGGCGAGGTACGTCAACCTGACGCTCTGGCAGGGTTCTCCAGGTCCCCCGCCGAACATGAACGTGTACCAGTTTCCGCCGCCGCTGCTCTGGTCGATTTCGGACACGGGGTCGGGCCGCAATTTGCAGAATCAGCCGTATTCCGGTTCGAACATGGCCGGCGGCGCCGCGTTTCCCATGGGCATGTTGCCGGGAATCCTGCCGGAACCGAAGTTGTTTGTGGCGGCCAGTGTCGTGACGGTCACGCTCAACAGTCCCGCGGCCATCGGCACCACGACCTTTGGACGGGTGGACGTGACCTTCATCGGCAATAAAATTTTTTACTTTGGACAATTCAAGCGGGGGACCATGCCATGAGTACCTTACGACACCGGTACTCGGGCGCCCGTTCCCTGGATCCGCGCCGGGACTACATCGACCAGTATCCGCGGGAAAGCGATCCCTTACGCACGGGCCGGGATGTGACGATCACGAGCGGTCCCGGCGTGCAACCGGATACGGTGAACACACCGGACCGGTCCATGCTGATGACGCCGGATGTGTTTCGCGCCTGGCGGGTGAAACCGGATGCGCGGCCGATTGTCTACCAGCATGAACAACAGATTGTTCTGGTGACACCGGACGCCAGTGTCAATGCGGTGCCGATCACGAACACGCCGTTCCAGGCCGATGGATTTGTCATCAATGTGCCGAGCGCGGCCACGCAAAGTGTCTTTTACGGGCCGCAGGGGGTCAATGCCCAGACGGGCCACGAAATCCGGCCGGGATTTCCGCAATTTTTCGGCACCGACAACGTGCGGGAAATCTGGGAATTGCAAACGGCCATCGAAGATCTTGGCGGCCTGCTCGCGACATTCCTCGCGGCCATGACCGGCCAGGGGCGGGTCGATGCGCCGCCGGCGTATATGTCGCCGCGCGTCGTCTTCAACATGAATGAGAGATACTTGTTTGCCGCGGCAACCACGACGGTCGTGATCACGCTGTACCTCGTGCCGGAGTTGCAGTGATGCGGTGGCACCATGGCAATGCCAAATGGTGGTTGTGCCCGTGGTGCCTCTGGTGGCGGTTGAAATATCGGAGATTGTTAAATCGTGGCCTCGATCCCCTACAGTGACCTGATCACGAAGTGGGCGTTTCTCACGGGCATTGATCCCGCCTGGCTCGCCGGCATCATCGAGGCCGAATCGTCGTTTCGTGCGGACATCAAGACGTGGGAGCCGAAAGTGCAGCAGTACAGCTACGGACTCGGGCAGCTGCTGCTGACCACGGCACAGAGTCTCGGATACACGGGCGCCGGGGACGGGCTGCTCGATCCGGAAACGAACATCATGTGGACCGCGCAATACATCGCGCAACTGTCCGCCGCGAACGGGGGCGATCTCGCGAAAGTCTACTCAGCCTACAACAGCGGGAATCCGGACGCTTATCTGACCAGCAGCCAGGTGGGACAGAACGTGCAGCGGGTGATGGCCGCGGTGGAGAGTTTCGCCGGCGCCTTTGTCGATACGGCCGCGGCCGGCATGGCCGATGCGGCCGACCTCGGGAGCTCCCCGGCCGTGATGGGCATTGCGATCATTGCCGCCGGCCTGGTCACGGTCTGGCTGCTTTCGAAATGAGGGACTATGTATGGCGGTTTAGGTGCATACGGCGCACCGACGTTTTTCGATGCCAACAACAATCCGGTCACGTCGATAGCGTGCGGCTCGCCGTATACGTTCGATGTGCCTGGCGTCTCGCCCGCACAAATCTGGCTCGATCAAACCAAAGACGGCGTGCCCTGGTTTAGCGGGCCGTTCTCGGTCCCGATGCCAAGCTTTACCGCGGATTGCGCCTCGCAGACGGGTGTATACGTGAACGCCGTTTCGACGTTGAACCAGGGGCAGCGCGGCTCGCCCATCGGCCAGACGACGCTGACGGTCCTGCCGGCCGGCGCCACGAGTCCCCTCGCCACGGTCCTGAGCGGTATGACGACGTCGCAGATGGTCGCGCTCGCGGCCGTGGGCCTGGCGCTCGTGCTGCGGATGTCGAAAAGGAAGTGATGCATGTATCTTCGCGGTTATTTCATCAACGGTCAGCCGGTCCAAACGGCGCAGTACGGGGACACGATCACGTATGATGTGCCGGGGCAGGGGCCGGGACAGATTTATCTCAAGCAGTCGATCAACAGCCGGCCGACGTTCGCCGGCGCGTTCACGATCCCGATGGATGCCATGACGCTGGGCGCCTCCAACGAGGCCGGCCAGTATTTCAACCAGGCGTATGCGCTCAACCCCGATGGCACGATGGGCGATCTGCTCGAAACCTCGCAGTTGATGCTCAATCCCGGTCCGGGCTTTACCGGGACGCCGACCATGCCGCCCGTGGGAACGGCACTGGCGACTTGTGATGCGCCGATGGTGCCCTTTGAACCCTACATCGATGCAAACGGCATGTTCATCGTCTCGGGGTGCCAGAATCCGCCCGATCAGCCGCCGCCGACCGTGGAACCCTCAGCGCAGCTGCCGCCGCCGATCATCACCACGACGACGGACGGCACCGCGCCGGCGGACGGCACCACGCCGGTGCCGAGTGCGCCGCCCACGGTGCCACCGGACAGCGGAC
>Ga0209465_10000469_pt1 | contig 18833 bp, 23 predicted proteins | sample PanSoiPlot1MoBio_FD_188321 | JGI IMG/M metagenome (GOLD analysis project Ga0209465, IMG submission 188321) | Tropical forest soil microbial communities from Panama analyzed to predict greenhouse gas emissions - Panama Soil Plot 1 MoBio (SPAdes)... | ecosystem: Environmental > Terrestrial > Soil...
ATGCATAAGGGCCAGCCGCGCCAGCCGCTCACGCAAGTCGGGCGCGAGCCACGTATTCACTTTTGCACCGGTCTTGGTGCGGCGGATCGTGCATTCGCCGGTCTCGGGATCGATCCGGTCCATGTGGAAGGTGGCGGCGTCGGTAATGGCGAAGCCGCACTCCACCATCAGCTGCAGGAGCGTCGAGATGCGCTCGGCGGTAATCACACCGGAGGCTCCTCCATAGCACCAGGGCTGGTCTTTCCAATTGGCTGCCGCTTCGTACACGCGCTCCAGCATGCTGTCGCTGAGGGGCGTTTTCTGATTCGGGAGGGTATAGCCCACCGGGGCCTCCAGGTCCTGGGCCGGATTGTCGGAAATGTATTTGCGCTTCACCGCCCAGCGGAAGAAATTGCGCATGCGCCCCAGCTTGTTCCCCTTGGCCGCCTTGCCGTCCTTCCACTCGATGTAGAACTGGTCCATGTCTTCCGGGGTGATCTGATCCAGATAGAAGTAGCCGCGCGCGGTAGTGAAGGCATACAGCTGCCGGGCGAAGGTTTGAAATTTACGCAGGCTGACCGGTTTGATGTCACGGGCACGCCGCGACCGGAGCCACCCGCTGATGGCATACCAAATCAGGGTACGGGACGTGGCTGCGGGCGCGGGCGCGGCCGGAAGTGGATCCTCCGGCGGCTGCTCCCACAGGGCGGCTCGCACCTCTCCGTCGGCTTCCCACTGGCGGGCGAGCCGGGTGGCGGCCGCCAGATCGCGGTCGGCCGGGGGGCGCAGAAACCTGGCGGCGGAGAGCGTGATGCGCTTCCCGGCCAGCGTGCCGCGGATTAAAACCGGGCAGTGGCACTTGGTGTAACCCTGGTCGTACATCTTGCGTTTGCAGGGCGGCTGATGGCGTCGGGTGACCTTGAGCATGGCCCCAGCATAACATAGATTGGCACAGTTTGGCACAGTAAAAAGCAAGTTTCCGTGTAAGTTGTTGAAAACAATCAGGACCAGAGGGTTGCACGTGAACGCATGAAAGTAGTTGATTGCATTCATGTTATCGGTTCTGCATTATAATTATTTGAAGATATTGATGGAATTGAAGGGGTGTTGGCACACTTTGGCACATCCCAAAAGATGCTAAGATCGGCAGCTATTATGCCCCGCTACCCCGCACAACCTCTCCAGGAAAAACTTGCTTGGATGCGTGACCGTATGAAGTCCCAATATGAAGCCGCAATGGAAAGGCAAACCTACTACACAGTGCGGGACATCGCGGCCGAGCTGCGCATCAGCTATCACAAGGCCCTGGATCTGGTGAAGAACGAACAGGGCGTGCTCAACGTCGGGGGCCGACGGCGCAGGTGTCTGCGCATTCCGCGCGAGGTGTTTGAACGCATTTTACGACAAGTAACGATCTGATGGATTCGTCGATCGGATTACGCTACATTTACTCGCCGGAGAATCCGCTGAAATACTTCGTGGGGGATTCGAAGACACCTGCGGTGTCGACTTGCCAGATTTAGGACGCCGGGCTCATCTTTTACTAAATCCCGTGCCTTGTTATAGCTGATCCGAAGTTCTGCCGCGATATCCCACACAGTGTAGTAAGGGGTGTTTGATTCCACTAATTTACTTTGCATTTGGTGATCTCCTGATCTCCCTCACTCCTCCGGGAACATCCGATCGAAGCACGGCCCGCACACTCGCGTAACTGAAGCGTAGCCGGTCATACGCCGCAAACTCCTTCGCATTCGGCCCCAAAACCGAACCCAAACTGCAGTTCCTTGGAATTTTCGCGCGGTCGGAATTCTATCTGAGTTAACGGCTGACAGCTCCGGTGCAGATACATCGTCTGCCGCAAATCGCGATTGGATACGCTTGCTGGATCGCGGATGGCTCGGTCGATCTCAAGCGCACGCTGCCAGTCTGCGCCGTTGGCATCCTTCAGCCGCTGCCATTCGGCGTCCGAGTGAAACGGGCAGAATACGCAAGCACTGCGCGGTACCTCATGGGGCACTCTGTCTTTGAGGTACTCCAGGCAGTTGGCGCGAGTCCATTGCCGGTCGATCAACGGAAACCGAGGTTCTATCTTGCTCTCTCCGGTGACATGGAATCGTTCCCAAATGCGGGATGCTCTTGAAACCTCATCCCAGGAGATGCCGAAATACTGAAACACATGTACGCCTTTGGGGATTCGCTGCCGCGGCTTGAGTTTGAGCACGTCGCGCCGCAGTGCCCGTTCGATGACCTCGAGTTTGTACTCCTTGCTGCACTGCCGCTTGGTACGGCCCGGTGCGCCACCTTCGATGATCGTGAATGCGGGAATGGAAGCAAACGGTGCTTGGCCTGCGCCCTTTGGCCGCCGTCCGGTTTTGAGGTCATCACCCAGCCGAGAGCCGATATCGCGCACCAGGATCGGCCACGGCTTCGGTCGGCTCTTCAGCCAAGCGAGGTGCCGGTAAACTGCTTCCGGCTCTTCTCCGGTGTCCGCAAAGATTTCCGCATCGAGCACCACCGGCGTGCCGCCGTACACGATTTCGCGCGCCTCGAACATCAGATCGAGCGTGGTTGATTGGACGCCAGCGCCCAGATTGAGCACGTGGATTTCTCTGACGCGCTGCATACGGTCTCCTATGGACTCTATGGAATTGACAATCACGATCTCCCTCACTCCTCTGGGAACAACTTATCGAAGCACGGCCCGCACACCCCGCTGATCAATAGCTCCCGCTCGTCGGCCGGGACATCCGGCATGGCGCGCTGGATCAGCTCGCCCGCGCGCCACGCCGCGATCTGCTCCGCGGTGGCGGAGACGGGAATCTCCTGGTTGCAGATGCGGCAGGTGACGGTCATAACTTCGGCTCCGATAACTCCAGATCGTCCCCTACGATCTCGGCCTTCTGGAATTGGCTGGTGGCAATATATTCGCCCAGCCAGCTGGCCTGTTCGGCATAGTTGGAGTTTTCCATTGGGCGTTGGCTGACTCCACCACGTAGAGCGCATAGCCGATCGCCTTCAGCCTAATCACTAGAAGTTCGCCGTCGGCCTGCAACTCTTCTCTGGTCTTTTTCTCAGCCGTGTCCATTCCTCACTCCTTGGGCAGCAGCATCCCGAATATTTCGAGACGTCGATTGAGGGCTTCCATGGCCGCCGGCCCCTGCAGGCGGACGGGTGCCTCGACGGTGGGCCGCGCCAGCTCCACCGCGCGCATGGCCTCGGCGCGGGTAGCGGCCCGGCCGGCGGTGTACCACTCCACGTCGGTGATGTCGGTGAGCGGTCCTACCTGGATCCACGGCTTCGCCTTTTCGTCCGGGGTGTCGATCAGGAATACCTCGAACGAGCGCGTCGCCCAGAGCAGGAACACGGCCAGCTGGCCGGCGATCTGGGCGGCGAAGTAGGGGCAGTGCATGACCGACCAGCGCGCGCACTCCCGATGGCAGGGCGGCTCGAAGGCCACCTTGGTGATAGCCGAGGCTGGCGCCAGCACGAAGGTCATGACCGCCCCCAGGCGCTGCCCGCAGACCCAGCACAGCCGCTCGCGCACGGCCTGGCGCAACTTGAGCGGGTCCCGCCCGCGGAACTCGGGCGGTTTACCGGCGCGCACCGCAAACCAGGGGATGGGCTGCCGGCTCACCGGATCGAGCTCCAGGCGCCCCATACGGAGGGGTAGATCACTCAGGCCGGCTTCGCTAGAGTACATATCGGACGCTCCTTCCGCGCGCGGCGTATACAAGACTTCGTACAGACTTTGTTTCCGGTTGATGACCCGGTAATCGATCACGTGGCGGGCGCGCAGGTCGCGCAGCACCCGGTCCGCGCTGGCCGGCGCCGCTCGCCCTGTGTCACGCTCGACGGCAGCATGCAGGTCCTCCGCATGGAAGATCTGATGGCGCAACAGAAAGCGGACGACGGACACCGCGATCCGGGAGCGTACGCGCGCCAGGTTCTCCTCCTGCTCGATGCGCTTCTCATCCTCGTCCCAGAGCTCGAATTGCGCGCCCATATCAGTGGGTGGACCAGGGTGGCGCCGGCAGGCTCAGCCGCTTGCCGGTCTCCTGCTGCAGCCGCGCCACGAAGATCGACTTGAGCCGGCTGTACGCCGGCGCGCGGTCGCGCTCGGTCGTATTGCGCCCCACCAGCCAATCGACGTAGTCCCCGGTCGCAGAGACGGACATGAGGCACTTCTTGAACTGCTCCCGGGTGACCGGCGTGACGTGCGCATTTCTGCTGTTCAGCTCCGGGCGCAGCACCAGGCGCTGGAAAAGCCACATGCACATCATCATGTTCAGCGAGCTCCACAGGCGCCCGTATTGCGGGTCGCGCCCGAAGGCCCCCAAGGCAAGATTCAGGAATTCGATCAGCTGATCGAACTCCTGAGTCTCAAGCGTCTGCGCGATCGCCGCGGCCGACAAGCCGGCGGTGGTGGGGCTGGGCGCCTCTGCCATACTGCCGCGCCAGCAGCGCAGGACTACGGACATGCCGACCACGGCCGAATTTCCGCCGCGCCGGATATAGTCGTACCCGATGAACGGGCACAGGCTGCGCAGCCGCTGCAGCCCCTCGATCGATCCTTCCAGGCCGCGCAGGATATCGTCGGGCCGCATCCGCACCAGCTGCGAGTTCAGGCGCACGAACTCCTCGCCCATATCCGCCATCGACTCGAAGTAGTGCGTGCGCACGTCGGTGTAGCCCTCGCTGAGGCCGGAGATGAGGAACGACTCCTTGCGGTGCTGGCCGTCGAGCAGGAAGGTGTTGCCCTCCAGGATGCCGAGCGTGACAATGCCCGGCCAGACGCCGCCGTCCTGCTTCAGCTCCTCGGCCAGGGCGCGTACCTTATCGTTCAGCTTCACCGGCCGCTGAAAGGGCGGTGACTTCCATTGCTTGAGCGACTCCGGGGTGACCATGATGGTGTCCACCACGGTGCGCGTTTTCTTCTGACTCACAGTTTGTGGTTTGACTAATTTGAATAGTTGTCCGGCTACTGGCATTTGGTTGATAATTTCCTTTCTGGATTACCATCCATTTCCTGAAATGTTTTCATAGAGATCTGTCAGAATCTCCTCTAGATGCTGCGCCAGACTGTTCTGTTCGCCCTGGAGATAGCCATACATAGCGTAAGCTCCGATTAGAAATTGCTGCCCTGCTTTGTCGGGCACGATCTCCTCGAGCCGCTCCGGTACGCTTACGATCTGCCCCAGGCGCCAAGTCAATGCGGCCCGCCTTTGGTCTGGCGTCATCAGCTCAGTAATTTCGCTCATTCGACCTCCTTTAAATAGTGGAATACTGCCGGCGCGCCAGTCGGCTCCTCGCTCGGGTTCGGATCATTCGGAAACTGCTTGATCCGGTCGTTGTTGAGATTGGTTTTGTGATAGACCTTGCAGCCTGCGTCCCAACCTTTGAGCGTCAGCTCCATCACCCAGCGCTTGGGTGGCTTCCATTCCGGGGTGGGCCCCATGCTGGAATTCGTCTTGGTGGCGCCGCCAATCACGAGCCATTGAAAAAGACTTAAGTCGTCGAAGTGTAGCGACTCGATCATGGGCTCGACGCTCAACCATTTCACTGCCGCCTTGATTTTCTCCATGGCGCGCTGGGCGGGCCTGACGCGAGCCTGCAGATCGACCGAGGTCCCGACCCAGGCATTATCAGAAAACTCGAATTCCGCCATGCGGATGGGAAACTTACTCAGGAACAGAAAATTCCATTGCGGATTTTCCCGCACCGTTTCCAGTACCGCCTCGATCCATTCCCGCGGCACCCATTGCCCAAACAGGTCCGCCATGGAGCAAATGAAGACGTTGCGGTAGCTCATATTCCAGGCCGCCTCTTTCGGCACCGGCATGCTATACGGCGCGTTCAATCGGCTGGCATGAAAAGTCGGTTCAAAACCCTCCTCATAGATCCGCTCTGCGATCTCACGGGCGTAACAGTAAGGGCAGTTGTGGCCACAGCCAGTGACCGGGTTATGGCTCCATTGCGCCCACTCCACGTAGTCGGTTTTCTGGGGGACGAAGCGGTAAGCGTCAAAGTGACCACGCCACTTCAATGCCTGGGTGCGCTCCTGCTCGGACATCTCCTTCCACTTAGTGATCGTCACCCGGGTCATCCGGTCCGGCCCCTTGGCCGGCCTGGGGGGCTGTACTCTTTTCACTTCCGCCCTTGTTATGGCGACCGTCCAACCCTCGTCCATCATACGTTTGACCAGTTCGGGCCAAAGGGGCTCAGGCGCAGCATGGATTTCGGCGAAATGCGAGAAGTATCGGTCGGCGTCTACGATATCGTGGACGCTTTGATAGACCAGATACGCCCGTATCTGGCGGGAGATCTCCTGGTGCGCCGCCTTCTTTTCGGCCGTGGTCCCGTCTGTCACTCCCTTGATCTTGCTGGCATATTCGAGGATGGACAGGCCGTTGTCTTTCCCGAACTTGGTGGTCGCATCGAGAGCGTGCTTGCCGCGCTCAAGCGGCGTGAGGCCGCTCTGCGCGTTGGCTAGCGCCAACTGCATGAAGGCCTCTTCGTCGGTGTAGTCGCCAACCCAGGCCGGGATCGACTTAATGGCTTCCCGGTCGGCGGCCTCTACGCGATGATGGCCGTCCAGGATCTGGTAGCGTTTCCCGACGCGCCGCACAATGATGGCGTGCTGCTCTTGATAGCCGCCCAACAGGCGTAGCTGCGCCTGGATGGTCGCGATTACGTCCTCACGCAGCTCCAGGCGTGGATTATCGGGATGCGGGTCTAGTAGTTTTAAGGGAATCTGTTCGATCATCGGAATCTCCTAAATCGAAGGACAGTTGGCCGTTGCGTTCCTCCGCGCTGGTCTCGGCGTAGCGGTAGATCTCCGCAGCCTCAGGCGAGTCCAAGTGGTACCAGCCGAGCGCCTTGTAGTCGTTGGTCGGGATGTTGCGCAGGATGATCTGCACAAAGGTGGTGTGCCCGTTGTGCAGCCGGGTGCCGATCAGGCCGTGCCGCTTACTGAACAGCTGCGGCATCTGCTCGAGGCTGGGCATCGAAAAGGCCCCCGCGTGGGTAGCGAGTTTGCGCGCCGCGCCGCGGGCGGATTTGTAGAAGCGCAGGTTCAGGTTCGCGATCAGGTCCATGCGCCGGTGCTCGCGAAAGAACTGCGCCATCTCCTCCACCGGGTCGCCGATCCCTTGCGGGCTGCGGTAGAGCCAGCCGTTGGGGTCGGCCAGCACCGCGCCCACCGCGTCAGGCGCCATGTGGACGGCCCGCTCCCGAAAGGTGCGGTTGTCGAGCGGCAGCACCGTACAGCGCGGGATGCCGCGCAGGCGCATCCAGAGCTCGGTGGCGCGGGCCTCGTCGATCTCGTAGAAGACGGCCTCCCAGCGGCCGGCCAGGTACTTCTCCGCCAGCTCGACGAAGACCAGCGGGCTGCCCTTCACGCCGAACTCCGCATTCCAGCCACAGCCCGCATTCAGGTCGATGTGGCGAAAGATCGCGCCCGGGCAGCGCGCGCGCACGATGCGCATGTTGATGTCGAGCATGCCGGCGATCCGCCGCTCCTTGTCGATCGTGCTCAGGCCCTGGCCCTGCCCGCCCCCGTTCAAATCTCTTCGATGGTTCCGCACTCTAAGCATTTCCACGCTCGCGCGCATATGACCTCACTCACCCCGTCCGGCGCAATGACGCCGGAGGGAAATTCGCCTTCGATCTCGATGACGTGGCCTGAGCCGCAAGCCGGGCAGGCGGGCGCTCGCTCAGCCTTCCTGCGTTTTTTTGAGGGCGGGCTCCCGGAGCCACTCATCTGGTGTCTCCTCGATTTGCTGCGCCGGCTCGGAGAGCACCAGCGACACGATCTCGGCGACCGATAAGCCGGTCGCCTCCGCGATCATTTCCGCGCCCTCTACCAGTTTTGCGACCTGGTTCGCACTCATTCTTCGCGCTGCCATACGTTGTCTCCTTGTTTCTCGATCCACCAGACCCGGGCCCCGGTAATGTGGGCGAGCGACTTGCGGTCCCGTTCCCGCCGGCGGGCGCGGCGGCGCTCGACCCAGGCCCTGGTCACCAGCAGCAAGGCCCACAGCGCGACCGCCACCAGCATGGTGGTGCGCACGCCCTCGTTGGTCGTCACTTGAAGATCCCCTTCACCAGCTCTGCCAGCGCCCAGAAGCCCAGCCCGGCCGCCACCATGTCCGCCCGCGCCGGGCGGAACCCGAAGGCCGCCAGAAAGAACAGCAGCACGGCCACCAGGACCAGCACGTCATGTAGTCCGAACGTCATAGATCACCTCCTGCTTGATTCGCTCGACGACGGCCCGGCAGGCCGCGCAGATACTCTCGGCCGGCAGCTTATCGGCCGGCGCTTGGGTGCGCTTGCGGGCGGCCTGCTTCAGCGCGGCGCCGCAAAAGGCGGTCGCCGGCTGGCCCACCAGCGCCACATGCTTGGCCCGGATCTCGGGATCGAAGGCCAGGTTGAACGAGTGCCGCGGGTCGGCCCGGAGGAGGGCCCGTTGCCGGGCCAGCACCGTCTCCCACCAGAAGCGGGTCAGGCACTCCAGACAGGTCCCGCCCACAGTGCCCATCTCGGCCCCGCAGCGGGCACAGCGCCCGTCCTTGTATGCCAGCTCGGGAGAAGGGGTCAGCAGGTCCATCTAGTTGAACCTCCCGTGCGGCGCCGGGAAGCGCAGCCTGCCCTCATCGGTGAGCGTGATCCCGAAGTCCTCCAGCACGCTCTCCAGGCCGACCAGCTTCTCCGCGAAAGAAGTGTTGTCATGGCCGAGCAGCCAGCACATCACCTCCGCGAAGCAGCAGAGGTCCCGCAGCACGCTGCCGGCGACCCCTGGCGGCTCGCGCGGGGGCACAGCGCCCACGCGTTCGGCGTGCTCGATGAGACTCACGAGTAAGTCATGCGCGCGCTGAATCTCGAGTGCGCTTGGAACGATTCTTGGCTGTTGTGGATGATCCATTTCCCTGATGCCTCATCTCTGCCATTACGGCCTCGAGCGCGCGGGCCGGAATCCGCAGGTACTTGCCGCCGAGGCGGAACACATCATCCCGCCCCCCGAAGGTCTTCCGCACCCAATCCAGAGACACACCCAGGTGTTGGGCGATCTCACGGGTCGAATACACCTTCTCCATGGTGGTGTCAACTACATCTATCATGATTCCTCTCGATGTGTAGTGCAGCGACGATTATCGGGTGACACCCACCAAATGCGCAAGAGCCAAGTTGATCTATTTCGGTTCCAGCCTGGGCGCGATCGTACATTTCGTCATACGGGGTTCCGAAATAGATATAGCTGACATACACTGGGGTCTGTGATTGAGCGGCGACGGCCGGTCTTGGATCCCCATGGCGCCAACGGCTTGGCGGCGGCGGTCACCCTGCCCGGGGAACTTTCCTCGGCCCCCGACGGACTTTCTCCGCTCCCCTCGCTCACGGCGCTCCTGCCGGACGGCTCGGCGGAGGTCACCTTCGGCCGCGACGAAACGCGCCTGGCGGAGGCCCCCTTCGAGTCCAACCTCGCCCCGTATCTCTCCGAGCACATGTTGCAGTCGATCGCGAGCGAGCTTCGCTTCGCGGTGGAGAGCGACCGCGAGAGCCGCAAGGACTGGGAGGACGCGCTCAGCCGCGGTCTCGACCTGCTCGGCATCAAGAACGAGGACCGCAACGAGCCCTGGCGCGGCGCCTGTGGAATCGTGCACCCGATGATTTTAGAAGCCGCGGTCCGCTTCCAAAGTAAGTCGATCACGCGCCTGTTCCCGCCGGAGGGACCGGCCAATGCCAAGATCATCGGCGACACCGACGAGGCCAAGCTGCAGCAGGCCAAGCGGGTCGCGACCGATCTCAATTACTGGCTGACCCAGCGCATGCCGGAATTCCGCGACGAGGCGGAGCAGATGCTCTTCTCGCTCCCCGTCAACGGCAGCGCCTTCAAGAAGGTTTTCTACGACACGCTGCTCGAGCGCCCGGTGGCGCAGTTCGTGCCGGCCGCGGACTTCGTGATGCCCTACGGATTCCCGAATCTCGAGACCTGCCCGCGCTACACCCACATCCTGCGCAAGTCCTACGGCGAGGTGCTGCGCCTGCAGGCGCAGGGCTTCTACCGGGATGTGGCGCTTAATCGCTCCCCCATCGAGATTAGCTCGATCGAGGAGAAGACGACCAAGCTCTCTGGCGTCGAGCCGTCTTACACGCAGAACGACCTGATCACGCTGTGGGAGTCGCACGCGGATCTGGCGATCGAGGGCGACCGCATGCTGCCCTACGTGGTGACGATGGAGTACGACTCAACGCGCATCCTCTCCATCTACCGCAACTGGCGGCAGGGCGACCCCAAGCGCTCCAAGATCCTCTCCTTCGTCCACTACCGCTACGTGCCGTGGGCCGGCGCCTACGGGCTCGGATTGATCCATTTGATCGGGGGCATCGGCAAGGGCACCACGTCCATCTTGCGCCAGCTGGTCGACGCCGGCACCCTGGCCAATCTGCCGGGAGGCCTAAAATCACGCCAGCTGCGCATCAAAGGAGACGATGACCCCATTCACCCAGGCGAGTGGCGCGATGCGGACGTGCCGGCCGGCAAAATCGCGGATAGCATGTTCGCTTTGCCGTACAAAGAGCCCAGCTCCGTCTTGTTTCAGTTGCTGCAGATGCTCATCGACGAGGGCAAGAGCTTCGCCTCGATCGCGGACCTCGACCTCACGCAGTCCTCGCAGAACGCGCCGGTGGGCACGATGCTCGCGCTGATCGAGCGCGCGACCGAGGTGATCACCGCCGTGCACTCGCGCGTCCACACCGCACTCGGCCGGGAGCTCTCGATCGTGGCCGAGATCATTCGCGACCATACCCCGCCCACCTACGACTACCCGCCGGCCAACAACGTGCCTCCCTCGGCCAAGGCGAGCGACTACGCGCAGCTGCTCTCGATCGTGCCCGTCAGTGACCCGGCGGCCGCCACCATGGCGCAGCGTGTGATGGTCTACCAGAGCGCCCTGCAGCTCTCCGCGCAGGCCCCGCAGCTGTATAACCTGCCCCTCCTGCATAGGTCGATGCTCGAGGTATTGGGCGTCGATAATGCCTCGGAGATCGTGCCCAACAAGACTGCCACCGAGCCGATGGACCCGGTGGCCGAGAACATGGCGATCTTGACTAGTAAGCCGGTGCGCGCCTTCGAGTGGCAGGACCACAAGAGCCATTTGGCCGTGCACATGATGCTGGCGCAGGATCCGAAATTGCAGCAGGCGCTGGCGCAGAATCCGCTGGCGCCCTCCATCATGTCGGCCGGGCAGGCGCATGTTGCCGAGCACCTGGCCTACGAATATAGAAACCAAATTCAGCAGCAGTTGGGCGTGCCGCTGCCGCCGCTTGACTCGAAACTTCCGCCTGAGGTCGAGCACCAGCTCTCCGCCCTGATGGCGCAGGCCGCGCAGAAGCTGCTGGCGGCCAACCAGGCCGAGCAGCAGGCGAAAACCAATCAGCAGGCGCAGCAGGACCCGGTGGTGCAGCAGCAGCAGGCCGAGCTCAAGCTAAAGCAGATGACGCAGCAGCAGAAGGCGCAGACCGACCAGCAGAAACTGGCGCTCGAGGCGGCGCGGCTGCAGCAGAAGTCGGCCACCGACCAGGCCAAGATCCAGAGCCAGGAGCGGCTCAAGGCCGCCGAGATCCAGGCGGAGAACCTGCGCCACGGCATCACCGAGCAGGCCGAGAGTCAGCGCGAGTTGACCAGGGCCCACGCGGAGAACCTGCGCCACCTGGGAGATACGGCCGCCGCGCACGCCAAGATCGCCGCCACGCACGCGCAGCGCGTTACCGATGCCGAGCAGGCGGCCAGCGAAAGTGCGGCCGAGCAGGCGGCCCAAGCTGCGGAAGCCGCGCCGGCCGGCCCTGAGCCACCGCCCGCATGAGCCCCTCTGAGGTCCGGCATTTCTCGCGCCGCCTGAAGGACGCCGACGTCGAGGCCCTGCAGGCCGAAATCCACGCGCTCAAATACAAGGACGCGCGCGAGCACTTCCTGCCCTTCGTGAAGATGGTCTGGCCCGAGTTCGTGCAGGGGCGGCACCACGCCGTGATGGCCGAGGTGTTCGAGCGCGTGGAGCAGGGCAAGGCAAAACGGGTGATTGTCAACCTGCCGCCGCGGCACACCAAGTCCCGCTTCGCTAGCGTGCTCTTCCCGGCCTGGTACCTGGGCCGGCACCCCACGCACAAGATCATGCAGTGCAGCCACACCGCCGGCCTGGCCCTCGACTTCGGCCGCGACCTGCGCAACCTGGTGAGCGAGGGGGATTTTTCCGGCGTCTTTCCCAAGGTCACGCTCTCGCTCGACGCGCGCGCCGCCTACCGCTGGAATACCGCGCAGGGCGGCACCTACTTCGCGGTCGGCAAGTCGGGCGCCGCGGCCGGCCGCGGCGGCGACCTGGTGATCATCGACGACCCGCACTCGGAGCAGTCCGTCATTGAGAATCCTAAACTCGACTTCGAGAAAACCTGGAAGTGGTACCTGGCGGGCCCGCGGCAGCGCCTGCAGCCGAACGCCGCGATCGTGGTGGTGATGACCAGGTGGGGAGAACTCGACTTGACGGGCCAGCTGCGCCGTAGCGAGATCGAGGACGAAGACGGCGAGCAGTGGGAACTAATCCAGTTGCCCGCCATCCTGCCCAGCGGTGATCCGCTGTTCCCAGAATACTGGACGATCGAGGAGCTGCAAAGGACCAAGGCCACCATGCCGGTAGCGCGCTGGGCCGCCAACTACCAGCAGGAGCCCACCGGCGAGGAGGGCGCTATTATCCGGCGCGAGCAGTGGCGCGACTGGAGCGCGCACGACCCGCCCGCCTGTGAGTACATCGCGCAGGCCTGGGACACCGCGCACTCGACTAAGGACTCGGCCAACCGCTCGGCCTGCGTCACCTGGGGCGTCTTCCGCCGGCCGGTCCCGGGCGCCGACCCGCCGCGCATCGAGACCGGCATCATCCTGCTCGACGCCTGGTGCCGCAGGGTGGACTTCCCGAACCTGAAAATATGGGCGAAGAAGCTCTACGACCAGTGGAAGCCGGACACGCTGGTGGTGGAGCGCATGAGCGCCGGCACGCCGCTCATCCAGGAGCTCTGGCGCGCCGGCATCCCGGTGTACGAAGCCAACCCGCACCGCACGCGCGACAAGGTGACGCGTACGCACGCGATCGCGGACCTGTTCGCCTCCGGCATGGTGTACGCGCCCTTACGAGCCAAGTGGGTGCAAGACGTGATGGAGGAGATGGCCGCCTTCCCGCACGGCACCTATGACGATTTGCACGATGCGGCGGTATGGGGTCTGCTGCGCGTCCGGGAGGGAAATCTCATTCGGGTCTCGAGCGATGAGGCAGAAGAAGAGTACGTGCCGCGACCACGCCGGGCTTACTACTGAAGGGTTACAAATCCCGTTTGTCATTGCCTATCGCAATATTGCGTTAACCGGTATTTTCGGATACGCTCAAGTGGGCCATCGACCTGACACGCGCACACATGAAGATCGATGTCAGCTTCACGACACCGCTGGTGGTCGTTCATCAGCCCATCGAGCAGCCATGGCGCGCGGTCTGGACATTCCAAGCGGGCGGCTTTGCCGCCAGAGGAGAAAACATGGGCGCAACGATGCAAGTAGGCAGCTACGCGACCTGCTCAGTCGCGTGGAAAGATAAAGGCGGGAACACCGTCAAGGTGGACGGGCCCACAGAGTGGGTATCATCTGACCCGGCGACCTGTCAGGCGACGGTCGCCACGGGGAACCCTCTGATTTGCAATTTATTTGCGCCCGGCCCGGTGGGCAAGGTGCAGGTCCACGCGACCGCGGATGCCGATCTGGGCGAGGGAATCAAGTCGGTGACTTCTTCCATCGACGTGGAAGTGATCAGCGGCGAAGCCGTGGGTGGAGAGATCACGTTCACGCAGTCGCCGGCGCAGGGCGGCCCGGGCGCGAGCGGCGGCAGCAAGCCCCCCGCAGCCGCCCCCAGAGGGCGCTGAGATGGCGAGCGCAACCCGACCCGAGGGCGTGCCGGAGGACGCCGTTCTCCTCCCGCCTTCTAAGGCAACCCAGAGCGAGACAATCCTCAGTTTCCAGAAGCAGGTCATGCAGCAGAATGCGCGCGCGATGGGAGACTTCGCGGTGGAGCTGCAAACGTGGGCGGTAAACGCTAGAATCTATGCGGATCTGAATATGCCGATTCCCAGCATCCCGCGCGTGCCCAATCGCGAGGTCCTGCACGTTGTTTATGCCGACGCGAGCGGCCGCCCCGTGGAGAAGGCGGATGCGATCGGGGAGGATACATACGCGTGGGTCTGGCAAACGTCGGATGGCGCCTGGTTCAAGGAACCCAAGGAGGAGGATTAAGGTATACTGGCCCTGGTTTCTCTACTCGCGCGTTTTCCTGTGACCCGCCTTCTTTCCCAGATCAGGCGGGTCTTTTTTTTCGGGGATGATCGCTGCCAAGCCGAGAATCCATGCGCGGCGAAGACAGCCACCACGCGACTTTCATCGGCACGCTGTCTCCTTGAAGATCCCGCCCCTCATCCGTTTGCCCCGTGAGTTGGGTATTGCAGCGACACTTTCAGGGGCGACTGTGGGGGAATTTGTGCTCTCACTGTTTCTCTCGTGAGCTGAGTACTATAACGAAGGTCGTCGCCTATCCGATCCTCTCACTCTTCTTCTCCGTGAGCTTGGTATTGCAACTCTCACTTGTCTTTCCCGTGAGCCGGGTATTGCAACAACCGGCTGCCGCAGGGGAAAACTATGCGCCTTGCTGCTCTCACTTGTCTTCCCCGTGAGCTGGGCATTACATTGCAACCCAGTGCCGATCCTGGTCTCTCACTTGTTTTCCCCCGTGAGCCGGGCATTGCAACGGAAGCCTTTTAATGTGCAGTACGGTCAGCTCTCGCTTGTCTTCTCCGCGAGCCGGGTACCGCCATGGCCGCTGTTGGATTCACTCTCTCACTTTCTCTTCCTCGTGAGCCGGGTATTGGCAACTCTGAAACTGTCAATGATCACTGCCACTCTCAACTTGCTTCTCCCGTGAGCCGGGCATTGCAACTCCGCGATGCCTATGTTGGCAGACGCCGCCAACCGGGCACTCTCACTTGTGTCCCCCGTGAGCTGGGTATTGCGACACAGCGGAAGAGAAGCTGATGGTTCAACGAGCGCCGACGTGCCCGACTCCTCTCACTTGTTCTTCCCCCGTGAGCTGGGTATTGCAACACGAGCCGTGATATGTTTGGACCTCTCACTTGTCTTCCCCGTGAGCAGCATGCGGATCGGGTGCAGGAAACGCTCTCACTGTTCTCGCCCATGAGCAGGGGTCTGCCAACTTCGATTGTAGCGCGGAGGACCAGGGCGGTAGAACATGACCTCTCACTACCCTCCCCCGTGAGCAGGGTACTGCAACCAGAAATGCAGTGCGCCGTCGGTGGCATTTCTATCACTCTCACTTGTCTCCCCCGTGAGCAGGGTACTGCAACAGGCCACCATCTCGCGGAACATCCGCACCGAAGTGACTCTCACGTGTCTCCCCCGTGAGCAGGGTACTGCAACGGGCGGCGGACTCGCACGGCACCGACTGGCAGTCGACTCTCACTGCTTTCCCCCGTGAGCAGGGTACTGCAACCGCTGCTGGATGTGCTCTCTCACTGCCCTTCCCCGTGAGCTGGGCATTGCAACGCCCTGCTCCGGCCTGAAGAGCACATGTCGATCGAAGCTCTCACTTGTCTCCCCCGTGAGCAGGATACTGCAACCACGATTCACAAAGTCGATCACCGCGTCGACACCGAAGTTCTCTCACTTGTCTCCCCCGTGAGCAGGGTACTGCAACCTGGAGGCTCTTGATCATGTGACACAAGATTTCCAGCTCTCACTTGTCTCCCCCGTGAGCAGGGTACTGCAACTTGCGGGTCCCGCGCTCCCTCGATCCTAACTTTCGATACTCTCACTGCTTTCCCCCGTGAGCAGGGTACTGCAACTTCGCTTCCGTTCTCGCTTCGACTCCCGCACACACTACCTCTCACTGCTTTCCCCCGTGAGCAGGGTACTGCAACGCGCAAGTGCTCTACATCCTCGTGGTAGCTGGAGTGCTCTCACTGCTTTCCCCCGTGAGCAAGGTACTGCAACCGCGCAGCGGAAGAAGATGCTCGACGCGTTCAGCGCGCTCTCTCACTGCTTTCCCCCGTGAGCAGGGTACTGCAACAAACCCTCGAGTTCTAGCGATTGATGGGCCTAGGCCCGCTCTCACTGCTTTCCCCCGTGAGCAGGGTACTGCAACGCACCCGTTCTCGCTTCGGCGCTCGCACACACTACCTCTCACTGCTCTCCCCCGTGAGCAGGGTACTGCAACAGCACGGGCCACTGGCGCTCGGATAGCTGGATCATGCTCTCACTGCTCTCCCCCGTGAGCAGGGTACTGCAACCGCTCCGCAAAGCATTGCAAACTCACGCCCTTGCCTCCGGCGCTTCGGGCGAAATCTTCGCGGATGGCAAAATTGTGCCGTCGGCCGGCCGATCCGCGAACTGGCGAATGTTCTCGGCGGCATTGTAGTCCTGGTCCCATGTCTCACCGCAGGTGGTGCAGCGGTGGACGAGGTCGCTCCGCTGATCGAACTGCTGCTCCGACTGGCAGACGTGGCAGCGCCGCGTGGTGCCGCTGCTGGGCACCACCACGAACTCGACCCCCTCGCGCCGGCAGTAATTCTCAATCGCGCTGCGCAGCACGCTCACCGCGGCGATCGTGCGCATGTGGCCGTCGGGAGTTTCGGCGCCGTCTTCCGGCCGCGGCTTTTGCAATACCTTGCGCAGGTCGAACTCCTCGATCGCGACGCGTGCGTAGCGGCCCAGGGACGCCGCGAAGATCCTGTACAATTCGCGCCGGTGCGCGGCCGTCTGGTCGAGCAGATTGGCCTGCCAGGAGTAGAGGTGATCCTCCTTTTTGCGCCAGGCCTGCAGGTGCTCGAGCAACTCGCCGTCGGTCCCATCCGACTGCCAGTCCCGCAGCAGCACGATCAGGCGGCCCGGGCTGCGCCACTGCGCGATGTACCGACACTGCTCCTGGAGCCACGCGGCGCCGGGATGCTCTTCCAGATAACCTTGGAGCCGCTCGACCGCGGCATTAAAGTGCAGGCCGCGGATCGATTGCAGGTCGTGCACCTTCTCAAAGAGGCCCACCATGTTGGCCGGCAGCGTGAGCGCACCTTGCGCCTTACCGTCACTCCAGTAGGCGACGCGCAGACCGTTATCCGCAATCAGCCGCCAGCCCACGTCGAGGCCCACCGTGCCGCGCCGCTCGACCGCCAGATCCCGCCGCTCGAGGGGCGCCTCCACGGTGAGCACGAGCCGATGAGTGAAGCCGGTCCCCACCCGCCGGCGGATGACCGCCGCGGTGCGAATGGTGCCCTCCATCGGCAGGTGCCGCCCCGGGCGCCCGTCCAGCCAGCAGTCGAGCGTCAGCCACACCGGCTGCCGCTGGTCGTTGCTGCCGATGCGCAGCCGCGCTTTGGTCCAGCAGCGGCGCCGCACCGCGCGGTCGGCCGACTCCCAGATCGAGAAGTCGATAGGGTCGATCTGCAGCCGCGTATCGGTACCGAATGCGGCCGCCACGGGCAGGCCCTGCTGGTAGCGTACGGAGAGCTTGCCGCCACCGTCGAAGCGATGGAAATGCAACTCTGTGCCCTCGCGCATGGCGCGTTTACGCGCCACCTCGTAGCTGGCGCGCACATCGTCGGAGTTGCACCAATAGAGATTGGCAGCGGCCATGGCCGCCTTGACCCGGTCGGTGCGCTCCGTCTCCAGCTGCTCACGCTCCGCCTTGAGCTGTTCGGCCTTGGCGCGGCTCTCCGCTTTCGCCTCCGCCCGCATCACGCCCAATGCCTGCCGTAGCTGTTTGGCCCTCTCCCGCAGCCCGTCGTAACTGACGATGTCGGCAAAATAGAGGCGCGGCTTCACGATCGCGACGGTCTCGGGCGAGCGGTCAGCGAGCGCCGACTGCATGGCCTCGACCAAGCTGCGCAGCTTGCCGTGCAGCACATGCTCATAAGCCGCGGATTTTTTGTGCAGCCGGATCTGCTGGCGTAACTCTTCCAGCTGCTCATTGAGCGCGGCGACACGCTGGGTGCTCTCGGTAGCGACCAGCGCGCGGTACTTGGCGCGCGTGTCCCGTTCGATCTCGACGAACTGGTTCCACAGTTGATGGCGGCGGTAGAGCTGCTGGCTGGCCCGCGTCATGTCGCCCACCGGCCGCGCGCCGAACTCGTAGGCGCGAATCGTCGCGCCGGCCGTATCACGCTTTCTTCCGAACATAGGGCCTCCTTTCTTTAGCGGCTTCAATTTTCTTCGGCTCCGCCGCCTCGTCGAGCACCTCACCCTGGAGCACCATGTTGAGCCCCTCGACCGTGACCGCGGTCTTGTGCGCCTGCATCGAGAGCTCGATCGCTGTCAGAGCGTGCCCGTGCTCCTGCACCTGTAATTTGCGGGCCTTGAGCACCTGGGCGGCAACCTCGGCCGGCATTTGTCCCGACTTGATCTGATCAATCTCGTCCTGGATCGCAGCGAATAGCGTCTGTATCGTAAGCATGTGTTTGCCCTCTCATCACACCTAAGTATCGGCGGGCTCCTCTGGCGGCTCCGGGTGGATGCCCATACTCTGGAGGCTCGGCAGGTAGTCCTTTGTCTTCTGGAACTCACGCAAACCTATCAGCGCGGTCTCGCGCAGCGCCGCCTGAAAGGGCGGAAGAGAGCCACAGGAGCGCCACGCCCAGAAGGCGTATGTGTCCTGTTGCAGGTCGGGCGGCAGGGTCTCCCACACCAAGCGGCCGCTCGTGACTTTCTTTGTGTTAGCGCCGATCGACTTGAGCCATTGCCAAATGCCCTTTTCAACGACGACTGCAAA
>Ga0209465_10000471_pt1 | contig 18795 bp, 17 predicted proteins | sample PanSoiPlot1MoBio_FD_188321 | JGI IMG/M metagenome (GOLD analysis project Ga0209465, IMG submission 188321) | Tropical forest soil microbial communities from Panama analyzed to predict greenhouse gas emissions - Panama Soil Plot 1 MoBio (SPAdes)... | ecosystem: Environmental > Terrestrial > Soil...
GTGCCGCCGTGATCCGCGCAGCATTCGCGCGCGCGCTTCATCCACGGCGCGACATCGTGGTCGGCCGACTCGAAGGCCAGCACCATGATGGCGACCGAGCCATCTGCAGCGCCGGTGTTGTAGGCCTCGGCCGGATCGAGGATGCGGCAGTTCGAGGGATAGAGGGCGGCCTGCGAGATCGCCCGCACAGCGTGTGCGGCAGAAAAGAAATCCCTGAAACGCACGGCGCCGCCGTCGCGGAATTTCGGGCGATCCTGCAAGCGCATCCACGCCTGTGTGATGACGCCGAGAATTCCTTCCGAGCCGATCATCAGGCGGTCCGGGCTCGGACCCGCACCGGAGCCGGGCAGGCGGCGGCTTTCGATCACACCCCTCGGCGTGACGGTGCGCAGCGATTCAACAAAATCGTCGATGTGCGTATGGAGCGTCGCAAAGTGGCCGCCGCCACGCGTCGCAATCCAGCCCCCGAGCGTTGAATATTCGAAGCTCTGTGGAAAATGGCGCAGCGTCAGCCCATGCGGACGAAGCTGCGCTTCGAGCGCCGGACCGTAGGTGCCGCCCTCGATCAGCGCGGCGCGCGATGTCTTGTCGACCGCCTTCACCTTGCCCATTTGTTGCAGGTCGATCGTGATCGCACCCTTGTGGCCGTTGAGCTTCGGCTCGACGCCACCGCATACGCTTGATCCACCGCCGAACGGCGTCACGGTCGCGTCGGCGCCGCCGGCCCAGTCGAGCACAGCCTTCACGTCCGCCTCGTTGTGCGGGTATGCGACGACGTCCGGCGCGCTCGCATAATCGTGTGCAAGGCCGCGGGCGAGCTCGGGGTATGATTTGCCGTAGGTGTGGGCGACACGGTCGTAGTGTTCGCTGGTGCAGAACCGGAGTGAGGCGGGCGTCGTGACGCGCGGCGGTTCGAGCCTGATATCTTCGAGGCGCGGCGCGCTCGCGCTCTCCTTGAGCGCCATGCCGAAACGCGCTTCCGCACGCGCTATCACGAAGGCCTCCTCTTCCGCTGTGAGGCCCTCGCCCTCGCGGCCCCAGCCGAAGTGTTTCAACCGCGCTGCTGACATCTCCAGTTCTACCGGCGCTTGCGAGGCGGGGATTCGGCTTCCTGGCTCAAGGGCGTGTCCGCGCTATGGATGGGAGACTCGTCAGCCCCGCCGCAGGCGCGGTCACAATCATCACTGGCAGGAGTAGATTAAGAGAACATCGAATCGTGTATGCTACCGTCGCGTGCCAACCTCCAGGGTTGCATGGCATTGAAATGAATGGCGCGGGCGGGTTTTCGCGACTCCTCTTCGGAAATGCCCCAGTTTGCATACAACTCCGCTCGTGACGGCTGAACTTCACCCAGTGCATCCGTGCAACGAGACATCAGCACCGCCTCTTGTCCGTCCCAAGCCCAGTCAAAGGTAAACCGGGTATGCGCCCTCGGAAGCACCGGCTCTTGAAGCTTCGCTTCCTTCCAGGTCTCGCCGCCGTCGGTGGATACATCGACCTTCTTGACCACACCGCCACCGGACCAAGCCAAGCCGGTAATCTCGACATATCCCGGGCCGGGCAACTTTAGTCCAGCTGAAGGCCGCGTAATCACGGATTTCGGCCCGAACTGAAAATGGTACCAGCGCGCTTTGCCGCCTATGTCGGGTCTCGCGACGGAGTGATTCATCGCTTCATTCCAGGCGTGATAGGGCTGATCCACCACCTTGATGTGGCGCAGGTACTTCACGCTGAAGGGCGCTTCCCAGCCGGGAACCAGCAGCCGGATCGGGTAACCCTGCTCGACCCGCAGCGGCTCGCCATTCTGGCCGTAGGCGACGATGACGTCTTCCATGGCTTTTGCCATCGGAAGCGTGTGAGAGAACTTGCCGGGGTCTGCCCCTTCTGAAACCAGCCAAGTCCCCTCCTTTTGTACGCCGACCTCGTTCAACAGCACGGAAAGCGGCACTCCGGTCCATTCGCTGCAACTGGTCATCCCGTGAACGTATTGGACCGGCAGCCCCATGTTCTGATTGCCCGCATGATGGATCTGTGGAGAGCTGTTGGCATGGCACTCCAGGAAATGAATCCGGGTTACGGAGGGCAGGCGCTTTAGATCCTCCATGCTGAAACTCAACGGACGGTCCACCATGCCGTGGATGGTGAGGCGATGCTGCTGCACATCGATGTCAGGGAAGTGGGATGCGTGGTATTGCACGAAGTGGAGCGAGGCCGGTGTGATGATGCCCGCATAATCCTGAAGCGGCGTGTAGTAAGTGATGTGATCTACGCTGAATCTCGCCCCTCGGCGCGAGAGCTCGCGGTGGTCGTGGGCCTCTTTGGCTTGCGCTTCAGGCTTCGCTTCAGCAGATTTGGCTGATTGGCCTCTTGCGGCCCATTCTGCGCCTACTCCTGCGCCGGCAGCCACCCCAGCGAGTGCGGCAGCGTGTTTCAGGAACCGCCTGCGGCCAGATCCATTGGAATCCATCATTGCCTCCCGTGATCCTGAATTGCGATTTTGCTTTTAGGGCTTTGGCTTGTTGAGCTTTGCCTTGGCCCAAACGTGAACCGACGTAGTAGTATTTCGTTTCAAACGCTTGTTCCTGGGCGTGTCGTCGCCCGCGAAAGCGGGCGATCCAGTAGTCCATAAATTACCCAGGTGTAACGTCTTCTTTTCCATTCGTCGCACTGTGGTTACGGGGTGCCCCGCTTTCGCGGGGCATGACACCGGCACAGATGAAACAGAGTCACCCAGGTAGTTTTCAGTGAAATCGGCAGCGTGTCAACCGCACGGCCGCCGATCAGAGGCCGGATATGTAGCGCGCCATCGCTTCCCGCTCGGCGGGCGAAAGCGCCTTCATAATGTTCATCATTTCGGCATTGTTGGTCCGCTCGCCTTCGGCATAGCGGCGCATCGCTTCGACCAGATATTCATACCTCTGGCCGGCCAGCCGCGGCGCCGGCAGGCCGCCGGCCAAGTTCTGCTGATGACAAGCCTGGCATACGGCCACTATAGCGGGTGGCGACGTGGACGCGGCACCGACCGGCCGCGCCGGCCAACCCTTTTTCGAGAAATAAGTCGCTGCGGACCCCAGCTCTGCTGGAGTGAGGGCCGTTGCCATCCACGTCATGACCTCGTTGTCGCGATCTCCGCTCGTGAAGTCATGCAGCTGCTTCAGGAGATAATTTTCCTGCAGACCCCAGATGATCGGAGTGGCTGTATTTCTGGGCACGCCGTTGTCGCCGTGGCATGTGTTGCAAACCAGCAACTTGGCGCCGAGGATCGCCTCCGCCTCAGCGGTATTTCCCGGCGTGGCCAGCGCGGGCCGCTCAATGGCGTGCTCAACGGCATTTGCCGGCGCGGCCAGCGCGACCACAACGCTGAGAACGCCGAACACAGTCGGAAAGTGATTATTGGTCATGCATTCTCCTCCCACTGTTTGAGCGCCCGCAGTCGCGTGACGCGAGCAACGCGCCAGAACCACCTGAAACATGCCGCAGTCGGGCGTGTGGCGCAAGAAGCTGTCGCGCGGTCCTGAGCACAGCCGACCCGCGTCTGGCCTCGACGCCGCGCCAAAGCCGGAGCAAGATGGGCTGCCTCAACGGGAGTTTTGCGTCATGGCTGTCAGCCTCAAGGTCAACGGTGCAGTGCACAGCGTGCCAGCCGAGCCGGACACGCCGCTGCTCTACGTGCTGCGCAATGATCTTGGCCTCAACGCCGCCAAGTTCGGCTGTGGGCTTGGCCAATGCGGTGCCTGCACTGTGCTTATCGATGGCGCCCCGGTGCGCTCCTGCATTACCCCAATCGGCACGCTTGGGCAGTCAGAGATCACCACGATCGAAGGCCTCGGTACCGTCGAGCGGCCGCATCCACTGCAGGCGGCCTTCATAGCGGAGCAGGCGGCGCAGTGCGGCTACTGCATCCCCGGCATGATCATGTTGGCCAAAGCGCTGCTCGACCGCAAGCAACAGCCGAGCGAGGCCGAGGTGCGGCTGGGACTTGCCGGCTATTTGTGCCGCTGCGGGGCCCATAACCGGATTGTCCGCGCTGTCCTCAAGGCCGCGCAAACGGGCGCGAGGATCTGATGAACGCGATCTCACGGGGTGATTTGGTCGCCGGGCTCGGCAGCATCACGCTCGTCTTCACGCTTATGCCGTGGCTCCCTGCGAGGCTTCCGGGAGGAGCAACGATGATGTCACTTGATAGCCTTTCCAAGCGTCTGTGCTTCCGACGGATTTGCCCCCTTTGCACGATTATGGCGTACGCGATCTTAGCCTTGTTGCCGATCGGCGCAGCCGCGCAGGTTTTGGGTGATGCCCCGGCGCTTACTCCGGGACTGCACAATCTGACGCTGCAGCGTGCAGACGAACCCGCGATCCGCTACGCGATCAGCATTCCGGGTAACTATTCTCAGTCGACGCCTGTCCCTCTCATTCTTGCATTGCACTTCGGGGTCGGGGGCGGAGATGCGGCGGGCGCCGGTCGAGACATGCTGCAGATTCTCATTGGTCCGGCGCTCGCCGAACTCGGCGGCATCATCGTTGCGCCGGACTCGGTGCGAGGCAATTGGAGCAGCGCTGAAAACGAGAAGGCAGTGAATGCATTGCTCGACATGGTCCTGACCCACTACTCAATCGATGAGAAGAAGGTCGCCGTCACCGGCTTCAGCATGGGCGGCACGGGCTCCTGGCATTTTGCGGAGAAATTCCCCGGGCGCTTCAGCGCGGCGATTCCGGTCGCCGGCAGGCCGCCGGCATCCGCCTCCGGATGGCGGCTTCCGGTTCTGGCGATTCACTCTCGCGACGATCAGGTCGCACCTTTTGACCCGACCGAGGCGCGAATTGCGGAGCTTCAGAAGGTGGGAGTAAACGCAAAGCTGATCCCGCTGACTGGCATCACGCATTACCAAACGTACCGCTTCAGAGATGGATTGCGGCAGGCGGTCCCGTGGTTACGTGAGGTCTGGAAGTAGGAACTTCGGCGCAGATGGCGCCCGCGATCCTCTCATGTCTCCTGCAAAGGACGATCTCTACAAGGCGATGCTTGAGAAGGAATTAGCCTGAGCGGGTCTGGTCGCCAGCGGTCATGAAGATGCTCTAAGCTCCTCAAAGATGACGAGAATTTCTCCTGTCTGATCAAAGATTAGTCCGCGGCCCGCGTGACACACCGACACGTATCGACGGCTTGCCGGAAATTTTTTTGCCGATAGGTGTCGATTGGAGCGATCTGGTTTCGTCCTGGGATCAAGCATTGGAACAGCCGTATGCGCGGCCGTAACGAAACCTTTACCACGCTCGTGGCACCAGGCTCGTGGCCTACGGAGCAAAGAGGGAGCATGTCACATGATCACGATCTCAGCGTTCAAAAACGTCCCCGAGTTCGCCCAGGGCCAAGTCCGGGATCTGCGGGTGCGCTGGGCGCTGGAGGAGGCCGGCCTGCCGTACAAGACACGCTTGCTAGCACAAGGCGATCAGGACAAACCGGACTACCGCGCGCTGCAGCCTTTTGGGCAGGTGCCGATCTTCGAGGAAGACGGCTTTGTGCTGTTCGAATCCGGCGCAATTGTCCTGCATATCGGCGAGCGGAGCGAGGCACTCCTGCCAAAGGACGTTGGCGCCCGAGCGCGCGCGACGCAATGGCTTATAGCGGCGCTCAATTCCATCGAGCCTTTTGTCATGAATGTTGTGCTGATCGATCTCCTTTATGCGAACGAGGAATGGGCAAAGCTGCGCCGTCCAGGGGCTGTGGAGTTCGTGCAAAGGCGATTGTCTGCCCTCTGCCGGTCGCTCGGCGACAAGCCTTATCTCGATGGCGAGCGCTTCACGGCCGGCGATCTGATGATGACGACAGTGCTGCGCATGCTGAAGCATACCGACATTGTCACGAGTGACAGGCGCCTTGCGGCCTATATCTATCGCTGTACCGCGCGGCCTGCCTTCAAACGCGCGTTCGATGCTCAGATCGGCGATTTCAGGGCTGCGGCATAATCCGTTTGAGTTGTACAAGGAAAGTGAAGAGCCGGCCAAAATGGCCGGCTGCCTCTTCGGGGCATCTGGTTTCGACGCGACGCAGCTGGTCGCGGCGGAGCTGGGATCGGGCGCATCGTCCTCGGTTGCGAAAGCGCCCCGGCAATGGCGAGCACAGCCCCGGAAGTTATGACACGCTCGCAGGCTGGCCACCGTGCGGGACGAGTCATCCGAGCCCGGCCTCTTGCGCAATCAGGAACAACCCTGCCCCGACGACGACGGCTCCGATGACTCGCGCGACGCGCTCGCCGGCCGGTGCGAGACGTTCAACCGTAATGGCTGCCGTCACGACAGCCATCGCGCGCAGGTCCATGCCCCCGATGACGAGGAGGATCGCGCTCAGACCGGCGCAGCAACAACTGCAGTGGAGGCCAAGGCGCAGGCCGTGTCGCCAGGCCGTGCCGGCGTCCGCCGCCAGCATACGGCCGCGCCCCGGCGCCTCCCGGCAGCAGGCCAGGTGATGCGCCTTCCACGCGGTAAACTGGAGCGCGCCGGCCGTCAGGACCACGACACCAACCAGCATCGGAACGGCGCGCGCCAGCGCCGGCAACTGCATCTCGACTGCCGCCAGCGCGACGCCCAGCGGAAAGGCCGCCATTCCGAACACGGTCCATACGAAGAAGTACCCCACGCCCACCAGCACGGTCAGCCAACCCAGGCGCGCCTCGCCTGTCCTGGCGACGGACTGGCGGTAGCGCCACAGCGCCGGCATCAAGGATGGCAGCATCATCGTTACCATCATCACGACCCACATGCCGAGGAACGACGCCGCGGCGTCGGGCCACGTCTGTCCACATATCGGCATCCACGCCATCGACATCGTCCAGCCGCCGGGCATCGGCATCTCGCCCATTGCCGACATGGATACGGACGCGTCGATCGTCGCCGCTGAGCTGGCGGCGAAGAGCAGCGCCGAGACGCCGAAGAAGGCCCGCTCGGACGCTTGCCCAGAGACCACGCGAGCGTCGATGACGCGTGAAATGACGCGCTCCGGATTGGCAGGGAGGGATATCGCGTCAGCCATGATGCAATGCTCCGTTTCCAGCGGCACGATTCTTGTCGCGTAAGGACGGCCGGTTGACTTGAGATCTGTTGTTCTCCGGTCGCGCCAACGGCATCGACGGCCTGGCTCAGCGCTTGTCGTACTCGTCGTGGCGGCGCCACCAGACGCCGGTCTCGTTGCGGCCCTTGGGGGCGCGGTCGAGCCACTGGTACATGCCCCAGAGGCCGTCCAGCCCGCGCGCATAGGTGGAATAGGTGTGATAGACGACGCCGTCCTCAATCACGAACGCGCTCATGCCCGGCCGGTCGCGCACATAAGTGGCGGCGTCGGTTCCGCACATGGCCGCGAACTGGTGGACGGGTTCCGGGAGCTGCGCCGCGACGATCGGGTGCCCGCCGCGCCGATAGTTGTATTCAGCGCCCCCCTCGCGCTGCTGCTCTTCGGTGATCGAGACGTTGAAGTCGAAGTTAAAGTCGCCGTCGCGGGAGGAGGCCCAGGGAAACCTCCATCCAAGCCGCCGTTTGTAGGTCTGCAGCTTCGCAAGCGGTGCCCGCGACACACCCCAAAGCATGACATCGTGGTTCGTGAGGTGCACTGCGAAGCCGTCGAACCCGTCCGCGATCGACGAGCAGGACGGACACCCTGCTTTGTAGTCGGGCCCGAACATGAAGTGATAGACGAGGAGCTGCGAGCGGCCTCGGAAGAGGTCTGCGAGCGAGGCGGTCCCTTCATCCGTCTCGAATCGGTACGCCTTGTCGACCCGAACCCACGGCAGCTCCTGACGTCGCCGCGCCAGCTCGTCGCTGCGCCGCGTCAGCTCCTTCTCCGCCTGGAGCAGTTCGAGCCGCGCTGCCAGCCATTCTTCGCGTGTCGCGGCCATGTGCTTTGTCATCGGTCTTCTCTCCCTTGGGTGGTTGGTGGTCGTAAGGTAGATACGTACGGGGCATCAGACGGTGGGAGTTACAAGTGTGGCGGGATTCCGATGGATTCGCTGATCACGGCCGCGGCGCGCGCACTCGCAGCAGGTGATCCGCTCGGCGCCCTGAACCGGGTCGCCCTGCGCGCCGACGCGCCCGCGCTCGCGCTTCGCGGCATTGCGATGGCGCAGCTCGGCGATCTTGTTCGAGCGAAGGCTCTGCTGCGAAGCGCGGCGCGCGCCTTCGGTCCGAAAGAGGCCGTGGCCCGCGCCCGGTGTGTCGTCGCCGAGGCCGAGATCGCGCTCGTCTCGCGCGACCTCACTTGGCCTGCGCAGGCGCTCGACGCGGCGCGGGCGACGCTCGAAGCGCACGGCGACCTGGTGAACGCCGCGCATGCGCGCAATCTTAAGGTCCGGCGCTCGCTCCTGATCGGCCGCCTTGGCGAAGCCGAGCGCGCGCTCGCCGAGCTCGACCCCACGCCGCTCCCACCCGCTTCGAGGGCCGCTTACGAGCTCGCGGCCGCGGGAATTGCGATTCGGCGCCTGCAGACGAAGGCGGCGCGCGCTGCGCTCGCTCGGGCCAAGCACGCCGCCCGCGAGGCAGATATCCCGGCGCTGACGGCGGAGATCGAAAGCGCATCCCTCGTGATGAACGCGACCGCGGCGCGCCTGATCGCGCGCGGCGAGGAACGCCCCCTCCTGCTCGAGGAGGTCGAAAGGCTCCTGGCGTCAGGGGCCCTCGTCGTGGACGCATGCCGCCATGTCGTGCGGGATGCAGGCATGGTCGTCTCGCTGGCGACGCGCCCGGTATTGTTCGCCCTTGCGCGCGCGCTGGGTGAAGCCTGGCCCGGAGACGTGCCGAGGAGCGCTCTCCTCGCACACGCCTTCCGGGCGAAGCACACCGATGAATCGCATCGCGCGCGACTGCGAGTCGAAGTCGGGCGGCTTCGCGTGGAGCTTCGGACGCTGGCAGAGGTGAGCGCGACGAAGCAAGGCTTTGCACTGGCGCCGCGCCGCGCACGCGAGGTCGTCGTGCTGGCGCCGCCGGTCGAAGAGCAGCATGCGGCAGTGCTGGCATTCCTCGCCGACGGCGAGTCGTGGTCGAGCTCGGCCCTGGCGATTGCGCTTGGAGCCAGCCCGCGCACCGTGCAGCGCGCGCTCGAACAGCTTGCGGCGGCAGACAAGGTGCAGTCGTTCGGTCGCGGGCGAGCGCGTCGTTGGATGAATCCGCCGGTGCCGGGATTCCCGACAACCTTGTTACTCGCCGGTCCATTACCGAGTGACTAGGATAGAGACATGAAACGATCTCAAGCTGAAATCCTCCGTGAATATGGACCCTTTCCGGGTGTCGACCACGTGCATGGCGTTACGTTTGATGGTCAGCACGTCTGGTTTGCGTCCGGAGACAAGCTGAACGCCCTCGATCCGGCGAGCGGCAAGACGCTGCGCTCGATTGATGTCGCCGGGCACGCAGGAACGGCGTTCGACGGCCAGTACCTGTTTCAGCTCGCCGAGGATCGCATCCAGAAGATCGATCCGAACACCGGCCGTGTGCTCGCCACGATTCCGGCGCCCGGCGGCGGCGGTGACTCCGGGCTCGCATGGGCCGAAGGGACGCTCTGGGTGGGGCAGTATCGGGACCGGAAGATTCATCAAATCGATCCCCAAACAGGGACGATTCTTCGCACCATCGCGTGCAGCCGCTTCGTCACCGGGGTCACCTGGATCGATCACGAACTCTGGCACGGCACCTGGGAAGGTGACGAGAGCGATTTGAGGCGAGTCGATCCTCGGACCGGAGAGGTCCTGGAGAGGCTTGAGATGCCGCCCGGAGTGGGCGTGTCGGGGCTCGAGTCCAATGGCGGCGATCAGTTCTTCTGCGGAGGCGGAAGCAGCGGGAAGGTGAGAGCCGTCCGCCGGCTCAGGCGAGGCTCCGCGGCTGGGAGCGGCTCCGAGATCCCCATCGACTCCACACGCCGGTAATCGAAGCGGCCCTCACGGGCGAGCTTCGCCGAAGCCTGGCGCGAAGGATCACGGTGGAGGGCGCCCGCTATCCCGAACATCTGCAAAAGCGGGTCGGTGAGCGCGGTCTTGCCTCGAAGTAAACCATGGCGGACGACCGCGGCTCGCGTGCCGTCCGCCAGTGGCCGGTTTGCTTCCTACTGGTCGAGCACCTCGATGTAGCCCAGATGACTCGAGGTGTCGCCCGACCACCAGATGCGGTTCGGGTTGGATGGATCGATTTCAATCCTTCTTGCATCCGACTCCGCGATCGGCAACGAGAACTCCGTCCACGTTTCCGTCTTGGGATCGAAGCGGGCGATTTTGTCGGCCGTCTGCAAGGTCACCCAGATCACCTTGTGCTTTGCATCGGTGACCACGTGATACGCGCCATTGTTCGGCGTCGGTGGTGAGTAGTGGGTCATTTTGCCGGTGTTCTGATCGACCTTCACGAGCTGGCCGGTCTCATGGAAGCCGATCCAGAGATTGCCTTCCCAATCCGCTCCCATACGGCGCGGAATGTCGAGCCCGGGTGTCTTGAACTCGTCGATCTTTCCCGTCTCAGGGTCCAGCCGGGCTATTTTGTTCGCTTCCCGCTCGGCAAACCAAACCCTTCCATCCCCCGCGACATCGATCCCGTAAGCGCCCGGGTTCTGCTTGGTCTCGACGAAGTGAGGAATGTCATAGGCGACGAACTGCTTGGTTTCGACATTCAATCCGACGATTCGCGTGCGCGCAGTCGACCAGACCATCTTTCCATTCGGGTCGGCTTTCATGCTGTTGCCGGTGATAGGCCCCGTGAGAAAGTCGGCCGGATAGGCGGTGAACTGTTGGTACTTGGTGTCGAACTGCAGCCAGCGGCGGTTGGCGCCAACCTCGGCCATCCAGATCGAGTCTCCGACGCCTCGCACCGGCGGACCCATGTGATTGAGAGCAGTAAGTTGCTTTGGCCCCGGCGGCGGACTGACCTCGGTAAATTCATACGTCTTCGGATCGAATCGTCCGAGCTTGTATTGGTTGAGCTCGTTCACCCAAGCGATGCCCTGCGAATCCACCGTGATGTCGTGAAGGGCCGAGTCCAGATTCGGAACCGCATAATCCACTGCGATGTACCGGGCGGCGGCGCCTTGCAGCGGCGTTCTCGACAAGCGGCCATTGGGATCGGCCCTTGGCGCGTCGAGTGAGAAATTCGTCGCCAGATAATCGACCACGATCTTCGCTTCCTCGTCGGTCAGATCAACGGCCCCCCGTTTTTCATGGATACGTTCTCGCATCCAGGCGATCTTTTTCTCCCAATTGTCGTGGCTCCATCTCTGCTGCGTCATCCGCCACAGGAAATGGCATTGGGCGCACTTCTGCTCCACGATCGCTTTGCCTGCCCCTTCCGGCATATTCGGCGGTTGCAGCTCGTGATCCAGCTCGTTACCGGCTACACGGCCGGGGCTCCGAACCCATCCATTCGGCACCTCCGCTTGCTGATCCGTCAGCGCCACGTCGGCCGTCGCTGTCTTGTCGGCCTTCAAGGTCACCGGCGTGGGCTTGCTCTGGAAGCCTTCCCCTATACCCTGCACCGTGTAATCCCCCGGGGGCAGGTTATTCATTGTGTAACGGCCTTGTGCCTGACTGACGATCATGAACGTCAGACGTCTCTCCGGATTGATCAATTTGACATACGCTCCGGGAAGCGCCTGCCCGGATGCCCTCTTGGCCACTCCCTGAACGCTGCCGGCGAAATCTGCCGCTCGAACCGGATGGACGCTGACAAGCACTGCTGCCGCCGCAGTTGCGGCTAGGATCCGACTCCAATGGCTCAACATCATTCTCCTCCCTTGGCGGGAATTGACCCTTCGGCCCTTCCCCTGCCGACAGTATACACGGGTTTGCGCACAAATCGCGCCCTGCAAAAGCGTTTTTTCTCCAAGACGCGGAACTGGCGAAACCGGGAAGTGCAGACTGCCTTCTGGTGTCGCACAGACCGAGCCAGTCGACGGCGCCAGCATCAAGGGAAGTTTCATTCTGTTTTCATGGCATGGATAGCTACCGACTTGCGGCGCGGCCTGACTCGCTAACGGCCATCGCGGAGAACGATGATCCGCGTGCCGATGAATGTTGCTTGCCGGCGAAAGACCCACCCGGTCTTCACGGTTTCGACGATGGCGACGAGGCGAAGCCCGTCATCAATCGCGTCGGCAATCCAACGGTGCTTCCTGGGAACGTAGCCGAGATGAACATCTCGATGCCGATAAGACACGGCGTGTTTGTCGCCCGGTTCAGCGCGCTCGCGAACGAGGGCGAGCGCCTCGCCCGGTCCAAGGTGCGCATACGCATAGCGGCGACGCTCGATCCCGACCGGCGATTTGCGTCGCAGCTCTGTGATCCAGCTCGGGTAGGACTGCACACTCTCCTCTTTGAGCAGAGCCAGCGCGCTGGCTCTGCGACGCTGTTGGCTGATCTGCTCGGGCTTCCTCTGCGGCCGAACAAGAAGCGCGTGGATCGCCGGCAGCGCGACCGCCGGCCAAGCCAGGAGGGCACAGGCGAAACCGTAGAGATACCAGGGTATCATCGGGCGTCGCTTCCAGCGGGCAATCAGCGCAGGGATAAATCCGCTGGCGAGCGCCACCTCGACTGGCCGGAGCTGCTGCAGCCACTCCACGATTGTTGCCTCGTTCATGTGGTGGCCTCTCGCTTCGGCCGCGCGGCGATGCTCGCCAGAAACGAGCGTTGGGCGGCCGAACTCTGCGGCTGATTCGGGCTCTAATGGACGATGTCATCGTGACCATTAATTTTGCCTGACCTCAAAGCTCGCGCGCTCGCAGTCATCGCGGCAAGCTCGGATCCAGAACAAGCATTCGCTCAACTACCGCAAAGCCAATGACACCGACAATCCTGTTCTGAGAAATGGCATGACTTTCCCGACGCGCGATGACCCCCTCCATAGCGGGCTACCGCTTGCCCAAATGCGAGCCAGGCCGTCAAGGCCAGGCAGCGGATGCGTTCGGCCCGCTAAAAATTTCTTTGCGACGTGTCCAGAAAGGCTGCTGTGGGCGGCATATAGGCGCAGAGGTTGAGGCGGTCGGAGGCGGCGATGGCTGAGGCCAGCGATTTTGATTGGACCCAAATCGATTGGAATGACCTTTACCCTCGGCTGCTACTTGTGGCGGAGGGTAAGCTAAACCGGCTGATTTGGCGAGGAACGAGGTTCGGTCCCATCCCGGGCGGCCAAACCTCCCACGATTTTGTTCAAGCAGCCATTGAAAAAACCAAGCAAGGGATTCGTATATGGAACCCCGAAATCTCAATTTTTCAGCATTTGGCAGGAATTATACTGAGTGACATCAATCATCTGGCCAATTCAATAGAAAATCAGGTTACTTACTGTAATGATGAAAAAGTGATTCCGATCGAAGATCACCGGGCGACTCCTGAGGCCTCGGCCATTCGCAGGTCGCAAGAGGAAGCTTTCCTCGCCTTTCTTCACGCGAAAAATCCGAAGCTCAGAATTCTGGCTTTCTCGATACTGCATGACCCAGTACGGCTGGGCGGCCTGGAGCTGGCGACCAAGCTGAATTTGTCGATTTGCCAGGTAGACAGTTTGAAGAGAGCCTTACGGCGAGCAACCGAAGAATTTCTCAAGAATGAATATGGGTTGGCAGCCGGGCAACTTCCCACAATGCAACTGGAAGGGAGAGACTAAATGGCTCCCAAACAGCGCAGCGCGGCCGAAGAGATCTTGTCGGCCCTCGACGCGGATCCGGCTCTTATAGAGCACTATGATCCAAGCGAGATCGAGGCAATTCCGCTTACGTCCATCCAGGCACGGCTCGTTGAACTGGGATTGACGCGGGCCATGCCCGTCAAGCTCCAGCGGCTCGTTTTCGAGTCGACGCCATCTCCCGCAGCCGACGTATTGCGTATTTTAGCGGATGATTCGGAATTTTTGCAGCCGCAAAGCATCGAAGCGCGTCCCTTGACTGAGGTGACCGCCTACTTGCAACGACGGGGAACCAATTATCGTGCCGGCGTTGCGACGATAATCGATTTTATGGGTGAGCGCGCTTCCGATTCAGCAGGCCCTGGCGAAGACAAAACGAAGATCCGTTCAATCAAGTCGGCGAGATTGCGGAGCCGCAAGTCGCTCTTTTTGGTGACGATCGGATCGGCTGCGGCCGCAACGGCTGCGGCAGCTGCAACGGTCGGGTTCTTTGTGACAAGGGAGGCGCGCCAGGATAAAAGAATCGCCAATCAACAGTACGAAATTCAAGAGCTGAGCAACCAGATCCAAGGGCTAAAATCAGTATTGAAAGAGCCAAGGGTGGGGGCAGATGACTTGATCTCGTTGACGATGCTCGTCCCGCCTAGCGATCCTCTGGAGCAGTATACGTGGCCTCCGCAGAGTGGCGATAGCACTGCTCCGGCGATGAGCGCTGCACAGGGACCGGAAGCGTCGCTTCGCAGCGGCTCAGGCGACCTAAAGCTTGATGGCACCCCAAGCCCCGCCAACCGCGCCCCGCCGATGGTCCCTGGAATCGTGCCGCCGGAAGCTGCGCCGGGCCTTGGCGTGGGGCCTGGGAGCCGGACCGCGTTCCTGGCCTTGCAAACAGGCGCGCAGGCGCTGCGGAACGGCGACACCAAGACCGCGCTGGAAGCGCTCGTATCGGCGGCCCGCGACGGCGAGGTCATGGCGATCTGGAAACTCGGCCGCATGTATGCGGATGGTGAGGGCGTCAAGCAGAACGATCTGCGTGCCTTCGAATATTTCCGCTCGCTTGCCGATTCCTATGCCGGTGAGACGCCGGGCACGAGGTCGGCACGCTTCGTCGCCAACGCCTTCATGGCACTAGGTGGCTATTATCTCACCGGCATCCCTAATTCGGACATCAAGCCAGATGCCGTCCGCGCCCGCGAAATATTTTCGTATGCGGCAACCTATTTTGGCGATCCCGACGCCCAGTATCGCCTCGGCCGCATGTACCTCGATGGCCAGGGCGGACCTAAGGATCTGAAGCAGGCGATGCGCTGGTTGTCGCTTGCCGCCAGCAAGGGGCAGTATCAGGCCCAAGCCGTGTTGGGCATCATGCTGTTCAAGGGCTTGGTCGTGCCTCGCGACGGCGCGAAAGGCCTCATGTGGCTGATGCTCGCGCGGGACGCGGCTGCGCCGAAGGAGACCTGGATCACGGATATGTACAACGCCGCCTTGAAGCAGGCGACCGAAGATGAGCGTGCAGTGGCGCTCGTCCACGTGGAGCACTGGATCAAGAGTCATTAGGGGTTGTCTCGATCTCCGCATTCGAGATTCCGCGACCCCTATGCTTTGCAGTTCGGTGCGCGCCCCGCGCAACCACAGCACCGATCCGGCTGCCGAGGAAAGCAGCCGCATGGTCGAACCTCAGATTCGCCGCACGAAATCCGAACGCGTTCAGAACGGCCGGGCGCCGTCTCTGCCGACGTTGATGGCTGCGGCCGTATAGGTGCCGTCAGGCTGCTTGGTCGCTGCCTGGGCCCGGAAGGCCGCGCCGGTCTTGAGGTCATCCTTGCTGCCGAGCACGTTGCGCACGACATGGGCGTTCGCGGGGATGACAATCCGCTTCTCGCCTTGCGGGTACTTGACCAGGATACTTGGATCGCCGGCGCTGGCGAGCGTTGTACCAACCGTACCGATCGGTTGGACGAAGCCGTTTGTCATGGTGCCATTGGGTGCACCGTACCAACCCTCATAATAATGGCCGCCGTCGGCTTGTGGCCGGGGAAAGATGCGCAATTCGACCGCCTTCTGGCTGCCATCGGCCTGCGCAATTCCGCCGGTGCCGACGTAGTCGCCTGGCTTGATATCGGCGAACGTCGCCTTCAACACGGCGGTAATCGCTGCGTTGTCGGCAAGCTTGAGCGCGATCACACCGCCTTCAGGTCCTTTCCCGTAAATCATGTTGCCGTCGACCCGCTCGATCGTGCCACTCACGCGCTGGGTCTGCGGTTGTTGCTGCTGGGCAAGAGCAGCCGAAACGGTCACTGCGGTGGCAAGGGCAGTGGCAGTCAAAAGAGGTTTCCTCATCATGCTGCTACCTCACTCGGGAGATCGTGCATTCCTGCGAAATTTTTGGGCAACCGTCGCCGTCTATGAGACGATCGTACGACAATCGTGCATAGGGGAGAAAGGTCATTTTTCAGGTTACTTTTTGTTGTGACTTTCGCTACACAGGGCGTTGCGAAAATGCGACCGGACGCTTGCACCTGGCAAATTCGATTCTACCTTGCCGGAGAAGGGCGAAAAAGAGGTCCTCCCGAGATGAAACCGTCGATCATTTCCGTTGTTGTGGCAGCAATTCTGTTGGCCGGAGCGATGGCCGCGCGAGCTCAGCCTGCAGAAGATGGAATCTCCTCTGTGGAGGTGCGCGCCACCCATCATTCCAGTCGGAGTCATCGGGCGCGGACGAATGGATCATCGGAGCCGATCGCCGATACCAGCGATAGCGAGGCGTTCGCACGTCTGCCAAGCGTGTTCAGAAACTGTGAGGAACCACTCCCATGGTATTGCGCAAGACCCACGGGGTCGCTGTGGTTCGGCTCGATCGAGACGCTTCACCGCTACCGCCGCACCGCTCGGGTCAGGCCGGAAATTTTGCGCCAATGGTGACGCGGTCAGAGTAGCCTTCGCGTGCTCTGAACCTTCCGTCAGATCACATGGTATGATTCAGAGGTAGCATGGCCGACTTCGCATTGAGTTCCCTGGCTCACCTCCGAAATTTAATCTTCGCTTGAGTCGACGAACCGACCGACGAAACCTACCTCCGGTGCTTTGCTACATTCCGGCTGGAGCCCGGCATTCCTCCCGCACACCCGCGCTGCCGGCGATCGGCCGGCGTTGGCCTCGGCGTCCCCTTTCCCGCCGGGCCAACGCCACTTGCAGCAACACTCGGCTCGATCCGCAGCCGCAATGCGCGATGGCGGCCGCAGACCAGCACGCAATACTCGTTCAGATTGCGCTCATGTCGTGTGTACAGGGGGTAATTTGGGGGCTTCTAGCAGACAATCCAAGGAGGACTTCATGCGCGTGATGGCGCTCACCATCGTCGCCGCCGTGGCGATCGGCCTCAGCGTTTCGGCTTCGGCGGCCACCAAGCGGAAAGCTGGCGCTTCCGCTGCCACGGTCGATTCGTTCGAGAAATGCGAGCAACTCGCCATCGAAAGAGGAGTGCCGCGCGGGCAAACGGGTCACACTGAATTCGTTCAGCAGTGTATGGGCCAGCGCCCCAAGGGCCGGCCCACAGGCTGAGGCACCAGGTCGCGATAGTCTGCGCCTTGATCACCGCGACCGCCGATGCTCCCCGGTGCTTCAACAGTGGGGAGCATCGGCGGTCGTATGATGACCATATTCCGACAGCCGACTTAAGACCTGTCCGGAAACTAACTGAATCGGCTACATCAGTGGTCCACCGTCATACCCGAGGTGGGAGCCGTATGCGGGAAAGCTGCACATAGGGAACTGTCTAGGGGGCGAGGAGTAATCCTCGTCCCTATCGCGCCCTCTTGTGAAACCCATCATGGGCCTGTCCGTGTGGCACGATCGATGATGGGTTCGCTTCGCTTAACCCATGCTACGCCCTGCGCGGATTACACCTAACGTCCGATTGGCCTGACTATCCGGACGTGCCAATTTGGCTGCCATGGGCGATACGGTCCGGACCGATGATCTGACGATTGCTGAGTTTCCCGCGGCAAGCCGCGAGCAATGGCTCGCGCTCGTAGCGAGCGTGCTCAAGGGGGCGCCATTCGAAAAACGGCTGGTGTCGAAGACCTACGACGGCATCTCCGTCGCGCCGCTCTATGAGCGTGACGACGGTGCCCGAGTGGTGTTCGGGCGCAAGGCGGGGACGCCGTGGCGGATCGTTCAGCGGATCGAATTTACAGATACGGCCGCCGCTAACGCCCAGGCGCTGCATGATCTTGAAAATGGTGCGACCGGGCTCACCCTGTTGTTCAACGGCGCCACTGGCGCGTATGGATTTGGGCTTGCCGGCGATGCTTCACTGGAGCGCGTCCTCAAGGGCGTCGTTCTCGATGCCGGCGTTGCGATCGACCTGCAACCCGGGCCGCATGCGGCAGATGTCGCGCGGCAATTGACCGACGTGATCCGTGGGCAAGGCATCTCGCCCGCCGCCGTCAACATCGGATTCGGATTCGATCCGATCGGCGAAATCGCCGTTGGCGGTGGACGCGCTCCATCGTGGAGCGAGGAAAGCGGAAGGTTCGCAGCCGCCATCAACGGCCTTGTTGCCGAAGGCTACAAGGGTCCATTCGCGGTCGCGGATGGGCGCGTCATTCACAATGCGGGTGGCTCCGAAGCCCAGGAACTCGCCTACGTGCTCGCAACCGCGCTCGCCTACCTGCGGGCATTGGAGGCGAGCGGCGTCGCGTTGGGCGATGTGCGGCGCATGATCTGCTTTCGGCTTGCGGCCGACGCCGATCAATTCATGACCAGCGCGAAGTTTCGCGCGCTGCGCAAGCTGTGGGCGCGCATCGAGGAAGCGTGCGGCCTGCTCCCAGCACCCGTATTCATCGCGGCGGAAACCGCGTGGCGCATGATGACGCGGCGCGACCCGTTCGTGAACATGCTGCGCGCCACCGTGGCGGTGGTCGCGGCAGGCCTTGGCGGCGCCGACAGCATCGCAGTGGTGCCCCACACCGCCGCGATCGGATTGCCGGATGGATTTGCACGGCGGATCGCGCGCAATACGCAGCTCATTCTTCTGGAAGAATCGAACCTCGCCAAGGTCGCGGACCCGGCCGCGGGATCGGGGGGGCTCGAAAGCTTGACGCAAGAGCTTTGCGTGACCGCGTGGTCGCTGTTTCAAGAAATAGAGAAGACAGGCGG